>Ga0315268_10002321_pt1 | contig 21559 bp, 23 predicted proteins | sample C1_top_MG_FD_204535 | JGI IMG/M metagenome (GOLD analysis project Ga0315268, IMG submission 204535) | Sediment microbial communities from Yellowstone Lake, YNP, Wyoming, USA - C1_top | ecosystem: Environmental > Aquatic > Freshwater > Lake > Sediment | place: USA: Wyoming | collected 2017-08-01 | reverse complement strand
TCTTGACCAGTTGCTCCGTGGCGATGGTGGTCGGCGCCTCGACCTCGGCGAGCGCATCTTTGTAAGACACCTTGGCCTTTACCTGCGGCAGGGTGTTCAGCGCGACTTCAAGGGTGCGCGCGCAGTGGTCGCAGGTCATGCCGGTGATGTGCAATGTCGTCATACTCATGGGTTACTTCTCCAGATCAACACGTTTCTGTTCGTATTCCTCGCGGTCGATCTCGCCGCGGGCGTAGCGTTCCTTCAGGATGTCGAGCGGCGTCTTCTCGCCGGTACTGCCGGGACGCGACTGGGCGAGCCAGCGCACCAGCGTCACGATCCCGAGGATGACGATCCCCCAGAACAGGAGCATGAATATCCAGCCGAAACCCGGTCCCCACCAGCCCATGTTGTCCATCATCGTCTGTGCTTCTCGGTTCAGGGTTACAGGGGCCGTCAAGGCGCGAGCTTCGACGGATAACCGGTCTCGGTGGTGGCGCGGGTCAGATCATCGACCTTGGTTTTCGCCGGGTCGAACGTGACCGTGGCAGTCTTGGTGTCGAAATCGACCTTGACCTTGGCGACGCCCGGCACCTTCTCCAGCGCCTTGCGCACGGTGATCGGGCAGGCGGCGCAGGTCATGTTCTCGACCGCGAGTGTCACGGTCTTGGCGGCGGCCTCGGCGGCGTGGGCGGGTGCAACGGCAGCCATTCCGAGCGGGGCGAGAATCAAAACGGCAAGCAACAGGGTCTTACGCATGGGTGTTCTCCGTTTAGTAAAAGAGCGAGGCGTACCAGGGAAAGGTGAGCAGTGCGAGCACCGGCAGCGTGACCAGCCAGAACATCAGACGCTGGCGCTTGCGGTTGGCCGGCACGGCGCAGGATTGCCCCGGCGCGCAGGCGCTCGGCACGAGGTAGAGCTTGCGGAAGGCGAGCCCGAGAAACACGAGCGCGACGCCAACGAAGATCGGGCGGTAGGGCTCCAGTGCCGTGAGGTTCGCCACCCAGGCGCCGCCGATCCCGAGCGCGAGCAACACCAGCGGCCCCACACAGCAGACCGAGGCGACGAGTGCGGCAATCCCGCCCGCAACGAGCGAGCCGGTTCCAGATTTGGACGAATTCGTTTCCATGGCAGCCTCCTGTTCAGATGGTGTAAGCTTAGGACCGTACTTGAGTACGGAGTCAAGGGGGTTGTGATGGCCGAAACAGGGTTCACCATCGGGCGGCTCGCGCAAGCGGCCGGGGTCAACGTCGAGACCGTGCGCTACTACCAGCGCATCAAACTCATGCCGGTGCCGAAGCGGGCGCCGGGCGGTATCCGCCGTTACGCTGCCCCCGAGCTGTCGCGGTTGCAGTTCATCAAGACCGCGCAAGGACTCGGGTTCACGCTCGAAGAAGTGACGGATCTCGTCAAGCTCGACGACGGCACCCACTGCAAGGAAGCGCACGACATTGCCGCGCAAAAGCTCGATGCCGTGCGCGCACGGCTGCGCGACCTGAAAAGAATCGAGAAGGCACTGGCACAACTCGTGCGCCAGTGCGAAACACGACGCGGCGCCATTCGCTGCCCGCTCATTGACAGTCTGGCCCATGACGGCGGGTCGGGAGCATCGGACTAAGTCGCGCCGCGGACGCCCTTGACCTGGAGCCGGCTCCAGGTTGTAGCCTGACGGCATTGGAATCGTCTCGGCGGAGGTCATGATGGCTATCAAGGTAGAAGTGTTCTCGTCTCCGGGTTGCGGCAAGTGCGGCCACGCGAAGGAGGTCCTGCGCCAGATCGCCGAAGAGATTGGCGGTGGGCGCATCGACTGGCGTGAGGTCAACGTACTGGACGAGATGGACTACGCGGTCACGCTCGGCGTGCTCTCGACGCCCGCAATCGCCGTGAACGGCAAGCTCGTGTTCACCGCGCTGCCCTCGGCGAAGAAGCTGCGGGAAATACTGGAAGCGCGACTGCGGGAGGAAACATGACTGTATCCATTGTCCTCGCCGCGGCGGCGGTGCTCGGGGCGCTGTCGTTCTTCGAGCCCTGCACCATCGCCACGCACACGCTGTTCTCGGTGCGTTCCCATGCGCGCCGCGAGTCGGAGTGTTGTCGCGAGCTGCTTGCCCTGTGGGGCGCGCGCAGTCTGCTTTCGGTGGGACTGCTGTTCGTGCCGGTTGCGCTTGCCGCACCGTTTCGTTTCGGTGCCCACTTTCCGAGTATCGCGCTGGTGGTCATCGCCAGCGTGTATCTTGTTTCGCGCTTCGTTTACATCCCGGTGCCGCATCTCGAATTCTGGAAACTCCTGCCGAGTGGGGCGGTCTACCCACAGGCCGTCAAGCTCGGGCTGACGCTGCCGGCCTGCACGCTGCCGTTGTTCCTCATCGTGGCGGCGGTCACGGCGGCCCTCGGTTCATGGTTTGCGGCGCTGGGTGCGGGGTTATTGTTTGCGGCACTCTTCACGGCCCCCACGGCGGTGACGGCGCTCCTCGGGGTGTCTGAGTCCAGTCGGCGCTTTCTGAACGGTGCGGCACTGGCGACGCCCTACCTGACCGCCGCGCTGCTCTACGGCGCCGCTGTTTATCTGCTGTTATGAGAGACCGCCATGGATATTGAATCGCTGCGCCTCGCCTTGAACGAACCGAGTCTCTTCGGGCTCGGGCTGGGCTTCGTGACCGGCTTCATTTTCAGTTTCAATCCGGTGGCGATCGCCGCCATACCCGTGGCGCTCGCCTATGTCACCAAGGCGCACGAGACAAAACGCGCCGTGTGGCTGGGAGGTGCGTTCATCGCCGGGCTGATCACGACCCACATCGCGCTTGGCATCGCCGCCTCCCTGGGAGGCGATTGGGTCAAGAGTGTCATGGGGCGCTGGTGGGGCCTGATCCTCGGACCGTTGCTGATCGCACTCGGCCTCATCTGGCCGGGATGGCTCAAGTTCCGGATGCCATGGCTGTCGTTCCGCGGCCGGATGGTTTCGGGAATGTGGGGCGCGTTCGCGCTCGCCATTCCGTTCTCGGTGGCGATTTGTCCGTTCTGCACCCCGGCGCTGCTGGTGATGCTCACGGCCGCGGCCGGCATCGGCTCGGTGCCGTTCGGCATCGCGCTGCTCGGCGCGTTCGCGCTCGGACGGTCGGTGCCGATCGTGCTCGGGGCGCTGGGCGTGGGCTGGCTGGAGTCGCTCAAGGTGTTCACGCGCTGGCAGAAGGCGTTCGAGATCGCCGGGGCGCTGGCGTTGATCGGCAGCGGCGTTTATCTTATTAACGAGTATTTCTTGCTCATGTAGGCGCGATCATGGGGCAGTACCGCATCGGCGACGTCACGGAAAAGCTCGGCCTGTCGGCCGACACGTTGCGTTATTACGAAAAGATCGGGCTCCTGCCCAGGGTCGGGCGCAACGGTGCCGGCATCCGGTTCTACAACGATCAGGACCTCTCGCGTCTCACGTTCATCCAGCGCGCGCAGCGCATGGATTTCACGCTTGCCGAGATCGGTGAATTGCTCAAGATGCGCGAGGCGCCGCACAAGGCGCGCAAGCGCGTGCGCGAACTCACCGCGCAGAAACTGGCCGAAGTCGAGGCGCGTCTGGTGGAGCTGAAAACCTTGCGCAATGAGCTGGCGCTGTTGATGAACATCTGTTCGGCCGGCGGGAAGAGCTGTGGCATTATTAAGGAGATCAACAAGCGTATTTAGGCTGTATCTCCACTGACCGCAGTTGGCCGAAATTCGCCCGTGGCCCAGTCTGTGAACTCAATGTCCGTTTTTTCCATGTCGTAAAATTCAGTTGGTCGCCCGAAATGGTCAACTTGTCTCAGGCTGGGTATTCTCTCATTACTTGGTACAAAATTAGCCGGTCAGGCCTGCGTGGGCCGGAGTCCGTAAGACGAGACACCAACGTCCCTTGGCGCAAGAATGGCAATTCGCTAGGCACAGGTAAATCCGTGTCAGAAAAGTGAAACGGGTCAGTGTGCCTTATCCCGTGGCCCGGACACGTGGGGCGGCGCGGTGGCCGGTATGATTTTGGCGAAGGGACTCAGCGCCAGCCACGAGTCAAGCTGGCGTGTGAGTTGACTCGGTCCTTGCACATCGATCAGGCCTTGCTTGACGGCATCGCGCAAGCTGATATCGCCGATCCAGACGGCAGCCAATGTTTTCAACCGCGTGGTAATGGTCACGTCCACGTCGTAGCCCGGACGTTTCAGGCACACATCCACCTCGTCGCGTTTGATGACCAGCCACCAGAAGCGCTTCCTGGTGGGCACGTCACGAAATTCAAACTGCAACACCGTGCGCTGCGCCGGCAGTTTATCGGTGTTGAGCCGCCGATGCATGTCCCACATCAGCAGACCCGGATCGAGGTCATCGCGCTTGAGTTCGCTGCGTGCCCAGCGTTGTCCCCAGTTGCCGAGCATCATTACCAACGGCATCAGTTCGTGGCCGGCGGCGGTGAGATGGTAGGCCACGCCCTGTTTGTTCCGCCGGTCAGGTTCATGCTCGACGATACCCGCGCGTTTGAGCTGCTTGAGGCGTAGCGATAGGAGCGTCGGTGACATCAGCGGTACGCCGCGCCGCAGGTCATTGAAGTGCCGGCTGCCGCACAGCAGTTCGCGCACCACCAGCAGCGTCCAGCGTTCGCCCAGGATTTCGGTGGCCTTGGCCACCGGGCAGAATTGTCCGTAACCTTTCATAAAATGAGTTTTCTGTTTGTCTCGCGATCCGGTACAGATGTTGTACTTGTTGAAACCCGTCCACCGTACCATCCTGTGCGCTTAATGAAAATGTAAACCCATACATTACCTGAGAGATAAACATGAATTCACTAGCAATTACGCAACGCGATGGCGGTTAGGGAACATTAGCGGTATCTGATATTGATGGAGGTACGTTATGAATAGCGGAAAAGCCTATAGAGGCAGTTGTTTTTGCGGCGCGGTTCAGTTCACGGTCAGCGGCGAGCCAGCCGCAATGGGTTATTGCCATTGCGACTCGTGTCGAAGCTGGTCGGCGGGGCCGGTCAACGCCTTCACTTTATGGAAACCCGAAGCGGTGCAGATCACGCGGGGAGCAGACAACATCGGCACTTACAACAAGACGCCGCGCAGTTATCGCAAATGGTGCAAAACTTGTGGCGGCCACCTCTTCACTGAGCATCCCGGCATGGGACTCACCGACGTGTATGCCGCGGTCATTCCGGACTTCCCGTACCTCGCCGGCGTTCATGTCCACTATCAGGAGACGAAGCTGCGCATCAAGGACGGATTGCCAAAGATGAAAGACGTCCCGAAGGAAATGGGTGGCTCTGGCGTCAGCGTAGCGGAGTAACACATTCGGCTCTACAAGCTTCATGCCCAACAAGCGCCTGGTGAAGGAGCGTCATGCCGTCGAGGCCGGGACGGCGGCTTAATATGTGGAGCTGTTGCAGGCGGCGTGCTTCGGGCAGGTCGAGTGCACCGGTTGGACCGGATACGAATAATGGGAACCGGATTCCCAGTTCATGGATTTCGTGAATGAGAAGGACGACGATCAGGGTGCTGCAAAATGGTTTAGTAAGGTTCACGTCAACACGTTGTTTCGTCTTTTCGATTGGGATCGAGCAAACCGGGCTGATTTTACATTTTCGGGGGATGGGCAAAAATAGCCAACATTCTCTTTTTCGTGCCGGCATGTTCGGGTCATCCGCTCCCCCACTCGGACTGCTGCAACCATTCGATCAGTTTCTCGGGCGGCATCGGGCGCCCCATGTGGTAGCCCTGCGCGGAATCGCACCCGAGCTCTTTCAGTTTCTGCCACACAGCCTGGTCCTCGACTCCTTCGGCGATCACCTTCAGCCCTAGATTGTGACCGAGGTCGACGGTGGAGCGCACGATGATGGCGTCGTTGTGGCTCACGGCCATGTCGCGGACAAACGACCTGTCAATTTTGATTTTCCCCACCAGCATGTCCTTGAGGTGGGTCATGGAGGAATACCCGGTCCCGAAATCGTCGATGGCCACCGACACCCCGAGGGTGTTGAGCTTCGTGATGCAGGCCGCCGCGCGCGCCGGTTTGGTCATGATGACAGTCTCTGTGACCTCCAGCTCCAGACGGGACGGCGGTGTGCCGAACTCCTCCAGCAGCTTCGCCACCTGGTCGGGGAAATCGGGATCCTGGATATTATCGGCGGAGACGTTGACCGCAATCGGCAGATCGCGCCCGGATTGCGCCCAGGCCTGGTGCTGACGCAGCGCCTCGCGCAGTACGTATTCGGTCAAGGCCCGGATCAGTCCGGTTTGCTCGGCCAGGGGGATAAACCGGTCGGGCGGCAGGAGCCCGAGCTCAGGGTGCTGCCAGCGCACCAGGGCCTCGACCCCGCTGATACGGTTAGTATCCAGGTCAATCTTCGGCTGATAGTGCAACACCAGCTCGTGCCTCGCGATCGCGCTGCGCAACCCCATCTGCAATGTCCGCTGGTTCCTCTCCTCGAGATCAGCGTTGTATATATTCCAGCCACTGTGCGCGCGTTTCGCCTGATACATCGCCGCATCCGCCCGGCGCGTCAATTCATCGGCATTGTCTCCATGCTCGGGAAACAGCACGATACCCATGGACGCGTCCAGATCCACACGGTGATCTCCGATCGATAGCGGTGCCTTCATGGCTTTTAAGAGCTTATGCGCCACCAGGGTCGCCCCGTCGGTTTGCATGGTCGTGGGCAATAAGATGGCGTACTCGTCCCCGCCCATGCGGGCGACCGTGTCGGATTCGCGCAGGCACCCGAGCATGCGGGTTGAGGCCTGCTGCAGCACCTGATCCCCGACCTGATGACCCAGGGTGTCGTTAATCTCCTTGAAGTGATCAAGGTCCAAGGTAATCAAGGCAAAGGGTTGTTTCTCCCGGCGGGCAATCATAACCGTCTGTTGCAGACGGTCGGCGAACAACAGACGATTAGGAAGATTGGTAAGGGCATCAAACATCGCCTGATGCTGTAACAGACGGGCTTGCCGCGTGACATGGCGAATCACGAGGGAGGCAATCGCTATGCCGAGTATCACAGCGAAACTCCCGACTCCGAACATCAACCGGCGCGCGCTGGCATACGAATCCGAGGCATTGGCGGCGGCGTCCACGGAGGCCGCTTCTTCCGTCGACACCAGCTCACCGAGTATGGACGCCAGCTGCTTTTGCAGCGGAATCACCTCGCGCTCGATGAGTTCGCGCGCGGCACCACCACCCCCATCCATGGCCTGTTGCACCGCTTGCATGACGGGCGGCCGGGTCAACGCCGTGAGCGCCCGGATCCGGGCGATGACGCCCTGCTCATTCGGGCGCAGCGGCATGTTAACGAACTTGTCGCGCGCCTCGACGAAGGCAGCGCCTTCGTCGTTAAAGTGGTCATATTCGATATTCTGCTCGATCGCGTCTGTCAGAACCGTAATCTTGTGCATGCTGACGGCACGCTCCCGCAACGTGTCATTCATGGCGTGAGCGAGTTCCATCTTCACATTGTTCTCGCTGACAATCTGCATTAAGTGCTGGTTCATGTCGTTCATGCGCGACAACCCGATCCAGACCAGTACGACGATCAGCGACAATACCAATGCAAAACCCATCCCCAGGCTCAGGCTCAGGCCGAAGGTGCGTTGTGTAGATGCGGAATCCATGGGGCTTTTCCTTATTGTTAATCCCGATATGACTTAGTGTAGACGGTCGGTTGCCCGAGGCATTAGCCAGCGGATGGCGCCGTACCAGGCATTGAGCAGGCGGATCTGGGCACCGTTGGGGTAGGCGCGGATGCGGAAGGAACGTGTGGTCATGGACAACAAACTAACATGACAAGAAGAAGAGGCAACCGTGATGGGATGCGCGAACCTGGCCACGGTGGATGATATTCAGAAGGCCGGCGGACGTCCGGCTCGGGTGCAGTGGTGGGATATCCCTGCGCCATGACTCGTGGCCGGCGGGGGCGTTAACGTCTGGGTTAACGTCAAAGGCCACAGATAATTGCGGAGAATTGAAGCCCAAACCGGAGGCGAAGCACGCCGCCGCGTGTATGCGAGGCACCCCGTTTTTAATTGTCAGTCTTCTGTAGCGGCGGCATTCGATAGTAAATGCGAGGTCAGCTTCTCGTGCATTAAAGAGATTGCGCGGCACACTTGCGGTTGAGTATGCCCTGATGTGTCACAGACGATACTTAGCCAAGGCAATCCGGTAACCGACACCATAATATATAGTTTATTAGTATGTCCTTATTTACTGCTTGGTATTCAAATCCTTCTGAATCCTAAGTGCTTAGTTTGAAACATATTTTTGTTGATGCGGGCGCATTCATCTTGAAAAAATGATTCACGCTGCTTCGGATTACCTGTTGTTTCGCCGACTGGCACGAAACTAGCATGAAATTAAGTAAGGATACCCCTCGGTATGGATGGGGAATGTGTCAAGCGCGACGGATGGTTCCAGGGAGGTGTGTCATGTTGCTCAGGCTCTCAAGTCATTTACTGGTTTTGTTCTTATCGGTAACAAGCGTATCAGCAGGCGCGGCTGGTCTCGAAGATGCCGATGAACGGCTGTACCAGGTTCAGCTCGCTCTGGCCACGAAAGGCGACACGCGTGCCCAATACTTTCTCGGTGAAATGCATGAACAGGGGTTGGGAACCAGCCAGAATGTTGACGAGGCCTTTAAGTGGTATACAAAAGCCGCTGAAAAAGGGGATGCGTGGGCCAAAAGAAAAGTGGCGCACCGTGCCGAAATCGAAGCAAACCTGAAACAGGAAAAGGCTCAGGAAAGAATCGTCAAATCCCCGGGGGCACCCGCAGCATCCCTGGATAAACCGAAGCAATCGGATAGCGCATCCAAGAACAACGCCAAAGCAAAAAAACCGGGCATCGTTGTGGCGCAGAGTGAAGAAAATAGCGCCGATGAGGAAAAAATTAAAACCGCAGAGAGAGCCAAGCGACGTGCCGCCGTGCGCGCCATGATACTCGAACGCATGCGTCACCCCGTTGGCGACCCGTTCGAGTAATTTCCATATATTTTCTTGAATTGCGCATATATTTAATATTTATGTGAGTCATCTAACAGGGAGAAACACAATGACAGAACGGATCTATCGCCTCATCATCGGCCTCACGGTGCTGGGTATCCTCTATCTGGACAGCCGGCCCGCCATGTCCGTCCTGATTGCCCTGTTGGTTTTTGAAGGCATCACTAATTGGCGCATCCCCCTCCTGGTTTCCCGCCTGCGCGGGGATGTTAATCGAGTCGCCCGGCAGGCAGACGCGGAACACCGCAGCGAATCCAGGTTTAATTTCGAGGCAGAACGTGCCCTGCGCTTGTTATTTTCAGGGGTCCTGACGACCACCTATTTCATTTTCAATCAGAGCCTGTGGTTGTTCCCCTGGTTCGCGGCATTTGCACTCACGGTGGCAGGCCTGAGCGGCATCTGCCCGATGTTGATGTTTATCGAGAAACTGGGATTCAAGCCGTCTGACAGGAATCCTGCTGTCAGCACACAGGACTAGCGATGTCTCGGCCTAACAAGGATTCAGGCTTGCACGCACACTGGTCCAGCCTGCCAATAAAAATTACCGTCCTTGTTTTTTGGGGACTGGCCCTTTTTGGGTCGGCCATCGCGGTGTGGTTGTTAAGCGACCTGGAACGGAAACTGGCAGAGCGCTATGAAGGAAATGCGGATCGTATCGCATACAGCTTAATCGAATTCTTCGATAATCCGGCCCATTCCATCCAGGCTCTGCCGGCTGAATTGGAGAGACTGCGCGAAGTACTGGCGGTCCGCGGCATTGAGGTCCGCATTGATGACCAGGCCCAGGTCTCGGCCGGAGAAATGGGTCTGATCATGGCCGTCACGCGGCGTGAGATAAAAATCCGGGAGGCGACTAAACCCCAGGTCAGCCATCGCGCCGTGGTTTCCGTTTATAACACCCCCTTGCCAGACGCCTTTGCCAGACAGCGCCGGGAATTGCTGATGTCGATGGGCATCGTGCTGCTGGTTTTCGGGTTTGGCCTGGTGTGGGTGCTGCAGCAATTGTTAACGGGTCCTTTTACCTCCATGCTGGACACGGCGCGCGCCTTTTCCGTGGGTGACACCAGGCAGCGTTTTAACGAGAAGCGTGAAGATGAATTCGGCTTTCTGGGAAGGTTCATCAATAAAACCATCGATCAGCTCTTAGCGCAGCAGGCCGCGCTGCACCAGGAAAAAGAGCGCGCCGAGGTTACCCTGCACTCTATCGGCGACGGCGTCGTCACCACCGACGCCTCCGGCAACGTCGAATATCTCAATCCCGTGGCGGTGACGCTCACCGGGTGGACGCTGGACGAGGCGCGCGGCCTGCCCTTGGGGCAGATCGTGTCTCTGATCGATGAAACCAGTCGCCAACCTATCGAAAACCCTGTGACGAAATGTCTGCGCGAAGGTGCGGCCGTGGCCATGGCCGATCATGCCGTTTTGGTTCGGCGTGACAAGCAGGAGATCGCCATCTCCGATTCGGCGGCACCCATCCGGGGGAACGCGGGTGAGATCATCGGCACGGTGATGGTTTTCCAGGACGTGAGTCAGGCGCGCAAGATGGTACAACAGATAACCTACCAGGCCATCCACGACAACCTGACCGGTCTCCCCAACCGGGCCGAATTCGAACGTCATCTGCAAGAAGCCTTGGTCAGCGCCAAGCAAGAGAATCGTCAACACATTCTGTGTTACCTCGACCTCGACCAGTTCAAGATCGTCAATGATACCTGCGGGCATGTGGCGGGCGATGAACTGCTGCGCCAGATAACCGGGCTTCTGCGCAGCAAGGTACGCGATACCGACGTATTGGCCCGTCTGGGTGGCGATGAATTTGGGGTGTTACTCAAGTATTGCGACCCGCAGCATGCGCCCATGGTCGCGGAAACGCTATGCAAGGCGGTAAAAGATTTCCGGTTCCATTGGGATGAGCATAGCTTTGAGACCGGAGTCAGCATCGGGCTTGCCACCATTAGCCGTGACAGCGAGAGCCTCGCGGATGTTCTCAGCGCGGCCGACGTGTCGTGCTATGCCGCCAAGGACAAGGGACGCAATCAGATACACATGTATCAGCCTGACGACAGCGAGCTCAAGCAACGGCGCGGCGAAATGCAATGGGTGCCCCGTATCCGCCAGGCCATCGATAACAATCGCTTCTGCCTTTACTATCAAACGATTGTTCCGCTCAATCCGGATCGCGGCCTCGAAATGCACCGGGAGATTCTCCTGCGGATGCGGGATGGGCAAGGGGAACTGGTTCCACCGATGGCTTTTATTCCCGCGGCGGAACGCTACAGCTTGATGCCGGACGTTGACCGCTGGGTAGTCCGCAACACCTTTAAATTACTAAGCAACCAATGCGCCAGCGACTGCCGCTGGGTATGCACCATCAATTTGTCGGGGCAGTCGCTGTGCGATAACACCTTCCTCGATTTCGTCATTAAACATCTGGATCTGTCTGGCGTGGAACCTGATCGTGTTTGTTTTGAAATCACAGAAACAGCGGCGATCGCCAACCTGGTGAAAGCCTCGCATTTTATCGGCGTGCTCAAGGGTCTGGGCTGCCGGTTCGCGCTGGATGATTTCGGCAGCGGGCTGAGTTCGTTTACTTACCTGAAAAATCTCAAGGTCGACTACCTGAAGATCGATGGCAGCTTCGTGAAGGACATGCTGAACGATCCTATCGATTTCGCCATGGTCAACGCCATTAACCAGATCGGCCACGTCATGGGCATTCAGACCATCGCAGAGTTCGTGGAGAACGTCGATATTCTGGAGGCGTTACGAAAGCTCGGTGTGGATTACGCGCAAGGCTACGGTGTTGACAGACCCGCCCCACTGGAAGAGATAAGCGATACGGATACGCCTAGTAAGAGTTGTTCGACGGGGTAATTACTTTTAACCGGGGTGTCACTATCTTATGCGAGATTCAGTAATCAGCTTCAGTCGATGATTCTCTGAAATCTCCTTTATCGTTTTGTCATTGACGCCCGCCTCCTTCGCAAATTCCGGCCATCTTTCCACCGCTTTTACGACATCATTGATAACCCCATCGGGCTTCGAAAGGCTTATTGAGTCACTCACCGCGATGAGATCTTCCTTGGTAAAATGATCCCGTTTACCATTCAGACTCATTTGGTGTTGATTGGTCCACTGACCCGCCGGGTTGTGCGAATAAATGACATCGTAGGCGGGCGATAATCTCCACTCTCCATCCCGCGTCATCAAAAATGAAATATTTTTAGTGTGATCATCCAGATCGCGGGCAACGATATTAAATACCATCCGCCGATATTGTTGGATGGCATCTGCTTTTCTCAGGCGCAGCCTTCGCATCACAGCGAATGCCTGCTCATAACTGTAGGCACCTGCCATATTAAAATCGTAATGTGCGATACCGCAAAGCGATTGCATATGGAGCTTTTCACCTTCCACGCGATCAAATCTTTTTGTCATGAAATGCGCGCGTCCGTTTTCTTCCAGCAAGCGGGATTCCGTTATATCGATTCCGGCGGCTTTTGCCATTAAATAATAGGCGTATTCAATACGGCCGTAACCCCTTGGTTCGCCTAATTCCAGATCGGTAACGCCGTCAAATTTCAGTATCCAATAATGGTACCCTTTGGGTGCCTTGGCCTGCCCGGACATGACATTTCCCTTGTCATCCATTGCGATAACCGCCTTGGGTCGTGCACCGCCCGCCGACGTACCCACACGCAAAATATCCATGATGGCGTCGGCATTCTCTTTCTCCGAACGATTGATGCTGATGTCCAGCCTTTTTCGTTCACTCATGATTTCCTGCGCCAACTCGACAAGCTCGGGTACTGCAATCGGCACTGATTTGTCGTATTTACCGATGGTGGCGGGAGAGAATTCCAATGCGCCCATACCGCGTTTGCCTGTATAGCAGAGCCTTTCGACAGGACTGAAGCCGGCGCCGTCACGCCCCTTCCGTGCCAACCAAGCGTTAATAACGCTGTTACCGAATTTATCCGGCAATGCATCCGCAAGCAGGCCTGGCAGACCAAGAAACGTACTTTTATTCAGCGAGGGGAATAAGAAAATCCCATCCCCTTTTCTGGCGTCAGCGAGACCCATATGGAGTGGGGCGATATCGAGTTCTTTTTTTAGAAAAGCCCGGTCATATTCAAAAACGCCGTAGCCACGGTCATCCATCCACGCGACAGCACCAACGAGATCACCCCATAACCTCACTTCTGCCGTATCAACCCTTTTCACCATTCTGTTTTATCCTTGGATTTATCCTTCAGTCGCTCACCTGACGCCCTTTCACGACCTTTGCCTTGCATCTTGGCCAACTGAATGGGACTGATGGAAGGTTCTGGAATAAAGCTGTTCAGATGATCTAACGCTCCCAACTCCCTCAATACCGCGATGATGGTTGATAACTTCCCTCTTCCGGACTCAAGCGACTTGATGGCATTGAGCGACAATGTTGTTGCCTCAGCCAGTTCTTTCTGGGTGATGTTCTTCCGCAGGCGCAGTGCCCTGATACGACCACCAAGCTCTTCCTCTATTTCCTTGTCTGACAGTGAATATAAATCCATAAATATCCTAAATAGGTATACTAAACGTGTATATTACAAGTAACAGCCATTACAAAGTATATTACATTAATAGTAATATCAAGAGTTAATCAATATAACAGACCATATAATGGTCTCTAATTGAATATTATATAATCAACAGACCTTTTTAGACCATTTATATGATTATTGTTTATATCTTTTGGTTCTACATCACGCGTTCATCCCGGCGCACGAACGAAATCAGGTTGTCAGCGAGATAATCGGTCTCAACCAGGCAAGTAAGAACGAATTCAGGATCACCAGCACACCTGCCGGCAGCTCCCTCTGCGTCAAGTGACCCCTCGAACGGACGTCATGCAGCGCTATGACGCGGCGCTCGCGGCCCGTACCAGCACTCACGCGGTTGCGGATCTTCGAGAAAGGCGCAGATAGCAGGACGATATCTCTCGCGGCGCATGCTCTGGAACAGGAATTTACTGAGTTCGAGCACACTCCATAGCAGGAGCCGGTCGATGTCTTTGTGGTATTGCGCAGGGTGTGGGGTAAACAGCAGAACTCCGCCAACTAGGTTTTGAGCGCATTGAGATCGTTATTCACCTAGATCTGTTTCGTTACATCTTAACCAGCATGGTTGGATCCTTGACGGTCATCGATGCAACATGGGAGTAGTCACTAAAACTTGGATGTTAAATCTTTTTATTTGTAAATCATACTGTTAATAGTATAACCTATCGTGAATTCTACTCAATACCATACCATATTTTTTTAATTCTAATGGACATAATCATGAATTACTTAAAAAAATAATAACAAATATAACGTAATACATTTACAGTAATTTAAACTAATATCGCCAATTCACTGGAACGATTGGGTTCTGTGATTCATTCACTTTTGGAGGACGAAACAATGATTGAGGCGTCTACCGTTGTGGCCATGCCTGATGTATCTATAGATACGCGCATCCTGGTGAAGCAGACGGCCGACCAGCTGCTCGCCGAGGGCATCCGACCCACGGTGGCGAGCGTCCGGCAACGCACTGGCCGTGGGAGTGCCACCACGATTAACGCGGCCCTCAAAGAATGGTGGCAGGAGCTGGCACAGCAGCAAGCCACCCTGCGAAACCGGCCAGAATTGCCGGCCCCGGTACTGGAAGCGGCGGATAAGCTCTGGGAGACCACCCTCCTCCAGGCCCATGAGGCCTTGGCTGTCTACCGCCATGAGGCGGAGACGAAAGTGGAAGCAGCCCGTGCCGAAGCGGATACCGCACGGCGTGCGCAATACGCGGCGGAAGCCCGTGTCACCTCCGCCGAACAACAGTACGTCACTCTTGAGCAACTCCGTTTGGATCTGGAGCGGCGTCTCAGTGCCGCGAGTACCCGCCGGGAACAGGCCGAATCCCGGATTCAGGAGATGCAGGCCGAGGCGACCCAGCGGCTTCAGGAAACCCAGCAGCGTGCCACGCAACTCGAACGGCTCCTGGCCGTAGAACAGGAACGCTATGCCAGCATGGAACAGCGTCTGGTGGCCGCGGCCGATGAGCAGAAAACTGCGCGCGAACAGGTAGAGCGAACGCTCAAAACACAGATGGCCGCGTGGAAGGAGCAGGAAAATACGCTTTATCGGCAGTTGCAAGAGCTGCGCGAGCAACAGGCAGCACTTCAGGGGCGGGCCACGGCATTGCAAGAGCAGGTGAGCGCGCTCCAGCACCAGCTTAAGGCGGTACAGGCAGAAAAAGAAGAAGCGCAAACCGGGGCAGCTACCCTGCGCGCGCAGCTGGCCTCCTCGCTTCAGGCACAAGAGGAGTTACAGGCCGAGGCTTTGCAAGACAAGAATCGGTTGGGGCAGTTGAGCCAGGAGAATAATGCACTGCGGGAAAAATGCCGCGAGATGAAATCCAGTTTTGAGGCGCTGCAGGGGGAGTGTCAGTCAATGCAAAGTCTGCTTGGGCAGCACACGGGGAGATCGAAAGAATAATGATGGTGTAGCTTGTTGCAGTCTGTATTGAGCCGTGTTCCTGATGGCTGCAACGGGAAGTTCAGCAGATGTCACTGGAAAATGCGATCTTTTGGCCGCGGTTATGCGTCAATGACCCCACACCCTAGTGCACCGCAGTAAAGTTAACCCCTGTGGTCACCAACCAATGGCGATCGAGCCCGCCATGCAGCGGCGCTGGGAAGAGGCGCAAAGATACACTGGACTGGATTTTGGGCCTATCCGCCCCAGTACGCGGCCAAAAAATTGGGCCAAACCATCAAGGTTTTTTGCATATGTACAACTGTAATATATTATGTTACAATTGTTACAATAAAGGAGAGCGCGGATGACCCCAAAATTAGCTCCCAGTAATGTAGATCTCCATAGCCGAGACCAGCGGCAAGCCTTGGCGCGGATGATCATGAATCTTCTCGAGCATTGGCAGCTCACCGCCGAGGACCAGCTGGCGCTGCTCGGATTGAACCCCGAGAGCCGAGTCAGCCTCAAGCGCTACCGCGAGGGCGGTGCACTGTCGGATAACCGCGATTTGCTGGATCGGGCGGGACATCTGCTGGCGATCCACAAGTCGCTGCGGATCATCTTTCCGCAGAACCGCGAACTCGCATACCGGTGGATGTCGACCCGCAACCACAACTTCCAGCTCATGACCCCGGTGGAAGTCGTGAAGCAGTATGGCTTTACCGGACTGCTGATGGTGCGCTCGTATCTCGACCGCGAGCGTGGCCGCTGATGCAGGAGCTGTTCGGGCAGCTCACGCTGCATGACTTCCATGGCGATGCGCTGCGCAACATCAAGTCGATCCGCGAGACCCAAGACCTCTACGACGATCTGAGCGCAGACCGCCAGGACTGGCCAGCCGCGATTGCCGCGGAACTGGCGGTTAAACCGCCCTACTCCAAACCGACAATAATCGAGCGGCCCTTCGAAGAAACCGTCTATTACAACGCCATCGAATACCCGTTCACATCCTGGATAGAAAGCCGCTATTCGGACGGGCATTTCGGTGTGTGGTATGGCGCCGACACACTCGAGACGACGGTCTATGAAACCGTGTATCACTGGCGCCGGCTGCTCGACGCCGCCGAGGCTTTCGCTCAACACGACCGCCCGATCGTGGGGGAGCGGCGGGTATTCCGCGTGCGCAGCGATGCCGCCCTGCTCGATTTCCGCGCCCGAATCGCCGACTTTCCATCGCTCGTCACGCCTAATGATTACCGCTTTGCCCAGGAAGTGGGTCGTCGCGTTCACCACGAAGGCCACCCGGGTATTGTGACCCAGTCAGCGCACTGTGCGGGAGAGGTGCTGGCGATCTTCCGCAAAGAGGTGTTGTCCAATCCCAGAAACTTTTGTGACCTGACCTATCGGCTCGATACCGCATCCGGAAAAGTCATGGTGGAACGGCAGGTCGGGACCACCATGATGGTCATCGACAACTCGTTTCGCGCTTAACCGCAAGGCAAGAGGTCCGCCGAGAGACGCCAAAGCGCAACCGGTGCACCACTCGCGGACAACCTTTCGTGGTTGCGCCAAATCGGGCGGCGTTACATTCTGGGGACACCAAGTCGGATCTGAAAAAATGGGCCGCCCTGTCCGACAAAATGCACCGGCGCGAGATCCGGGAAGGCATCGAGGTCAAACTGCTGGCCTCACCCGAAGGAGCGGTGACCTTCATTCTGTGTCGCTCGAATATGGCCGATCAGGAGCTGGATCTTCGATTTGCAAGGGACCATCTCGGCCATGAGTCGCTCACGACCACCAGCGGGTACCTTCCCTCGAAGGATGGCGAACGCCATCGCCAGACTGAGCAGAAACATCGAATGGAGCTGTAATCCGCTAACGATCCAAATCGTTATTGCACGAAAAATCAGGGCAGGCCATGAAACCGATGCACTTCATAGTACCACTTGGGTTCCGTGGGTTGCGGTTGATACTTCGTTGCCGCAAGTTCGCGGACAATCAAATCTCCTAAACCATAACCGGTCGGGCTTTCCGTCACAGACTTGATATCGATCGGCGTTCCGTCGGCGGCGAGATGAAACATGGCGGCCGCGCAGCCATGGATATGGTCGGTCTGTGCCTTCTCCGGCAAATTGATCCGTGGGCGGCTGATCACAACCGGGGATCGCAGCGCGATGGTCGGCAGAATCCCTGGCGCGGGCCGGCAGGGGTTGCGTGCACGATCGGCCGGCAGCGGAGATGCCAGACTTTGCCGGATTGCCGGGTCTGGCTCCTTTTGGATGAACATGAGCCCGGTCGAATAGGACAGGAAGAATCGTCGCCAACGCATGTAGTCAACACCGACCAGCATATCGACGCCGGGCTGGTGAAAGTCCACGACGTCGAGTGGCGCGTTGTGGAATGTTTCCATCCCGATCTTAAACGTATCAAACTGCTGCCGTCGGGTTGCGTAGCTGTGCTGCCCGGCGCTGGTTCCAGTATTCGTCGGGTCTTTGTCCAGCTGAGCATCCGTGATACCGAGGCTTTTGGCCGCCGCCCGCGACAGCGTCTCGCCCCGTGAGCCGGTATCGAAGAGCGCGGTCACCGACTGGCCGTTCAGCTCGACCGGAAACAGGAAATCGTGGCGGGATGACACCTCCCCGATACGGTCTGGTATGGCCCCTCCCAGGGCGGCCGGGTCGGCGTGCAGTCGGCCGCCCGGTAGAGTGCCAGCGTCCGCCGCGGAATATCGAGTTCGAACTCGAACTCGCTGAGCATATTGGTGCCGATAAGCCCGGCTGGCGGCGCCCTCATCCCGTTGCCCAGCCGGCGAGCTCGATATCCGCTTTCATGTGAACTGGCGAGGCGATCTGACCGCTTAATTCCGCCAAATTCGGCCGATCATATTGTCTGAGCATGCGAGAGTGACTAAGAGCGACGCATTCAACCTGGTCGAACACAATCATACGTCGCAGTCGCTGGTGAAATGGCATGTTTTGGCCTATTTTGTAAGGGATCCCCTGAACGGCAATGCCGCTTGTTGATATGCATCCGAAATCAACCCGGTATTTACAATTTTTTGCTGACCCGCCGAATCGAACGTAACATCCTGACTACAGGAGATGAACTCTGAATCATATGGATCAATGTTCGATGCAAAATCATTCGATAAATAGATCAATTTTGGATGCATATCAACACCCCCCATAACAGAGGGATTCGTGCTTAAGTAATAGGTCTATATTTAATTTAGTGCGAAATCTACCTCAACATGGATCAACGCCGCGCGCAACAAGTAAATTGAAGGGGTGCCGATGATTGGTGAAGAAGACTTTCGTGGGCTATTCGATCTGGCCGCAGATGCTATGTTTATTCTTGACCAGGATCGCTTGATCAAAGAAATCAATCACATCGCCTATCGGCAGATAGGATATACAAAGGCTGAGATGTTAGGGAGGCATATCGGCGACTTTATTCCGCCTGGATATGCCGCTATGCTCAAAAGCCGATTTTCCAAAGTTCAGAATCAAGGATATCTAATTTACGAATCGGCTATGGTGCATAAGGACGGCTCCATTTTGCCCGTTGAAATATGCAACAGGGCAATAGAGCTGGATGGGAAACAAGCGTTCTTTGCCGTTGTCCGCGATATCAGTGAGCGCAAGCGACTGGACAGTGCTCTGAGAGAGAGCGAGGCTCGCTTCCGTACCTTGTCTGAGGATGCACCGGAAGCCATTGTCATCCATGATCTGGAATCAGGCTTGTTCGTAGACGCGACAACCAGTGCAGAACGGCTCTTCGGTTACAGCCGTGACGCAATTCTGCGGCATGGCCCACAATACTTCTATGCACCTGATCAGCCTGTTGGCGCCCCTTCTTTTGAAAGTATCCGTGAACGTGGCGAACGCATTATGGCCGGCGAACAAATGAAGTTTGAGCGTCTAGTGCGTAACTGCAATGGTCAGGATATTCTTTGTGAAGTCAGACTGGTTCGATTGCCTTCCACGAATCGTAAATTAGTCCGCGCTAGCTATCTTGACATCAGCGAGCGCAAGAAAGCTGAGGAAGAACTGCAGACAAGCGAGCGCAACTATCGTGAGCTTATGGAGCAGGCCGGCGATGCGATTACTGTAGCGGACCATGAGGGGAGGCGATACCTGGATGTGAATCGGGCCGCTTGCGACCTGTTTGGCTATACGCGCGAGGAGTTTTTAGGCCTTGGGTTACGAGATTTATTTCATCCAGATGATCTGATCAATTCATCAATCAAGCTTGAAGAGTTGTGGGCCGGCCAGGTCGTTCAGACGGAACGCCGTCTGCGCCGCAAGGACGGAAGTTTCGTTACGGTGGAGATGACTGCAAAGATGTTGTCAGACGGGCGATTGCTATCTATCAAACGCGACATCACCGTACGCGAAGTAGTCCTGACTGAGCTAAAGAAGAGCGAAGCGTGGTTCCGCAGCATTTTTGAGAACGTCAACACGGGCATTGCCTCGACCGACAGCAGCGGACGGGTAACCAGTTTCAACGAGGCCTTCTGTACCATGCTTGGCTACGATGCCGACGCGCTGGCACGAATGAACTTCGCCGATTTCACTCACCCCGACGACTTGAAGCTAGAGATCGTCTTCTTCGACGAAATCCTCGCCGGCAAACGGAACCACTATCACATCACGAAGCGGTACATCGCGAATCACGGCCGTATCCTGTGGGTGGATCTCTCTGCGGCTGCGATTCGCGACGTCGATGGCAAGGTGGCCAATTTCGTCGCTGTCATCCAAGACATCACCGACCGCAAGGCTGCAGAAGATGAGATCGAGCATCTAGCCTTCTATGACCCACTCACCCGCCTGCCCAACCGGCGGCTTCTGCTGGATCGACTTTATCAGGCACTGGTTTCCAGTACGCGTAGCGGCCGGGCAGGCGCGCTGCTGTTTATTGACCTTGACAATTTCAAGAACCTCAACGACACGCTCGGCCATGACATCGGTGACCTGCTGCTGCAACAAATTGCGCAACGTTTGGGGACTTGCATACGTGAAGGCGACACTGAGGCACGGCTGGGTGGTGACGAATTCGTGGTGATGCTGTTAGGCCTGAGTGGGCAACCCTTTGAAGCCGCGGCGCAGGCAGAAGGCATTGGCGAGAAAATTCTTGCCACCCTTAGCCAACCCTACCAGCTTGATACGCATGTATATCACTGCACCGCCAGCATCGGAGTCACCCTGTTTAGCGACAATCAACAGGCGACAGATGAACTGATGAAACAAGCCGACATCGCCATGTATCAGGCCAAGAAAGCCGGGCGCAACACCCTGCGCTTCTTCGACCGGCAGATGCAGGAAAGTATCTCTGCCCGCGTCTCAATGGAAAATGAATTACACAATGCGCTTGAGTTTCAGCAATTTCATTTGTATTACCAGATCCAAGTAGACAATTCACTCCGGCCATTGGGAGCAGAGGTATTGATCCGATGGATACACCCTGTACGCGGAACGGTGTTACCGGCTCAATTCATTCCGCTGGCGGAGGAAACCGGGCTGATCCTGCCCATCGGGCAATGGGTGCTGGACACGGCTTGCGCCCAGATCAAGGCATGGCAGCAAGATATGCTCGCTCGTGAGCTGACGTTGGCGGTGAACGTGAGTGCCAAGCAATTCCACCAAGTGGATTTCGTGGCTCAAGTGCAAGCCGCCGTGCAACACCATGCCATCAACCCGAAGCTGCTCAAGCTGGAACTGACTGAAAGCCTGTTGCTGGAGAACATCGATGCTACCATTGCCACCATGAGCGCATTGAATGACATCGGCGTCCAGTTAGCACTGGACGACTTTGGCACCGGCTATTCATCCTTGCAGTACCTGAAACGGCTGCCGCTTGATCAGCTCAAGATCGACCAATCGTTCGTACGTGATATATCCATCGATAGCAGCGATAAGGCGATCGTGCGCACCATCATTGCCATGGCACAAAGTCTGGTGTGGATGGCGGTGCAAATCCGCGTAAATATGGCGGAGAGATCGGTGAAGATAATATCTTAGGTCAGCATGAGAAGTTGTCGTCCACGGGAGAGTCAGAGGATCGTGTCCTCGCTGCCGCCACGGC
>Ga0315268_10002320_pt1 | contig 21562 bp, 16 predicted proteins | sample C1_top_MG_FD_204535 | JGI IMG/M metagenome (GOLD analysis project Ga0315268, IMG submission 204535) | Sediment microbial communities from Yellowstone Lake, YNP, Wyoming, USA - C1_top | ecosystem: Environmental > Aquatic > Freshwater > Lake > Sediment | place: USA: Wyoming | collected 2017-08-01 | reverse complement strand
GTCCACATCCACGTCCATCCGCTTGAACTGGTTGCCATAGATCATGCCGATGGCGTAGCTGATCTTTTCCTTTTCGTCCTTGAAAGTCTTCGTGTCTTCGGCACGCGCGGCGGTCGCGACAACCAAGCCAAGTAAAATCATTATCGCAGTCATTTTCGTGTTCATGTTCATGGGGCAGGATTATTGTTGATCCGTGCGGGGAATTCAACTGATTTTTGGCGGCGGTAAATCACTGGATTTTCAGTTCGCGCAGGATGTCGAACTTCTCAATGCGTTTGCGCAGTGTGGCGCGCGTGATGCCGAGCAGTTTCGCGGCTTGGACTTGGTTATCGCTGGATTCTTTGAGCGCCTGAATGACCAGTTCCCGCTCCACAGCAGGGATGATTTTCAACTTGGGATCGCGCCGCGCCCACTGGAACAACTGACGCGCGAGCGCCGCCGCGTCGTTCGCCGCACCGCCGCTGGCTACCGATGGGGCCGGCGCCCCACCGCTGGGTTGTCCCGTGACTTCCGGCGGCAAATCGCCGATCAAAATCGCATCACCCTTGGCCATGACGTGAGCTCGGCGGATGGCGTTTTCCAGTTCCCGCACATTGCCGGGCCAATGATATTTTTCCAGCGTCTTGATGGCGTTTATGGCAACGGACTTGGGCGCGCGCTGATGATCGCGGGCAAACTTCTTCAGAAAATAATTCACCAGCAGCGGAATGTCTTCGCGCCGCTCGCGCACCACGTTCAGGCGATAAAACAAATCCTCGCGGAACTGCCGCGCGGCGACGGCCTGCTCCAGCGGTTTATTCGTGGCGGCAATGACCCGCACGTCCACTTTGATTGGCTGGTTGCCTCCCACGTGCTCGAATGTTCCTGATTGCAGCACGCGCAAAATTTTTGTCTGCGTCGCGGGCGTCATGTCCCCGATTTCGTCGAGGAAAATGGTGCCCTTGTTGCATTGCTCGAATTTGCCAACGCGCTGCATGGTGGCGCCGGTGAACGCGCCGCGTTCGTGACCGAACAATTCGCTTTCGAGCAGTTGCTCCGGAATCGCACCGCAGTTCACAGCGAGGAACGGCTGTTGACTGCGATTGCTGTGGTGATAAATCGCCCGCGCGACGAGTTCCTTGCCCGTGCCACTCTCGCCGGTGATGAGCGCGGTGGCGTCAGATGCGGCGAGTTGGCCGATGACTTTGAACACCTGTTGCATCCCCTCGCTGCGCCCTACGATGCCGAGATTGTAATCCTCCGATTCGAGCAGCGGCTGATACGACACAACCTCCTTCATGTCGCGCGCGGTCTTGAGCGCGTTGGTGACAATGTCCTTCAACTTCGGCACGTCGAACGGCTTTAGGAGGTAATCGTACGCACCGAGCTTCATCGCCTCGATGGCCATCTGCGTTGTGCCGTAAGCCGTCATGAGGATGACGAGGAGTTTGGACTCCGTCTGCCGGATGCGGCGCAAGGTTTCCAGGCCGTTCATGCCGCCCATGCGAATGTCCATGAGCACGAGGTCGGGCTTGAATTTGGGAATTAGCTTCAACCCCTCCTCGCCGCTGGAAGCGGTGGCCACCTCAATTTCCGGCGAATCAAAGATGCGCCGGAACGAGTATTGCACGTCCGTCTCGTCGTCAATTAGCAGCAGTTTGCTCATCATCGTCTGAAATCAACCAGCGCGTAACATAGCGAATTTGCATCGCAGGGACAGGGAATTTTGAAAGAAGAAGCACACCCGTCTTCCAACCAATGAGAGAGGATCGGGTTGAGAAAAGAATTCGGTCACTTCCCCACGGGCGCGGAGGGAAGATAAATCGTGAAGGTTGTCCCTTCGCCCACGCGCGTTTGGACGTGCAGTGCGCCGCCGCCTTCCTTGATGAGCCGCTGGACGATGTTCAGCCCCAGCCCCGTCCCTTGTCGGGGGCCTTTGGTGGTGAAATACTGTTCAAATATTTTCGGCAGCACTTGGGGTGGAATGCCGGGGCCGTTGTCGCGCACGGACAATTTCACCAGCGGCGCGGTGTTCGCGAAATTTTCCACGTTCAACAAACGCTGTCCATCGCCATCCTTGAACGCGGCGAGGTCGAGCGGCTTTTCCAGGACTTCACCGGTGACGTCCACCTGGCAACCGCGCGGCGAACATTGGAAGGCGTTGACGGCGAGGTTGAGCAAAATCTGGATCAAATCCGTACCGTTGATCTTGACGCCGATGTCCTCGGCGAGCGGCTGGACGGTGAATTGATTGTTTTGCACGCTCGGATGCACCCGCAAGAGATGGCTCAGGTCGTTGATCAATTGGTTAACGCCGACACGCGGGGCATCGTCCGACTGGCCGCGCAAGAAGCCGAGGTAACGCCGCGAAATCTCGATGCAGTTGGTCACTTGGCGCGTGATGACTTTCAGGCGGTCCTTGACGAATTCGAGATCTTCAACTTCCAGCCGCGCGACGTGGCCGATGCGCTGGTTCATGAGTTGAATGAACCCGGAGATGACCGTCAGAGGTCCGTTGATATCGTGAATGATGCTGGCGTAAATGTCGCCGCGAGTCCGAGCGATTTGCTCGCCTATTTTCTGGCTCTGCAACTCGGCGAGCAGTTCCTGAAGTTTCTCGGCGTTGTTGTGGATTTCGCTTTCCAAGGTGCGGCGCTGCATGGCCCCGGCCACGGCCGCGCGCATAGTGGCCACGTCGAACGGCTTGTTGATATAATCGCAGGCGCGCAGGCGCAGAGCGGAGCGCATCGTGTCCGTCGTCTCGAAGGCGGTCATCATCACGACTTCGATGTCGGGGTCAACGTATTTGAGCCGTTCGAGGACTTCGATGCCGGACATGCCGGACATGCGGATGTCACACACGGCCACATCAATTTTGTTTTTCTGCGCGAGTTCGACGGCGGTGGCGCCGTCGCTGGCCATGAGGATATCGTAGGCGTCTTTGAAGATGACCTTAAGCGATTGCCGCGCGCCGTCTTCGTCGTCCACGATGAGGAGCGTGCCGCGGCGCTTTGGCCGCGCGGTGAACTCCGTTGTGTCCGAAGAAATCGAAGCCGACATGGCTGTATACTACTCGTCCGCTCTTGGCTGACAAGCGTAAAGCCGGCCACGGATATTTGTGGATGCGAATTTGGCGCTGGCGATTTCGCACTTCGGCTACGAGTTGGAGACGGGGGAAATTATTTTGCAGGAACACTCAGCGCAGTTGCGCCAGAACCCGCAGATGAAGAGTGCGCACCTCGGCGGCAGTTGATTTATTGTGGGTGGAATGGTCACAGCCACTTCCGAATCGTTTCCTGATACTTGTTGTAGATGAATCCGAGCACCAGCAGCACCACGCCAAGCGCCATGAATGTCAGAACCCGGTAAATCGTTTCCTGCTTCCATACATCGAGCAGCACGACGCGGCCCAGCGCCGCGGCGAGGATGCCCAGCCCAACCCAGCGATATATCCGCTCACGCAAAACGATACCGATGGCAAACAATGCCAGCGCCAGCCCCGACCAACTCGCTGTAAGGTAAAATCCCCCGCTCGCCTTCATCACCCAGCGCGACATAAACCACCACAGGCTCGCGCAGCCTGCGACGATGACGGCGGTGTGGATCGGCTGCTCCAGATTGAACCGTTCCGGCACGCGGCGGGCAATCTGCTGTTGCGCCAGGAGCACTAGAATGACGATCAGGTTGGGCAGGTAAACCAGCGGTTCACCGTGCGGGCGCAGCCACATGAGCACCAGACCCGCAGTCGTAAACGCCGCGCTGAACAGCAGCACCTCGCGGTTGCGCTTCCAGCCCACGAGCAGGAACTCCAGAAAGCCCAGCCCCATCAGCACCCAAACGCGCTCGCGTCCGGGCACATATTCGTTAACCCACCAAATGGACATGGCGAGTGCGACCCAGCGATAAGCCAGTGCCAGTCCGAGCAGGGGATTGCGCACGCGCGGGTCGGCGTCAGGCTTTTGCTCGAACCAGCGCACCGCCGCCATTGAAAGCAATCCGAGCGCGGCGATGGGCGCGAGCGCTGCGAAGTACGGGCCACCGCCCTCACTTAACTGGCAGAGGAACAACCACGCGCCCGGCAGCAGAAACAATTGCGCGGATGCGGCAAGCCACCATGCGCGTGTCGCCACCGCGTAAGCCGTCCCCGCCACGGCGAGCAGACAGGAAAGCGCGAGCCAGGTTTTACTGGAACATGCATGCCCGAGCCAGGTGCAGGCGAGGAACACCAGCAGCAGCGACAGCACGAGTTGAAACACGAGCGGAGCGCGCGTTTGGGTCACGATTACTTTTTGCTTTTGCCACCAATGACCGAGCGCGAGCGTCAGGCCGATCATTGCCACCGGATTCCACCACGGCGGCGTGCCATGATCGAATAGGTTGAACTGCCACACACAATGGCCGGCGAGGAGCAATATCTGCCCCAGCAACGCCAATTCGCGCACCCGCAACAGGTAAATCGAAGCGGTCAGCACCACGGCTTCGGCAGCGAGCGCAACGGGATAATTGTTTTGGCTCGTGTTGAACCACGTCGTCGCCATCACCAGCACCAGAGTCAAAACACTGAAATACGTCGGCGCCGGCCGTAACGCGTCCGGATTCGCGTCACGGCTGCGACGGCGGGTGAGAAAGGCGTTGAAAATCATCAGCGCGGCCAGGGCAACGCCAGTGAGCAGACCTGCGGAATCAAATCTTTCCAAACCTTGGATGCCCCAGGCGACCGCGAGCGCGGCGGAAAGGCCGGCCACGCATTTGAACTCGATGTTCTCTCGCTGCCAGCCCAACCGCAACGCGACCAGACCATTGACGGCGAGCGTCAGTGCGGTCCAGCGCGCGATGTCATCGGGGACGCTAAACTGCCACGCCATTTGCGCCACGAGCAGGTAGCCTTGGCCAAGCAGGGAAAGTTCCGGCAGGCGCAGGAGATAGATTGAAAGCGCGAGCAGCAACGCTTCGACGGTGAGCGCCAAGCCGAATTGCGAATGAGCCGTGTTCTGCCAGGTCGTGAAACACCAGATGGCGAGGGCAAGCACGGCAAAATACGCGGGCGCGGGCCGGGGGGCGTTGGATTCCGCCTCTGATTTCTGCCGACGCGCCCAAACCCCGTTGACGATCATCAACGCGCCGAGCGCCGAGCCGAGCCAGACGCCACGCGCGTCGAATCGCTCCAGGCCATCCACACCCCAGCCAACCGCGAGCACGGCGGCGAGGTAGCTGCCGACTTGCAGCACGAGACTTTTCCGCTGCGTGCCGAGAACGTAGAGCGTCACGCTTTCCACGCCGAGCACGAGCGCGAGTTTCAGCCCGGCAAATTTGGAGATGAAGCCGAGTGTGACCAGCAGCAGGCCTTGCGTGATGTATGAGTTCTTTGCGAGCGGTTCACCGGGCAAAATCCGCTTCGCCAATCCCGCCAGCGCGAGCAGTACGATGCCGTAGATGAGAGAGAATTTCCAGAAGCCGCCGTGGCGGACTTGCAGCATGGTGAGCAAAAACAAGGCGAAGAAGGCACCATTGTTCAGCGTGAGAAACAGCGAGCGCGTTTCACCGGAAAGTTTTACCGCTTTCGACAGGAACGTCGCCGCGGTGAATGCGAGCCAGTAGCTCATCAGAAAACAAGCGCCGAACCACAGACCTTCTTCAGGCGAGGCCCAATGCCAGTCGCCGTCCTGAAAGAACCGCCAGAATGCATAGCCCGCGTAGGTTGCCACGAGGCTCGCGAAGGAAAGTCCGGCCCAGCGGTTGCGCACGAGGAACCCCACCGCGACCGCCGTAAGCAGCAGGTTTGAGTAAAGCGTGAACGCACCGACATGGGTGATGGCCGATGTGTAATAGGCCAGTCCGACAGCGAAGATCGCGAGCACTTCCGATTTGCGGCGGTCGGCAATCCACGCCATGAAGCCGGCCCACGCCAGCAGCAATGCACCATCGAGCGTCGGGCTTTGGATGATGCGAAGTGGCGCGATGTGATGCGCGGCGTAAGTGGTGAAATATACCGCCGCGAGTCCGCCGGCGAAGAGCACTTGCGCATAGTTGCGCAGTGAGTCCTTGACGGCCTTGCGCTGCCACCATGTCCCGAAGCCGAGCAAGAGCGCGCTGGCGAAATAAAGCAGCGCGATCTTTCCGCCGGGGCCGAATTTCTCGTAGGCGAGATTCCCGAAAAACGCCAAAGCGGTTAGTACCATCACTGCTCCCACCCGCACCAGCCAGTAAGTGCCGAGGCGCATCTCGAACGAGGATTTCTCGGCAACCGGCGACACCGCTTCGCGCGGTGGTTCGCCGGACGGTTCCGTTTCGGTCACTTTGGAAAAAATCGGAGGTGGACCGGACTCGGGTTCAAAAGTCGGCTCGGTGGTGCCGATGGCATCTGGAACGGACGATGGTTCTGGGATTGGCTCAGGCGTGGAAATGACGGGCTGTTGAGAAAAGATCGGCAACGGCAGGGGCTTCGCGATAAGAGGAATAATCGGCGGGGCCAGTGGCGGAGAGACAACCTCGGGCACGGGCGGTATTTTCGGTGGCTCGGGTGGCGATGCTTCCCGCAACTTTTCGAGTGCCTCAGCCTGCATGGGTTGCACAGCCGCCATTTCCGTTTCTCGAATTGGCTGGATTGCGGGAGCGGATGTTTTTTCGCGCTTCAGCCGGAAAACTTCGACTTCCAATTCGCCGAGGCGGTTTGAAAGTTCCTCAATACGGCGTTGCGACTGGACGGCGCGGGAAATGAGCCAGAAACCGACCCCGATCGGAACTCCGAGTACCAAGACAATGACGAATACCCATTCCATAGATTTTTTGATTTCAGCGAACGGTACGGCCTGGCTGCCCCAAAGTTGAGACCCGGTGCGTCAGCTTGGCAAGCAGGATTATCCGGCCATGCCAGACCGAATTGAGACGAAGGTCTTTGACCACATGCTCGTAATCTTCTCTTGTCATGGCAGAATTTTAGCGGCAAGCGCGCGTTAGGGTTAATTGAGAATTCTGTGGCGGTGATTGACAAAACCGATGCGCGCCCACGCGACATTCGACTTTCATCACCTGGCCGCTCCGTTACATTCGGCGCATGAGTTCCTCCAACCGAATCCGCCGCCAGTTCGCCAGCGACAATTACGCGGGAGTCTGCCCCGAAGCGTGGGCTGCGATGACCGAGGCCAACGCGGGCCACGAAGTCAGCTACGGCGACGACACTTGGACGGAAAAAGCCGCGAACCTCATCCGTGATATTTTCGAAACCAAGTGCGAGGTGTTCTTCGTTTTCAACGGCACCTCGGCCAACTCGCTCTCGCTCGCGTCGCTTTGCCAGTCCTATCACAGCATTCTTTGCCATGAACTGGCGCACGTGGAAGTGGCCGAATGCGGCGCGCCGGAGTTTTTTTCCAACGGCAGCAAAGTTCTTCTCCTCGGCGGCGCAAACGGGAAAATCAATCCCGCCGAGATTGATCGCGCCGTTCACAAGCGCGACGACGTTCACTACCCAAAACCCCGCGTGCTCAGCTTCACGCAGGCGACGGAGGTGGGAACGGTTTATTCGCTCGACGAATTGCGCGAGTTGGCCGGCGTGGCGCGGCGTTTCGGATTGCGCGTTCACATGGACGGCGCGCGCTTCGCCAACGCCATCGCCGCGCTCAATGTCGCGCCCAAAGACATTACGTGGAAGGCTGGCGTGGACGTGCTTTGCTTTGGGATGACGAAGAACGGCATTGCGGTGGGCGAGGCGGTGGTGTTTTTCGACCGCGAACTGGCGCACGAGTTCGACTATCGCTGCAAACAGGGGGGACAGCTTGCGTCCAAGATGCGTTTCCTCTCCGCGCCGTGGGTTGGCATGTTGAAAGACGGTGACTGGCTGCGTCACGCCAAGCACTCGAACGCGATGGCGAAGCAGCTCGAAGCTGGGTTGCGCGGAATTCCGGGTGTGCAAATCGCCTATCCAGTCGAATCGAATGGCGTGTTCGTCAGAATCCCGCCCACCGCCATCAAGCAAATGCACGAGCGGGGCTGGAAGTTTTACACCGGCGTCGTCACACCCGACGAATCGCGGCTCATGTGTAGTTGGGACACGACGCCGGAAGACGTGGACGCGTTCGTGGCGGATTTGTCTGAAATGACGAAGGCGAGTTCCTGATTTCCTTCAAAACACGGAAGCATCCGCATGGAACAACCGTCGCACTGTGCAAATCCGAAATTGGGACCGCGCATCTGGCAAGTGTCGCGCATTTTGATTGTCGCGTACCTTGCGGCCGGCATTGGCTGCGCCGCTTTGCAGCGGAGAATGATTTATCATCCACGCATTATTGCTTCGGATGATTCGGATCGCCTGGCTGCGTCGGTCGGACTCGAGCGCTGGAGAGATTTTACGGGTCAGAATATCGGCTGGAAGCGATTGTCTCAAATGCCGCAAGTGCAAGGCATCGTGTTGATCACACATGGCAATGCCGGCTGTGCTATTGATCGAAGCGACTACGCCAAGGCCATGCAGGAATCCGCAGCCATGGACGTGTTTATCCTCGAATACCCGGGATTCGGCGACCGGGCAGGGTCGCCCAGTGAACGAAATTTATTCAAAGCCGCGGACGAGGGTTTTGCGGCGCTTCCCACCAACGGCCCGGTTTACCTCGTTGGCGAATCGTTGGGCACCGGAGTCGCCGCCTACCTCGCGGGAAGTCACCCGACCAACGTCGCCGGCGTTTTGCTGGTCGCGCCGTACCGCATCCTGACAGAAGTTGCGCAATACCACGTCCGGATTTTCCCTGTGCGCTGGTTGTTGCAGGATCGTTTTCAGTCTGAGGACTATCTCAGGCCGTATCGCGGGCCCATCGCGATGCTGCTGGCTGGCAAGGACAGGGTCGTGCCCGCGAAATTCGGCCGCCGGCTCTTCGACAGTTACGCGGGACCAAAACGGCTGTGGGAATTCCCTGATGCCAACCATGAAACCATTCACCAGCAGCCGCCGGAATTCTGGAATGCGGTGGCAAAATTCTGGCAAACCAACGAAGCGCTCCCCAATAGCAGATGAACGAGCGGGTTTCCGAACTCCATCTTTCGCGACAGACACGAATTGTTCTCGAAACCCCGCGCCTCGTGTTGCGCGAACTGATCTTGCGCGACATCGATTTCGTCGCGGAGATGCTCGCGCATCCGGAGGTCATGCAGTTCTGGCCGAAGACCTACACGCGCGACGAGGCGGAGGCGTGGATCAAAAAACATCAGGAGCGTTACGCGTGCGATGGGTACGGTTACTGGCTGGCGGTGGGCAAAACGAGCGGCCAACCCATAGGCCAGGCGGGCTTGCTGCGGCAGGAAGTGGACGGCGTCACCGAGACCGGCATTGGGTATATCATTCACCGTCCATTTTGGCGGCGGGGCTATGCGACGGAAGCGGCAGAGGCATGCCGTGATTATGCGTTTGGAAAACTCGGAAAGGAACGAGTCGTCGTGCTTGTCCGACCGGAGAATGTGGTTTCAGTGAAAGTCGCGAACAAAATCGGATTCACTCGCGAGCGGGAGACGAACTACGCGGGATTCGTCCACACCGTGTTCGTGAGGTCGCATTTGTGAGACGTAACAGCCGAAGAAAGAAGGCAAGAAGATGCCGGTCCTAATGCTTTCATTTTCGTGCCTCAAGCGGCCGTTGGTTGCGCTGTGGCTTTGAAGCCGAGAGTTCGCCTCAACCACGCCCACATGGCGCGCAAGCCGACTTCGCGCGTAGCGGAGAAACCGTAGATTTTTTCGAGTTCTGTTTCGTGCCCACGATACCGAGGCGGCAACAGGATGACGGTCTTCGCGTCGTCGCCCTCGATGCGCAGGATTTCGGAATAGAACAAACCGCGGCCCGGCGCGTAATTGCCCTCGGGCAGTTCCAGCCTGCGCGGTGACAGGACGAGCCAGGGGCGATAGTTAAGCACGAGTTTGCCGGCTTCATTGCGCGACAGTTTTCCGTAGGTGCGTGCGGGAACTTTGTTGGTCTTGCGTCCGAGGAAAAGTTTGTTCTCCGTTTTGTCTGGCATGAAACGGTTGCGACGGAGCGTGAACAAATCCCAGATGAACACGAGGCCGAAATGTGAGAGCCGGAATGACCAGCCCGCGATGAACCACGAAATCAGGATGATGATGAGTGCCCACGCCGCGCCGACCCAGGGATTTACCCACGCGCTGGCGACCACCGTGCCGAGGACTGCCAGGCGGAAAGATTTGAGCGCGGCGTCCACGGTTGTGAACGGACTGAGCAGGATGAGGATGTTGATGGCGTTGGACGCGAGGAACACGATGAAGAACGCCACCATCGCAACGGGCACCATGATGATGTTGTAGAGCCACGAGAGGTCAATGGCGGCGAAGCCCATCGAACTTAGGTTCGCAGACGACGGGCCGGAGTCGTTCATCATCATCACGACGAACGGCACGAACGCGCCGGTGGCGACCAATCCACTGATTTTGTGCTCGACGGTGTCGACCACGTCCAATGGTTTTTTCAACGCCGTTGGCAACGCGGTGCCGGCGGTGTCTTTGACGAAGCAAAGCGCGACCAGCAGCAGCGCGGGCACCCAGAACCACGGCTGCGCAAACCACGGGAGACTGGCGCGTCTTTCCACCGGCGTACGGTAATACTTCACCGCGCCGTAAGCGCTCGTGCCGAGCAGCGGCGAGATGGCGACGCCGGTGAGGGTGGAAATGGACTCGGCAAACTGTTGACCCGGAGCCTTGTTAGCGGGCTTGGATTCGGCGGCGGATACGGTTTGTGTCATGAAAATACCGGCGCACAACCCGAACGCGAGCAGCGTTGGAAGGCTCTTTTTCATACGGTGAAGATTGGCGGAATTGCACCGGCTGTAAAGTTGGTTTCTGTGCGCTTCGTTGGCATACCGTTACCGTCGGGAACAGCGGTTCGATTGTGAATAAAAAGATTTTGCTTTTTATGAACGGGCGGGGCAATACTGCGTCCAACTTAGTGCTCGACGGTTAGCGGCTTGGGCGATATTCGGTTCCTCACGACCAAGTTAGGTACTCGGTATGATGAATGTACCATGTTTGTTTGCTGTCGTGGGAACCGCTTCGAATAAGGCGGAACTCATTTACATCTGGGAACAGGCCACGCCTGAAGGCAAAGCCGTCATCGTCGTTCTTTTGCTGTTCTCGATCCTCGCGTGGTCGGTGATGACGTCCAAGGCGGTCCAGATGCGCCGGGCCAAAAAGCTCAACCAGTTTTTCACAACCGAATTCAAAACGCAGAAAGCCGTGCTCGACATGTTCGACCGGCGGTTGCAGGCGGAAGGCTGTCCGCTATTCATGGTTTATCAAGCCGGCAGCCTGGAACTGGACGCGCGCCTGAAAAATCCGGATGCCAGCCGCAAACGGTTTGTCTCGCTCAAAGGCATGGAGCACGTGAAGCGCCTCATGGAAAACGCCGTGGCGCAGGAGTCGTTGAAACTGGAATCCGGGCTGATCCTGCTGGCCATTGCGGTGAGCGGCGCGCCGTTTCTCGGATTGCTCGGCACGGTTTGGGGCGTGATGAGCACGTTCGGCCACATCGCGCAGCAGGGCAGCGCCACGATGGCCGCGATGGCGCCCGGTGTGTCGGCGGCGCTCATTACCACGGTCGCGGGTTTACTGGTGGCGATTCCTTCGATGTTTGGTTACAATTGGCTCGTACACAACCTGCGCGTCCTGACGGTCGAACTGGACAATTTTGCGCAGGAACTGGTGTCGAAGATGGAATCGGAATATCTCGAAGAAGAATGACGTGTGGCGGGTGATGAGCGACGAGAAGGTCCTCGCGTCACCCCCACTCGACACTCGTTACACAAACGATGAGAAGATTCTCACAACGCAGTCACTTGGTGACGTTGAGCGAGATCAACATCACGCCGCTGCTTGATCTGGCGTTCGTGCTGTTGATCATCTTCGTCATCACCACGCCGTTGTTGGAGCAGAGCATCAACCTGAAACTGCCCACGGGCGGCCAGCCGGACAAGCGCCTCGACAAGGGCGACATTCGGACGGTGGAAATCACGCCGCAGGGCGCATACACGATGAATAAACGCTTCATGAAGCTGAATCAAATCATCGCCCAGCTTGCCCAGGATTTTCGGTATAATCCAAATCTCGTCATCTACATCCGCGCCGATGAGAACAGCCGCATGAAGGATTTTGTGGCGTTAACCGATGCCTGCACTCGAAATGGCATTTCCCGTTATTCGATTCGCACCGAACCGCCGGCGAAACGATGAACCGCACGCAAAAAAAATGTGTCGTTGCCGCGACGGGGTTTCACCTGTTGTTGTTGCTTATTTTGTTTATTGGTCCGGCATTCCTGTCGTCGAATCAGAAAGGCGAAGACCGGGCGTTGATTGATTTCGTCCCGCTCAAAACGATTGATGAGGCGTTGTCGGGCGGTGGCAACCCAAACGCACGTCCGCCGGCACCTGCGCCGCCGCCGGTACAACCTCAACCGCCAGCGCCCCGGCCTCAACCAATCGTCCAACCGCCCGAACCGCCGAAACCCGTGCAACGCGATCCTGATATTTCTGACACGAAGCCGGCGAAGAAATTACCGGACGTAAGCTTAAAGCCCATGGTACGGCCCAAGAACAAAACCACTGCGAAGCAAAAATCAACCACGACTTCCGATTCACAATCGGACGCGGCAGACGAACGCCAGGCGCAACTGGCCAAGGCGGCCCGCAACGTTGCGCGGAGTCTCCAGGAAGGTTTGTCTTCCAGCACTACCGTCGAGATGCCCGGACCGGGTGGCGGCGGTGTTCCCTACGCCAACTTCCTCGACGGTGTGAAGAAAATCTATTCGGACGCTTGGATCGTTCCCGACGGCGTGACCGACGATGAAGCGACCGCGACGGCTAGCGTCACCATCGCTCGCGACGGCACGGTACTTTCGGCGCGAGTCACTCGCCCGTCAAGGAACGCGTTGGCGGATGCATCGGTTGAAGCGACCTTGCGCCGCGTCACGCACGCCGTGCCGCTGCCCGAAAATGCGAAGGAAGACAAACGAACCGTCACCATCAAATTCAACGTCAAAGCCAAACGAGGACTCGGATGAAAAAAATTATGCGACTTAAACCATTTCTGATTGCGGCCGGCCTGCTGTGCTTTGGGTGCGCTACCCAGGCTCAGAGCGACATCGAGATCACCAAAGACATCATACCCGGCAACACCAAGCCCATACCCGTCTCGCTCAGCGGCTTCACGGGCGAGGCGGCGGAGGTCATTCAGTTCGACCTCTACGTGCAGGGATTCAGTTTCACCACGCCGGACGTGGCGCAATATCTCATCAGCGGCGGCAACAACGGCAACCTGACGGGCCGCGCAACGGATCGGTTCAATAAATCCGTGCTCGTGAACAAAAGCTACACCGGCGCGTCGTTGCGGCGGCAGGCGCATGCGTTTGTGGAAGATTTTCTCCACGCGATCGGGCGCAAAGGCGTTGACCCGACGAAGAAAATCGCCTTCAAGGTGGACACGGGCGCGAACGGCGAGATTTATATCGCCGACTTCGACGGCCACAACGCGCAGGCCATCACGCACGACAACGCCATCGTGGCCGCGCCGGCGTGGGTGCCGGGCCGGCTGGCGCTTTGCTACACGTCCTATCGGTTCGGCAATCCCGACATTTTTCTGCACGACTTGACCACCGGTCAGCGGACGGGCGTGGCGCGCTTTGCGGGTTCAAACATCAGCCCCGCCCCATCGCCGGATGGATCGAAGGTGGCAATGATTCTAAGCAAGAGCGGCGCGGTGGACCTCTGGGTCGCCAATATTGACGGAAGCGGCCTGAGGCAATTGACCAAAACGCGGGAGGACGACTCCTCGCCGTGTTGGTCGCCGGATGGTCAATGGATTTGTTTCGCCACAAAGATCAATGAGCGACGGTCGCTATGCAAAGTGCCTGCGGCGGGCGGGCCGGTCCAGCGCATCTCCACTTCCGGGGTCTCGAACCCTTCCGAACCGGACTGGTCGCCGGACGGGAAGTGGATCGTGTTCACGGCGCAGATGGGCGGTTTTGAAATTTGCGTGGTGCCGGCGTCGGGCGGCACGGCCACGCTGCTGGTGAGCGGCGAAGATCCGTCCTGGTCGCCCAACTCGCGCACGGTGGTTTTCGCCCGCCGCAGCGGCGGCAGCCGTCGCCTTTCCTTGCTTGACGTGCCCACGAAACAAGTCAAAGATGTCTCCCGAATTTCGGGAAGCAACTCACAACCCAGTTGGGCGAAGTAGCCCTTCCCAAAAAAGAACTGAAAAATGAAATCAACCAAATTGACCTACCTGCTGGTTTGCGCGCTGGCAATGACGCTGGCGGCGACCGGCTGCAAGAAGAAACCCGTCCGTGTCACCGATTTGCCCGGACAGCGAGTCGGGTCGCCCGGAGGCGGACAGCCCACACCGCTGCCGCCCGGAGGCACAGTACCTGGCGGCGAAACGCCCATTGGAGGCGGCCAGTTGCCGGAGGACCTCAATGACCTGTCTAGGTTTAATCAGGACCGTGAAACTTTGGCCGCTCATATCGTCCACTTCGATTTCGACAGCGCGGTGGTTAAAAGCAGCGAGAAGGCGAATGTTGAAGCCGTGGCAGCCTACATGAAGAGCACCCCCAAAGTGGCGTTACTTGTCGAAGGCCATTGCGACGAACGCGGCACTGAGGAATACAACCGCGCGCTGGGCGAACGTCGCGCGCTGGCGTTGCGCGAAGCGCTGGTCAGTTCGGGCGCGGACGCGAGCCGGATCACGACCCGCAGCTTCGGCGAAGACAAGCCGGTGGCGGTGGGCCACGACGAATCGGCGTGGAAGCAAAACCGGCGCGGGGAGTTTGTGGTTTTGCACCCGAAGTAATAGTTGGAGTCCAGCCTCTAGGCTGCTCCGGCGCGGGAACACGCTAAAGTGTGGACTCCAACGGGGAGTTTTGGCGCTTTACTCCGCGCGCGCGTGGGCTTAACTTTGAGATAACTGGAACAGTATTATGAATACAATGATTGCAGGAATGCTCGGTGGCTGGGAAATCATCCTGATTTTGGCTGTCGTTTTGATTTTGTTTGGCGCCAAAAAGCTGCCGGAACTGGCCAAGGGGCTGGGCACGGGCATCAAGGAATTCAAGAAGGCGACGCGCGAAGTGACCGATGAGATTCACAATGCAGTGGACGACACCTCAGCTCCGCCGACGGCGCAACGCAAACTCACCCCCGAAGGCGGACAGTCCCAAACCGAGCAGACTGCTTCCCAGGCTTCGACCAGCCCCAAAACCTGATTGTCTCTGAGCGCTCCACGTCATGGCGGATGACTATGAAGCGGAACGCCCTGAAGAGGAACAGGAAGGCGGGCCGATAAAAACTTTCCTCGAGCACCTCGAGGACCTCCGTTGGGTGCTGATCAAGAGTGCCGTGGCGCTTGGCGTCGCGATGCTTCTCTGCCTCATCGCCGGCAACTACGTCATCAAGGTCATTAAGTGGCCACTGGATCGGGCCAAGGTGCGTTATCCAGGCACGAACCAGGTTGTCACCGTTCGCTTTGGCACGAACCGGTTGGGGGTTTATCAACTCACGCCGGAACAACAGCAGTCCTTGGACATGGGCTCCAACCGCTTCGCCGTAGTTACCGTCGAGCCGACTCTCCTCGGCACCAACCGCATTTTGAGCTGGCGGGCGGAATATGACCCGGTCGCGGCCGAGCAGGCGCAGCGACTGCACATTGACCTAATCAACCTCAGTCCGGCGGGCGGCTTCTTCGTCGCGTTTCAGGTCGCGTTCTACGGCGGCATGGTGCTGGCGGCGCCGTTCATTTTTTATTGGGTGGCGGCGTTCGTTTTTCCGGCGTTGAAAATGCGGGAGCGCAAATACATTTATCGCGGGCTGGCATTTGGCGGCGGGTTGTTCTTCGCAGGCGTGGCGTTCTGTTATTTTGTGCTGATGCCGGTGGCGCTGGCGGCTTCACAAATGTATTCCCAATGGCTCGGACTCGGGGCCTTCCAATGGAAGGCGGAGGAATATATCAGTTTCGTCTGCAAATTCATGTTGGGTATGGGGCTGGGGTTCGAGTTGCCGGTGGTGCTGCTCACGCTGGTGAAGATTGGGGTCTTAAGTTACACAACGCTCCGAAAGATGTGGCGCTACATGATCATCATCAACCTGTTTCTCGGTGCGGTGTTGACGACGCCGGAGGTCATCACGCAGGTGCTGATGGCCGCGCCGCTATACATCCTTTACGAGATCAGCGTCTGGATTGCATGGTATTGGGAGCGGCAGGAGAAAAAACGATTGGCGGCAGAAGAAAATGCCGGCGCGTGACACGGACGGGCATTCCACCGTTCGCTGACTATGTCGGAAAAATTTTTTTGACGCCGGTGAGTTGCGCCGCTTGTGGAAAGCGCATCTGCAAGGCCAGCGGGATCGTTCGGCTGCGCTCTGGAACTTCTTTATGTTTCAGGCGTGGTACGAGTCGTTTTGGCGGGGCAACCGCATTGCGCAACTCTGCAACTCGCTTTGGCCTGCTTTAGAAACAACCCCGTAGTCAACTCAACCGCTGTGTTCGTAGTTGCCATCGCGCGCCGTCCCGCCATGTTGTCTGGTGTTGAACGTAATGAACTGGCTACAAGCAAGCGACACAGCGCTGTTTCGATTCATCAACCAGTCGCTCGTCAATCCGGTCTTCGACTGGTTGATGCCCAGACTTGCCGGACACGCACTGTTTATTCCGATGTTGCTGGCAGTCGCAATGGCGCTGCTCTGGCGCGGTGGCCGGCGCGGTCGCGTGTTCGTGCTGTCCCTGGCACTATCGCTTGCCGTGGCCGATGGCTTGGTCTGCAACAACATCAAGAAGGCCGTCAAACGGCCGCGGCCCTGCATCTCACTGGCTGACACCCGGACACTGTTGGGCTGTACGAAGAGCGGCAGCATGCCTTCAGCGCACGCCGCAAACTGGTTTGCCGCCACAGCCGTGGTTTTTATTTTCTACCGGCGACGTTGGCCGTTTGTGGCGATTGCCGCGTCGGCTGTCGCGTTCTCGCGGGTTTACGATGGCGTGCATTATCCGAGCGACGTGCTCGTCGGTGCGGTATTGGGCGCGGGCGCGGGGTTCGCTACGGTGTCGTTGCTCAACACCGTCTGGAGTTTGATTGGGCGCAACTGGTTTCCAGACTGGTGGGCGCGGCTGCCTTCCGTGGCCAATCCGGACGTGACGGCAGCCGCCAGTTCCACCACCGGCACTGGTCCAAAGGCGGACCAACAATGGTTGCGCTTGGGTTACCTGTTGATCGCCGCCTATTTGCTGTTCCACCTGTGTTATATCGCTTCGGGAACGATTTCGTTGAGCAAGGATGAGGCGTATCAGTGGCTGTGGTCCAAACATCTGGCGTTGTCCTACTACAGCAAACCGCCGGGCATTGCGTTCATTCAGTTTCTTGGCACGGCGCTGTGGGGGGACACGGAACTGGGTGTGCGGTTCTTCTCGCCGGTGTTTGCGGCGATCATGTCCTTGTTGGTGTTGCGTTTCATGGCGCGGGAGGTTGGCGCGCGGGCGGGTTTTTTATTGTTGCTGACGCTCAGCGCCACGCCGCTGTTGGGCGTGGGCACGGTGCTGATGACGATTGATCCGCCGCTGGTGCTCGGCTGGACGCTCGCGATGATCGCCGGCTGGCGGGCCGTGCAGCCGGACGGTAAGCTGAAACACTGGTTGCTCGTCGGTTTGGCGATGGGCTTCGGTTTTTTGAACAAATACAGCGCGGCCTACCAGATCGTTTCCGGGGGGCTGTTCTTCGCATTGTGGAAACCGGCCCGAGTGCATTTGCGCAAACCGGGACCGTATCTGGCGCTGTTCGTGTTCGCCGTCTGCACGTTGCCGGTAGTGATTTGGAATGCGCAGCATGACTGGATCTCCGCCTCCCATGTGGCGGACAACGCCGCGTTGGGCGAGGTATGGCGGCCCACGCTGCGATACTTTTGGGAGTTCCTAGGCTCGGAATTGGGATTGCTGAACCCGGTGTTTCTTATTGCGGCGCTCTGGGCATCAGTGGCCTTCTGGCGCTGGCGGCACGAGCACCCGTTGTGGCTTTACTTATTCTGCATGAGCGGGCCGGTGTTTCTCGGCCACGTCGCCTACTCGTTACATTCGCGCATTTTGCCCAACTGGATTGCGCCCGCCGTATTGCCGCTGTTTTGCCTGATGGTCGCTTACTGGGACGCGCAGTGGCGCGCGGGCAGGCGCGCCTGGAAACGCTGGTTGGCTGCGGGGATGACATTGGGAATATTGGCGGTCGTCCCCCTGCACGAGAGCCATCTCATCGGCAAACTCACGGGTCGGGCGTTGCCGGGGGAAATGGACCCGTTGCGGCGTGTGCGGGCATGGAAGGAATCCACGGCAATCGTCGAAGCCGCGCGGCGCAAGCTGGAACGCGATGGAAAACCTGCGTTTCTCATCGCTGATCACTATGGGATGACAGGGCTGTTCACGTTCTATTTGCCGGCGGCGCGCGAAGTCGCCGTGCCACTGGTGTACCCGCTCAGTTCGCCATACCCGAACAACCAGTTATACTTCTGGCCGGAATATCGCTACCGGACAAATCGGCGCGGCCAAAACGCGATTTACGTCGCCGAAGTCGGGCCCTACCGATTGGAAAAGGGGTGGCTGTGGAAGTGGCTGATTGGACAAGAAGTGAATTATGCCCGGATTGATCCGCCTTTGCTGGCGCCGAAGTCGCTCACGCAGGAATTTGAAACTGTTACCGACCTCGGTGCGTGTGAGGTGAAGTTGGGCGGGCGTGTTTTTCGCCGGCTGCAGCTTTTCGAGTGCCGCAATCTCCGCTGATCTACTTGCGCCGACAGGACAGGTTCGCCTGAGAACGGATGTTGTGGGATGGATGACCAGTATTCAATTCTCCCAGTCGAGCAAGCGATTGGCTTCGAACCCAGGCTGGGTCTGTGGCGGTGGCTCGTCTGGTTCCCCGAGCCGGCCCGTACACAAAATGCGTTCGTAATACTCCAAGTAACGGCGGGCCATGTCGAGGTGTGTTAACCCGCCGCGCAGTACACGGTTCCGACACGTTTGCGGATCGAACTGTTGCGGTTTACGCACTGCCTCGGCCAGTGCGACCGCTTTGGTGCTCAGGAGGCCAACGTCGCTCGTGACGATCTCCGGCAGCGAGCCGTAAGGCGTTCCGGCCACGTAACAGCCGCTGACTAGGGCTTCGGTCAGGGCTATGCCGAACGGTTCCTGCCAGCGCACGGGAAAGACTAGGCACCGGGCACGGGCCAGCAGCGGCACTTTCTCCTTTTGTCCGAGCATCCCATGGTAGTGAACGCCGCGAATCGGTGGCAGCAACTGATGCAGACCGAGCGGCCAATTGCGCGAGCCGATGACATGCAACTCCACTCCCGCCCGCCGGCACACAGAGATCGCGCCGCGGAGGTTCTTCACGTCCCAACGCGCCTTGGCCAGGAACACGGCATAATCATCGCGCGCGGTCGAGCATTGGTATTCGGACGGATCAATGCCATTGTAAACGAAATGGACCGACTGATGGTGCGCCGCGTGATTTCGGGAGACGAAGATCGTATTCGCGGGAAACCGCTCTCCCGGACGACCGTTGCCTTCGATGGTCAACACCATTGGTTTGCTCAGCCCCATTGGCGGCGAGCTGAAGCAATGAATGATGTCGGTCGCGTCCGAAATCAACCTCGTCCAGGAATGGTCTGCCAGCGAGGCGTCGTCAATGGATCGAAGTTCCACGCCGGGAATGCAACTGCCTTGACGGGCGATGAGGGTAACCTGGTGGCCCAGTTGAATCAGCGCTTTGCCCAGCCAGTAGATGACTCGCTGCGTGCCACCGTACCGAGGCGGTGGAACAGGGATCCTGCCCGAATAGAAAATCGTGATGTGCAAGCGTTGTGATGTCACCGTAACCACTGCCACCCACGAAACCAAGGCTAACAGGCCCGTCTTAAGGATCAAGCGGTGATTACAGCTTCTGCACAGGAGCCGTGGAATCCGACAAACTGCTCGCCTCTCCACCGGATAGAAGACATACTCCCATCATCGGTATGACTGATTTTCTACTCAAAGTCTGGAGCTTGGCGCGGGCTTATCGCTCGCGTCTGTTGCTGGGGGTGTTTGCCGGCATCATTGGCGGCCTGCTCGAACCTTTGATGATCGTGGTCGTGACATTCGTTTACAGTCTAATTTTCCCTTCTGCACACGGGCCGGATCTGGCAGTTCGACTCAATTGGGCGCCCGAGGCGTTACGCGAAACGGTCCGTGCTGCGCAGGACACGTTGCACAGCGGCGTGCAATCGCACCCGGGCGCAGTCATCGTGCTGGTCGCGGCGATTCCGGCGGTCATTTTGCTGCGCGGGCTATTCTCCTACCTGAACGTGTATTGCCTCCAATGGGCGGCTGTCCGCGCCATCGCCGACCTGCGCGTGCGGCTCTTCGATCACATCATCAACCTACCGGCGGGTTTCTTCAGCCGGGCGAACACGGGCGAGTTGATGTCGCGCATCATGAACGACACGGGCGCGTTGCAGTACATCCTGAGCTCCGCTATGGCGAATCTCGTGAAGGACCCGATTACGCTGGTGGCGTTGCTCGGCTATCTGCTTTGGCAACAGCCGAAAATCACGCTGATCTCATTGATCGTACTGCCGGTGTGCATCGTGCCCATCGTCATCTACAACCGCAAAGCGCGCCAGTCCAGCCGCGCGGCCCAGGAACAAATGGCCGAGTTGGGTGGTGTGATGTCCGAATCGTTCAGCGGCGTACGGGTCATCAAGGCTTACAACCTCGAGCCGACAGTGGTGGAGCAGTTTCGCGCCGCAGCACGCCGGTACATCGGCCATGCCATGCGGTTGGTGCGCTCGGCGGAGACACCGGGTCCGCTTTTGGAATTCGTCGGGGCCATCGGACTGGCGCTGGTGCTGATCTATCTCGCGCGTCTGGGCGGTGCGCGCTCCGATTCCGGGGATTTTCTGGCCATTCTGCTCTGCATTTTTTCGATGTACCGCCCGCTGAAAAACCTCACGCGCATGCACAACAACCTCCAGCAGGCGCGCGCCGCCAGTGAGCGTATCTTCGAACTACTGGCGACGCGCAGCGACCTGCCCGAACCCGCCGTCCCCAAGCCCTGCCGCGCTGCGGGCGCGACCGTACAGTTCGACAATGTGGACTTCACATACGGCGACAAACCCGTTCTGCGCGGCATTAAATTAACCATCCAGCCGGGCCAGATGGTGGCACTGGTCGGCCTTAGTGGCTCCGGTAAGACCACCATGACGAATCTGCTGCTGCGCTTTTACGATCCGCAGCGGGGGGCCGTGCGCATAGCCGGCACGGATATTCGCGAGTTTGCCACCCGCGATCTGCGCGGCCAGATTGCGGTCGTCACGCAGGAGACAGTCCTGTTCAACGACACCGTCCGAAGCAACATCGCTCTGGGCCGCCCCGGCGCCAGCGAGACGGAGATCGAAACCGCGGCCCGCCACGCGAGCGCGCATGAGTTCATTCTACAACGGCCCGAGGGCTACGACACGCTGGTTGGCGAGAAGGGCGTGATGCTGTCCGGCGGACAGCGCCAACGTGTGGCCATCGCTCGTGCAATTGTGAAAAA
>Ga0315268_10002319_pt1 | contig 21563 bp, 23 predicted proteins | sample C1_top_MG_FD_204535 | JGI IMG/M metagenome (GOLD analysis project Ga0315268, IMG submission 204535) | Sediment microbial communities from Yellowstone Lake, YNP, Wyoming, USA - C1_top | ecosystem: Environmental > Aquatic > Freshwater > Lake > Sediment | place: USA: Wyoming | collected 2017-08-01 | reverse complement strand
CATGAAGACCTGCCCGCACGAGAGCAAGGCCGTCATCGACGACAACGGGAACTACAAAGGCGGCGCCCGTCTCCTGCTCTCGGGCACGCTCCTCCGCAAGCTCATGAGCGAGGGGAAGCCGGTGCCTTCGGAATTCTCCAAGCCGGAGGTGATCAAGGTCCTGAACGAGTACTACGACAAGCTGGAGGAGAAGGTGGAGGTCAAGCTCCACGGCGCGGCCACGGGCGACGTGAAGAAGAAATGAACGTGTGAGTGCCCGCTCGCACCCCCGGGGCCTTCCGGCTCCGGGGGTTTTTTCATGTCTGGTTTGAAAAACGCCTCGACATCGTACGACGGAAACCTGAAACAGACACGTTTCACAATTGGACCACTGTCTGGAGAATATCTGCAGGGTCAATCCGTGGTTCGCCTGTAATTTTGTTGATATTTAACCATCTCAACCGATTGTTTCAATAGTTGGATCGGTGTTGTTTCATGCGAATCCGTGTGATACGATTTGGCCGATGATGAATCCGTTGAATGACAAGCAGTTTCTTGAAACGATATTGAACTCGATCGCCGACGGCGTCTTCACGGTCGACCAGGGATGGCGCATCACGTCCTTCAATCGCGCGGCCGAGCGCATCACGGGCGTCCCTGCATCCGAGGCGATCGGGAAGCGGTGCTCCGAGGTCTTTCACGCCGACATCTGCGAGCAGAGGTGCGCCCTGCGCCAGACGATGGAAAGCGGGCGTGAGCTCATCGACCATCCGGCGAAAATTTTAAACTTCCACGGCCGCTCCGTTCCCATCACCCTGAGTACCGCCGTGCTGCGCGACGCCGAGGGGACGCTGCTGGGGGCCGTGGAAACGTTTCGCGATTTGTCGGCACTCGAGCAGCTCCGGCGCGAGATCCGGCATCAGTACACGTTCGAGGACATGGTCGGCAAGAGCAAGGCGTTCCGCAAGATCTGGGCCATCATGCCGGACGTCGCGGAGAGCGATTCGACCGTGCTCATCGAGGGGCCCAGCGGCTCGGGCAAAGAGCTGCTGGCCCGTGCGGTCCATAACTTGAGCTCGCGGCGCAAGAAGCCCTACGTGGTGGTGAACTGCGGGACACTCCCCGCCAATCTGTTCGAGTCCGAGCTGTTCGGGTACCTCCAGGGAGCTTTTACCGACGCAAAGCGCGACAAGCCGGGGCGCGTGGCACGGGCGGAAGGGGGGACGATATTTTTTGACGAGGTGAGCGAACTGCCGCCGTCGACCCAGGTCAAGCTTCTGCGGTTACTCCAGGAGCGCGAGTACGAGCCGCTCGGCGGGACCAAGATCGTGCAGGCGAACGTGCGCATCGTGGCGGCCACCAACCGGAAGCTGGCCGAGCTCGTCAGCGACGGGAAGTTCCGGGACGACCTGTACTTCCGCCTGGCGGTCGTCCGTCTGACCCTCCCCCCGCTCAGGGACCGGCGCGAGGACATCCCCTTTCTGGTCGAGCATTTCATCCACCGTTTCAGCGTGAAGAGGGGGAAGGAGATCACCGGAGTCACACCCGCGGTGATGGAGATCCTCATGCGCCACGACTTTCCGGGGAACGTCCGGGAGCTGGAGAACGTCATCGAGTACGGATTCGTCCTGTGCCACGGCCGGCTGATCGATGTGCCCCACCTCCCCGAGGACCTCCAGCAGGGGAGCCAGCGCGCCTTAGCGACGAAGCAGCTGCACGACGGATCGCAGCTCAAGCTCGCGGAGGCCGACGTCATCCGTTTCGCCCTCAAGCACAACGGCGGGCACCTGGGAAAGACGGTACAGGAGCTGGGAATAAGCCGCGCCACGCTGTGGCGGAAGATGAAGAAGTACTCCATTTCAACCCATGAATGAGAGGATCTCCTCACACCGTCGCCGCATTCTATGGCCAACAGTTCCTGCCGAGCGAGCGGTCCGGCATAACGATCTGAGCAGCTACGGTCAGGGGCAGAGAGTGCTGTTGCAATCCTGAATACTTGAAACAGGGTTGTGTTTCATTTCTGCAAAACATCTCGCCGGATCTGTCCACCAGACAATCTGAAAAACCCTTTTACCGGGACCAGTTGCCGGCCTTCCGATGATGTTGGCCTGAGAGTTGCGCATTACTATGGCCGTCGGAGGCACGAGGTGAAGGTGGCCATACCGCGGTTCGAAGAGGAAGTCGCCCCGTGTTTCGAATACTCCGCGGACATCGCCATCTTCACCATCAGGGGCAGGAAAGTGGTCGCGCAGAAAGGTTTCCCGCTGCAGAGCCGGGATGTTTTCGATCGGTTCAGGCTGCTGCGCGACCAACAGGTGAAGACGCTGATCTGCGGCGGAGTGCAGGATTTCTTCGAGGACCTGCTCCGCGCGAACGGAATACATGTGATCTCCTGGGTGACGGGGAGCGTGGACGAGCTGCTCGATCTGTTCATCCGGGGCAGGCTTTCTCCCGGGGGGAGATCCAGGCATGCCGGTCCCGCATCGCCGGCCCCGGACAAGTGAGGAGAGTGCCCATCCATGAAGAAGGGAAAGTACAGCTACTTCGTCGAGAAAAAGGCGCTGGAGACGACCGAGCGGCCGCGGAAGTTCCTGGAGGCCTTCACCGCGGTCCTCGAGCATTCCAACTACGGCCTGCCGCTCGAGGTCTACGCGCGAATCAGCACGAAGTGCAGCCGCTGCGCCTCCGTCTGCCCGCTTTACGAGGTGACCGGCGAGGACAGGGACATCCCCTGCCACCGCTCCGAACTGCTGCTGCGGGTCTACCGCCGGTATTTCACGGCCGCGGGCATCATGAAGGCGCGGATGTTCGGCGGGTTCACGCTGACCGACGAGTACCTCGACCGCATGGCGGAGGAGTACTACCGCTGCACCGCCTGCCGGCGCTGCAAGGCCACCTGCCCGATGGGCGTCGAGCACGGCCTCATCACGCACCTGTCGCGCTGGCTCCTCGCCGAGATCAACGTCATCCCGAAGGCCCTGCTCGTGTCGGTCCGCGAACAGCTCGAGGGCGTGGGCAACACCTCGGCGATCCCGGTCCTCGCGCTCAAGGACACCTGCGGATTTCTCGAGGAGGAATTCCGGGACAACTTCAATGTGGACGTGAAGTTCCCCGTCGACGTGGAGGGGGCGGAGTACGTCTTCTTCCCCGCGGTCTCCGACTACCTGCTGGAGCCGGACACCCTCATGGGCAACGCCGCGGTCATGCACGTCACCGGCGGGTCCTGGACCATCGGCACGGGGGACTACGACGGGATCAACTACGGCCTGTTCTACTCCGACCGGATGATGGAGCGCATCGTGCACAACGTGGTCGCCGAGGTGCGCCGGTTGAAGGGGAGGAAGGTGCTGGTCGGCGAGTGCGGGCACGCCACGCGGAGCGCCTGGTTCATCCCCACCTTCTGCGGCCCCGATGCACCGGAGGTCGTGAACTTCCTGCAGTACACCTACCTGCAGATGCGTGCAGGGAAGATCCCGCTGAAGGGCGACAAGATCGAGGAGCGGGTGACCTACCACGATCCGTGCAACATCGCCCGCGCCGGGCGGATCACCGAGGAGCCGCGCGAGATATTGAAGGCCATCTGCAGGGACTTCGTCGAGATGACGCCGAACCGCACCGAGAACTACTGCTGTGGCGGCGGCGGCGGGTTGGTTTCGATCGATGAGATCCGCGCTTTCCGCACCGGGCCGATGGGCAAGCGGAAGGCCGATCAACTACGGGCCACGGGGGCGAAGTACGTGGTCGCCCCCTGCGCCAACTGCAAGAAGCAACTCAAGGAGGTCGTCGAGGACAACGGCCTCGAGGGCATGCAGGTCGTCGGCCTGCACGATCTGCTGCTCAAGGTCATCGACTTCGGTGCCGGGCCGGCGGCGCAAGGGCAAAAAAAGGAGGAGAAATGATGGAATCCTGGCTGGCGTTGGCGAGGGGGCCCGTCTTCATCGCGGCGTTCAGCTTCATGGTGCTGGGGCTGCCGCGGCAGGTGGGGATCACCGTATGGGAAGTGGCCCGGGCCGTGCACCGCGCGGGGGACAAGAACATCCCGTACCGCAAGCTGATCGCGGCGACCATCGAGTGGCTGATTCCCGTGGGGAAGCTCTGGGACCAGGTCCTGTTCAGCCTCACCTCGCTTTTGTTTCACGTGGCCATCCTGATCGTGCCGATCTTCCTCGGCGGTCATATCGCCCTGTGGGCCCGGGGCCTCGGCGTCTCGTGGCCCGCGATATCGAACCCGGCGGCCGACGTGCTGACCATCGTCGCCATCGTGACGGCCGTCGCGCTGGTCGTCCAGCGCATCGCGTCGAGGCCCACCAGGGCCCTGTCGCGTTTCCAGGACTACGCGATCCCCCTGGTCGTGGCCCTGCCCTTTGCGTCCGGGTTCCTGCTGATGCACCCATCGGCCAACCCCTTCTCGCATGACGCGACGTTTTTCGTCCACGTCATGAGCGGCAACCTGCTGTTCGTGCTGATCCCGATCACCAAGCTGAGCCACATGGTCCTGCTGCCGGGCGTCCAGATCGTCTCCGAAGTGGCGTGGCACTGGCCGCCTGACGCAGGCAGCAAGGTGGCGGTGGCGCTCGGAAAGGAAAGCGAGCCGATATGACCGCGAAAGCCATTCTCACCGACACGACGCTCTGCATCGGCTGCGAGCTGTGCGTCGAGGCATGCAGGCGGGAGTACAAGCTCGGAGAGGACAAGCCCCGGCCCTGGAAGATGCGCATCGACGACCTCTCCGCCACCCGGTACACGACCATCGTCCGCCGGCCCGGCAGCCGCTTCGTCCGCCTGCAATGCCGGCACTGCCGGCAGCCCGCCTGCGTCTCGGTCTGCCTGGTCGGGGCCATGCAGAAGACCCCGGAGGGCCCGGTCATCTACGACCCCAACCGGTGCATCGGGTGCCGGTACTGCATGATGGCCTGCCCCTACGGGATCCCGCGCTACGACTGGGACAAGCCGGTGCCCTACGTGCGCAAGTGCACCCTGTGCTACGTGCGCCTGGGGCAGGGCCGGGAGCCGGCGTGCGTGGAGGCCTGCCCGACGAAGGCGACCATCTTCGGCGCGCGGGACGACCTGGTCGCGGAGGCGCACCGCCGGATCAGGGAAAACCCCGGAAAGTACATCGACAAGGTGGTAGGCGAAACCGAGATCGGCGGCACGTCGGTGATCTACATCTCCGACATCCCGCTCGACTTCCTCGCCTGGAGGCCGGATCTCGATCGTACGCCGCTGCCGGATCTCACCTGGGTCGCGCTTTCGAAGGTCCCTCCCATGGTCCTCGGGGTGGGCGGCGTGATGGCGGGGCTCTGGTGGATCATCGATCGCCGGGTGAAGCTCGCGGAGCACAAGGAGCCGGAGCATAAGGAGCCGGAGCACAAGGGACCGGAGAAGAAGACATGAGCACGAGACGACATGTGCTGAAGACGATTCTATGGGCGATCATGGGTGTCCTGGCCGTCGTGACCGTGGTCCGCTTCCTGCGCGGACTCGGCGCGACCACGGCGTTGACCGATGTCACGCCATGGGGGTTCTGGATCGCCTTCGACGTGATGTCGGGGGTCGCGCTCGCGGCGGGCGGCTTCGTCCTCGCGGCGACCTTCTACATCTTCCACATGGAGGCGTACCACCCCTTCACCAGGCCGGCGATCCTGACGGCCTTCCTCGGCTACATCGCGGTGGCCGTCGGCATCATGTACGACCTGGGCCTGCCGTGGAACATCTGGCACACGATCCTCTTCCCCCAGTTTCGCTCCGTGCTGTTCGAGGTGGCGATGTGCGTCATGCTGTACCTCACCGTCCTCGCCCTCGAGTTCAGCCCCGTCGTCCTGGAGCACCCTTGGTTCAACCGTCCCCCGTTCACGGCGATCTACGCCCTTCTCAGGAAGGCCACGATCCCGCTGGTGATCACCGGGATCGTGCTGTCCTCGCTCCACCAATCCTCGCTCGGATCCCTGTTCCTCATCGCGCCGTACCGGCTGCACCCGCTGTGGTACAGCCCGATCATCTGGGTCCTGTTCCTCGTCTCGGCGATCGGACTGGGGCTGATGATGGTGACCGCGGAGTCCTTCTTCTCCGCGTGGATGTTCGGCCACCGGCTCCGCATGAACCAGCTGGCCGGTCTCGGAAAGGCCGCGTCCATCGTGCTGTTCCTGTACGCCACCCTGCGGCTCGGGGACCTGGCCGTTCGCGGGACGCTCGGGTCCGCGTTCGACGGCTCCTGGCAGGGGAATCTCTTCCTCTTCGAAATCGTGCTCGGCGCGCTGCTGCCGGCGACGCTCCTGGCCTTCCGCGCCGTGCGCAACAGTCCCGCGGGCCTCGCCGCGGGCGCGGCGATGACCGTCCTCGGCACGGTCGGCTACCGCTTCGACGTCTGCATCGTGGCGTTTTACCGCCCCCCGGGGATGTCCTACTTCCCGAGCTGGATGGAGATCGCGGTCAGCCTCGGGATCGTGGCGGGCGCCGTGCTCGTGTTCATCTTCTTCGTCGAGAGGCTCAGGGTGTATCCGGAGGAGCACGAATTAGGGGAGAACGGGGAGGAGGCCCGCCCTTCGCCGGGTCCCGTCTTCAATCCGGGCACGGTTCGGGCGCTTCTTCCCCTCTCGCTTGCGGCGCCCAGGTTCTACTCGATCGCCTTCGTCGGCGCCGCCGCCGCCGCGATCGGCATCCTCTCCGGCAACGTGCTGCACGCCGACCCGGCCGTGCATACCCCCGTCTCGGCTGCGCGCACGCTGGACGGCGTCGTCGGGCCGCCCACCGGCGGACACCTTCGCGACGTACGCGTGTTGCAGAAAGACGTACCCGTTCCAGGCGGGTATAAGGCCATGCCGCTGTTGATGATCAACGGCAACCGCGACGATCGGCTGGTCCTCTTCTCGCACGATCTCCACATCACGAAGTTCGGGGGGCTTCCATCCTGCGTCAAATGCCACCACGAGAACCTGCCCTTCGACAGGAACACGACGTGTGACAAGTGCCACCGCGACATGTACAACACCACGGATACCTTCCGCCACGCCTCCCACGTGGCGAAACTCGGCGGCGAAAAGGGGTGCGTCCGCTGCCACCGGGACAAGAACCAGGAGAAGGATCGGGCCACCGCGACGGCCTGTTCCAAGTGTCACGCGGAGGTGCCGTCGGAGGAAACCGTCGTCAAGCCGAAGGAAGGGACAAAGAAGGGAGTTGCCGTCGGGTACATGGACGCCATGCACGGCCTGTGCGTCACGTGTCACCGGCGGATGGTGCAACAATCCCCGAAGGAGTACGGCCCCGATTTCGCGAGGTGCGCAAACTGCCATCGCGATTTCGATGCCACGCAGCTGCTCCGCATGGGGCCATACGTCGAGGAAGCGCGGGGGAAATGACCCGGCGGTGCGGGGGATGTGAAACGGACCGCGTACCGGGGGAGAAGGGGAGGCAGGGGATCGTGCAGAGCGGGATAATTTCCGAAGAGATACGCACCTGGGTGCGGTCGGAGCTGTGGAACCAGGTCCCGGTCAGCATCAGCGTCATCGACCGTCAATTCCGGATCGTCGAAGCCAACAAGATGTTCGCCCAGAACTACGGGTTCTGGCAGGATCGCCTCTGCTACAACGTCTACAAGGGAAGGACAGAGCACTGCGAACGATGTGCGGCGGACATGACGTTTTCCGACGGGCAGATCAGGGTCAGGGAGGAGAAGGGGGTCGTCCGTGACGGTCAGCAGACCTACTATGTCGTCCATCTGGTCCCGCTGGTGCGGCCTGACGGTGAGATCCCCTACATCATTGAGGCCTCCACCGACATCACCGCCACCAAGAAACTCGAGCAGGAGAAGCTGGTTGCCGAACGGCTCGCGGCGGTCGGTCAGACGGTGGCCGGCCTGGCGCACGGCATCAAGAACGTTCTGATGGGGCTGGAAGGGGGGATGTACGTCGTTCGATCGGGCATGGAGAAGGGCGACGGCGAGCGTATCTTCCGGGGCTGGCAGATGCTCGAGGAGAACATCTCCAGGATCACAACGTTCGTGAAGGGGTTCCTCGAGTTCGCCAAGGGGAAAACGCCGAAGGTCCAGCTGGTCGATCCCAACCGCGTCGCAAGGAAGGTGGTGGAGCTGTTCAAGGACACGGCCGGGATCGCGGGCATCGAGCTTCGGGCGGACCTCCAGGAGGGCATCCCCTTCGCGTTGATGGACGAGGAAGGCGTGCACACGTGTCTGGCCAATCTGGTGTCCAATGCGCTGGATGCCTGCGAGATCAGCGACAAGGGCAGCCATCACGTGACGCTTTCCACGCGCGAGACGGAGGGGTCGCTGATTTTCGAGGTCGCCGACGACGGCGCCGGCATGGATTACGAGGTCAAGAAGAAGATCTTCACCACCTTCTTCAGCACCAAGGGGTCCGGCAAAGGCACGGGCCTGGGACTGCTGTCCACGAGGAAGATCGTGCAGGAACATGGCGGGAAGGTCTCCTTCGAGTCGGGCGAGGGGACCGGCTCCGTGTTCCGCCTGGAGTTCCCCCGGGACAGGCTTCCGCGGACGGGAAATGACGCCGGAAAAGATGTATAATTTGGCTGGGCAAGCCTGAGGAGGGGCACGCATGCAGAAGCCCGAACAGAAGATCATCCTGGTCGTCGACGACGAGCCGAACGTCCGCGAATACCTCAAGACGATCCTCATGGACGCCGGGTTCAACGTGATCACCGCCGGCGACGGCGTCGAGGCGCTGGAGGCCATCCGGAAGAGGAAGCCGGACTTCATCTCGCTGGACCTGGTCATGCCGCGGAAGTCGGGGCAGAAGCTGCTCTACGAGCTCAGGCACGACGCGGAGCTGTCCCGCATCCCGGTGCTCATCGTGACCGCCCACGCGCAGGACGAGCTGGGGAAAGGCGAGCTCGAGGATGTCATGAAGAACATGGTCATCTCCGGGCCCGGAACCTACCTTGAGAAGCCGGTCGATCCATTGTCGTACGTGCGGAGCATCCAGAGGGCGCTGGGCATCGAGGAGTCCGAAGAGGCGGTGAACAAGCTGAATCTCAGGGAGCAGTTGCAGAAGAGCATCCAGGGCGCCAGTCCGGATGCGTTACGCAAGGCGCTGGAGGCGTTGAAGAAGGCGGGCAAAATGGATTCGTAACCAGCAAGGAGGCAGGAGCGATGTCCCAGCCGACAGGAACGGCAAAGAAGAAGATTTTGATCGTCGATGACGAGAAGCACGTCGTGACGTACCTTGAGACGCTGCTGCAGGATAACGGGTATGACACGATCTCGGCGTGCGACGGCATGGTGGCGATGGAGATGGTGAAGCGCGAGAGGCCCGACCTCGTGTGCCTGGACATCACCATGCCGGTGCAGTCGGGCATCCGGTTCTACCGTGACCTCAAGGAGAACCCCCGGTTCACCTCCATTCCCGTGGTAGTCGTCACGGCCGTCACCGGGTTCGGTGGGGACCCTGAGCCGTTCGAGAAGTTCCTCGGCTCCCGGAAGCAGGTCCCCCCTCCGGAAGGGTTCTTCTCGAAGCCCATCGACAGGGACAAGTTCCTGGAGGCCGTGAAAAAGATCCTGCCCTGACCCCATGGTCGCGGGGCCGAAGCCCCCCGGCCCGTTATTGATCGTGCCCGATGCCTCATCATCGACGAAGTCGGCACCCTCTCCTACGACAACCGCTCGTCGGCTCGGTTCCCGGTCAGTGGGGCGGCGGATGTGGTAGGCTGAGGTGGACATGAACAGCAAAGAACTCCTGCCGGAAGACGCCGCTTTGTTGAGCCGCCCTGGAGAGCCGGAGGGATTCCACACGGCGATGGTGCATCTCTACCGGGGGGAGATGAACAGAATGACCGTGTGGAGGACCCGGTTGGATACGACGAGCAACTGGGCGATTCTTCTGAGCACAGGTATGACGACGTTCGCCTTGGGATCGCCGGGCATACCGCATTTCATCCTGCTGCTCGGTCTTGCCCTCATCGGCATCTGCCTCTTCATCGAGGCCCGGCGGTTCCGCCACCTGCTCCACTCCAAGTGGCGGATCCATGTGATGGAAGCGCACTACTTCGGTGAGCAGCTGTGGCCACCCCCGTCCGACGAGAAGCCTTCCTGGAGAGAGGAGCTTGCGAGGGACATGGAGCGGCCGTGTTTCACGATCGGGACGTTCATGGCGCTGCGGATGCGCCTGCGGAGCAACTACCTGCTCCTGGTCTACTTCGTGAGCGCCGTCTGGCTTACCAAGGTGTTCATCCACCCGAATAGCGCTTCCGACATCTTCGAGTTCAACAAGCGGTTGGCTGTCGGCGAGCTGTTCCCGAGCTGGTTCGTCGCCGCCACGGCCGGCCTGTTCGTGCTGGCCGCCACCGTCCTGGTCATCCGCACGCCCACCGAGGAAACGGTCAGTCGGTGGACCATGCGGGAGCGGAGAGGAGGCCCATAGGCTGATCCGGTCAGCCTCTGTGACCGGCATGTGGAGGTCTTTCGGCGTCGACGGTTCTCCAGCCTTTTTCGAGCGCAAACGGCCAAGCGACGATCCCGCCGTCCAGGAAGCTTGCCTTCCCGAACCCGGCCCCCTTGAGGATCCGCATCGCCTCGTACCCCCGAAGGGACGTCTTGCAATACGCCACGACCTCCTTCTCCTTGGGCAATTCGCCGGCCCGCTCCCGCAGCTCCTCCAAGGGGATGTAGTGGTGCCGCGGGTCCGCGATCCGTGCGTCCATGTGCTCCGCCAAGGTTCGCACATCGAGAAGGACGAAGTCCTCTCCCTCGTCGATCATCCGCCGGATCGCCAGAGGCGACCGGCCCACCGCGAGGCCCGTTACCTTGTTCTCAAGGGTGGTGGCGAGGTGGACCAGATTGTCCATCGCTCCGGAGTAGGGGGGAGCGTAGCAGAAATCCGCTAACGCGATCTCGCCGAGGGGCATCCGCTGCGCGATGGCGATGGCCGCCGAGTCGATCCGCTTGGACGCTTCGCCGGCGCCGACCGCCTGCAGTCCCAGCAGCGTACCGGTCTTCCGATCCGCCACCCCCTTTAGCACGAGGAGCTTCGCCCCGGGGTAGTAGTGGGCCCGGTCCGGCCCGGGGGTCAGCGAAGTGGCCACGTCGTAGCCGCGCTCCCTTGCGGCGCGTTCGCTGAGCCCTGTCGCACCCACATTGTAGTCGAAGATCTTGAGGATGGTCGAACCGAGGACGCCGGGGTATCGCGTGGCGCCTCCGGTCAGGTTGTCGCCGATCACGCGGCCGTGCTTGTTCGAAGTGGATCCCCTCGGGACGTAGACAGGCTCACCGGTGAGGATGTGACGGTTTTCCACGCAGTCGCCGCCGGCGAAGATGTCCGGGTTCGAGGTCCGCAGGTACTCGTCGACGACGATCCCTCCCCGGTGTCCAATGGCAAGCCCCGCCGCCGCGGCCAGCGTCACGTTCGGCTTGACTCCCACCGCGATGAGGACAAGGTCGGCCGGGATGTCGCCGTGGTTGGTGACCACCCGGGTGACCCGACCCTGGTCGTCGCCGGAGAGTCCCTGGACGGCAACACCGGTCTTGACGGTCACCTTCTTCGCCGCAAGATACTTTTCCACGAGGTTCGCCATCTCCCAGTCGAGGAGGGCGGGCAGAACCTGGTCCTTCAACTCCACCATCGTGATCTCTGCTCCCCGGGCGGCGAAGGCCTCGGCCATCTCCATCCCGATCAGCCCCGCCCCGACGATGACGACTCGCCGCCTGCCTGCTTCCAACTCCTTGCGGATCGCGATGGCCTCCTCCAGGTTGCCCAGCGCGTGCACGCCTTGGAGATCGATCCCGGGCAGGGAGGGACGGACCGGCATGGATCCGGTGGCGATGACAAGCCGGTCGTAGGGGAATTCGAGACGCTCCCCGGTGTCGACATTCACCGCCTGGACGACCTTCCCCCGGGGATCGATGTCTTCAGCCATCGTCTTGTTGTGCACGTGGACCGCCTTGACGTCCCTGAAGAAGGTCGTATCCATGACGACCCCGGCGGGAGTCATCATGAGTTCTTCGTAATCGACGATCTTCCCGGCGATGAAATAAGGGGTGCCGCACCCCGCGTACGAGAGGTTTTCCCCCTTTTCGAGGATCGTGATGTCCGCGTCGGGGTCCCTGCGGCGGGCCCGCGACGCCGCCTTCGGCCCGACGCTGACTCCACCGATGATGACGATCCTCTTGCCCATGTTGTTGCCCTCCTCCCGCGGCTGCCCGCCGCGCCATTGCGTTGCAGGTATGGAAACGGACCAGGAACACGCAAATGCTGTTCCACGCAACAAACGACGGGTTGTGCGACGAATACCGCTCTCCGAACCCCGAAGCCGGCGAGCCCACGGAAGGACAGGAGACGGTGTCGGGGCCGTTGTTGAAGAAGATTGCCTGATTCTTCGGGTACGGGGATACTGTAACATCTGCTGGGGCCGAGGAAACGCTGAAATCGGCGCGCCGTAAGAGCGGCCCCGGGGTGGAACGAAGGAAACGTGACGGTCCAGGGATGATACCGGAAGAAGAAGGAGGAAATCATGAATCCCACGTTGGTCGTCACGGAGGCCACGACCACGGATGATGTTGCGGCAGCCGGCTTCCCCGATCCGCTCTACTGCAAACGGGGTCTAGTCGATCACGCCCGCCTCCTTGCGGATCGGATCGATGCGGAAAGGGGCGGCGACATGGACTGCGGCGGCGGCGGGATGGGATATGTTCCGGACGTCGTGGAGATCGGGGAATAACGCGCGGCAAGACGTCATGAGAGCCTGCTCGTCTATTCCCTGGTCATCGCGGTCCCGCACTTCGGGCATTTCTTCTGCACGCAGGGCACCCCACGTTCATGCGGTTCGCGATGCCCGCATTTCGGACACAGGCAGGTGCCGACAGCGCCCCCCGCAAGGGGACCGCCCATGCGACCTCGACCCTGTCCGACTCGACCTTGCCCCTGTCCGCCGCCTGGCCCCATACCGCCACGTTTTCTTCCGTTCATCGGGTATTCCTCCTTGTTGATTCCGCCCATTCCCCGGCGACGGCCTCGACCGCGACCGGAGCAACCGGGCATGACAAAGGTGTCGCTCTCCAGGTTGCCACTGAGCCAGGCTTGAATGACATCGCTCAGGTCGCCGGCGACGAACGGGATCACCCGGATGCCATACGCGGCGACCGCCTCATGGAAAGGCCTGGAGATCGCGCCGCAAACCAGCGTACCGACGCCAAGCTCCACCAGACGATGCGCCTTTTGGACCGGAAGGTCATCCGCCAGGACTTCCCCCGTTTCGGCGACGATTCGTCCCGAGTCGGCCTCGACGACGTGAATCCGCCGTGCGATGTCGAACACCGGCGAGATCCGATCGTCCCAGTATGCAAATGCCGTTTTCATCATCCGGGGTTCTGCACCTCCTTTCTGCTCTGCACAGGGAGAGAGCATTCGCCGTGCCAACGCGGCCCCATGTGAACAGAACGTCCTAAATGATTGTAATTAAAGGTGATCTTCAGAAGGACCGGAATATGGAAGTAGGACGCAAGGTTGCTGTTGCGCTACGGAAGGCACGGAAGGGTGGTGCGAGTGTGCTACCGTATCCGCGCCCGACGGGAGCGGCCGTCCTGCTCGGGAAGGGAGATGCCCAGTTTTTTCATTCTGCGGAACAGCGTAGTCTTGTGGATGCCGAGCTCCTTCGCCGCCGCCAGGCGGTTGAAGGCGTTGCGTTCGAGGGCGGCGCGGAGGACCCGGGTATCGAGAATATCGTGGGCCGACCGCACGTCGGAATCCGCGCCCGCCGCCGCGCCGTGGGCCGTCAAATCCTCGGGCAGATGTCCGATGCCGATGTCCCCCTCGTTGCAGAGAATGAAGGCGCGCTCGACGGCGTTCTCCAGTTCGCGGATATTTCCCGGCCAATCATGGGCCATGAGGAGCGACAAGGCTTCCGCGGCGATCCCCGGCACGGTTTTCCGCTGCAACCGGTTGAACCGGGCGACGAACTGCTCCACGAGAAAAGGAATGTCCTCTTTCCTTCGGCGCAGCGGGGGCAGTTCGATGCGCACCACGTTCACGCGGTAGTAGAGGTCCTCCCGGAATGCGCCCTTGCGGGTTTGTTCCGCCAGATCCTTGTTGGTGGCGACGATGATCCGCGCGTCCGTCGTCTCGGAACGGGTCGCGCCCAGCGGCTCGTAGGTCCGCTCCTGCAGCACACGCAACAGGCGAACCTGCAAGGCCGGGCTCACCTCGCCGATCTCGTCGAGGAAGAGGGTCCCCCCCCTGGCCATCGCGAAACGCCCGGGCTTGTCCCTGGTCGCCCCGGTGAACGCCCCCGCCTTGTAGCCGAACAGCTCCGATTCCAGGAGCGTATCCGGAAGGGCGCCGCAGTTGACCGCGACGAAGGGGCCCTTGCTTTTCGCGCTCAAGGAGTGAATCGTCCGCGCCACCAGTTCCTTGCCGGTCCCCGTTTCGCCGAGAATGAGCACCGTGCTGGGACTGGCGGCGATGGCGGGAAGGACTTCAAACACCTTGTGCATGACGGGGCTGCGGCTGACCAGGTCGCCGATCCGGAATTTCCCCTCCAGCTCGCGGCGCAACGCCTCGACCTCGCTCAGGTCGCGGAAGGTTTCCGCGCCGCCCATGACACGACCCCCGGCGTCCCGAAGCACCGCCGTGGATACGCTGATGGGTATGCGGGTTCCAGCCGCGTCGATGATGAAACCCGATCGGCCGATCACCGGCTTGCCGGTCTTCATGGTGCGCCGCAGCGCGCATTCGGCCTCGCACATGCTGGAGCGGAACACCTCGGGGCAGAGCCGGCCGATCGCCTCTTTCCGCGACATCCCCGTGATTTCCTCGGCCGCACGGTTGAACGAGGTGATCCGCCATTCAAGGTCGACCGTGAAGACGCCGTCGGAGATACTCTCCAGAATGGCATCCGTCGGGGTCGGGGCGGTCCCATTTCTGCGCGCATTCCGTTGATGCTTGACATAATTGAGCATATGCTTATAATTATACCTGTGAGGTGCTGCCATGTCCAGACCGCAATGTTGCCGCCGGATTGCCGGGAGACCGGTCGCGTCTGTGTTCCATCCGGCAGGGATTTCGTCCCGCGAGCTGGTCGCGATCGTCCTGACGCTCGACGAGTTCGAAGCGATCCGGCTGGCCGATCTGGAAGGGCTGTACCAGGAACAGGCCGCGGAGCGGATGATCGTTTCGCGCCCGACCTTCGGCCGTATCCTGGCGGCCGCCCACCGCAAGGTTGCGGAGGCTCTGGCCCACGGCAAGACCCTCAAGATCGAAGGCGGAACCATCCGCATGGAACGGCTGCGTTCCCCCCGTTGCGAGTGTCCCCGGTGCCGTCGCACGGGAGACGTGGGCGGCGCGGGGGAGAAGTCGGCGCCGATGGATGCGGATGCCCCTCCTTGCCGCGGAATGCGGCGGAGGATGGGTTGCCGGAATGTCTGAGTCGAGTCCGCAGCGAACCCTCAACCAGGAAGGAGGAAACGTCATGAACATCTGTATCCCCATCACCCGGGACAACGGCATCCGAAGCCCCGTGAGCCCTCACTTCGGTTCGGCGCCGATCTTCATGGTCGTCGACACGGAAAGCGGGACCTGCCGGGCTATCACGAACGGCAATCTCCACCACGACCACGGCATGTGCCAGCCGCTTTCGCAACTCGCGGGCGAGAGGCTGGACGCCATGGTGGTCGGAGGGATCGGCATGGGCGCCCTCGGCAAACTGAAGACGGCGAATATCCGCGTCTACTATTCGGAGCACCCGACGGTCGAGGAGACGGTGGCCGCGTTCAAGACCGGAACGTTACGGGAAGTGACTCCGGCGACGGCCTGCGCACATGACGGCAACGGGCCCCACGGCCACGCATAGGAGGCCCCATGGAACCGGAACCGATCATCACACTGATCCTGCAGGCCCTCGAGGAGTCCAACTGGAACAAGCACGATTTCTAAGGAATTTACCGCCAGGAGATTCCCGCGTGTTCATACGATTCGCCACGGAAGGCGATTTGAACGGAATCCTGGAGATCGAGAGACTCTCCTTCACGATCGGGAAGCAATGGGATCGCAGCGATTTCCAACAGGCTTTGAGGGATCTGTTTCTCGTCTCCGGGGAGGAAAAACTATCCGGTTTTCTGATCGCCTGCTGCCGGGAAAATGAAAGAAGGGCGGTCATCCTGCGAATCGCGGTGCACCCCGATGATCGGAGCCGGGGCATCGCTAAAATGTTGATAGAAGCGGCAATCGAAAAAATTCAGGAAATGGATATTCGGGAAGTTGATCTGGACGTGGAAATCGTAAAACGAGGGGCGATACAACTCTACGAGAAGGTTGGCTTCAGAATCGTGCGGGAAATTCCCATGATCGATAATAATACCATGAACGACGAAAACGGAAGCTTTTACCTGATGAAATTGATCGTAAACGAACCTTGACGGGCCAGGGCATGGATCCCATATATTTTTAGCGGAAAAGCACAAGTGACACGAGGGCGCCGCCAAGCACGATCCAAATCGTGTCTATCTTGACGAATCGCTGCACCGCAAAAGCGGCCGTGGCCATTGCGATGGCGGAAAGATCGACCAGGGTATCGACGCCGAGTTTGATCAGGACGACGACGAGAGTACCGATGAATGCCGCAACGATGCCACCGATTACCTGTTTGACGTAGCCCACCTGGCCGGCTTTGGCGTATGGCGCGGCGACGATCGTCGTCATGGCCCAGGCGGGGAAGTACATGTTCACCATGCCTGCCAGGGCTCCCACCACACCGGCCACCTTGTACCCTATGAACGCGCCGATAATCGTCACCGGGCCGGGGGTAATCAGGCTCAGGGCCAACGCGACGGCGAACTGCCGGTTGGTCAACCAGGCGAACTGGTTGACCACGGTGTCCTGTATGAAAGGAAGCATGGCGTAACCGCTGCCGAACACCAGCGCTCCGATCCGCAGGAACCTGGCGCCCATTTGCATCAACTCGGGGCGCAGGCGAATGAGGAGCAGGTCTGCGGCGAGGACCAGGGACAAACAGACGACCAACAGGGTCACGTTTCTCCAATGGAGGGGCAGAGGCACCTGGCTGCAGGCGGAAACGTACTCCGGTTTGCTGAACGACTGCCGGGTGGTGTCGGCGCCGGGGTTGCCGGATGCGAATCCCCCCTTCTCCCACAGACCGCTCCAACCGCCCGTCCAGCGGGCCAGGAACGGGAAGCGGCGAAGGAGAAGAACCATGAGCAGGCTGGCGCCGCCGGCGATGAGCAGTATAGTTACGACTCCCATGTTGAACCAGAAAACCGAGGCAAAGCCGGCAAAAGCCATCAGCCCGTTGAAAACCGTCTTTACGCCTGATCTCCAGAGGTTGAGAATGGTGTTGAAGACAAGACCTACCACGAGTGCTCCCAGGCCGCGAAACAGACCGGAAACGACGGGCATCTCGCCATACGTCAGATAGAGGCAGGAGAGCAGCAGCATGAGCAGAAAGCAGGGGGTCAGAAAGCAAACCGTGGCCACCGCAGCCCCCGGCAAACCGCGCAGGCGAAAGCCCAAATAGGCCGAAAGATTTACCGTAGGCGCGCCGGGCAGGAGTTGGGCGAGCCCGAGCCCTTCCATGTACTCATCGTCGGTGAACCATCTTCTCTTTCCGGTCACCCAGCTCTTGGCCTCTCCCAGAGCCGCCAGGCTGAAAGAGGACAGACCGATTCCAAGAAAAGTGCGGGCGATATGCCGGAGCTTGACCCGCGACACTTCACACCGCGCAACCGGGTTTTGCGCACCCCTGCCCATGTGGAGTTACCCCCATAACACCGGACACTCGCTTGATGCTGTCAAGGACTGGATCGAAGAATCCGTCCAACTTCAGAGGTCACTTCACCTGGGAGGTTATCGCTGGAGTCAATGTCTGACGGAATGGTGGTCACCGGCAGGGTGACGGTGAAGGTTGAGCCTTTGCCTTGAACGCTGGAAACGAGGATACGGCCACCTTGCTTGGCTACAATACCCTGGGACACGCTCAAACCAAGCCCTGTCCCTTTCCCCCCGGCTTTGGTGGTAAAGAAGGGATCAAAGATGGAATCCAGGATCTGTTCCGGTATCCCGCTTCCGAAATCGATGATTTTCACCGCCACATAATTGGGTTCATCGGCCGGGACCACCAGGACCTGGATCTTCCCTCCTTTGGAGGAGGCATCCACCGCATTGAGGAGGAGGTTCAGGAAGGCCTGCCTGAGTTGCTGCCGGTCACCGTGGATGCGGGGCAGGTGCCCCCTGCTTTGCAGCTCGATCTTGATGCCGGAGAGCTTTATCTGGTTGGAGGCCAGGTTGATCGTCTCTCTCAGAAGCTCCGGAAGGTCAAGCGGTTCCAGTTGAGAGCCGCTTTCCCTGGCGAAGTCCAGGAGATCGCTGATGATCACCTTGGATCTCCCCGCCTCGTTCACCACATCCCTCACCATCTCCTTCCGTTCTTCATCGGAGAGGTGGTCATAATCCTCCAGGAGCATATGGGCGGTGATGGTGATATTGTTCAGAGGGTTATTCAGTTCGTGGGCGACACCGGCGGTAAGCGTTCCGATGGCCCGCATCTTGTGTGACTGAATGAGAACGGCCTCGCGGGTCTCCAGCTCCTGGATCATCTGATTGATCGCGATGGCCAGGTCGGTGAACTCGTCCCGGAAACGGCGCCCCGGGGTAATCGGGGAGAAATCTCCCGAGGCGATCCGTTTGGCGTACACGGAGAACCGTTGGATGGGGCCCATAATCCGGCTGCCGAGGAGGTACGCATTCAAAAGAAGAAAGAACAGCAGGAAGACAAGGGAGTATATGTGGATATGGCGGGAGCGCAGGATGGCCACGGAGAGTGACTCTTTTTCCTTCTTCATCAGTTGATTTGCCAGGGAGGCCATTTCCTGGCCGTGTCGCCTCAACTCCACTTCGATCTCTTTTTTTCTCGGCGGGTAGTCCGGGTTCTTTCCCTTGGTCTGCTCGAGGTCTACAAGCCGCTCGAGCAGAAACTCGTACCGTTTGAAGTTGGACAGGATGATCGCCTGGCGGTCTTTTCCGAGGACCTTTCTGGTCTCTTCTTTATTGTCGTCAAAGATCTGCTTCGCTTTATTGACATTTTCGAGGGCATCGTTCAGGTTCGTGCCATAAAGGAAGAAGTTCTTTTCGAAGCGGCGGGCCTGCTGGATCTCCAACATGTACTCGTTGGCAATCTCCAAAAAAAGGAGTTTGTTTTCGACCTCGTACATGGTGAGCATCATGGCGGTGGCAACGCCGACCACATACAGGAAGACGAGAAAGAAACCGAGGTAAATATGGAGCCGAAGGCTGTAGCGGCGTCTCGCTAATAGGGCTTTTCGGGTGGATTCTACCGCCTGGATTCGCTCGTATCGTCCTTCGAGGGACGTTGCCTGGTCGGCAAGGTCATGGTGGGGGTTCCCTTCTTTTTGACTCATCGCGTCTCCGCGGGTTCGCTGGGCTCCTCGGGAGTGGCCGTCTCGGAATCGATGGGTGAACCCAAGGCCTGCGCCGCTTTGGCGATCACCTTCCTTAGGTCATCCGGCGTGAAAGGCTTTGAAATGAAGTCGAAGGCCCCTTTCTCCATGGCCTCCCTGGCAACCGCCATCATGGCGTAACCGGTGATCATGACCACCTTTGTACGGGGAGATTTCCGGATGACGTGCTCCAGGATTTCCAACCCGTCGATCTCCTCCATGCGGATATCGGTGACCACGATGTCAAAGGTCTTCTGATGGATGCGGTCGAGGGCCTGCCTTGGGTCTTCGAAGACCTCCACATTACAGCCGATCTTGGCCAAGGCCGGCTTGAGCCTCTTGCCCACGATCGGTTCATCATCGAGGAGCAGAATCTCCAACTTCCCAGCCACGGTTCGCCTCCTTGTTTTGCCGTGTTATCCCTGTTCCCCGATGGCCCGGTTTTCTCCGTGCTTCAACGGAAACTCTCGGCGGCCTTCCGGAAGATGTCGGGGAGGATCTGTACTTCAACAGCGGCAACCTCTGGAAACTCCCCTGCCAGTTTCTTGATTGCCTCGGTCCTCTTCTGTTTCTCCCGCTCGAGTGCTTTCGTCTGCACCACCACCGAGGATCCATCGGCCTGAACCGTCACATCAGGGAACCGATCCATGAGGGCTACCCGTACCCTGCCGGCGAGGGCCTTGTCCTTCAGGCACTTGAGGGAGTAGGTCATGGGTTTGAACTTGCGGTACCCCGTTGTTTCCACAATAGTCTTGACTGCCTCATCCGGGTCGATCCGGGTAAGACTGATCACCATGTCGTAGACGGAGGGATCCGTCTCGTCGACACGATATGCGGCAAGCGACCAACGCCTGCGAAACCTCTCCCGGCGTTTCAGAAGAGCAGACGCCTTTTCGAAGGAAGGTGTCCTCCCGGAAGAGATCTCACCGGCAAGTTTCTGTGGGTCTGCAAGGATCCGGATCTTGAGCACATGAGAGATGCCCCGTACATACAGATGGGCCGCAAGGCCGCGGCAGACGACATTGTCCTTCAGAAGGACGGCCAGAGCGGCCTCCTCGATGTATGCCAGGTATCTGGCGTGGTTCTTGGAGGATATGCCGAAAGGCGATGGCGACTCCTCCAGGGCCTTGTGTAAATCGGTCTCCGGGACGCCGTGTCGTTCCGCAACGGCCTTCAGGATTTCCCGGTCCACACAATCGTAGCCCAGGGCCGTTGCCGTCCTCACGGCGATCTCCCGGCACAAAGGGTGTGAATCTGAGGAGAGGGTGACGACGGGCATGACTCCGTCCTTTCAAAGAGAAGGTTCCTGTTGATCTTCCTGTCTCGATACCATTACCTTATAACCGAGGGCCCGGGCCGCCTTGGCGACGATATTTCTGAGGTCGTTCGGCTTGAAGGGTTTGGCGATGAAGTCGAAGGCCCCGATGGCCAGGGCTTGCCTGGCGATCTCCAGAGTGGCATAGCCGGTGATGATGATGACTTTTGTCCGTGGTGATTTTTGCAAGACCCGTCTCAACACCTCCATACCGTCCATCTTGTCCATCCGGAAATCCGTCACCACGATGTCGAAATCCTTCCGGGCGATCTGCTGGAGAGCCGCCTCCGGATCCGTGAAGGACTCGGTTTCTATTCCTAACTTGGCCAAGGCGGGTACCAGGCGTTTTCCGACAATCGGTTCGTCGTCCAGAAGAAGAAGTCTTATCTGTCGTTCCATCGCTCCCTCGCATTACTTTCCTGTTCCGGCACTGGTCCCTTTCAAGACCTGAAAAGCCGGAACCCGGATGAACGATTCACGTTGCCAGAGGTCCTGGTCTGCCGAAGGTGCTTTGCAGTTGCCTGCGCTGCCGATGGGCTCGAAAGACATTATAGAGAATCAAGCCGCATCCTGCAATCCCGCTGGCAAACAGCATGGCCTTGCTCGCCCCGTTGAAATACGCGTCCCACCTGGCATCGATGGCCAGGAAGTTCAACTGCCTGAGATAAGCGGGGATCGCAATACCACGGCTCAGGACGCAGAGGAGGATGATGACTGCGGTGGCAAGCCGGATCAACTTTTCATTGACCACCTTTACCCCATACGTCCCGAGATGGATCCCGAGCAGAGACCCGATGTACAGGAGGAAGGCCAGCCGGAGGTCCACGTACCCTTCCCAGGCAT
>Ga0315268_10002318_pt1 | contig 21570 bp, 19 predicted proteins | sample C1_top_MG_FD_204535 | JGI IMG/M metagenome (GOLD analysis project Ga0315268, IMG submission 204535) | Sediment microbial communities from Yellowstone Lake, YNP, Wyoming, USA - C1_top | ecosystem: Environmental > Aquatic > Freshwater > Lake > Sediment | place: USA: Wyoming | collected 2017-08-01 | reverse complement strand
AAGGGTGTGGGTCCAGAAACAGCGTCAAGGATTCTAGGAAAAATGCACAGTAAGGAAGAGGAGTTCTACATGGACCTACTCAAAGCAAAAATCCAGTTTCTAAGAACAAGACAATACTGGGAAAACAAAGAAAACCACGTAAGAAACTTCTGAGGGGCAAGGCAAAAAACCTTTGGAGAAATTGGGATTAAGCAAAGCGGAAACCAACCACAGCAAAGAAACCTTGATTTCCTTTAGAGACTCTTACACCCATATAGCCACTTGAAGCAGTCATCATGATCGCATAGTGTCCAGAAGAACGTAACCACATATCCGCAAACTCCCTTCCTAGATTAGGTGTCCATCCGCCATACATTGCAATTATCTTACAACAATGGGATTCCGAATAACCAATTGAGCAACTCTGCCTTCAAAATTTCCATGTGTAAGGTTACTGTCTCGCTAAATGCTTACTCCACTTTAAGTGCACGCGCTATATTCCAGAGTCAGGAAAAATAACCTTAGGAGATATCCCGAATGAAAAAGGAGATTGCGGGAGATATCTCCACCGTCTGACTCCACTAGGGTTTTAATAGCAAGTACAGCTTAAAACACCATTTGATTGGGGTGGACATGAAAAGAGAAAATGCTCATCAGCCTAGGTTTAGGGCTTCTTTGGGTTTGTTTGATGCTGTCTCTGTCAGTGTCGGTGCCATTATCGGCGGCGGGATCTTTGTCGTTACAGGCATCGCTGCAGGTTTAGCTGGTTCAGCCCTCATAGTCTCCATGCTCATAGCCGCACTCATATCCTTATTAACAGCGTTAAGCTTCGCCGAACTCACAGATTGGCAGCCCAAGGAAGGAAGCATATACGAGTACTCTTACCAGCTTGTCTCGCCGTTCGCAGGCTTCCTGGTGGGCTGGATGTGGATACTAAGCAACACCTTCGCAGGAGCAGCCGTCTCGCTGGGCTTCGCCTACTACCTAACCGCACTGGTGCCAAGCCTTAACCCGAACTACGTTGCAGCAGTCGTCTGCCTAGCCTTCACCGCAGTCAACTACTACAGCGTCAAACAATCAGCCCGATTGAACAACATCCTCGTTACAGCGAAACTGCTCATCCTAGCCTTCTTCATCATATACGGCATGCTTTTCATGAATCCAACAAACTTCGCGCCGTTCAAACCTCTTGACGTGGGAGTGTTCAGCGGAGCAGTCTTCTTTTTCTTCGCCTACGGAGGCTTCGCAAGAGCAGCCGTAATCGCCGAAGAAGTCAAAGACGCAAAGCGCAACGTTCCAAAAGCCATGCTCATAGCACTTGCCATATCAGCGATATTCTACATACTCGTTGGCACCGTAGCCGTCGGACTCGTTGGACCTAACAAACTCGCAAGTTCAAACTCGCCGCTGGAAGAAGCCATGAAGGCAACAGGAAATTCAGCGGCAACCTTCACCATCGCTCTAGGCGGTATGCTGGCAACCGCAAGTGTCTTACTCACGTCCGTTCTCGGCGTTTCGCGCATGACCTACGCAATGGCAAGAAGAAAAGACCTGCCGCAAGCCCTAGCTAAGCTGGACCCGAAACGAAACACTCCAATATACTCAACGTGGATAATAGGCTTAATCATGACCCTACTCGTCCTGCTCATCGACCTATCAAAAGTCGTGGCCATAAGCAGCTTCGCCATGCTCTTCTTCTACACCCTAGCCAACGTGTCAGCCCTACGCCTGAAAACAGAAAAACGGGCCTACCCAAGAATTCTCCCAGCAATCGGAGCCGCCTCCTGTCTTGCGCTGTTGACTTTCGAGCTGTTTGCTTCATTACAATCGTGGATAATCGGCACCGCAAGCTTATTAGCAGGAGCAGTTTACTACATCGCCAAACAAAGAATCCAACCAAAACAAGCACCTTTAAAGTGACATCACATGCTAGACATGTGGCTATTGATCATATTTGGCTTTTTCATCGGCATAATAGCATCCATGACAGGCGTAGGCGGAGGCATCTTCGTCGTGCCCATACTAACATTGTCCTACGACTTCCTGCCAGCGAATGCCGTAGGAACAAGCTTAGCTGCAATCATCTTCACGGCCATAGCCTCAACCATAAACTACGCCGCGCAAAAGCGAATCTACTACAAAACGGGAGCCATCTTGGTCATCACAACCGCGCCTGGAGCATACCTCGGCGCGTACCTGACAACCATCATAAAGCCGAGAGAACTTGGCCTAATCTTCGGGTTCTTCCTGGTCCTTGTGGCTATCCGCATGATAGCCAACCTTCTCAGAAAGAAACATCGAAACAGAACAACAGTCACAGTGATGGATAACGGATTGGTGAAATCCCACAAAACGATCTTGGTCGGCGCAGGTCTGAGTTTCTTCGGAGGCCTAGCGTCAGGTCTCCTCGGCATCGGCGGGGGAGTAATGGTGGTGCCGATCATGACCATAGCAATGGCAATGCCAATACACTTCGCCACCGCTACGTCAATGTTCACCATGATATTCACGTCCATATCAGGCGTCGCGCAGCACTACCAAGCAAACCACGTAGACTTCGCAGTCACGCTACTCCTAGCTGCAGGAACCATCCTCGGCGCCCAAGTCGGAGCCTACACTTCAAAGAAGATTTCAGGCAGAAACCTAAGCGTGATCTTTGGGATAATGCTCGCAATAGCCGGCATAAACATGATCCTGAAATACATGTAGCCGCGCTTTTTTTAAGCCATTAGGCAAGACTGGTTTTTTCTACTGTTGTTGCTGTTTCCGCTTCAGCATGTTCTCCAACACAGGTTTCAGCTTCGCATTCTCAGCCTTAATCTTCTCCTTTCCCAAAGCGTTCATCTGCGCCGTCATGTCTCGCACAACCTCTGCAAACTTCACTCCTTCAGCCGCGGAAACATATTCAACTCTGAACCTTTCGGGACTCATCCCAAGCTTCTGCAGCATAGGCGCCAAGGCGTCCATTCTTGCTTTCATCTTGTAGTTCCCGCTTATGTAGTGACAGTCGTACGGCAAGTGGCACGCGCCAACCAAAACCATGCCAGCGCCCAACTTTAAGGCTTCTAGAACAAAGTCTCTGTCGACCCTTCCTGAACACATGACCCTTATCGGCCTCATCGTCGGCGGATACTCAAACCTGCTCGTCCCAGCCAAATCCGCACCAGCATAAGCACACCAGTTGCACAGGAAAGCCAGAATCTTGTCCTCAGGATTCGTCTCCAACGCGCTTCTGATCTGGGCAAGGATTTGAGCATCTGTGAAATGACGTTGAGTGATCGCGTCTGCCGGACATTCTGCAACACATGTTCCGCACCCGTGGCACATGACCCGCGTGACCTCGGCTACCTGTCCCTCAGGCGCCTTTATCGCCCCATACGGGCAAGCCTTAGCGCAGACGCCGCATTTGACCCTGGTGTTGCGGCACAGAGCCGGGTTAATCACCGCCACGATGGGCTCAATCTTCCATTTAGGTTTAGACAATATTGTGGCTGCTCGAGACGCCGCACCCATTCCTTGGGAGACGCTGTAGGGCACGTCTTTGGGTCCTTGACAGCCGCCCGCTACGAACACGCCGTCCACAGGCGTGTCTATGGGCTTGAGCTTGGGGTGGCTTTCCATGAAGAATCCGTCGGTGCCGCGGCTGATGTTGAAGATTCTCGCCACGTCTGCTGAGCCTTCGGCTTGAACTGCCGCAGTGGCCAATACGGCCATGTCGCTTTTGACTTCCACTGGTTCGCCGCTTTCTGTCTCAGCATAAACCGTCAGACTCTTGGTCGCTGGGTCTTCGGTGATTTTCTTGTTTGCCAGTCTTACGCGGATGAAGTTTATGCCTAAGTCCTGAGCTTTCCTGTAAAGCTCTTCGTCACCCTTCTTGTTGGAACGCATGTCCGTGTACAGAACGTTGATGTTCAGTTTGTCGCCGTACTTCTCTTTCAGAAAAACCGCGCTCTTCAGAGTGAGCATGCAGCAGAAACCTGAACAGTACTTGTACTTGTTAGTGTCTCTGGAACCGACGCATTGAATGTAGGTTATACTACGTGGCTGCATGCCGTCAGATGGCCTTTTGACTTCACCCACAATCTGAGTCCCAGTGTCCATCAAACGCTCAAGCTGCAACGCCGTGACGACGTTCTTGTACTTGCCAAAACCATAGTTCTCCAAATCGTAAGGCTCGTAAATGTCGAAGCCTGTTGCGACAATTATAGCACCCACTTCGAAGCTCGTTTCTCCAGGTTCCTGGCCAAAATACACTGCTTTCGCCGGGCACACTTCCTCGCACGCACTGCAGCTCCCGTCCTTGAAGTGGAGGCAGTTTTCTTTGTCAATCACGTAGGTTGACGGCGTGGCGTTCGGAAAAGGCGTATAGATTGCCTTCCGCATCCGTGTGCCAGCATCAAACTTGTTAGGAACACTTACTGGACACTTTTCAGCGCAGACGCCGCAACTCAGGCACTTGTTTTCGTCTACGAAACGCGGTTTCCTGACAACTTTGACTTTGTAGTTGCCGATTACACCTTCGACCTCCTTGACTTCCGAGTAGGTAAGCAAGTCAATGCTCGGATGCACGGCAACAGCGCCTATCCTAGTTGCGACGCAGGAAAATCTTGAACAGTGAATCTGCTGCGGACAGTTCGAGCACTCAAAGACTGGGAAGGTTTTGCCCAGCTGAGCCATGTGTCCGCCTATGGCTTCTGCCCTGTCAACCAAGTAAACGTGATAGCCCATTTCGGCAAGATCCAAGGCAGCACTTGACCCTGCAACACCTGCACCCAGCACTAATGCCTTGTTGGTGACGGAAACCTCAATCACGTCCAAGGGTTCAAGCAGCCGCACCTTCGCAACCGCCATCCTGACTATCTCTTTAGCTTTTTCCGTGGCCTCCTTAGGCGTGCTTGGGTGGCACCAAGACGAGAACTCTCGAATATTTGCCATCTCAAACAAGAAACGATTCAGACCAGCTTCAGAAACAGTTCTGCGGAAAGTAGGTTCATGCATCCTCGGCGAACATGCAGCCACAACCACACGGTTCAGCTTGTACTCTCTAATGCCTTTCCTAATCTCTTCCTGGCCTGGATCAGCGCACGTATAGCGGTTAGTCTTCACATAAACCACGTTTGGCAAGGTACGCGCATAGTTAGCCACGTCCTCAACGTCCACAACACCACCGATGTTGAGACCGCAGTAACAGATGAAGACGCCTATTCGCAGTTCTTCTTGGCTAACCGTTACTTGCTGGGTCATGACTTTTCACCTCTTCCCAGAACCGCTCTGACCTGGGCCACAACCTGCGTGTCTGTGTAGTTGGGCATCGTTATGGCGTCCATCGGACAGGCAGAACTGCATATTCCGCATCCGCGACACAGCCCTTCAGTCACCTTCGCCAGCTGCTTGTCGCCCATCTTCTCAACGTTTATGGCGTGGTAACCGCAGACAGATTCGCATACCCTGCATCCGCTGCACAAGTCTTCGTTCACATTCGCCACGATAGGCTCAACAGCCCACGATTCCCGACCTAAGACTGAAGCTGCTTGGGCTGCAGCAGCACTTCCCTGCGCTACGCTGTAGGGAATGTCCTTCAACCCTCCGCAGGCGCCGGCCAAGAATATCCCTGGCACATCAGTGTCGGTCGGACGGATTTTTGGTTGACACTCCTTGAAGAAACCGTCTTTGCCCACAGGTATGCCGAGCATTTCTGCCAGCTCAGCCGCGGTGTTACGCGGAATTGCCGCATTTGCCAGTATAACCATTTCAGCTTCCATTTTGGCACTCTTGCCGTCTTCTGTTTCGCCGTACACTGCTAGGTTCTTGGTTTCTGGGTCTTCAGTCACTCGGCGATTTTCAAGTTTGACTCGCACGAAGTTGATGCCGGCTTTTTGGGCCCGGTTGAAGAATTCCTCATATCCCTTGAAGCCGCTTCGCATGTCGGTGTACAGCACGTATATTTGGATGGCGTCCTTATACTTCTCCTTGAGCATGACAGCGTGCTTCAAGGTGTACATGCAGCAGAAGCCTGAACAGTACTCGTACTTGTTAACATCACGAGAACCCACGCACTGGATAAACGCAACAGAATGTGGTTTCTGCCCGTCTGAAGCTCGAATTACTTTTCCGCCAGTGGGTCCAGCTGCCAACAGAAGTCTTTCAAGCTCCAGCGCGGTGAACACGTTGGAGTACTTGCCGTATCCGTAGTTCTCCATGTCTTCTGGGTTGTACATGTCGTAGCCTATGGAAATCACGATGGCGCCAACGTTGACTTCGATTTCTTCAGGTTTCTGGTCAAAATTTATGGCCTGTCTCGCGCCGCAAGCGTCTACGCACTTGTAGCATTCGATGCAATAGTCCCTGTTCACCGTGTAGATAAGCGGAACCGCTTGGTCAAAAGGCACCGAAATCGCTTTTCTCACGCCCATGTTCATGTCCGAGGGGTTTGGATACTCAATCGGGCAGGCGTCTCGGCATTCCCCGCAGCCAGTACAGTTCTTGGCAATGACGTAACGCGGGTTTTTCCTGATTTTCACCTTGAAATTGCCCACGTAGCCTTCGACTTTCAGAATGTCAGCAAAAGAGATTATCTCGATGTTCGGATGCCTGCCAACATCCACCATTTTTGGGCCTTCGATGCATATGCTGCAGTCAAGAGTCGGAAAGGTTTTATCCAGCAAAGCCATGTAGCCGCCGATGCTTTCAGTCTTCTCCACGACGTAAACCTTGTACCCCATGTCAGCCAAGTCTAGCGCAGCGTTTATGCCTGCGATTCCGCCGCCGACAACCATCACGTTCTTCGTTATCGGCAATTCAACAGGCTGTAACGGTTCGAGAAGCTTTGCCTTAGCTACGGCCATCTTGACAGTCTCTTTAGCCTTTTCAGTCGCTTCCTTAGGCGCGTTTGGGTGACACCAAGACGAGAATTCGCGAATGTTCGCCATCTCAAAGAGCCACGGGTTCAAGTCAGCCTGGGAAACACACCGCTGAAAAGTCGGCTCATAAAGCCGAGGCGAGCAGCCAGCCACAACCACACGGGTGAGATTCTTCTTCTTTATCGCAACCTTGATTTCTTCTTGACCTTGGCGACTGCAAGGATAGTTCATATGTTCAGCGTAGACAACGTTCGGCAAGGTCTTCGCGTAGTTCGTCAAGTCCTCAACGTCAATCACAGAGGAGATGTTTGAGCCGCATTGACACATGAAAACGCCTATTCGAACCTTTCTGGGCTCCCTCTTCCTATTACGTTCTTTCCTCACCATCTTACATCGCCCTCCATCCCAGCCGTTTCTCCACGGAATCCCTTGCACGTTGAGAACCTTTAGCCTTCAACTCCTTGGTAACTTCCACTGGTGATGTCAGCCTTTCCAGAGCTTTGTTCCAAGCTCCAGAACGAAGCGGCGTGTGTTTTATGCTGGTTCGCTTGAGCTCCAAGGCCTCGTCAACAGGGCAAACTGCCTTGCATGCTCCGCAGTAAACGCAAAACATCTCATTCAGATAGACTTTCTTATCGCCATCTAAAAGGTACAACGCGCCTGTTATCGGACAAACGTCTAAGCAGTCTGTGCAACCTTCGGGACATTTTTCTGGGTGAATGAGAATTTTTCCGTTGATGAACTTTCGCACCTGCATGACGCCGTCAGGACACTTGAATTCACAGATTCTGCAGCATGGGCAGCGATCCTTTTCAATGTCAATCTTGGCTTGAAGCCCTTCCCTTTCCTCGTCGGTCAGTAGGTCAACGTCTTGCACAAGCTTCCCATCAGCCGTCTGCCATGCCACCTTGATCAGATCCAGCGGACACACTTCCTTGCATTCCACACTGGGCGGAAGCTTACTTGCATCTGTTTGGATGTCTCGGATCAACTGTGGGAAGCTCTCTTTTTCGACCACTAAGAGTGCATGCTTGCCGTTCACGGTCACTTTCACGGCTCCGTACGGGCAGAGCACGTCGCAGATTCCGCAGAAATTGCATTTCGCCAAATCCACGTCCACTTTCGCTTTTTTAGCCTTTTCCCCTTCGATTTTTGGCTGTTTCTCGAGCTTGATGGCTTCTTTAGGGCAGGCGAGGGTGCAGATTTGGCATCCCACGCAATGATTCTTGTCAAGAGTGAGCTTGTAATTCTTCACATGCAAAACCCATTCTAACGTTAATGCGTTAGCTTCATCGGTTTTCAGTTTCTTTAAAGGCATTCACTGACCCACCAAGTCACATCTTTGCGATGTGAAACAATGGTCAAAAAGTAGGCTAGCCGTTACTTTCATATATAGTTTAGTTTGAACCTTACGATTTTTTAATGAACGAGTTTAATGCAAACTGCTACATAGCATTGCAGGCCCTTGTTTTCAGAAGCAACAATTTTTAAGTTGGCATCCTGCAAAAGTTTCTGGAAGCTCTTCAACGCGAAGGTCTTCTTTAGTCCTGTGATAACTACGGTGGCCTTCTCTTTTGCCACGCGGTTAAGCTCATTCAAGGTCTTAACGGGGTTCGGCATGTTTTGTATGAGCGTGAAGGCAAAAACATTGTCGAACAGGTTATCTCTCAGAGGCATGTAGTCCGCATCAGCCAAGATCAAGTGAACATTTGAATAGCCTTTAGCGTGCGCTTTGGCTCGTTGCAAGGTCTTCCTAGAAATGTCCAGTCCAACAAGTGCTTTTGTCTTGCCAGCAACATGTTTGAACAGCAATCCAGTTCCACAGCCAGCATCCAAAATCATGCCCTTTCTGACAATTTCCGCAGTTTTCAAGGCAGCATTGATCTTTGCCAACTGCTCTTCGGCATATCTCACATCATACAGGTGCGCTGTCACGTCGTAGCGCCGCATTATCGCCCGTTTCTTGCTCCAGCCGCTCATGGTACGCCTTCAGAAATCTTATCTATACACATGTCTTCATAAACTATTGGCGAACAACACTGTGCCCGATTCCAAACCTTTGGCGGTTCTAGTCAATCCGAAATTGGCGGAAGCAGAAAAGATAGCTAGAGAGGCCGTTTCTCAACATAAGACGCTGCTTGTCATCGGCAATTGCTCGGTGCGTTATCAGGGCAGGGCAAAGTCGCAACTTGAACCTGGAGAACGCATCTTGATAATCAAGCAGGACGGTTCTCTCCTCGTCCATCGCTCAGTCGGCTATGAGCCGGTTAACTGGCAGCCTCCAGGCTGTATTTTTCACACTCAAATGCGGGACAACATTCTGGAAGTTCACGCTGTAAGACAGAAACCAGCTGAGTCTGTTAAGGTGTCGTTTGACAGAATCCAGATGGTTTCTGCTCTGAGCCTTGAAGATTCAGGCGAGTTCTCGCTTTACGCAAGTGAGGAGGACATGCAAAAAGCCATTTTGTGCAGGCCTTCGCTGTTGGAAGATGGATTCAAGCCTATCAGTTATGAGAAGAGAGTTCAGCCAGGTTTCGTGGATGTCTACGGCGTGGACAAGGATGGGAAACTCGTGGTTGTGGAGATTAAGCGGAAAAAGGCTGGAAAGGAGGCGGCGATACAACTTGCAAAGTACATTGACGCGGTAAAGAGCAGAGCAGACCGCAAAGTGCGGGGAATCCTTGCAGCTCCAAGCATTGCGAAGGAAGTTCAGAGAACATTAGAGACGCTTGGCTTAGAGTTCAGGCCCTTAGACCCGAAGAAATGCGCGGAGACGCTCCGTCGCCCAGAGACTGCAAAGCTGGCTGAGTTTTTTGTGGAAAAATAAATTAGTGAGTTCGGAGTTGGCTTTGAAGGATTGAAGAGCATGAATGTTTGGAAGGATATCCCAGCTGGCGACAGGCCACCTCAATTGGTAAATGTGATTATTGAAGTCATAAGCGGTTCCCGAGACAAGTACGAGTTTCATTCCGAATGGGAAGCCTTTGTCTTGGACCGTGTGATTCCTTCTTCCGTGGTTTTTCCAGTCGAATATGGTTTTGTTCCGCAGACATGGTTTGACGATGACGACCCCCTCGACATAATGGTGATGAGCTACGAGCCGCTTGAGGTTGGCTGCGTAGTTAAAGCCAGAGTCATTGGGGCGCTGATTGTTGAGGACGAGGCTGGGGAAGACGCGAAGATACTGTCCGTGCCTGTGAATGATGCGAGATTCGACGGTTACCATGACATGATAGATGTGCACCCGCACAAGATTAAAGAGATACAAGAGTTTTTTGAAACGTACAAGCGGCTTGAGCCTCACAAGTGGGTGAGATTCAAGGAATGGAGAAACGCGAAGGAAGCTTGGAAGATAGTCACCTACTCCATGGACAAATACAAGGAATTAGTTGGACAGCAGAAGAAGTAGACAGCGTTTCCTGCTTGCACGTGGCTAGGGCAACATCTTGATGAAAGCTTCGTATCCCTTGTCTGAAAACCAGTTTTCAGCCTTAAGTTGCCTCAATCCGCTCTCAATCTGTTCACGGACATTTTTGGCTTTCAGCAGATGAGTCTTTGCGCCTGCCTCGTTTGTCTCTCTCTCAAGGACGGCGTTTTTCTCCATTAGGGAAGGGAATTCGCTTAGAAGTGAAGCTATGGCGGGTGAGCGGGGAGCTAAAAGTTGTTTTATTCTCGCCCTGCCTAGGGCGCCTTTGAGTTTTACGAGAAGCTTGAAGCTGTTGACGGTTGACGGGGGAATGACCATGTACCTTTTTCCCGAATCGGACTGGAAGCAGACCAGATAGAACGGCACATAGATAATTGACAACTTCTTTTGCTTTTGCTGTATGCCTAGTCTGTCAAGCGCTACTGTCGATTCTTCTCTGAGTTTTGCCGTGTTGTCCATCTGTTTGATCATTGTCGAGGTCAGTTCTTCCATTTTGTCGATTTCCTGTTTGAGGATTTGGACTTTCGCGTCTCTTGAAGATTCGATTTCAACCAGTTCCCTGCTTGCTTCTTGAACTTTGGAGTCGCAATTCGACTTGACTGTGAGGATTTCCCCTGTTTTCTTGTCCTCAGTCTCCTTCAGGTCCTTCTCAAGCCTCTTGATCTCAGATTCGATAATAGAAAGCTCTTTTTTCAGCTTTTCCCTTTCTTCTTTCCATTTTCTCTCGCTAACAGCGTTCTTGCTTTTCGCACTAGTCTTTATTTCCGCCTCGCAGTGTTCAATCCGTCGCTTCAGCTGATCCTTTGTCTTTTCTCGTTTGACCTTTTCCTTCTCAAGGCGAAGAAGCTCTTTCTGAAACCTCTTGGAAACCACGGTTATTTCTGCATCACATTTGCCGCGTATTTCTTTGACCTCTTCTTCAACTGGACCTCGGTGCTTCTTTAATTCCTCATTGAACGAGTCTCTTGTTTCCTTGATTTCGGCGAGTATGCCTCTCGCAAAGTCTTTGGTGGTTGCATTCAGAAGCTTCATGCCTTTGCCTAGGTCTCGGACTTCGTCTGTGTACTTGGCTTTGAAGCCTTCCAGTTCGTTTATTGCCGACGAGATCACCGTTTCATCTATTGTGGAGGGAAGAACTGTCACGTTGCGTGATGCTTCAAAAGGCCCTGCTTCAGTAAGATAGGTGTCAAAATCTTGGAGAAAAACAGGTTCAGCCAACAGTCCGCTTAGCACGGTTTTCTCTTGGCGATCTGGCATTTGAAAATAGTTTTGGTTGTCTGAGAGAAAGGCAGTGTAAGCTTGTCTCGTGCTGGAGCTTCTTTCGACGCTTTCGATGAAAGCCTTGGTTTCTTGGATTTCCGAGTGCAGTAGTGCATAAGAGTGTGCCTTCAACCCATCGAAGACCATGTTTGTAGCGTGGAATGGAGCGAGCCATAAAGGGTAGTACGTTTTTGCTATGAAATTGATTCTTTCTGGAGACCGTTTTATGACGAGTCCGCCGCCCTTTCTTTTTTCCATTTGAGCCAAACAGAAGACTGCGGCTTTTTCAGTTTCTTCTGGGAACTGCTCGCGGCGGTTCTGCGATAAGACGGAAAACGGGAGAACCAGGTCGGGTGTTTCTTGAGGCAAGTATTCACCGTTTTTGATACTATTGATAGACTCAGTTTAAATGCGTTATGAAAGCTGCAGTTTCTCCATCTGCGAAACCTGTTTTTCCGGAGCAAAGAAATCAGTTATTCTCTTCTGGAACAGCGCGCTTTTTAACAGTTTACTTCTCCTTATCCATTGTTCCAATGGAATTTGGAATCGGGCTGCAATCCATTTCAATGCCATTTCCAAGGTGTTGAAGACGTACGGCTTCTGCCTCATGGCGTTTCTCACGTTCTCCCTCACTTGCCACACTCCAACGGGCATTATGTAGCCTGGGCGAGCCTCGCGCAGCACAATCACGGTGGCCTGTCTTCTTTCTTTCACGAGCTGGTCACAAACGGCCAAACACGCCGCATAGTAACACCCTCCTATTTCTGCGTAGGTTGTCCTTCCATCGTAGCCTTCCCAATCGGAATACATGATGGCTTCGCTGCCTTTGGGGTTCCAGATGGTGCCCGGGTACCACGCTTCCATGGCTTCGTAGCTCCAAGCGCTTGGAATCATCAGAATCTCGAACACATTGTCCAAGTAGCGGGATTCGTAGACGCGGTACTCGTTTATCTCAGGGAACTGTTTGACTTGAGCCATCAGATTCTTTGAGACTATGTCGTCTACGGCGGTTATGCTCCAGCGTGTTGGCACTAGACGCCTGTTGTCTTCCAGACCGAATGCCCCGACACTGAAGGCTCTCTGAATTTTCGTAACGGAAACGCCTTTGCCGTAAAGCTCAAGCACGGCTGGCACGGCTTTCAGGTCGGTGTCATTGTAGGCTTTCTCCACATGGTGGTCCCATCTGGTGTTGCTCAGGAGCAAGTCGCGGATTGGCGCTGAAGGCCCGAAGGGTTGGACCTCGTCGTCTAGAAATATGGAGCCGTGCGGTTTCTTGGTCAAGAGCAGCTCAACGTCCACTGGTTTGACGGCCAATGCCAGTTCGCGGGTTTTGTCAATTATTTTCCCCGCTTCCTCGAACCTTCTCACGTGCACTCGGTGCTTTCCGCGGATGAGCATTGAGCGGAAGCCGACGATTTCATCCATAGACCTTCCAAACCACAGCTCCGGCAGGTCGTAAAGGCTTGTGTCTTCCTGCACGGGCGGGACAAGTGGGCCAGCGTAGACGTTTGGGTAGCCGATTCTGCCGATGAAAACGCTCGGTGGCGAGGCCCCGGCTATGTCTTCGCTGCTTATTAAGGGCACGCTTCTGAGGTAGTATTTTACTTTGACCATTATTGGGCAGCGTTCTTTGCCGCAGAGAAGTCTTGAGCCTTTGCAGATTACGCATAAGCCGCTTTTCGAATCTTTGCCTGTGACGGTCAGGACGTCTTCTTGATCGAGGTTCGTGCTTCTTAGAAGGTCGTGTACCCAAGTGCTCGAGTAAGCTTTGCTGACGTGTTTTGGTGAGAAGGTCAACGCTTATCATCCAGAATGATGGTTGAAAGTGGCTCTTATCTTTTCTGGGGTCGGTTCACTGTCCTGTCAGTATGTACGTTTTCCGTGTGTTTTATATTGGCTCCCACGTGAGCATTATGGTGTGAGCCGCCATGAGCAAAGATGTGCGTTACTACAAGGGAAAGTACAAAGTCAAGGTTCTGACGAAGAGCAAGGGAAACTGGATTGCGGAAGCTTTAGAGTCGTTTGAAGATGACATTCAAGGCACAAAGACGGAAGTCAAGGCCGGTGAACGACGCATCGTAGCTCCGAACCTGCTTTTCAAGAAAGAAGGCCTGCCGCCTCCGATAAAAGAGCATGTCTACGAGTTGAAAATGGAGAAGAAGCTCAAACACCTAATTGACGAGGAAGAAAAGAAAGGAGACAAGACTGATTAGCTTACATGGTTGTGGCGCCCTGGCCGGGATTTGGACCCGGGTCCTGCGGGCGACAGCCGCATATACTATTCCGGCATTGCTGAAAAACATACACTGAGACCGGACTATACTACCAGGGCATTTATGATAGGCAGAAATCAATCAAGGCGCTTGTGATAAATAAACTTTATCAGCTTTTTATCCCTGCCGTGAACACAGGTGTCTAGTTATATTTATGTGAAAGCTGATTGTTATCTGGTTACTATGATTTCGATAATTGGCGCTGGAAAGGTTGGCAGTTCAGCTGCATTCAACATTTTGGGACGCAGGATAAGTGATGTTGTTCTGATTGATGTTGTTGAGAACTTGGCTCAGGGCGAGGCTTTGGACATGATGCAGGCGGCGCCTGCCATCGAGTTTGACGGAAAAATCGAAGGAACAAATGATTATAGTGAGATGAAAGGTTCGGAACTCGTCATCTTGACTGCGGGCTTAGCCAGACAGCCTGGAATGAGCAGGTTGGACCTCATCAACAGGAACGCGTCCATAGTCAAGTCCATAGTTAAGGAGGTTGTCCGATACGCGCCTGGCTGCAACCTGATGATGGTAACGAACCCTGTTGATGTCATGACATATGTGGCCTTTAAGGAGTCAGGGTTTGAGAGAAACCGAGTCTTCGGCATGGGCAACATTCTTGACACGTTGCGGTTCAGGTCTTACATCGCGATGGAGCTGGGCGTTTCAAGAGAGGACATTCGCGCCCTGGTCATCGGAGAACACGGAGATTCCATGGTTCCGCTTGTGAACTACGCCTCAGTTTCAGGGATACCGATAACAGACTTGCTCAAGCGGGAACAGATACAGAAGATAGTCAACTTGACCAGAACTTCAGGCTCGGATGTCATAAAGCTCAAAGGAAGCACAGTCTACGCTCCTGCAGCGGTTATTACAATAATGGCTGACGCAGTTTTGAGAGGCAGAAACCGAGTGATGGGGGTCTCGACCTACCTGCAAGGCGAATATGGATATTCAGACGTTTCAATCGGAGTGCCATGCATCCTTGGAAAGAACGGCGTTGAAAGAATTCTGGAGCTTAAACTCGATCTTGAAACGAAAAAAGAGTTTGAGAAATCAGCCGCTGTGGTAAAAGACGCAATAGACAAAATAAAAGAGGCATAGTGAAGCACAGCGAACCCATCGTCAGTGCAAGAAAATAATGGCAGCCAGAGGAACGAGATTATTTATCTCTCGGAAAACCGCAGCAGAAAACCGCGGTGTAATGACATTGGCGCCGGGAGTGGGATTTGAACCCACGCGGCCCCGAGAGGCCACAAGCTGTTAGGCACCTAAGTGTCTCCAGGCTTGCTCCATACCTGGCTAGGAGACCCCGGCACGGGAATTATACTCCAAACTAAACCTTCGGTAAGTCTGAAGATAGTTCGCATCCTCCTCTCTGACTGAGCAGAACTTAAAGCTTTATGGGGAACTTGAAAATGCCACAGTATTGTGGTTACCCTCTTCAGAATGCTGGCGTAATTGTTGTTTCCAGCTTCTAGAGGCGGGTTAGTGTGCTGCATATCTATGAGATATGCTTATATCGTACGACATAATATATCTATTATTAGCGCGTGTGATCGCGTATGTGGTCACAGCTTCTTCATAGCGCACGCTCGTGCGTCTTTGAAGCAAAAGAACAGTCAAGAAAAAGCTGTGAGGAAATATTAGAAGAATTGGTGTGACCCAAACTTGAACACGACTCCAAAGCGTGCGTTGCTCTGTCTGCTGATCTTGTCACTTTTCATCTCTGGTTCTACACCACTCCTTTTGGTCAACGCACAGCCGTCGAATGCAGCTATCGTCATAAATCCCGATGGAACCGTCACTCCCCCCGATGCACCTGTCCAGTGGAACGGAAGCGTCTACACTTTTAACGGCGACATCGCTACTAACTCTGACGGCCTACTTGTGCAGCGAAACGACTCGGTGATCATTGGCAACGGATTCTCGATTTTGGGCAACGGGACGGACGTAACAGGAGTATACCTCCTTGGCGTGAGCAACGTCACAGTGACTGGCCTCAACATCACGGGCTTTGATATCGGCGTACTACTCGATCGTGCCACAGGTTGCACAATTATGGCAAATCACCTTGTCAACAATACATGCCACGTTGTGCTTCAGGGAGCCACGGGAAACACTATAAACGGCAACAACGCAGACCTCTACAAACCAGGCTCTTTACCCCCATGCGCGGTACTAGCGTTTGCGGGGGCATCGAACAATGTTGTGTTCAACAACGCGTTCTACAATGGCCTGATCGGTATCGCTTTCCTGTACTCTTCTAACTCCAATCGCGTAGTTAAGAACGGGGTGTTTAACTGCACCTCCGCCGTCTACGTCGAGGAATCCTCGAATGAGAGCATCGTTGAAAACAACTTGGTTTCAAATCAGTTTGGTGTCATGCTCCACAACTGCATAGGCTCCGGAAGTTTCATCGAAAGGAACAACATCAATTCAAGCCAACTCTGCGGAGTCTACCTCAACTACACGTCAAATGACATCGTTCGCGGAAACAACGTAACCAACGGTGCCAACGGAGTCTACGCGGAGTTTTCGACCAACATTACCGTCTTCCACAACAACCTCATAGACAATATAAAACAAGCGTTCAACAACGCGTCAACAGTCGTCTGGAACGAAGGCTACCCGTACGGTGGAAACTACTGGAGCAACTACGACGACACCGATCTTTATGGCGGACCCTACCAGAACGAAACGGGAAACGACGGTATATGGGACCACCCGTACGTGATAGATGGGAACAACACCGACAACTACCCTTTAACCGAACCGTTGCAATCAGAGTATTACACGCTAACGATAATGGCGAACGCGGGAGGGTCAACGTTTCCAGAACCCAATGTGTACACATACGAAGTCAGATCAGTACTAGACGTGACGGCTAGTCCAAACACAGGTTACTCTTTCATGCACTGGTTGCTCGACGGAGAAGAACAACACGGAAACACCATAACCCTGTTCATTTGTTCCAACCACACCTTGGAGGCCGTTTTTGCCGACACGATGGCGCCGAACATGACCGCTATCTCGCAGAACCCCGCAAAAGACAGTGTGACTTCGAACGATGTCGTCGCGATCAACGCCACCGTCATCGATTTGGCAAGCGGGGTCAAGCGGGTATCTCTCGCCTACAACGATGGAAGCGGGTGGACCCCCGTGAACATGACTTCAATCGGCGGAAACACTTGGACTGCGACCATACCGGCATTCCCGCAAGGCACGAACGTCACATACGTGATCACTGTGGAGGACAACGCTGGCAACGTCATAACCTCGAAGAATTTGGGATACGAACTCGACTACCCCGTAGTTCCAGAGTTCACTCTTCCGATAATGCTTGGGCTGTTGGCGGTGGTCACATACTTGACCGTCACCGTACAAGAAAAAAGCAAAAAAGAAGACATGAGTGGGCATCGAAACGCATTTACGATAGCCAATCCCCCAGGCGGTAACGGTTCTCAGTGCTAGTCGATAGTACGCGCTATGGATTTTTGCCTCGTACGCTTTTTTTATGGGTCTTTGACACATTCAACTCAATGGAGTACAGTTGGCGTTCGATTGCATAGGGCTGGCGTGTTGGTTATTTAGCGCGCGAGCTACAGGAAAAACCACGCTGGACCCCTTCCTCACTCCAAAGAAGGATTAAAAAACCCGCATATGCCTGTCCCGAATTTCCAAAACCCTTGATAATTTGGCTGCTCTTTTGTTTCTGTCAGAGAAATGACTAAAAACGAGAAAGGCATCAAGTCCCAAGCGTTAAAGCCCATCCCCAGCATTCACACTTCGAATCCGATGCCTAAAGGTCTCGCCTTATAATCAGTTTTCCGCCTTTCAGTTCTCTTATTATTTCCCAACCTTCGTCGATGTGAGACACAAGTTCTTGTTCCTCTATGATCTTGCTTTCGTATTTCTTGTGATTGTCGCAGCCTTCGTTATTTCTTCTTCGCTTTCTAACCATCTTTGTCTCTAATGGCTTTATTCCCAGTTCCTCCTGCACGATCTTACCAAGGACCTACATTTCATCCAACCCTTTCTGCTTCTCTTTCATTTTCTGTATCTTGAGCTCAAGACCTTGAATTCCCAACGTCTCTGCGAATGCCTTGACCATTTCCAGCTTGTCCGCTTGAGCGGTTTTGAAGAATCCTATCTTGGCGTATTTTGCCCTTAGCTCTTCGGCCTTAGTGGAATCATAGTATGGGTCTTATACGCCATGCAGGATATGCCCCATGAGGAATTCTTGGTCTTTCACGTCCAAACCTGTGTTTCGAAGTGCCGACTCGAAGGCTTTCGTCAAGCAGTGCGGGTAAACATCCTTCCATTTTGCTATTCCCCCCCATTTTGGCAGCTCTCTTGACTATCTCATCAAGAGAGCTTTTCTTGACAGAAGTATGTTTTCTAATTTCGGGCGGCACGTTTGTCGAAGAGCACGCAAGAAGCGGTTCCTCGTTTTCAATGCTTCCATTTTCAGTGCTTCCATACAGTTCATTTCTTTGCTCTATGTATTCCCGCAAAGCATGAACAGCGTCTCCGGAAATAAAGGAGTAACATAGGATGTTGCCTTTGCAGGCTCTGGGATCGACGCGCTTCATTTTAGGCGTAACAGGGATTCTTACAATCTCGTGCTTCCATAACTCATCTTTGATATCCCCGTACAGTACGGCTCCTAGTGTGGAGTTTCTGAGCCCGCTAGTGTAAAGTGTGAGAATCATGGCTTTGTTCCTTATCGAGCCACCAGAACATGCCATCCTCCGAATTTCGTCCTGTGAGGGAATGTATTCTGGTCTTTTTCGATATCTTGACGGCTGATGGTATCTTTTAACCTCTAACTCTTTGGCTCCCTTGAAACCGTTCACTCTGAAAAACATTTTCAGGTATGCCAGGCTGACATTGATAGCTCTAATACTGTGGCCTTTACCCGCCCGGCCCTCTATGAAACCTTGCAAGATCATGGATGCCTCTTTCGAACTTGGCTTCACCAACGCGTCAGGGTTCCTTCCAGAAAACTTGCACAAGGCCATCAGTGCATCGCAGATTTGGTCTCTGGTGCCTACGCTTGCAACCTTACGTTTGTAATGGCTAAGAAAACAGGTGACACTATTATCCTCGCTCGTCCAGCTTCTGACCTTGAGGAAGCTCTCCCACGCTCGCAGGGTCTTCTAGCCAGCTATAGTTCACCGTGCGGGGGTTCTAAAACTCTTATTGCCAAGTTCTGCACATGCTGATATTGATAGTTACGGCTCGAACCATATTCAATCATCAAAGTTTATTATAGGTTTTCCAAACGCATCAAAGACTTGCCTGCGACTGAAACGCAAATAGGAGATGAGATGCAATGTTTTGGCTCATCCTTTTCTCGAAATCAAGACGCGGTAACCGCTTCCACGCGCCAAGACCTCAACGTTTCCAAACGCTTTTTCAAAGACAGACTGCAGGCGTTTTCTGCCTATCTTAGATTTCACAACCATCTGCAATGTGCCTTCGCAGGCCAGATGCTCTGGAGCCTCAGTGATTATCGCTTCCACAGTTTTCATCCCAGCGCTCACGGGCGGGTTCGAAACCACACAGTCGAAAACCAGATCGCAGACAGTTGAATAAAGGTGTCCATGTCTGACTTCCACGTTCCAAACGCAGTTGAGCTCGACGTTCCGTCGGGCAAGCCTGACTGCTCGCATGTTCACGTCAACCAAGACTACGCGCAAGTTAGGATTGAAAACTCCCGCAGCTATTCCGATAGCGCCGTAGCCGCACCCAACGTCCAAGACGCAACCCTCCTCTGGAAGGATCATGCTTTCGACCAGAAGACGCGTTCCCAGATCCACGCGGTCCTTTGAGAACACTCCTGAGGCCGTCAGAAACTCGAATGGTTTATCTCGAAGATAGGTGCGGATCAGGCCGAACCTTGCTTTGGATTTTGGATGCTCGGTGAAATAGTGTTCTGCGCCACTAGGGTTTTTGTTCATCGACTTTCTCGCCGCTTTTCCAACATCTTGGGTATGTGCCCCTAGGCATAAGAACTCTTTCAACCTTCGCAACCACACCGTGATCCATGCTCAAGATGTGCTCTGAAGATGCTGCTGCCCTGGCCAGAGCAACTGCCTCGCCTTTCAACGAGAAAACTGCGAGTAAGGAGCCTTCCATGATTCCGCTTTCAAGCCGCAGGACGCCTGGCGCCGTGAGATTAGCTCCGTGGCAGACAGCGTCCACAGCGGAATCTCTGATGTAAATCTTGGGAACCGAGGCCAAAGCCTGCTCCATCGGCTGAACGAACTTCTTCAAGAACTTCTCGTCTTTTTTCTCTTGCCACTGCATAAACCAGTAGGCCATGTCGTGCAACCTGACACAGTTGTCTTCAACGAAGGGCCCAGCCCTCGTTCTACGAAGTTCCTGCATGTGCGCTCCGCAACCTAGAACTTCGCCCACATCAAAGCAAAGCTTGCGAATGTACGTTCCGCCTTCACAGCCGACCTTGAAAAGTACGTTTCGACCGTCCATTTCAAGAAAATCCAAATAGTAGATCCTTCTCGTTCGCAGTTGCCGCTTGACTGACGCCCGCAGAGGCGGTCTCTGGTAGATTGCGTCTTCAAACTCTTTCAAGACTTTCCTGACTTGATCTTCTGGCAGGTTTCCGTGAAGCTTCATCACGCAGACGTACTCTTTGCCACTGTAGAGTAACGCCTGAACAACCTTCGTAGATTCCTCTAACGTTACGGGCAGAACGCCTGTCACGTGGGGATTTCTCTGGCTTCTTTGGGGAACTCTAAGCCTCTAGAGTCCCGCCGTGACCAACGTGTTCAAGTTTCAGGATGCGCTTGACCCAAGCCGCCACTTCGTGACTTGAGGGGCCAGCTGGCTTGTCCAAGTTGATGACGCCGAATTTCATGGACTCCTCTGGCTGTCTCTCTTCAGGCTTACATCCGAAGCTTGGGTCAGTTCTGTCCTCGGCCTTGACCAACGTTTCCCGCTTAATTTCCCATGGCGCAACAGTTCTGGGCATAATGCTATTGTACTCCTACGGAGAAGAAAAAGGTTTAAGGAGTATAATAGGCTTAAACCGAAGTCAAGGCAGGTTTCACTATCTGAGCCATCTCTTCCTGCTTGCCCGCAACCTTCAAAGCTTCTACGACTTCCTCGTCGGACGCGCCGCGGTTAATGTCTATCTTATCCTGCAACGGCTCAACATGATTAACGTTTGCCCTTCGCCGTTTCACGCCGCTGACGGTTTTGGGACCGGTGACTAACACGAAGCTCTTGTCCACAACGTCAACTATAACGCATTTCCTTCCAGCTTCTCGACCTGACAACTTAACACAAACCCTTCCAATCTCTATCGCTGGCACTCCAAAGCCTCCTCAAGAACAAGATAGAGAAAACACTCAAACGTATTTATAACTTCACTTTTAATTGCCGAGGTTAATCACTGAAGCATAAGCATGGGCATAAAAGAAAGTAACCCAAGATTCTCTACGTGAAAATGAGGGAGAACGAGGAATCGCAGCAGTTTTTTGTTCATCCCTTATTTCTAGTTCTTTCATTATCGCAAAATAAGGATATAGAAGCTCCTCGTTACCTGTGAAAACATAGGAGTTACCAATTGCAGTAGCCAAATGTGCATTCCAAGCGTTCTCATCAGCATGTCGGGAAACAAACCCCTTTGGAAGACATTGCAAGAATTTTTTCAATATGGTTTCTTTTGCTGTTTTTTCTCGATTTAGACAAGATATTAAGGTTAAGGCTTTGTTTGCATTTTGGGAAAAGAAGTCGTGACCTCCAG
>Ga0315268_10002316_pt1 | contig 21582 bp, 23 predicted proteins | sample C1_top_MG_FD_204535 | JGI IMG/M metagenome (GOLD analysis project Ga0315268, IMG submission 204535) | Sediment microbial communities from Yellowstone Lake, YNP, Wyoming, USA - C1_top | ecosystem: Environmental > Aquatic > Freshwater > Lake > Sediment | place: USA: Wyoming | collected 2017-08-01 | reverse complement strand
ATAAAAGAGAAATTCCCAATATGTACTATTCCTAAACCAGATGACGAAGAGGTTATTTTAATTTCTGAAACAGGAATTTTTCCGGAAGAGATAATTGAAAAAGTATACAAAATTACTGAAATAGCTACGAATAGCAAAATCTAACATAATTTTTTGGCTCTCTTTAAAAAACAATCAGAGTATCATTCTCTACCCATCCGTTTTTATTATCCTGGCGTCTGACTTTATACCAATTCTCTTTAGAAGAAATAATTTCTACCTTCATACCTTTGTAAAGAGTAAAATAGGTTGTGGCCTTATCAATTGGCTCAAACTTGGCATCTGCTGCTTTAGCTATTACGATCGCCTCTTTATTCAAAAGAGAGATTTTTCCTTTTAATCCTGCAAAACCTACAATAAAAAATAATCCCATAAAAACAGAAAAAAGCAATGCGTGTTTTTTAAGTGACTTAAAGAAAAGGCTTATCAGGATGCTCATTAAAATCAGCATATAAAGCGCGCTGAGTAAAATCGTTAAACCATCAACAGTAAACTTCTCAAATAAATTACTCAATACCCTAACAGGCAAGCTCTTTTTGTAGGCAACAGCTTGGCCTTCGATTAAAGAACAGGCGTATTCATAATTAGATTCTAAATCTTTATCCAGCGGCATAAGCCTGCGGGCTTTTTCATAATTTAAGATTGCCCTACCCAGTTCTCCTTTCTTGAAATAGCAGTTGCCTAAATTGTAATAAAGATTACCGCTTTCCCATCCACCTTCAAGGATACTATTGTATTGTTTAATTGCTTCATCATAATTAGCCTGTTCGTAGTAAACATTTGCCCGATTAAAAGCGCTTGTTTCGTGATTATTCAGGGCGAATCCTGCTCCTAAGAAAAGCGCTGAAAATAACACAACCAAGATAAAGATATTGTAGATATTCTTAGCTTTCATATCTTTTGTTTCTCCAGATAATCAATAATCTCTTTAAGGCTTTGAAAAATATCTTCCAAATGCTTCTGGCCAAACTGCGCAGGTGCATATCTTGCCATATCACAATCAGCGAATATTTTCTTTATCTTGTCTAACACTTCGCTGGCAATGCCTTTTTCTTTTGCGAACTCTTCAATGGTAATTACGGTTATCCCTCCGCATGGTAAATGAAATCTATCAGCTAAATATTCTCTAATGGTTTTAAATACCGCGTCAAAAAACGCCTCTGTTTTACCTTCTCGCAACAACCTGCCGATTTCTTGTAAACCTTTTTTTGCTTTTGTCGGAGCTCGTAACCTGCGCGCATAACGCTCATCAGTAATTAATTTCTGCTGCTTAAGATGAAAAAGAATAATCCCAATAAATAGAACGAAGCTTAAGATTTGGAATAACCAAAAGCCAAAACTCTGATAAAGATAGCAACCTATTCTTCTGAACTTACCCGGTGAGTTTTTGAGGTAAATAATATCTCTTCCCAGTTCTTCTTTTTGCGCAGGTTTAAGTTGAACTTGAGGCAATTCTACTAATTTTGGTTGAGCCTCTTCGGCACGAGCTACAGTTATAGGGATAGGCTCATGCGTTAAAACCTGATAGTGCCCTGTCCGGGTGTTAAAGAAGCTAAAATTTATTTGCGGGATATGAGTTACTTTTTCTGAATCAGGTATAAGCACTTGCTCAAATATTTTTTCGCTTTCATTCTCTTTAACCTGGGGGTCATACACCTTAAAACCATCCTTGGATTGTAACTTCGGTAGTTTGACACTATCAAAATTACCTTCTCCCTTTACCGTCATTTTAAGCGTGATCGGGTCCCCTGCCTTTACTTGAAGAGGAGTTGCTTCAACCTCTAATTGAAAATTGCCTAAGGCGCCATCAAAACCCTCTGGTTTTCCTTCCTGAGGTAGAGGCAATACCGTAACCGGCAGTTCTGCAGATTTTAATTCCAGCGGATACGCCTCATATCTGCCAAAGAAATCGTCAAAAATGTCATCCTTAAAGAACCCCCCAAAGAAATCGTCGTCAAAAGGGCTCCTGCTACGCTGATTCTGCCGGCGCACCACTAAATTACACTTTAATTTTGCCGGGCCTAAAGAAAACTCGCCCGCTTTTATGGCGAACATATCAGTGGTAAACTCAATCACATCGTAGAGAACGCCGCCGAATTCCTCGCGATATTGTTTTGGCTGCCCGAATTTTTCAATAGAAAAATCATTTGTTTCCAACACGGGAAACTGAATATCTCGCACACCTAAGCGGTTAACATAAAGTTTTATAGTCAAGGGCATAATTTCATTTAAGTATGCCCTCCTTTTGCCCGCACTTAAGATCAAAAATAATCTATCCTTCAACTCTTCCGCATTTATTTTTGTAGTGGAAGGCTCTTCTTGAGTTTGTTGGCGAGAATAAGGCTGGCCTCCAGGAGGAGCTGAGACTACTTCTATGGTTATCGGCTTAGAAGTCAAAGTCTTGCCTTGCGCTTCTACTGAAAACGGACCTAGGGTGAATGTACCGGTTTTTATAGGAATTAAAGTATAAACATGGGTTATAGAGCTCGTAACTACCCCATTAACAATGGAAACCATGGTAGAAGGACCGAGATAACGAGCATCAAAGCCTTCAATTTTATCTATGTTTGGAGCAGAAACATTCTGCGTCCCTTGAAAAGTCAGATTAAGCTGAAGCGCCTCGCCCAATGCTATTTTATTGCGGTCAACTGTTACTTCAAGTTGAATATCGCTGGCGCTGGCTACTGAAGTTAAAAATAGCGCGAATAATAAGGTAAAAGATAATATTCTTTTCATAACCCTAAAGACCTACCAATCCTTTAATACTTCACTCTCGTAACCCCTCGTGCGCCTGTCCATATAATCCGGCGTTGCTTCATCTCGGCCATAGCGCTCTAAGAGCGCACGCGCACCTTCTTCGGATAATTCTTTGCTTTGCTCTTCTTGTTGAGGCTCTTCCTTGGTTGCTTGAGCTTCTTCTTGCTGCTTCTCTTCTTGTTGCGACGCTCCCTGGCCTTCTTTTTCTTTCTCTTGTTTCTGCTGGTCTTGCGCCTGCGCTGATTCTTTTTTTTCTTTATCTTCTTTGCCTTGCTCTTTGCTCTCTGCTCTCTGCTCTTTGCTTTGCTTCTGTTGCTCTTGCTGTTTTAATTTATCCAGCAAAACCTTGAGTTCTCTTTCCACATATTCATGATTAAAACGCGCATCGTTATTTTTTTGATCTATCTCTACCGCCCTTTTGTAATAATCCAGCGACTCCCGTAAATGTGCTACTGTGGCTGATAAATCTGTGTTTTCTTTGAGCTTTCCCAACTTATATTTGCAATTTCCCAGGTTATATAAGGCATCTGCTTCGAGCTTCTTATCGTCGCTGGTTAATGCCTTAGTAAAAGAATCTATTGCCTTTTGATAATCCTCTTTTTTATATAATGCTGCCCCCATATTGAAATTTATGATATCAGAATCAGGCAGGGCAACGCTTGCGTCATTATATTTCTGCAGCGCCTCATCGAGTTTTCCTTTTTGATAAAGCCTATTTGCCTCTTTGACGCTTTTCTTGGCGTCGCTTGCGGCAAAGCACGTTGAGTGAACAACCATAAAAATACACAGACTAAGAAAAATTGTCTTCTTTAGATGCGTTGTTCTCATAATACTTTTGAGGCCAGCCGCCGCCTGTCGCTTAAAAGAAACTCTGCCGCCAAAAGTAAAAATGCTATAGCCAGCGGAATCTGAAAGCGCTCCTCATACTGCTTAGCCATTTTGCTTTCTAACTCTCTCTTTTCCATCTCTGAGAGCTTCTCTCTGTAAATCAAGTCTAATCCGAATTCTTTTGCGCTTGCACGCACATAACTGCCGCCTGTAGTAAGGGCTATTTTTTGCAAGACGGCTTCATCAAGCCGGCTTTTGACCACAGCTCCGCTTTTATCTTTTAGAAAAGCCTTATTGCCGTTTTCATCAGTTACAGGTATAAGCTCGCCTTCATTTGTGCCTATTCCTATACAAAATATCTTTATACCCGTATCTTTAGCCGATTCAGCGGCCTTTACAGGGTCTCCTTCGTGATCCTCTCCGTCAGTAATAATAATGAGCACTTTGTATTTCTTAAGTCCGCCCTCGTAGCTTTCCAGCGCTTGCCGTATGGCGCTGGAAATAGAAGTTCCGCTTTTCGGGATTGTATTAATGTCCAATGATTCTACGGACAGTAAAAATCCGCTATAATCAATAGTCAAGGGGCACTGCACAAAAGCGCTTCCGGAAAAAGCAATCAGCCCGATGCGGTCGCCTTTAAGGCGCTTGACAAAATCTGCTAAAGCCAGTTTTGTGCGCTCAAGCCGATTTGGCTTTATGTCTTCTGCCAGCATGCTCTTGGATACATCCACAGCTACCAGTATATCCAAACCTTTGCGTTGTATCTTGTGCCACTTAAATCCCCATTGCGGCCGCATTAAAGCAAAAACCGAGAGGGTCAGGGCTACAATTACCAGCATCTCTTTTATTCTGTGTTTACGGCTATCAAAAGAAGCAAGAAGTGTGGGTAACAAATTTATATCGGCAAAGGTCTCCAGGGCTTTCTTTCTCCTGCTATTTGCCCAGAAAAATAACCCTGCCAAGGCGATAATCAACCAAAATAAATACGCTGTTTGTATTGCGGCAAATCTCATGGTTCGACTCGTTTAACTCGCTCACCATGAGCCCTGAGCGAAGTCGAACGGCTCATAGCCTTAAGGAATTCTCCGTAAAATTGTATTGTTTAATAATACTTCGATAAATAATAACGCCATAGCAATACCTACAAATATCGGAAACAACTCCCGGTATTCCATATATCCTTTTTCTTCAATAGGACTTTTTTCCATACGGTCAATTTCAGCATAAATTTCTTTTAATGATTTGGTATCCGTAGCGCGGAAATATTTTCCTTCTGTTTTGGAAGCGATATTTATCAGGCTATCCTCGTCAATATCTATTTTTACCGGCTGATACACGGTATTGCCGAAAAAGTCTTTCATCGGATACGGCGCCATGCCTTTAGTGCCAGCGCCGATAGTATATACTTTGACTTTTAAAGCTTTGGCGGCTTCGGCAGCTAAGGAAGGAGAAATTTTCCCCGCGTTGTTTATGCCGTCGGTTAAAAGAATTACGATTTTGCTTTTGGCCTTGGTATTCTCCAGCCGCTTAAGGGCAACTGATAAAGCTGAGCCGATGGCTGTGCCGTCTTCAATCATTCCAATCTTAACGCGTTTAAGGTTCTCTAGTAACCAGCCGTAATCAAGTGTAAGAGGGCTTACGGTATAAGGCCGGGCAGCAAACGCAACAATACCGATACGGTCATTTTTTCTGCCCTGAATAAAGTTTTCTACCACATCTTTTACTACATCTAAACGATTTGCCCTTTTCCCGCGCAGCGTAAAATCCTCTGCCAGCATACTGGTAGAGGTATCCAGGCAAAGAATAATATCAATGCCTTCAGTCTGAATTTTTGATTCTTCAATTGGTATGCGAAACCTAACTAATCCTAATGCAAAGAAAATAAATACCAATAAGCGCAAGACCCATAAATAACGGCTGCAAACTGTCTTTAAAGTAGGTTGAGCTACTTTTAAAAATCTTTCCGAAGAAAACTTCAATCCGGGCAGTTTTTTGTTTCGCCAGGAATAATAAATAATTGCTACGGCTACGGGAATTAATAATAAAAATAGCGGATTTTGAATAATCATAAAATTACGCAGCCACTTCCTCTTTAGTCTGGTCAATCAGCCTTTTTGCTGAGGCAAGACTTAAACTCGCTTCTTGTTCAGCAGGCTGATACTTGGCGAATTTAACCAAGTCGCAATTAGTAAGGAAATCGCGCAACAGGCCTTTATGCTCAAGCGATAAGACGCTGTCTTCTTTAACGTTAAGCAAAAACTCTTCAGTGGTCATTTCCGGAGCGCGGATATTAAACCTATTCTCAAGATAATGGCGCACAATATCCGAAAGCTCTATGTAATAAGCTTTGGTTTGCCCCTTATGGATATAATCCTTTTTTTCTAAGACAGCTAATGCCTCATAGGCAATGATATGTGCAGGGGTGGGCGGAGCCTTGAATTCTTCTTTCCTTTTCTTCAAAAGGATGAAACTAAAAACCGCCCCGGTAATTAAAAGAACTATTAGCACTACCGGCACATAAAGCCACATTCTGCTAGCAAAACTTTTTGGCCCTCTGATGTCGCGGATATCATTCTGCTGACGCGCAGCATCCAAGACACTTTTAACCTCTATCTTCACTTCGTTTACGCTTAACTCCTGCCAATCGGTTTGCCCTTTGGCACGATATTTAATGACCGCTGCCGGAATCGTATGTTCACCGCTTATATAGGTATCCAGAAGATACCACTGTTTAAAAGTCTTCTTTCCAAATAGGCCTTTTTGCGATGAGCCAAAATCCTTAATCGCAAAACCAGCCAGGTTTTCCGGCAGAATTTGCGGAAATTCAATCTCAATATTCTTTTTAGCCTTTACTGTAATTGTATAGGTAATTTTATCGCCGATTTGTATAGAGGCTTTATCCACTGCGGCAGTCGCTTCTATGCCTGACTTTTGCTTTTCCTTATCTGTAACTGCAAAAGAGGCACTGCCGCTTACGAAGAACGCACCTAAGCAAAAAATAGCGCAGATTAAATTAATTATCTTTCTTGGTCTCATTTTTATTTGCCGTCTCAAAAATTTCTACCTCTTGCTCTTCTAAGGCCTTTTTAAGCAGGTCTTGGCTAATTTCCTGCCGCTTCTTCATCCTGTATTCGTACTCAACCTCTGATTTTACTTCTTCAAAACTCTTCTGCCGTTTTTGTTTTTTATCAACCATAGAAAAAATGTAAAACTTATCTTTTATCTTTAATGGGTCGCTTATTTGGCCCTTTTCTTTAAGAAACAGGCCGGCAATAATATCCTTTGCTTCGCCAATGCCGGCAATATTAGACTCACCCTCTGTAATCGAAGCCTCCTGAAGTTTTCCTTCCTGCTTTTTCAATCGTTGCATTATCTCGTCTTTCTGGGATTCATTTTCAAAACTTAAATAGTTAACCTTTATCTGCCCTGGCTCAATAAAACTATCTTTATTGGCTTCGTAATATAATTTGATATCCTCGAGGGTTATCTTATCCAGTTTTTCCTGTATTTCTTTGCCTAAAAGCTGTTCAATCACAATTTGTTTTTTCAATTGCTCTAAGGTCTGCCGGGTTTCTTCCTTGGCATCCAGTCCTAAACGTTTTGCTTTTGTATAAAGAACTTCTTGCCCCACATAATTCCTGATAAATTCCATCCGTCTTTGCGGATCTTCTAAGCTTTTTCTCATCCATTCCGGCGCATTTTTCAAAGCCCCGTCAATCTCCGTATCGGTTATCTCTCTTTTTCCGATGCGCGCAACTACCTTGCCTTTTATTTCCTTATCCTTCCCCAAAGAAGTCCGCGCCTCTAATTCATATCTGGCCTGACTACTCATCCCAAGATTTTCTAATGCCTCAATTATCTTTTGGTTCATCTCCTGGGTGAATTCAGCCTGCGGGTCAACCATCTCTGCTTTATAGAAATTTTTTAGCGCCTTTTCATATTTATATAACTCCATATAAATACTGCCTAATTTATATAAAAGCTTGGCCTCCTCTTGGGCTTGTAACTGAGCAGCGGAAAGATACTCTTCAAATGCCTCAGCAGCCTCACTCTTTAGCCCTTTGCTTAAGAGTTTGTTGGCATAATCTATCTGGCTTTGGCTGCTTACGAAATTAGCTGACTCTTTGGGTTTGTCTATTCGTGTAGGCAAAGTTGCTACCAGAAATATCAAAACTGCCAACATTAAAATAATGACTATAGAAAATAAAACTTGACGCATTTAACGCAACCTCCTTTCCCGCATGCGGAAAAACTTAAATAATGTGCGATTATAAGGGATATCGCAGCGTATATCCACACTATCCACCCCCAAACGGTCAAATGTTTTTTTGCGTTCCCCTATTATCTTTAAGGCATTTTGCCTGAAATCCCGGCGCAAGGCCTCATTTGAAGTATCCAGGTTAAATACTCCTCCAGTTTCAGGGTCATCAAACTGAGCTATGCCAATATTAGGCAAATCCAGCTCTTTGGGGTCAGTTATGGTAATGCTGACCAGATCATGGCGTTTGTTAGCAATGGAAAGCGGCTTCTCAAAGTCTTCTGCATAAAAATCAGAAACAATAAAGGTAACTGTACTGCGCTTGCATACTTTATTTAAATATTCTAATGCCGCAGGAATATCTGTCTTTTTTCCTTGAGGGGTAAAATACAAGGCTTCCCTAATGATGCGTAAAACATGGCTTATGCCTTTTTTAGGCGGGACAAATTTTTCTATTCTATCGGTAAAAACAATCAGGCCTACTTTATCATTATTGCGGATTGCCGAAAAAGCCAGGACCGAACAAATCTCTGCGGCAATCTGCTTTTTTAGCTTATTACCTGTGCCGAAGTAGGAAGAGCCGGAAAGGTCCAATAGCAACATTACCGTAAGCTCTCTTTCTTCCATAAATTTCTTGATATAGGGATGACCCATGCGCGCAGTCACATTCCAGTCAATAGAACGGATTTCATCGCCAGGCTGATATTCCCGCACCTCCTCAAACTCCATACCGCGCCCTTTAAATACGCTCTGGTACTGGCCGCAAAACACATCACGAACCATGCGAGAGGTGGTTATCTGAATACGCCTGATTTGTTGTAAAACTTCTTTAGGAATCATAAATAAATAAATTCAAAAATTAAAATGCAAATATCAAAATGATAAACAAATTTTTTAAACTATTATCTTAGGTAGAGCGGTATTTTAAAAAATTTTGGATTTTAATATGCAATTTTGATATTTAATTTTTCTACGGAACCTCTACCTCGTCAAATATCCTCTTAATAATATCCTCGGATGTCTTTTCCTCCGCCTCTGCTTCGTAACTAACAATAACCCTGTGCCTTAACACATCCGGGCCAATGGACTTAACATCTTGCGGCGTGACATAACCCCTGCCCTGGATAAACGCATAAGCTTTCGCAGCTAACGTCAAATAAATGCTTGCGCGCGGAGAGGCGCCGTATTGGATTAAATGAGTCAAATCGCTCAATTTATATTTAGCCGGCTCTCTGGTGGCAAACACTATGTCAATGATATATTTCTCAAGCTTCTCATCCATGTAAATTTCGTTGACTACTTTACGGGCGCGCCTGATATCCTCAGGGCCAACAACAGGAGAAACCTTTATCTCCTTATCAGTAACGCTCATCTCTTTAAGAATTTGGTGTTCTTCATCTTTATTAGGATAAGTGATATTTATCTTCAGCATAAACCGGTCTACCTGTGCCTCTGGCAAAGGATATGTCCCTTCCTGCTCTATCGGGTTTTGCGTAGCCATAACCAAAAATGGCTCATCAAGTTTAAAGGTATTCTCTCCGATAGTAACTTGTCTTTCCTGCATTGCTTCTAAAAGAGCGCTTTGCACTTTTGCCGGCGCGCGGTTAATTTCATCCGCCAGGATTATATTGGCAAAAATAGGGCCTTTTTTGGTAGTAAACGTTCCGTCCTTGGGATTATAAACGAGTGTTCCAATTAAATCCGCGGGCAGAAGATCGGGTGTGAATTGAATCCTCTGGAATTTCGTATTTATCGCCTGAGAAAGAGTCTTTACAGAAAGTGTTTTGGCAAGGCCAGGCACGCCCTCAACCAGCATATGTCCATTAGCTAAAAGCCCGACCAAGAGCCGCTCAATTAAATATTTTTGTCCGACAATAACATGCTCTATTTCCTGCTTTAGGCTGATGATAAAACCACTCTCTTGTTTTACTTTTTCATTTATTGCGGTTACGCCTGTATAGTTCATTTCTCGGCCTCCTTTTTTTAGAAAATTTTATCGCAATTTTTTTGTTTCTGCAACATTTTTCAAATAAAAGATGTTACACAATTATTTGCTTGACGTAACCTCTTTTTGTTTCTTTGCGCGTCCCCACTGACTCATGGCATCGGGCGCAACGATAATCATACAGTTCGCCATCCGGCAAAAGCAAAAGCAATGTTTCTTGCACCGGCATTGACCTGCCGCAATTGTTGCAATACAAATGCGTGGCAGTCATTTTTTCAAATTGCTTCATTTCTTCCACCAATCCGCATCATCGTCCTCTTTATCAAATTCACCAAAATCCGGAGGCAGAATAATATTGAAGTGGAGAAAAAGATACGAGGGAATATCCCCAAAGCCTTTGAATTTTTTAAGGTCTTTTAAATTCTTAGGCAGGTTATTGCCAATGTCCGGCATATACTCCTTTAGAATTTTTTGCATCTTGCGTAAGATTTGCTTGTGTGGCTCACAGCCTACGGGTAAAGTAGGTAGTTTCCTGCTGCACTTTTTGCAATAAAACTCTAATTTGCCGCACTGTGTGCATTCGGCTATGAAAAATTTCTTTAAAATAAATTTTTGTTTGCAGGTAGCGCACTGCAATTTTTCCTGACAGGCAGCGCAGATATTTGTGTCTATAAGAGATGCTGTTTTAAAAATCAGCGGGTCTTCGGAAAAATACATTTTATTGCAAATCTTACATTCTAGCGGTAAAGCCGTGCGCGAAGGAATAACCTCTATTCTCTTGCCTACATACTTATGTTTCCTGCACTTCAAATCTTTTTTCATTCCTGCTTAACCTTATGCTGATACTCCTTGCTTCTTGCCAAGGTAGTATTCGAACTCAGACCTTATCCATTTCAAAAAGGTCTTTCCCGCACCAGCGGCATTTCTTTTCTTCTTTAGTATAACCGTCTACCATAAGGCATTTCCGGCAACGGTAGTTGCCATTTGAGTGTTTAAATACACCGTATTCTTTCTGTAACGCTAAAACATCTATGTTTTTGAGTATATTTTCATGCATAGCTAATTCATAAAGGGCTACCGCCATTCACCCCGCCCTTCCTTTTTACAAATATCTGCTCTTTTAGAAAGGACGGGGTTCATAATGACAGCAGCCCCTTATTTTTACTTTTAGCAGTGATTAATACTCGCCGTGCGGCGAAGGCGGCATAGGCGGCATCTTTTCTTTTTCCGGAAGTTCGCACACTACTGCTTCAGTGGTGAGCATAAGCCCGGCAATGCTTGCGGCATTCTGTATCGCAAGCCTGACCACTTTTACCGGGTCAATAACACCTGCCTTAATTAAATCGGTGTATTCGCCTGTTTCGGCATTGTAGCCAAAAGCATCTTTTTCGTCTTTGACCTTTTGGGCTACCACCACTCCTTCTACCCCGGAATTCTGGGCAATTTGCCTAATCGGTTCCTCCAGAGCACGCTTGATAATATCAACCCCTATTTTTTCATCCCCTTCAAGTTTAAGGGCTTCAACGCGAGGAATTGTCCTTAAAAGCGCAACCCCGCCTCCCGGAACAATACCCTCTTCAACTGCTGCCCTGGTAGCATGGAGCGCATCTTCCACACGCCCTTTCTTTTCTTTCATCTCAGTTTCAGTAGCAGCGCCTACATTAACTACTGCCACGCCTCCCGAGAGTTTGGCTAAACGTTCCTGGAGCTTTTCCCGGTCATAATCAGAATCGGTTTTATCAATCTCCTTCTTTATCTGCTCAATTCTTCCTTTGATATCCGAGGTTTTGCCTGCTCCTTCGATTATGGTGGTATTTTCCTTGTCTACCTTGATTCGCTTGGCTTTGCCTAAATCAGACATCTGGATATTCTCTAATTTTATCCCCAAGTCTTCTGCAATCGCTCTTCCACCGGTAAGAATGGCGATATCTTCAAGCATTGCCTTTCTTCTGTCGCCATATCCGGGAGCTTTTACCGCGCAGACATTGAGCGTACCCCTGATTTTATTGACTACTAAGGTCGCCAATGCTTCGCCTTCGACTTCCTCTGAAATAATCAACAGGGGCTTGCCCTGCTGGGCGATTTTTTCAAGCAAAGGGATGATGTCTTTTACCGCCGATATTTTTTTCTCGTAAATTAAAATATACGGTTCTTCCAGCACACACTCCATTCTCTCGGCATCAGTGACAAAGTAAGGAGAAAGATACCCCTGGTCAAATTGCATACCTTCAACCACTTCAAGGGTTGTGGCCATGGACTTTGCTTCTTCCACCGTAACCACGCCGTCTTTACCCACCTTGTCCATAGCATCAGCCAAAAGATTGCCTATGGTTTCATCGCCATTGGCTGAGATAGTAGCAATTTGAGCAGTTTCTTTCTTGTCTTTAACCGGTTTTGCCATCCGTTTGAGCTCGTCAATAACCACTTCCACAGCCTTATCAATACCGCGCTTCAGGCCCATAGGATTGGCGCCGGCAGTGACGTTTTTCATGCCTTCCTTGTATATTGAATGTGTCAAAAGCGTGGCTGTAGTGGTGCCGTCACCTGCGGTATCAGAGGTTTTCTCAGCTACTTCTTTCACCATCTGGGCGCCCATATTTTCATAAGCATCTTCCAATTCAATTTCTTTAGCTACTGTTACTCCGTCTTTGGTAATGGTTGGTGAGCCAAATTTCTTATCCAGGACCACATTGCGGCCTTTAGGGCCTAAGGTAACCACTACTGCATCGGATAACTTTTCTACACCCTTTAGTATTTTTTGCCTGGCTTCTTCGCCAAAAGAAAGTTGTTTTGCCATATTGAATTCACCTCTCTTTCAATTTAATCAGTGATTATAGCTAAAACATCCTCTTCTCTAATAATCAGATGCTCTTCGTCCTCTAATTTTATTTCTGTGCCAGAGTATTTCCCATAAAGGATTTTATCTCCTGGCTTAACCTCTAATGGCTGGACCTTGCCGTCCTCTAAAACCTTACCTTTACCTACTGCCACGACCCTGCCTGCTTGCGGCTTTTCCTTGGCAGTATCCGGCAAGATAATCCCTCCTTTGGTTTTTTCCTCAGCTTCCAGAGGCTTAACCAGAATCCTGTCTCCCAATGGCGTAATCTGCATAGACATCTCCTCCTTTCCTTTAACATCCTCTTGAGTTGTTACCGCTTTTACCTCTTGTTTTTCTTCAAGGTGATTTTCCTTTGAAGTTTTTGCTCGTGCTATGGGTTTCTTTTTACCGACACTTTTTCGTTTTTTCATTTTAAAGAATTGTCACCTCCTTTATAATGAAAGTGGAAACTAAAACTCAGGTTTTTATTTTATTATTATTTTACTTCGACTTTAATTTGACGGTATCGTGAGCCTTTCTTTTTGGGAAGAATGAGCTCTCATAACTGTTCTTAAACATTGCCTTAATTGAGCACTCTATAAATGGGAGTGCCAATCTTAAGGCAAAAAAAATTATCCTTTACGGTGGATTTTTTCTTCCAGTTCTAAAACAACTTTCAGGCCGGTAATTTTTACCTTTTTTTCCTTAATCAAGTACCAGATGTGTTTCAGCTTATTAAGTTCGTTTCTTGAATACAGGCGCATCTTATCTTTTTTACGCGCAGGTGAAACAATCCCCTCTTTATCAATTCTCTTCAGCGCCCAAACCGGAATGCCCAGGAGCCTGGAAACAACCGTGGCGGGCATTATCGGCTCATCAAACTTAATAGAGAATTCTTCATTATAAGCTACCGGCCTGATTTTTTTCATACTATTTTTTATAGCATAACTTAATTTTCTTGTCAAGTCTTTTTTAGAACTTTTTTGTTCGATTTACGAACATTTTTGAATTTCTGCTGCGCAGAATCCAAAGCCTGCTTAATATCGCTACATACTTTTTCTACTTCCTCTTTGAGATGCGACCATGTGCTTTTCCAAACCCGCATTGGACAACGTTTGGACAACGTAGTGTTTGTCCAATGCGGGTTTGGAATCTTAATTTCTCCTCATTCTTTTATTTCAATTTTCTTAGGTTGAGCTTGTTCTGACTTTGCGAGCTTTACTCTCAAGACGCCATTCTCATATTGAGCGTCAACTTTGCTTTTATCAATATCATCTCCGACAATAAATGTCCGCATATACTCTAACGGGCAACGCTCCCTATGAATAACAGTATATCCTTTGGGAATATCTTCGTCAGACCGCCTTGTTTTCCCTTTCAAGGTCAATTCATTTCCCTTGAGTTCAAGCGATATATCCTCCTTACTCAAGCCAACCATCTCTGCCTCAAGAATCACTTCTTTTTCTTCTTCGCGGATATTAACCAACGGCTGTATAACCTGCGGCTCGCACCTTTTTTGATTTTGCTTGATAAGCGCCATAGTCAACACCTCCTTCAAGGATAAACTAATGCCCCAAAAAGAGGCGCTATTTTATGTCAATTTTAAGCTGCTTCGGCTTAGATTCTTCTTTCTTAGGCAACACCAACTCCAATACCCCATTTTTATAGGTAGCATTTACTTTTTCGGCTTGCACTTCTGCCGGTAGGCGTATCGCCCGGTTGAAAGAACCATAGAAGCGCTCTGTCCGGACAAAGTCTTTTTCCTTAAGCTCTTTCTCCTGTTTTTTCTCTCCCTTAATTATTAAGGTATCTTTGTGGACAGAAACGTCTATTTCGTCTTTTTTCATTCCGGGAATATCAACCCTGACCATCACATTGTCTTTGGAATCGTAGATGTCTACTGCCGGCCCCCAAGCGCCCTCAAGCAAATCAACACCCCTGCTTCTCCAGCCGGTCAGAGAAGAATTAAACAACCTGTTCATTTCGTTTTGAATCGTTTCCAGATCCCTGAAAGGATCCCACCATAACTCTCTTGGTCTCCAAGGTATAAGCGCCATAGTTAACACCTCCTTTTAATACTTACTGCATTTTAGTTCTACCTTTCTTAAAATTTCAAATCTCTTAAGCATTACGAATCCAACCACCTCCTTTGATGTATTTTCTACAGGGCTTCACGAAATACGTTCAGCCCTTGATTAGAGAAATTAAAATGCAGATTAGAGAGATTAATGCTTGACGATGAATCGCTGTAATCTGTTTTAGGTTATTTAAGAACTAACCTTGCTTAAAAATATTATGGTATAACCTCACTTACTTGCCAGTTCAACCCACTTTTTCACTTTTTATTTAGAATATTGGGTTTCTAAATTGGCTAATCTGTTTTAAAATCGTTGTAATCAACAGCCCGAAACGAATTTTGTGAAGGGCTGTATAATTTCTATATTAGCACTCTAAACGTATGAGTGCTATTTTAAAGGTAAAAAAAATTACTTTTTCTTATAAATTCTTTCTTCCATCTCCAATATGTATTTAAGGCCTGACACTCTCACTTTCTTTTCCTTCATGATATACCAAATATGGCTAAGCTTATTAAGCTCGTTTTTTGAATAAAGCCTGGATTTGCCTTTCTTCCGTGGAGGGGATATAATACCTTCTTTATCCAGCTGTTTAAGGACCCACACTGGGATACCCAGAAGCTTGCAGACCACCCCGCTTGTGTATACCGGCTCATTAATACTGACGTCGAATATATTGCCATATTTGATCTCTTTTTTCATCAGTTGTAAATATAACACATTTTTCGTATTTTGTCAAGTGTTTTTCGAAATTTTTTTTTCGTTTTTCGTAATTAAACGTATATCGTAACTTAAATTTCTTATCAAATATTTCAGAATATTGTAGAGGAACCAATACCGTGTAAGCGCGCCTTTATGCTTGCCAACGCAATAGTTAATTTCTTCGGTTTCCTTTAGGTAAATACGCGCCCTGCGGCTCGTATTGTCTCCAACGCCTAACTGCTCCATGGGGATGATTGTGCATTGGCGCATTCAAAGCCTATCATTATTGCTGGCACTTTGTAGTGGATGCAATGGTAGTTTTGCTTCGGCCTCGCCTGTAGGCAGGCTCGGCCTCGCAAGGCGATATCACAGCTTAATTTTCTTGTCAGGTCTTTTCAGGGAGGCCTCTGGGTAAAAATATTCAAATTGGGTATTCCTCAGTTGAGGGGCACTAAATTGTACGGTTGACCCCGATGTTCCTACCTTGTTTTTACCCAATTTTCAAAACACCTCTGGTAGGCGTTAAAGGAAGGTTTTTTAGAAAAATCGCAGCGCACCAGACCAAAATAATCCACTCCATTATCCCAGTGCTTTTTGGTATCCTGGAAAAATGCCCAAAAAACTTTTTCTACCGCTGGCTGCACAAGCAACTGGGTAAAAACTTCTTTTACCCACGATGCCTGTTTTTCTTCACTCGGGTTTTTCCCCAACCACCAGTTCTTTACCTCTAAACCATTTTTTACTCCGGGGCAGCCTATCTCGGTAACCCAGATTTTTTTATGGCCGTCGCCGTTCCTGGCCATTACTTTATGCACTGCTTTTAGATAAGAAGTAGCCCTTTTTATGGCAATTTCATCCAGGGGGGTCTCGAAGATATGTACGTTTAAAATATCAAAATAATCCTTGGCGCCGTTATCATAGAGACGATTGACGCTGGCTAAACCATTGGCTAATCCACCGTTTAATATCAGACATTCAGTAGCGATTTTCTTTAATGCAGTATAGACATCTTTAAGTAATAAACAATAACTCTTGAGTCCGTCTTGAATAGCCCAATACGTATACGAATCAGGTTCATTCCAGACCTCCCAGTATTTTACCCTGTCTTTATACCGACTGACAACCTTCAAGCAGTACTTGACAAACATGGAACTATCCTGAGCAGGATAGTTCCACTGTTGCTGAGGCGAAGCCCAATCAGCGTAATACTCTAAAATTCCTAAAATTTTTATATTATTTTTATCGAGTAAATCTACGATATAATCGTATTTTGCGAAATCCCAGTTTTCCTGCCGGGATTCAATATCCTGCCATAGAAAATCCATTCTGACTATCCCTACATGCGTCTCTTTTAACAATTTTACCGCTCTCTGTAATGTCTCCTCATCAGGATAGAGATAATTATTCCAGGGGTGGTTCCAATATAAAAATGCCAATATACCGAAAGGATTATCTGTTATTACACTCTTATGGCTTGCTTTATTATTTCCTTCCATCTTGTTCTCCTTGTTTAAATCCAGGGCATCCGTATTTAAAACAACAGTAAGGTAGCATATAATCATTGAAATAAAAATTTTTTTAATCACGTTTACCTTCCTCAATATTTATATAATCCGAAAAATCTATCTTCTCGCCTAACTCCTGTTTTACCACACGAATCCTGTCCGGCACATAAGGATGGGTTTTAAAATATGACTTGGGCTTAAGCGGTTTCCTGCGGTTCGATTCCTGCAGTCTCTCAAGAAATGAAATCATACCGTGCGGGTTGAAACCGGCTAACTTTGTATACCGGACAGCTAACTGGTCAGCAAGCAGCTCGTCTTCCCTGCCGTAACCTAAAATTATTTCGGTAAAAGCTAAATCCGCCGCATTAGCTACATCGCTGTTCTGCGAAACAGGTATGGTCACAATCCTAATTAAAGAATATCCCATAATCGCCTGGAGTTTCTTAATGCTGTGCCGGGCTACGATATGGCCGACTTCATGGGCAAGGACAGAAGCCTGCTCATCATCATTGCGCACCTGGTCAACAAGTCCTTTGTTCACATATATAAAACCTCCCGGCAGAGATACGGCATTGACTTCTTCTTCATCTATTACCTTGAAACTATAGTCTATATCTTGCCTGTCAGAAACAGCGGCTATTTTTTTTCCGATGTCCTCCACCCTTTTCTGTACCAACAAGTCACTCACCGGTTTGTATTTTTTTTCAATCTCTTTAGCCAGGGATTTCCCGATCTGGACTTCTCTATCGGTGCTGTAGAAAAATGACTCTTCCTTTCCCGTGACTATGTTATATTCTGTGGAACAGCCGCTCATAAAAGACACCAAGATACCAAGACACCACGTCACCAGCAAAAACATAAAAACTTTTATGCCTAACTCTTTTAATATCCGGTAAAGTTTACGCAAGGGCAGTCCTACCACATTATAGAAGCAGCCTTCAATGCGTCGGATAAAAAATGCACCTTTACCCTGGATGTCAAAACTGCCGGCTTTATCTAACGGCGATACTTTGGCAAAATAGCTGTTTATCTCTTTAGTATTCAATTTATCCATATAAACTTTCGTTTTCTCATAACCGACTTTGGTAACCTGTCTATCTTTATCAATGACACAAACTCCGGTATAAACCAACTGCGGTTTATTAGATAAACTTGCAAGCATCAAACGCGCAGCTTTTAGATTTTTCGGCTTGCCGAATATTTTTTTATCCTGGACCATAATCGTATCTGCACCGATAATGATTCCGCTCTTTACTCTTCCTGCTGCTGCCCTGGCCTTCTTTAAGGCGTTTCTCTGCACCAGTTGCGGATAAGATAAATTTCCGCCGGCAGTTTTTTCTTCTTTAATATTACTGGACAAGGCTTTAAATTTTAAACCAAAGAATTTAAAGAGTTCCTTTCGGGCTTTAGAATCAGAGGCTAAGTATATTGGTCTCATATTTTGAGCTTTCAGTCTTCAGCTTAAGAGCTGGACAATGCTGCGCTTTCTCCCGCTAAATAACCCGTCGAAAATGCCGCCTGCAGGTTAAACCCTCCTGTATCCGCATCAACATCAATCATCTCGCCGGCAAAATATAACCCTTTGATAATGCGCGACTCCATAGTCCTGGGATTTATATCTTTTAAGGAAACACCGCCACGGGTAACCATTGCTTCTTCCAGCGGCAGTCCGCATTTTATATCGAACTCCAGATTTTTTAATACTAATATTATCTTCCTGCGTTCATCCTGTGTAATCTGATTCGCTTTCCTGTCAGGGGCGATTCCCAAAAGCTTGACAAATACCTCTACCAGCCTTAACGGAATGAGTCCTTTGAGTACATTCTTAATACTCTTTTTAGGATTATTCTGAAAGTCCCTGAGCAATCTTTTATCCAGTTGTTCATAGGATAAAGCCGGTTTTAAATCAATCTTAAGCTTTACATTCTTTTTTTCTTCCAGCCAGTCAATTATCCGTCCGCTTAAGCTTAAAACCAACGGCCCCGATACGCCCTGACGGGTAAAGAGTAATTCCCCGATTTCGGAAATAATCTGTTTTCCGTCGGAAATGAACTTGAGACGGACATTCTTTAAGGTCAAGCCGTCTAATAAACTAACATAACTCTGCTTTACTTCCAGAGGCACAAGACCGGCTCTTAGAGCAACTATATTGTGTCCTAACTTCCTTGCCAGTTCTATCCCGTCTCCGCTTGATCCGGTAAAACTGTAAGACAGCCCTCCGGTGGCAAGGACAACTCTATCCGCATAAATAATCCTTCCATCATTAAGTTCTACTGCTTTTACCCTGCCTGCCTCTGTAATGATATCTTTCACAGAAACTTTATAATAAACCCTGACTTTGTTCTTTTGCAGTTCTTCTCTTAAGACCCTGAGAATGCTATCTGCTTTATCGCTTACCGGGAAAACCCGCTGTTGCCTCTCAACTTTGAGCTTCAGTCCTCTTTTTTCAAAGAACTCCATCAAATCAGTGTTGAAGAATTTATTAAAGGCATCCCGCAAAAATTGTCCATTATAATAAGAGAATCTTTGCAGGAAATTATCTAAATCACAAGTATTGGTGAGATTGCAGCGGCCTTTGCCGCTTAAGAGAAGCTTTTTACCGGGTGAGGAATTTTTTTCTATAAGGATTACATCCTTAGAGAATTTACTTGCCCGGATTGCTGCCATCATTCCTGCCGGGCCGGCACCGACTACGATTATTTTCTTTGTAATCACCTATAAACCAAAATCAGTTATTTCAAATATCGACTCTAAACGCAAGCCTTCCCTGGCTAAATTTTCCCTGGCCCCTTCATTTCTATCCACGATAACCATTGACTTAACAACTACCACGCCTATCTTATCTAAAGCTGTTTTTGCCTCAATAAGCGACTTACCCGTGGTGGCTACATCGTCAACAAGCAAGACTCTGTCTTTTTTCTTTAACGCAGGCCCTTCGATTTGACGCTGGGTACCGTGTTGTTTGGCCTGTTTCCTGACAATAAATGTCTTAACAGGTCTGTTTCGGATATGGCTTAATGCCGCAACCGCTCCCACGATAGGGTCTGCTCCCAGAGTAGGACCGCCTACTGCCTGGATATTCCTGCCCTTCAACCAATCCAGAATAATGCTTGCCACAAGATAGGCGCCTTCGGGAGTCATGGTAATTATCCTGCCGTCGAGATAATAATTGCTGGTCCTGCCCGAAGAAAGGAGAAATCTACCTTTTTTGAGCGCTTCTTTTTGCAACAGCGCTGCCAGTCGTTTTTTTAGTTCTTTTACCGTCTCTTTTTTCATGGTTAACTTATTCTACTCTCGGAACTTAACTCTGTCAATAAATCTCTTCCTCTCTTTCCAACCTCTTTCCAAACCCGCATTGGAAATCGGTTGGACTCAATTCTTTTGACAAATTTCCATTTAATTGTTATCATATTGATATGTTTCCTAAGCTGCAGAATATAATCGGCGGTCTTGTGGATATCCTTTACCCCAAGGCCTGCCTGGTATGCAAGAAAAGACTTACGGATAACTCCGTAGATAATCTGGTTTGTTTTGAATGTTGGGGTAAGATTAAGAGAAACCTGCCTCCTTTCTGCCACCGCTGCGGCAGGCAGTTAAGCAGGAAAAACTTAACCAAAAGTATATGCCCTGCCTGCGTGAAGACAACATTACATTTTGACCGCGCCTTCAGCCCCTGCGTGTATGAAGGAGCGGTGAAAGAGTTGATTCATGAGTTTAAATATAAAGATAAGGACTACCTGGGTTCCACCTTAAGCAAACTGATGATAGATTTCATAAAAGAATACGAATTGCCCATGGATATAATAGATTTCATTATTCCTGTTCCCCTGCACAAAGTGAGGTTCCGTGAAAGAGAATATAATCAGGCGCAAATCTTAAGTAATCATATCGGCAGAGAGTTCAAGAGAACGGTGTCAGGAGATATTCTCATCCGCAATCGCTATACAAAGCAACAGACCGAGATAGAGCCGGAAAAGCGTCTCTCCAATGTAAAGAATAGTTTTTCCGTTATGCAAAACGGGGTCTTTAATGGTAAAAATCTGCTGCTGATTGACGACGTCTTAACCACAGGCTCAACTGTCTCTGAGGCGGCTTACGCATTGAAAAATTCCGGGGCAAATATCGTCTTTGTCCTGACCATCGCAAGCTGATACTATGAAAATATTACGCACCTATTTTTTAAAAGAGTTTATCGGACCGCTGTTATTTTCCTTAGTTGTCCTTACCTTTGTATTTATCCTGGGCTATCTTGTCCAGATGGCACACCTGATCATCAATAAAGGCGTGGATATCTCAAGCGTTCTAAAGTTATTCCTGCTTAGAATCCCTGCCCTGCTTATTTATTTAGTACCCATTGCTACACTGGTGGCTATACTTTTATCCATAGGCAGATTATCCAGCGATAATGAAATAGTAACTATAAGGGCAAGCGGAATAAACCTTTCCCGTATTATCCTCCCCTTTTTAATCGTAGGTTTAATCTTGAGCCTGGTTATGGTTATATTGAACGACCGCATTATACCTTATGCGCATTTTGCGATGAGGAAAACCCTTATTGAGGTGGGGATAAAAAATCCCACTGCCGCCTTGGAACCCGGTGTCTTTATTAATTCCTTTGATAAATATATCCTCTTCATCTATTCTATAGAAGGGAA
>Ga0315268_10002315_pt1 | contig 21597 bp, 21 predicted proteins | sample C1_top_MG_FD_204535 | JGI IMG/M metagenome (GOLD analysis project Ga0315268, IMG submission 204535) | Sediment microbial communities from Yellowstone Lake, YNP, Wyoming, USA - C1_top | ecosystem: Environmental > Aquatic > Freshwater > Lake > Sediment | place: USA: Wyoming | collected 2017-08-01 | reverse complement strand
CTTGTGCTCGCGCCGCAATAGCGCATCAACTTCATCGACAAAGCGGTTTAGCGCGTCTGCATCCATCGGCGATTCGGGCACGGCATCACCGACCAGGCTGGCATACCACCCTTGTGGTTCGGCTCGAACCCTGAGCCACAAGTCGTCGAGTTGCTGCCAATGCAGCATGCCTTGGAAGTTGCCGTTGAGTTGTTGCGCGAACGCGCTCGTCGTCTCTGCCATCGCCGTCATGCCCACCAAACCAATCTGGCCCTGATCATAAACCTGGCAAAAATGGCGAACGCGCGATGAACAATCGTGTCAAGTCTTCTGAGTGAATACGAAAGCTCGGGGTCGCCCCCTTTGCTCGACTGTTGGATCCGACGTCTGGTGCAGCATAAAGGTGGGATTTCTTCAGACGGTATGTTTGTAACGCACTGTAACGCCATGTCGATCTGCAACGCTGCGATGCAAATCTGCCGTCTGGCGCAATACAGCGCTTACATCCCTGCGCTCAAATCGAATGCAAGGACGAAGGAGATGCCGATGCCCTTTGTGAGTTCAACTACCAAGGAAATCAACCATGAAAACTTCGACGACCGTAAAGAGCCTCGCCCTGATCGCATTTGTGGGTGCAGCATTTGCCACGCCACTGCTGGCGCAACCCGGACCCGGCTGGGGCATGATGGGAGGTGGTATGGGTATGGGTGGAATGGGTATGGGCGGTGGACCCGGCATGCGCTTTGCCCAGAACAACACGGGAGTCTGGTCGCTGATGACGCCGGAGGAGCGTATTGCCAACCAGAACAAAATGCGCGCCGTAAAGACCTACGATGAGTGCAAACTGCTGCAGACCGAGCAGCGCACGCTGATGGAAGCGCGCGCCAAGGAGAAGGGTGTAACCCTGCCAACACCGCGTCAGGACGGTTGCGACAACATGAAAGCCCGCGGCTTCATCAAGTAATCCGCGTTTTCTGACAAGTCATAGCATTGGCCGGGCGTATGAGAGCGTTTTTGTTGCTTCTTTGTTGGCTCGCCGCTGCGCCCGCTTTTGCCTATGAAGTTGAAACCGTTCTCATGGTTTCAATTGATGCGCTGCACCCAGCAGCACTGAGCGAAAGGACCTCACCAACACTGCACAACTTGATGCGCTAGGGGTGCTACACCCTGGAAGGCAGGAGCGTCACGCCGCCGCTGACGCTGATCGCGCACACGGCCATGATGACCGGCCTGAGTCCAACGGAAAGCGGTAAGCAGGACAACGATTGGAAGCCGGGCATGCCGCAGGTGGCGAGGGAAACCGTGCTTGATGTGGCCAAACAGCAGGGCTTTCAGACAGCCTATATTTATGCCAAACCGAAACTTGGCTATCTGATCAGCACGGCGGTTGACGAACACGCGTTGGCGAGGGACGATGGTGTTGACCGGGCGCGCGCATTTTTTGGCAAGCCAGGCCGGCGCTTCGTTTTTCTTCACATCAGCGGGCTTGAGGACGCCGGAACCGAATCGGGTTGGCTGTCGACCGAGTATCTCGATGAATTGACCTATATCGATCGGACGCTGGCTCCGCTGATCGATGATGTTGGCAAACGGGGAAGCTATCTGATGATCGTGACGAGCGATCATGGCGGACATGCGCGCCAGCACGGCACTAGCCATCCCGACGACTTCAGGCTGCCTTTGATCATGAACGCTGACAGACCCCTACCTGAACTGGCACCCGGGGTGTTCGACATCACCGGACTCAAAGGCATTGTCCAGGACTTGCTGGCGCCGGTTGTCAAACGCTAAGAAATCAATGCAATTCCAGGGTTACTGCCGTGGCACGAAGTCACTGACACGTCCCGTCACGTCAATTTGTACCTGGCAGGCGATGGTCATGCGATCGCGCAGGCGTTGCCGAGCGCGCTGAACTCGTGATTTGGCAGCGCTGAGGCTCAGGTCTTTTTGTCGCGCATAGTCGGCCTGGGCCATGCCTTGCAGATCGCACAGCGTGATGGCTTCGCGGTCTTGCGCACTCAACTCGCTGAGCACGCGCGGCAGACACGCGGTGAGCGTATCGACAGTGTCTGTCTCGTCAGTCGGTGCGACCAGGTCGTCGGGTAACTCGACCGTGTTGCGCGCCACCCGCAGGTGATCAGCCAGCGTGTTGCGTGCCACTTCAAACAGCCAGGCGCGGGCGTTTTGTACCGAACAAAAGCGTTCACCCTGGCGCAAAGCCTTGAGAAACAGGTCTTGCAGCAGATCATCGGCCTCCGCTGGGTTGTTCAAGCGGTGGCGCAGCCAACTGCGCAGTTCGGGCTCATGAGAAGTCCAGGCGGTGGTTAAGCAATTCATTGGTTTGCGTGTGGGTAACTATTGCACATCAGTTCCCTTGTCGATTCCCAGTTTACGCATTTTTTCCCACAGGTTTTTCCGGCTAATGCCAAGCGAGTCGGCACAGGTCTGAATTTGCCACTGACAGGCGCCGAGTGCTCGAACAATGAAGTCGCGTTCACATTCACTCAGATAATCGCGCAAACTGCCTGCCACATCCTGCAGCCCCGTCAATTGTGGTGCCGGGCGATCAAACAATATGTCATGAGATATTGAGCGGCCATCGCTCATCAGGCTGGCCCGCTCAAGGGCGTTCTTCAGCTCCCGGATATTGCCCGGCCATGGGTAGGCCATCAGCGCGTGCTCGGCGGCTGGCGTCAAGCTCGGCGGTGAATTGCCGCCGTCAGCGGCGATTTCCGCAAGCAGCGAGCGAGTTAATGGAAGAATGTCTTCGGGGCGCTCGCGAAGTGGCGGAATACGCAGCTCAACCACGTTGATACGGTAATAGAGGTCCTCGCGGAAAGCGCCGCTCACAACGCGTTCCTGCAGAATCTGGTGGGTGGCACAGACCAGGCGAATATTTACCGGAATCGGAGTCTCTCCACCGACGCGCACGATGCTGCGCTCTTGCAGTGCACGCAGTAATTTGACCTGCATCGTTGGCGGCATATCGCCAATTTCGTCGAGGAAGAGGGTGCCACCGTCGGCTTGTTCAAAGACTCCTTTCTTGGTTCGAATGGAGCCGGTAAATGCCCCTTTTTCGTAACCAAAAAGCTCAGCTTCAAGCAAGCTTTCGGCCAGCGCGCCGCAGTTGACAGCAACGAAGGGATTGCCTTCACCAGCCAGTTGGTGCAGCGCGTGGGCAACCCGTTCCTTGCCAACGCCAGATTCGCCCGTGATCAGAACCGACGCTGTGCTGTTGGCGAGCCGCTTTAGCATGGCTTCGATCTGGCGCATGGCAGCGGACAGCCCAAGGCCGCCCGGGCCAAGTTCGCAGACAGGCGAGATGATGTCACCAATCGTTTCGATAAGTGCGTCAAGGTCAAAGGGTTTGGTAATGTAGTCTCGGGCGCCTCTCTTGAGCAAGCGCACAGCTGCGTCGATTTCGCCGTGACCCGTGATGAAGATGAAAGGAGGCAAGCTTCGATGCTCAGCGATTAGCTGATCGAACAGCGCATCGCCTGTGATGTCAGGCAACCGGATGTCGCTGATGACCATGGCGTAGTCACGGCTGCGCAGTGCGGCAAGTGCATCGCTACCGTTGCGATGCCAGTCATGGTCGAGTCCCTCCAGATCGAAGCGATCGGCCAGGGATTCACCCATGATCTCGTCGTCTTCAATCAGGCAAATTCTGCGCGGGGTCTGTGACATGGAGCGGTTCAAAAGGAATTATTACGTTGAAGCGGGTAAATTCCGGGGTTGATTCGGCGCCAATGGTACCGCCCAGCTGGTTCACGATGGTGTAGCAGATCCACAGTCCGAGACCATGACCCTGTTCGGAGAAACTGGTAAAGGGTTCGAACAAACGGCCAAGTTGCTCCGGTTGCATCGATTTCCCATCGTTTCCGACCATCAAGAGGAATCGATTCTCATCAACTTGCGTACGCACTGACACATGGCCCTCTTGGCCTGCAGCGGCAATTGCGTTGAGCATCAGGTTGATGAGTAACTGGCGCATCAAGGTTGACGGTAGGGGCAGGGTGGCCGGTAACTCGACCGACCAGGAAAGCTGTGTACTCTGTTTGTTTGCAGCGGGGGTGACCAGGATGCGGACGTCCTCCAGGTCTCCCGGTGTCAATGGTCGCTTTTTGACTTTGGTTTCGATCAACAGCGCAGCAACTGTGTCGCGGATCTGAGAAAGTCCACGCTCCACAAGGGAAACCGTCTTTTGCGTGACAGCGTCTGGGCTGCCATGGCGTTTAAGTGTGCTGATGGCATTGAGCATGCCGCCCAATGGATTGTTGATCTCATGGGCGATGCCGGCAGCCAGGCGGCCCACTGCAGCCATACGCTCGCTCTTGACCATTTCCTTTTCAAACTCGGCCTTTTCCTGCAGTTTGGACAGCAAGGTTTGGTAGGCAACATAAAGCTGCCCAACCTCGTCCTGATAGGGGTACAGCGCTGGGTTAAGGGCTTCCAGGTTACCGCCACCGATGCGACGGATTCGATCTGTGACCAGCCGCATTGGCAGCATCATGCGTCGGCCCCAGTAAAAGGTGATTGGCAGCAGCACAACCAACACCAGCAGCGTGATCCAAAAGGCGCCGTTCAGGAGACGTGAGAAACGTTGCCAGAGCAGGGACTTGTTGTAGGTGACGATCAAGGTGCCGAGCCGCACGCCATCATTGGCTATGGGCACGGCAACGAAGATTCGTTGTGCACCGCGTACGGCTCGCTCAAAAATGCCGGCATCGGATGCCATTGGGAGATCACTGGCCAGCGCTTGATAGTCAGGTCCCAGCTCGGCCAGCTCACTGAGTACAGGATGTTTCTCGGGCATCGAGGAAACATAAACTCTTTTGTCGTTGTCGATCACGATCAGGCTCTCATGAATCGCACTTTCCGGGTTCGCAGAAAAGGGCAGAGAGACGATCTCAAAAGCTCCCCAAACGTTGTCGTGCAGAAGTGCCGGGAAAAGAGAGGGAGCCATGGTGCGCCCGATGTCTTCGGCGTTTTGCAGAAGATCCTGATTCAGGTTGTCCCATGCCTGGACGATGAAAGAAGTGGACACAGCGAGCGCGGTGAGCAGGATCAATCCACCACCCCAGAGCGGCAGCTTGAAACGCAGACTGAGATCGAAGAGGCGCATCAGCGTTCGCCAAAAAGCCTCATCATCTCTGCCACTCTGTCGTAGAGCTTGGGCGAGCCTGCAATGAAGCCAGTCAGGTTGAGCCGAGCCAGCAGCAGGCGGCCGTGCGTGTCGTTCTTCATATTCATCAACACGTCCTGCATGAGAAGAAAATCGGCGTCCGGCACATTGTTCTGGGCCACCAGGGGCGGAAAACCATATTCCTCCGATATCCATGCAACACGCGTTTTGGCCGTGATATCCGGGCGCACTTTGTTTAGCGCGTCCCAAACATAACTGTCAACCGATGCACCCTGGGCCATCCCTACCGCAACTGCGTCAATGGCCTTGCGGTGCGACCAGGTAAAAAAAGTCCGCTTGAAAAAGCTTGTCGGATCCTGGCCGCTCTGCTTGATCTCGAAGCGAGGTACAAGATAGCCGGTGTTCGAATACGGGTCGGCGTAGGCGAAGACACTGCCTTTGAGATCTTTGACGCTATGCGTCTGTACGTCGCGCGCCGGAACAATCAGATAGGAACGATAAGTAGGCTTGCCTTCATTGAGCGCCACGGCCAGCAGGCGAACGTCCTTTTTCAGCATCACGAAGGGGTAATCACAGATCCAGGCGAATTCGACCTTTTGCTGTTGCAGCAGGTCCATGGTGTCGCGGTAGCGGTCGCGCTGAACAAACTCAACCGGGCGGTTCGTTCGGGCTTCGAGATAGTCCCGCCATTCTGCGAGCAAGGCATGCTGGTCGTGCAGAAAGGCGGGCGTCATGGCGAACCGAATTGTTCGTGCCTCTTTTCCGCCAAGCGCTGCCAAGCTTGATGTGAAGAGGCATATCGCAATGATCGCGAGTCTAAATAGTCTGGACATCGTATCTCTTCGTTACCAAACGGTAACTCTTCTCAGTAGTTGAAGTTTCAGGTTACCAAGTGGTGACGTCTTTCGCTGCATGTCTTCAAGGCCAGCTCACTTTGAGCCATTCCATTGAAAACATGAGGAAGTTTAACGATTACAGAATTCGGCAAAGGCACTGCAGAGTTCAACCGAAGCTGGTCGCCATGCCAATGTGATGCAAATTCGCCAAGCTGGTGATTGGGTCGTTACCAACTGGTAACGGCGCCGCAATGGCATCAAGAACTTGCGGTGGTTCGTCAATGATTTGCGCTAGGGCCGTGACCAAGGCACACGCCCCCTGTGCGCGTTGTTTTTGTAGTCCTGATTTGGTATTGATCGACAGGCCATGTTCTAACTTTCTTGATCTGTGGCATGAAGCTTGCGCATAGCTTGTTGAATTACTGCATCTGCATTTTTATAGGAGAAGCACTTTGGAACTCGCAAGAAGAGGATTTATTAAGGGCATGGGCGCACTTGGGGCGGCGGCTGGCGTCAGCCTGGATGCTGTTGCTCAAGCCGCCAAAGCGGCCAAACCCATAGCCAAGGGCAAGGCGATGGCTCGTCCGCCGGTTGACGTCAAACACATCAAATCTGGCTGCGCTATTTGTCCGAATTTCTGCGGCATTGACGCTACTGTCGTCAACGGGGTGATTCGTACCATTTACCCCGATGCCGTCCGCGCCGATTTCTACAACCATGGCATTTGCCCCAAGGGCGCATCAGGCATGTTCAATACCTATGACCCGTACCGTTTGAAGAAACCGCTCAAGCGAACCAATCCCAAAAAGGGCCGCAACGAAGATCCGGGTTGGGTTGAAATCAGTTGGGAAGAAGCTTTTGCTACGGTGACTGAGAAGCTCAAAGGCATCAAGGCCGACAACCCGTCCAAGCTGATTTGGCAGCACGGCCAAGGTAAATACCTGATTCAGGAACAGTATTGCACTGCCTTTACCAAGGCTTTCGGTACACCAAACATGGTGCACCGAACCACCACATGCGAGGCGGCGCGACACGTGGCGGATGAATTGACCTGGGCCAGCGCCAACATCCTGCCGGACCTGAAACATTCCAAACTGCTGCTGAATTTTGGAGCCAATTACCACGAAGGCGAACAAGCCTCGCGCTGGCTCGACTGGCAAACCGTCCAGAGCCGTGAGAACAATGCCATGAAGGTCGTAGTGGTCGAACCAAGGCTTTCCGGTGTGGCAGCCAAGGCTGACGAATGGGTTCCCGTGCGGCCTGGCAAAGACCCGGTGATGTTATTGGCGATGGCCAAGGTACTGATCGACGACAACACCATTGATGAACCCTTCCTTGTCGAGTTCACCAATGCACCACAACTGGTGGATGCTGCCGGGATCATCCTGAAAGACAAAGACGGCAAGACACCCCTGGTGTGGGACACCGCAAGCGGTGCCGCCAAGCCCTACGTCGAGGGCGTCAAGCCCGCACTCAAGGGCGGCTACACGGTAGACGGCAAACCGATGCGTACAGCGTTCCAGGTGCTGATCGACAGCTTGAAAGAGCTTACGCCTGAGTACGCGGAGGAAGTGGCTGGTGTACCGGCTGCCACTACGGTGCGCCTGGCGAAGATGTTTGCCAAGGAAGCCCGCATTGGAGAAACCATTGAGATCGATGGTCTTAAATTGCGCTATCGGCCCGCAGTCCTGTATTCATTCCGTGGTCTCTCGGCCAAGGAATATGGTGTTCAAGGCTGGCGTACAGGGTTGATTTTGAACATGCTGGTTGGCTCGATTGATGCGGTTGGTGGTTTGATGCTGGTCGGCGGCGCCTATGCCCGGCCTCAATACTTTGATGTCAGCGTGTGCGAGTACCCACCCAAGCGTGCGGACTTGGCGCAAAGCGTGTTCTATCCCTACTCCAATCATCACATCGCACAGACACCCAATCTGGTCGTGCAGGATCCCAAAGCATGGGGCTTGGGATACGTGCCCGAGATGCAAATCTTTTATGGCACTAACCGCGCCATGTCGGTTCCAAATTCGGGCCCACAGTTTGAGGGTATGACCAAGACTTTCAACGTCGTCATCGACATTGTGATGAGCGAGACCTGCTGGTTTGCAGACATCGTGCTACCTGACAAGACCTATCTTGAATCGTGGCACTTTGCGCCGACGCGCGGCACCACGGATACCGGGCACTCGGCGATTCGCCAACCTATGGCCAATCCCTACAACTTGCAGCATGACGCCTTCACCATCATGACTGAGTTGATGAAGCGGCTGGGTTTGCGTGACAAATTTGCCGAAGAATGCAATAAGGCATGGGAATTGAAGGAAACCAAGTTCCAGCCGGGGCGTGATTACACAACCCGCGAAGGTGTTGAGGTGCTCTGGGCAGACAAAACCAAGAAGGACTTTTCCGTGGCCACGGAGCAAGGATTTGTTGGCAGTAAGAAAACTGCCAAGAGCAAGTACCAGTCCGGCGCCGAAGACAAGTTCAAAGGACCAGGCAAAGCCAAGATCAAACTCTATGCCGATCAATTGATTGACACCTACTACAAGGTGGAGGGGATTGCCAAGAAGAACAATTTGTCCAAGATTGATTTGGCTCAGTACAAGATCGCCTACTCGCCTTTGCCCAACAAAGACCACGCGTTTCCCACACCCCACCGAGAGGCAAAGGATTTTCCGTTCTACGTCATCACGCACAAGCGCATGTTCCGTAACCAATCTGGAAACACGGTCAACAATGCGATATTGAATCAGGCAATCGGTGCCGATGCCGCTACCAACTATGTACAGATGAATGTGACAGCGGCGGCGCAGTTGGGCATCAAGAGTGGCGACACCGTCACGATCGAGACCCGTGTTGGCAAGATCAACGGCACGGCACAAGTGGTGCAAGGCATTCGACCCGACACGATTGCGGTTTCCTATCACTATGGACAGTGGAGTCAGGGCTATTCGCCGGAGGGCCGAAAAGGTACAGCCATTAACCAGGTGTTGGAGCATCACCCGGACTTGATCTCGGGTCATAACTCATTCAACGACACCAAATGCAAGGTCTACAAGGCATAGCCGAAGGAAACGATCATGACAAAACTAGTCAGACTTATTGACCAAAAACGCTGCATGGGTTGCCGTGCCTGCCTGGCCGCTTGCGCTACAGAAAACCACTTTACCCCGGAGGCACCATGGAACGTCATGGTGGAGTACGAGGTGGGAACCTTCCCGAAGGTAAAGAAGGTCTACAACACGATGGGGTGCATGCATTGCGAGCAACCCTCCTGCAAGGCGGCCTGCGACTCGGTTGGCGCCAAGGCAATCAGCAAGAACGCGTTTGGCGTAGTGCTGATCGACTATGACAAATGTATTGGCTGCGGTTACTGCGCAGCGGTCTGCCCATATGGTGTACCGCAGCTCAACAAGCAAGTGGCGCAACTTGCTCCCGGCAAGGAAAAACTAGGGGCTGAAACCATTGACTACGCCGACCGGCATCCAACACACCGCAAGAAGGCCAAGGTCGCCGAGAAGTGCACATTCTGCGCACACAAGCTGGAGCAGGCGGTAGCCGACGGCAAAGTGGATCGTATCGGCAAGGACCAAGCCTATACGCCGAGTTGTGACCTGGTATGTCCGACCCAGGCTCGAATGTTTGGTGACATGGATGACCCGAATTCCGACATCTCCAAACGCATCAAAACCACCGGCGCAAAACAATTGAAGACAAAATTTGGCACGAGCCCGCAGGTCTACTATGTGCTCGAAGAAGGAGCAAAATCATGAAACAAATGATCATGCCGACCCTGATGGGCTTTTTGCTGGTGACCGGCTCGGTGATGGCGGCAGACACTCCGCCACCGAAAGCAGCGGCGACAGCCAAGGTTGCTGTGGTAAACGCCAACACCAAAACGATTGATGAAAAAGGACGCTTCCACGCAGTGCACGCCAAGAAGCAGAAGCTTGAATGCAGCGATTGCCACGGTGGTGGCGCAGACGACATTCTGTTTTTGCGCACCGGTGAGTTCCAGGGCAAGGATGGCCCAGTGAACCGCGAAGAGTGTCTGACTTGCCATCAGACACCGAAGAAACCTGCCTGGTACGGCTCGGCCAAGTGACGGAGCGTTTGACTGGCAGCGAACTGGCTGACGTAGCTGGGCGCCGCAGCAGCACTTGGTGGTTGCTGTCTCGTTTGGTAATTGAGCAGCCGCAGGACACCTGGTTGGACGAACTGGAGGCAATCCTTGCATTGGTGGATGTAGGCGCAAGCACCCCGCTTGGGCCGGAGTCTGCAGAGTTGTTGAATGCGTTACGTTCCGCTCGGAGCGAAGAGGCGGGTCTGACCGCGCTAGCGGTCGATCGCACCAGTTTATTGGCCGGTGTCATGCATAAAAAGACCTTGCCTGCGCCCTACGAGAGCGCGGCGCTGGGGTTTCCCATGAACAGTGATTTGGTGATCGACGTAATCGAGTGCTACCGGGAAGCGGGTCTGGAAGACTTTGGTCTTGAGTTCGGCCCACCTGATTTTATGGGTACTGAGCTTCGCTTTATGGCACTGCTAGGCTATAGCGAAATGCAAGCGCACCAGAAGGGAGATCGCGGTTTGGCCGCGCAGTGGCTCTCACGCCAAACACGGTTTCTGGATGAGCATCTACTGGCTTGGGTGCCCGCGCACTGCGAGAGACTTGGCGCGATGGCCAAGACCCCGTTCTATGCTGCGCTTGCTGCTCTGATAAGCCGGGCCTGCCTGCTTGATCGAAGCGATTTGTCACTGCTGTCCGAGCGGATGAACCAGTGACCGCCTTGAACTGCCTGGGCGCCTTGACGCCACTGGCCTCCGACGCATCGGTATCGCCGGACCAAGTCCTGTTTGAATCCCGCGGCGTCGTCCTGGTGCTTGGGGATGAGGCAAGCGTTGGGCTTGTGGCACAAACGATTGCCCGTCATCACCGCACGGTGGTGTTCGCGCCGGGCGTGGATGCACAGACGCTGGGCTCCCGCGTCACCGCAGTGGGACGCCGTGTCACTGCGGTGCGGGGTCACCTTGGCGCTTTCCAGGCCGAGGTGCGATCGGCTTCTGGTGTCTCCGACATTGGCGCAGCCAGTCCTAACCCAAGTCGATTCTTTGACTTGGTGCTCGACCTGAGTCGGCAACCCTTGCTAGCGGCGAGCGTTGCGCCACTGGGTTACTTCGCACCCGGTGCCGACGAGTCTGCACGAGCGGCTGCGATCGGATCGATGCGCGCTTTGGTCGGACGATTTACCAAGCCACGCTATTTTCAGTACCAGCCCGGCTTGTGCACCCACGGTGCCAGTGGCCTGCGGGGCTGCACCCGGTGCCTGGATGTTTGTTCGGCCCAGGCCATTGTCTCTGCCGGGACCACTGTTCGCGTCGATCCTTACCTCTGTCAGGGCTGTGCGACATGTGCGCTGGCATGCCCGACAGGGGCATTGAGCTTCAAATTTCCGTCCCGTGAGGCCCTGGTTGATCGCTTGCAACAGACATTGCAAAGTGGCCCGGATCGAGCAACGTTGATTGTCCACGCCGGCGCGCTTGGTGTCACTGAAATGCAAGCCGTTGTCAAGGCCGGGGCGCTCTCCTTGCTGGTGAATCCCTTGCCGGCCTTTGGCGAGGAGCTTTGGCTGCGAGCTCTAGCACTTGGCGTCGGTGTTTTGATATTGGTGGACGATGGCACTTTGTCAGAAAGAGCTCGCTCCACTATGACCTCACAGTTGGTCCAGGTGCGGACCATGCTGCCAGCCCTGGGGATTGCCCGGGAGAGTCTTCTTTGGATGACCAGGGGCGAATTGACGCAGCGGCTAGAAGCACAAAATGTGCTTAGCAAGAGGGAGTCTGCAAGCCTGGTGGCCGCTTCGATTTTGGCGCCGACGGTTGCCTCGGCGGGCAGGTCCAAGCGGCGGTCACTGTTGGATAGCGTTCTAGAATTGAGGACTACCGATGGCACGGCTCCCATTGGCGACATGCCGTCGGACGCGTCCTTCGGCGAAGTTCGCGTCAACCCCCAGCGCTGTACCTTGTGTTTTGCATGCACGCAGTTGTGCCCGACAGGCGCGTTGGTGGCCAACAACGCAAAAATGCAGCAACTCGTATTTCGGGAGAGTGCCTGTGTGCAGTGTGGGTTGTGTGTGCAGGGTTGCCCCGAGAAAGCAATGAAGTTGCATGCTCGGTTTGCACCGAGTGCACTGGATGAGAGCACTACAAGAGTGCTGTACCAGGATGAACAGATGGTCTGCAAATCCTGTGGCACACCGTTTATCAGTCGCAGACTGTTAGCTTCGAGTCTGGAGCGCCTGAAAGGTCATCCTGTGTTGGCGAAGGGTGGACGTGAATCGTTGATGACTTGTCCCTCGTGTCGTCAACGGGGGATGTTGAATCACTCATGAAAATATTTGGTATTGCCGGCCATTCCGGCATGGGCAAAACCACCTTGCTGGAGCGACTGGTTCCGGAAATTGCATCGCATGGACTGGTGGTGTCGCTGATCAAGCACAGCCACAAGAACATTGACATCGACCGTCCCGGTAAAGACTCGTACCGCCTGCGTGAATCGGGTTGCAAAGAGGTTCTGCTGCTGGGCAATGACCGCTGGGCTTTGATGCACGAACTGCGTGGTGAACAGGAGCCGTCGTTGGACTACCTCCTCGATCGGATGCAGCACTGCGATCTGGTGTTGATCGAAGGCTTCAAGCATGGCGATTTTCCAAAGCTTGAAGTTTGGCGCGCGTCCGTCGGAACGCCAACCTTGTGGCCGGACTGGCCGGGCATTATTGCGATCGCAAGTGACACGCCGACTTCACCATCACAGCGAGCAGTTACACCAGGCTTGACCCAACTAGGCCTGTTGGCTATAGAGTCTATTGCTGAATTTGTCATGACGCATGCGGTAGCGCGTTGACGTTTCCCGGAAATTCAAACTCGTCAAGCGCTGATACCAAGGCGTTTCATTTTTTTTCCCACAACTTCTTTCTGCTGATTCCAAGCGGGTCGGCGGTCTTGCCGACGCTGCTTTCACACTGGATCAAGGCTCTTCGAATATGCGAACGTTCTGTCTCTTCAATCACAGCCTGTATCGAAGCGTAAGACGCTTAGGCTTCGCCCAGAAGTTTCTGGATTCGTTTTAGGCTTGTAACGGTTCTGACGTGAAGTCAGAGACCTATTGATGTCATTCCGATTCCGGGCCCGATCTGTTGACGCCGAAATTTCCCGTGTGATTCTTGCCGCCTTCCCATTAGGGCAATGCCATTGACGTTAGCGATGGAGCGGAATTTCACTAAATGGAATGGACCATCTCCGCAAACGGGGGCCAAACACCCGAAAACTTCCTCGGCATAGCCGCTAAATGTGACAGATGATGTGGCTCCAGACCCGCGAAATCTGCGAATTGTGTTTCCTGGCAATCAGTTACGAATGTTTTTCGACTGCGAAATGTGCGAAATGAGGTCAGGCAAAGGGCGATCGATGTCAATTGGTCTGTCATTTGACTGCCTACAACGAGCGATAGATCCGGGTGACTGTGCCCGGCGCCTCTGAAGTACGATGAAGAAATTCGACGCAGATCTTCGGTGGCGTAGCCGTGAGCAGATGCTCGATGGCCGCATCGATTTGTGCTTTGGGCACCCGTCCCCGCAGACATTGTGAACTGATTTCGCTGCGCGTAGCCTTCTTGCGCTCTCGAACGAACGCAAGAATCTGGCGCGACAGATCACGGGTCAGCGACATTTTCGCTTCGTCGGCGGCACTCACAAATACATACCGGATGGACGCTGTCGCAAAGCGCATCCAGGCCATCGCCGCGTCAATGTGTTCAATGTCAATCCGCAGTTGAACATCAGCGATTGCAAAAAGCATGGCCAGACGCAATAGCATCGGTGCGCGACGCTCAAGCATTGCGTTCACAAGATCGCTGCCGACGTCCTCATTGAGCTCGAACCGATAAAGCTGGGCGTATCGCCACTGCGCCTGGCCCGAAAGCTCCATTCGCAGTCGGTCTCGGTTGCCATGCTGATCCGCTCCGACGAATTCGAGTATTTTCAGCGTCCGGCGCGCCAGTGAGTCCACCGTTGCCTGCGCAGTCGTCTTTGGGAACGGCAAGATCTGCGACCGCTCAGCCCAGATCACCAAGAACCGGTTCGCAAAACCGTTGGTCAATTCCCGCGCGGTCATCAGAGCACTCAACTCACCGGGAGAAATGGCGCCACTGAGGCACACGTGGGGATGACTGGCATACAGGCGGTTAGATTTGGTGGCTGGCTTGAGACAAACCCCGTCCCAACAGTCTCGTAGAGCAGCGGAGAGCGTGTTGCCACCTCGCCGATTCTGGTGAAGGACGTTGGCAAACTCCGACTCTATGACCCACAAGCGCTTGTCGTCAATCGGCGCGACGTCCATTCGCCCTTGCTTGTAGCCGTCGTGCATCAGGGCAACCAGACCCTCCCGGCTGGAAAGCCCACCCCGGTGAATCTGCGGCGCGAAGGACTCGTTCATTGCCCGCAAGGCCTGGTCAAGCCGCATGACAAGAGACAAGGCATCCCCCTTGCGCCCACGCCCTGACCGTCCAATGTGAAGGCAAAAAAGCCGTGTGTGATGCCAGGTGTTGCCGATCGGCAAATAGACGCCACGCCCGATCGCACATGAAAGATATGCCATGAAATTGGCAGCAATCGCAAAGGGATTGGTCTCCGTCCCTTCACTGCCGACGAGCGCGACTTCGCCGACCAAGCCATAAAGGCAAGCGCGGTCGGGGTGAGGCGCATTGCGATGACTCGTCGACTTGTCGATGCCATCCCGTGCATCGGAGGTCAATGCGTCTGCAGAAGTGTCGATCGGGATTGCAGCTGACGCAGATTCTGTAAGACTGCTCCCTTGCATCAACTACTTGTCCAGCGATGTCGTGTTCACGATGTTGGCAAATTCGCTCAAGAGATCAGAATGGCGCTGCGTCAAAAAGCGGATCACCGCCTCGTTGTTCAGTAACTTTGCCAGATAGCCTCTCGCAAGCACCAGGTTGAGGACATCCTGGCCATAGGAATGCTCGATCAGCTTGTACTGACCTTCAAGGTTTGTCATTTCGCGCTCCATCAGTGCCATCTGGTCAGGTGTCACACCTTTGATCTTCTTTGGCTTGTCCTCGTTGACAAGCATATTGCTGGATGTTGCAGCCAACAAAGCCTGGGCGTAAACGACAGTGACATTGTTGGTCGCCACCATAAGTTCCAAACATTCCACCTGGCGCGTTGGCTTCATCTTGCGAAGAACAGGGCTCAGGTTGGGCGAAAAATGCTTGTCCTTCAGCAGCATCACCGCCTCAGAACATATGCCGTTCAGCAAGTTGATCTTCTTGGTGATGTGTTCCAGATCCAAGTCCAGAGACTTTGCCAGGCGCTCTGGCGTCACACCACGATCCACGGCGCGGCGAATCATGAAATGTTCCTGGATCGTCGATATCCGATTGATCCGGTTGTTATAGGTGTAGCTCTCATCATCCGTGGCGACGAGGCAGGGTGCATTGACAAAACCCAGCTCCTTCAGCACAAACATCCGGATATGGCCATCGAGCAAGAGGTGCGTGCCCGTTGCTTTGTCAGCCTTGCTGATGGTCAGTGGCTCGATCAATCCGATGGCATCAATGGAAGACTGAATCTGCTTGAACTTGCGGGAATTCAAGAGCCCGTCCGGCGCCTTGCGCGACGGCAGTAGTTTTTCAAAGGGAACTGTCATGGGCTCTGGAATGAAGCCCAGTTGCATCTGACTCATGTGGCGTGGCCTGCCGACCAGACGCGTTCGGCGATGTATTTCGGCAAAGTGTCGAGTCCTTCAGCCCTCAATAGGTTGGTGAAGTTTTCATCGGCGAGGAGCTGGCGCATGGCTTCAACGACAAAGAGCAAGCGTTGATGCGCAAACTCGGCCTTCTTGACCATCAGCTTTTGACGCCCGACCTCATTCTGGTAGGTCCTGATCAGGCTTGACGAAGTCACGTCCGGCACTTTTCGTGGCGCGCCCCTCGCAATGGAGCGCCCCAGAGACCGGCGCTTTTCTATCACCTTGCGTGCTTGGATCAGATGGTTGCCACGCAATTGACCGTTCTCATAGGCCTCCTGCAGCGCGACCTGCACGTCTTTGTCGTTGTTGCCAGTGCCTGCAATCGTCAACGCGACGTTGAGCGGAATGCGCCCACCTTCGACGGCGATCAGCAAACGCTCCTCCCCATTCTTGAGCAGTTGCAATATGCCGTAGACGTAATCCGCGCCCAGTCCAGTCTTTAAGGCGATGGCCTTCCTGTCGTAACCCTGGTCACGAAGCTGTTCAATACCTGCCAACAGTTCCAGGGTGCGTCCCTGCCTGCGGGCAATATTTTCTGCAAGACTCATGATGAAGCCATCTTCATCACTGACGTGGACCACCATGGCCGGAATCGCGGTCTCACCCAGTGCCTTGAATGCCTTGAGTCGACCTTCGCCGCAGATCAATAGAAAGCGATCATTACCGTCAGCATCCTTGCGGGGCGTCACGGTGATCGGCTTCTTCAGACCAATGCTCTTGATGTTGCCAACGATTTCCTCGAAAACCCGGCTGTTGCGGTCGCGTGGGTTCAAGACATCGATCAAATCGATCGGAATCATCTGCAATTGGCTATTGGGATGCTCTTTGCTCATGCGGCTCTCCTGACCCGGCTGCGTTCCGCCATGCCATGGAGGTAGTCCAGGCTGTCAAAGCGGTAACTCTCGAACTCGATGCCGTTGTGCTCGGCCAGGCTGATGCGTGGCAATCCGAAGTCCAGACGCGGGAGCAGGTAGTAGTCCAGTGGCGCTTGATTGGGTTGGTTCAGTCGCACGGCGACCGTGATGTCAGGTGCCAAGCTGGTGTCAAACCGCACCTTCCATCGGTGGCGGCCGTTGTCATGGGTCTGGCAGCGTGCCAGCACGACGGAGATGCTGAACTCCTGGTTCACTCGAAGCAGGTCGGTAGCGGGATCACGCACTACTGTGCCACCGAGATGGGCAATTTCGCGCTCAGTCTGGCTGATGATTTCCGGATGCAACTTGCGCAGGAACTTATTTACCTCCAGAAACTGGTAATCCCGATCCGGCGTGAACCCCACGGCTTCGTAAGCCCGGATCAGACTGCCAAAGCGGTGAATGTAGGCGGCACAGGAGGGCATGCCTTCTGCCTCATCGATGATCAGACCGGATAGAAAGCCACGGTGCTGGTACAGGTTGCGAAGCTTGTCGATCAACTCTTCGTTGCTGAAGCGGTGCGCCCTGGCTCGAATGATGCCTTGGGCCATGTAGAACACTTCGGGCGCCACAATGGCTTCAAACGCGCCTTCCTTCTTGATCCACATGTCTGGTTGATTGACGATGCGGTGCTTCTTGAGCTTGAAGGAGATGCGGTTGTAGACGTTGTTGCCGACGTATTTCTCGTTGGTCAGGACTTCACGCACCGTGGCGCGCGTCCAGTTGCGGTCCAGGTCGGTGCGTACCCCTTGGCCATTGAGTCGTGCCGCGATTTCGGACTCGGCAATACCCTCGTCGTTGAACAAGCGGTAGATCTGATTGACGATCTGTACTTCTGGATCCGGGCCAGGCATCAGGATGACACGGTCGGTCTGCAGGCTCTTGTGCTCGCCTCGGCAGAGTTCACCTTTTATCGAGCCGGTCTGGTCGACCAGCACGCGGCGCAAGCCATAGCCTGCCAGGCCACCTTGTCGGTAACCCAGTTCAATCAGACGACATTGGCCTGCGAAGACTTTGGTAGAGAGCTCCCGGCTGTATTCGCCGGCCATCGCGCGCTTGACGCCTTTGACAATTGTGGAGACCGGGGAGCCATCGTTCTCAAACTGCTCGGCCACGTAGGCGACATGGATACCTTTTCTTTTGAGCTTGTATTCGTAGAATGCCGCCTCGTCAGCGTCTTGAAACCGGCCCCAGCGACTGACGTCATAGACCAGCACCAGGCTGAAATCGGCTTGACCCGATTCAGCATCGGCAATCAGGCGCTGCAGGGAGGCACGACCGTCAAGGGACAGACCGCTTTTACCCTCATCGGCGTAGGTGCGGACAATCTCGATATTGCGGTGCTGCGCGTACTCCAGAATCTTGTCGGCCTGGTTGTTGGTAGAGTACTGTTGGTGCTCGGTAGACATGCGCACGTACTGTGCCGCCCGAATGCGAGTTGCCTGGTCCAACGCATTATTTGTTGATTCTTCTGAAACCATAAACCCGATCGCTCAATGTTCATTTGGGCGATACGGTAATGGTCAGTTGGTCATTTGGCTATAGCGTCCTATCTTTGCAAGCGTCTGTTTTGCAGGGGCAGTCACTGCACACAGGGGAAATCTCCACAATCCACGCGTCCATGTTTGCAAGTTCGCTGCTCGGAACAGGTCGGATTCGGTAAATTCCGGCGGGGATGCCATTGGGCCAAATTGACATGTCCATCTTTGCAAGGTCCAATTCCGGTGCGCCGTTGGTTTTGGATCGTTGTTGCGCGCGATTCCTGTCGGCGTACTGAGGATTGGTTGCCCGGTAGTTGCGTGAATATTGCGGATTGCGCTCGCGCCAGGCGCGTTGCGCGTCCTGCTGGTTTTCTCGGTAGAAACGGTCATCTTGAAGTTTTTTACGCTGCCACGCTTGGCGTCGCTCCCGTTGGCAGGCCGGAGATGAACAGTAGGTTTGGTCTTGGACCTGTGGACGTGGTTGAAAAGGTTGTCCGCAGCACGCGCAGATTTTGGTCGCCATGTGATTTCTCCATACAAAATGTGTATGGGAACGGTTGGCTGACCAGATTGGCGTATCGCTTGAACGGTTCTTGACAGACGGGTAGGATGTTGGTTGAAAGTTGGTTGAAAGTTGGTTAAAATTCGGTTTGTTCTTGGTTAAAAGGGTGATTTTCACCTTCTGGTGAGATGTTTACATGATTCCAATGGCAAACCCCCAATCGGCATCGAGTTTCAGCTTGTTTGACAGTGTGCCAAATGACTATTTCAATTTTGGGGAAGGCAGCTCTTTTCAACCGAGAGTTGTGCCTGATGTTCTGGGGCTCAAGCGCGAGGATGTTTCCAGGCTGGCCTCTGTCTCTCTGAAGTCTGTTCGTTACGATGATGCAATTCCTGAGCAGGTACGTGAGCGTCTGGAGGAGATTGCCATCACGATCAATATGGTGGCCAAATTCTTTGACGGCGATACTGATAAGACAGTGACCTGGTTCAAGGCTCGCAACCCTCTGCTGGGAGATGTTTCACCCAGAGACATGATCCGCTTGGGACGTTTTCAGCGTCTGCGAAAATTCATCATCAACGCGGTACTGAAGCAAAACTGCACGATTGTTCAAGAGCCCGAGATGGCCTGATTGGTCGCGTCATAGTGCCCAAGCGCACCCGAAGTCTTTCTGACCTGCTCTTCGTGCCATCAAATTTGCAGCCGCAGGTTCAATGGTGATGTCCGGAATTCAGTAGCCTTTTTATGCACCATCTCGGCCGTACTCATATGCAGGCAGTCATTTTCAAACTGAAGAATGTCCTCGATCCGGTACATGACCTGGCCGCCAATCTTTAGGTAGACTGGACCCAGTCCCTCAGAGCGGTATCGCTCGATCGTCGCTTCGGATTTATTCCAGCGCATTGCAAGTTCTCTCTGGGTGACATGTCGTATTTTGGTTTCCATGTTTGCTCCTGGCTGGGGTTGACTCACGCGCATTTAGGCGTACTCTGGCAACATACGCAAGTCAAGAAAACGACATCAAACAGCAATTTCACACTTCCCCAAAAAGTTAAGGCAAAGCGAGGGTAGAGGGCATGATAAGAATCGTTGTACGAACCGATGATGTGGACGGATTTTTCGAGCGCGCGAGAGACGCTGCGCGCAAGGCCGACCAGGGCCAAGATTTTGATGGTAAGGTCACACTGTCATTTGAAGGCCCAAAGCAGGTCGTTGCCGATCTGTTGGTACACGATAGCCAACAAATGACCGACGTGATGCACAAGCCAAAGGACGTGCGATGAGCCGCAGCCTAGCGCATCGGCGATTAAAAGATCAGGCGAATTGCAACTCAATCTTGCCGGTACGCCGACGGATCGGGCCCACTACGATCTTGACGTCATGGCCTAACTTCGTCACCAACTCAAGCAGCTTGGCTTCGCTCACACCACGGAACTGGCCCCGCGTGATTCGCGACACCTTCGATTGGTCGATGCCAAGCAACTCGGCGGCGCCATCTTGAGTCAGGCGGCGCGCTTTGATCGCGCGGGCAATCTCTGCGGCGAGTTGAGACTTGCGCTGCATCTCGGCCGCGTCCGCATAACCCAGGTCGGCGTAGACGTTGGTGCTGCCCTCCTCAATGGTAATTTCGTTGTTTCCGTTCATCTTGGTTCTCCTTGCTGCATCTTCCAGGTCTCGAAATCCTGTTTCGCGGCCTTCAGGCGGGCGTTGATCAAATCCATATCTTCTTTCGGCGTCTTGATCCCGCTCTTGGACTTCTTCTGAAAGCAGTGCAGGACGTAGACCCATCCAGCGAACTTGACCGTGTAGACGGCACGGTAGGTGTCACTGCGAAAATCTTCGACCACCTCCAACACGCCGGCAGAGCCGAATCCGCTCATCGCCTTGGCGTCTTGGTGCTTGCCACCTGCCTGCGCAAGGTCGATAGCGTGTCCGAACACGTCTTTTACGTCATCGGGCATTGCATCCAGATCACGCTTGGCCGAGCCAATCCATTTGAGGGGCTTGCGGCTCTGTTTCGTCATCAGTTGCATTATGCCTATTTGAGCATAAATTGTCAATCAAGCATATTGAGCTTGCTCCCAAATATTCGAGGAGGTCCAGGAGTCACGCTTTGATGATCATATTGCTGCGGTCAGACTGACCCACCAAAAGTGCCACGCACAGCATTGGGAGGTGACCTATATTTCACAATACGAAACGGACAATCTCCGCAAACAGGGGACACGGACCCGAAACCTTCCTCAGCTGTTGTGAGAGAGAGTTTGAACCCGGGTCCGCAGTACACCACCATACCCTCTGACAAAGGCCGCTAAGGACATACACTTAGCGGCTTTTTTCTTTGATAAATCAATGACTTATTCTGCAGTCGTGTACAAAGGCCGCTATTGACTGACAAACCAATGCGGGGGTATAAACTGGGGGATGATTGGAATAATAGGTGGAAATTTGATGCTGTACCCCCAAAAGCCTGCCCCCTACTAGGAGCTTTACCCCTATGTTGACCGAAGCCGAATGTAAAAACGCCGTTTGCCCGTTGGATAGGAAGCAGTCACGGCTTGCCGATTCCGGGGGGATGTACTTACAAGTTAGCCCGGCAGGATCGAAACGCTGGTTTCTGAAATATAGGGTGAGCGGCAAAGAAAAGCAATTGGCTTTGGGCGGCTACCCGGAAGTTTCCCTGAAATCGGCACGCCTAGCCCGTGACGCAGCAAAGCTGCAAAAGTCCGAAGGCACCGACCCGGTGCAGGCACGTAAGCTGGAAAAGCTAAAAGCAACCCGAAATACTGGCGACACCTTCAAGGCAATTGCGTTGGAGTGGTACGGCAAGCAAGCACCCCAATGGAGTGAAAGCCACTCCGGGAGAATGCTTAGACAGCTGGAGCGTGATCTATTCCCGTGGATCGGTGATCGA
>Ga0315268_10002314_pt1 | contig 21606 bp, 27 predicted proteins | sample C1_top_MG_FD_204535 | JGI IMG/M metagenome (GOLD analysis project Ga0315268, IMG submission 204535) | Sediment microbial communities from Yellowstone Lake, YNP, Wyoming, USA - C1_top | ecosystem: Environmental > Aquatic > Freshwater > Lake > Sediment | place: USA: Wyoming | collected 2017-08-01 | reverse complement strand
TTCCGTCGAAAGGCCGTTAACAAGGCCGCAAGGATGGTTAGGGCTACCAAGATTGCGACGGCTCACAATCTTGACGATGAGGTGCAGACGGTTCTCCTGAACATGCTCCACGGAGATCCATGGCGATTAGTGCGATCAGGGCCGGTGCTTCATGATCCTCGCGGTAGGTTCCTTACCCGCATCAAACCTCTTTGCGACATACCTGAGAAGGAAATCGTTCTCTACGCCTACCTAAATGGCTTCGACTTCCAGGCCACCGCATGTCCACATGGTCAGGCGGCTCTGAGGAATGAAATTCGCAGTTTTCTGAACCAGATGGAACAGAAACATCCGGGAACGAAGTTCACGCTTGAGAGAACGGCAGAGCGACTCAGAGAGATGCTTGCTGACGCGGCACCGGTGAGCCAGTTGAATGAGTGCACGAGGTGCGGGGATCCGACCCCCCATGATGTCTGCGAAGCGTGTCTGATGCTGGATGCGATTGCGGCTTGATCTCGCGTGGTTGCGCTGCCGTGTTTATATGAGAACTTTGCGTGAGCTTCAGGTGGCGGTGGTAGGAGGATCGGGGAGCCAGCCGTTCCCTGTGACCCGAAATCGGCTACACGCGGGGACCCGTTAACCCGGGGGAGAGGTAGCTCCGGACCATGGTAGGCTTTCAGGGTCAACGATGAGACTCTGCCCCATCGGGCCAGCGTACGGGAGGATCCTTCTGAAGGGAAGGATTCATCCCTTCATCGTCGAAACCGATGAGGCTCGGAAGAGAGCAGTCGTAAGGCGAGCGCCAAGGCGCTGATGGGATAACAGGGTTTAGAAGATTCTGGAGAAACCGCCACGGCGAGGAATACCAATCCAACGGGGATGCTGCCACCGCCATTTCGTCTCCAGTCCCTACACGTGGCCAAGTCTGTCTCAACTCCTCATCACGTCGTCGCCTCTGTGGGTCGTGTTGGCGAAAGGCTCTATACCAACCAGTTCCGACATCTTGGTTGCATGCGTTGTCGAAAAGTGGTGAGGCCCTGTGCACCCAACCGAGCCTTCTCGGTCGAAAAGCTTCGTTCCTCCTGCATTTTCACAACCAACGCTTGATGAGCACAGAGTCGCCGTTCTTCCGTTCGTAAATATGAGTCCTGACCCACAGGATGAATTCTTCGCGGATGGCTTGACTGAGGAATTGATTGACAGGCTCTGTCAGGCTAGAGAACTGGAAATCATAGCAAGGACCTCAGTCATGAGCTATAAGAAGAAGGAGAAGAAGACCGCCGAGATAGGGAAGGAGCTCAAGGCTGGCGCGCTGGTAGAAGGAAGCGTACGGAAGGTTGGGAACAAGATCAGAGTCACAGCTCAGCTGATCAACGCCAACAACGAAGCACACCTCTGGTCTTCCAGATACGACAGAAACCTCGAGGACATTTTCGAAGTACAGAGCGACATCGCGTCGAAGGTTGCGGACGAGCTCAAAATCCAGCTTGTTGAGTCAGAGAAGCTCACGCGGGTCTTTCGCTGGTTCTGTTTAACGAGGACAACATGACGGGAACTGAAGCTGAAGCCAGGAGGGCAATCGAGCTGAACCCCAGCCTCCCTGATGGCTATAATATGTTGTCCCTCGTAGCGTGGATAAGGGGCGAAATTGATGAAGGAACCAGACTTGTCGAGACCTGCTACCGCCTAGACCCAATCAGACCATTGTACGTGACGTACGTCGGGATGGTCTATTTCTATTTTGGGAAGGGAGAGCGAAGCACTGCAGCATTGGGAGAGACGCGGCAGCTGGCTCCGGCTGGCACTTACAGACTCATGACCGAACACGCCCTGTTGAAGGGCGACTACGATAAAGCGAAGGAACTTCTTTCGACGGTTGAGAAATTGCAGCCTACACACCCGTGGGTAACCTGGATGAAAGGTTTCATAGCTGCCCAGACAGGGGACAGAGAAGCAGCTCTTCGTGTTGTGGGACAGCTTGCAGAGTCAAGAGGAGACGTTGATCGTCTCAATAGCGCAGGCTACGCCTACTACGGTCTTGGAGACATGGATTCCTACTTCAGCTACATGAATCAGGCCCTGGAATCTCGCGTGACCAATCCGGCATACCCGATGTACTGCCCTCTCTTCGCAGGTGCAAGAGCTGACCCTAGATATCAGAAACTGATAGAAAAAATGAGACAAATGCATTGGCCCGAGAGAAAGTGATTGTCGAGTTCTTCTCACAGTCCCCTAAGACTATCTAGGCAGCGGCAGGAGTCGAATGGCTGCGCAGCGGGTGAATCTTCGTGAACAGGACGGCCGTCCTCTTTGACCTTGGCGGAACACTTGCTTACTACTACGAGATGTTAGACTTCCCTGGCCTTCTGGAGCAAGCTATCACGGAGGTGCAAGAGTACCTTCTGAAAGAAGGGAAACTTCTGCAGCCACCACTGGGCGCCGAGGAGTTGATCCGAAGGGTTAGACAAGAGGACCACGAGACCAAGGATTATCGCGTAAGACCATCGGAGCACCGGTTTTGCCGAATCTTCGAGCTCGATGCTTCCAAATGCTCCGATAAGTTCGTTTTGGAAATGTGTCGTTGTTTCTTGAGGCCCATATTTGCAAGAGGCCATTGCTATGACGATAGTGTCCCGACACCGAAGGGCTTGCGATCAAAGGGCATCAAGATCGGAATCATTTCAAACACATCTTGGGGTAGTCCTGCTGCTCTTTGGCGAGAAGAGATCGATCGACTCGGCCTTGGTGACCTCTTTGACGCCACCATTTTCTGCAGAGACGTTGGCTCGCGAAAACCTGCAAATCAGATCTTTCAGTTCGCGCTTCAGAAGCTCAACGCAGATCCTCAGGACTGACTCTTCGTTGGTGACAACCCAGAATGGGACTTGATCCGGCGCGGAGCTGTTGGAATATCCGCATTGCTCATAGACCGATGTGGAAATCGTCGACACGCTGATGCGGAGTCCCCAAAGAGTCTCCTTGAGTTGCTCGATAGACTGTAGCATCTTGGTCGCTTGGAGGAAGAATGACAGAGTGAATAGTCGAGCCGATTCCACGATCGCAACAGCCTAATACTCTATTAGAGCGAATGGCATCGAGGAAAGACTGACTGAGATGCCTACAAGAAGACGCAGCGAAGATTCGTTCACGATGGACTGGAAAGATAGCAGGCTACTCGCGCTCATAGTCCTGTCTATCCTGGCGTTCATAGTGTGGCTGGTTTTCATTCTGTTCTATGCGCTTTTCTGGTCCGCGGGTTTCACTCTCTTCCAGAACATCATTGTCACGATCGTCTCCTTTCTGGTGACTGGAGGAGTGATAGGAATCTTCTGGATTGTCTGGGGCATCAAATACGCCAAAAAGGGGGCCAGTTGACCAGACCACGCTCTGAGTCCTCAGCCTCACCGTTTCTATTCTGCACGTTGAGACGACCACTTCATGCTTTTCGTCTCATTACCCAGCGTGATGTTAACGCTTAATACGACGAATCAGGCTAGCGTAGCGGAAATCGCTCAGAGAGAAGGTCTACTGCAATGAGTCGGAAGCCTCCCGAGATTAAGGTCTTTCAGAAATGGGAGTCTGAAGACATTGAGGTAGTAGACCCTGGGCTTGAGAAGTACCTATCGGTCAAGTCGACTCTCTTCCCGCACAGCGGCGGCAGACACGAGCATAAGAGATTCCGCAAGTCCACCCTCAACATTGTCGAGCGCCTCGTCAACAACATGATGAGGCCAGGGAGGGCGGGTGGAAAGAAAGCGAAGGCCATGGGGATTGTTAGGAACGCTCTTGAGATCATGGAACTGAAGACTGGGAAGAACCCGGTTGAGACCTTGGTTAAGGCCGTTGAGAACACAGCGCCGGCAGAGGACGTCACCCGCATCGCCTACGGTGGAATCGTTTACCCAATCTCGATCGACATCTCGCCACTCAGACGAATTGACATTGCACTTAGATTCATGACGGACGGCGCCCGACAGGCTTCGTATAGCAATCCCAAGACGGTTGACGAATGCCTCGCCGAAGAGATCATGTACGCTGCCCAACGTGACAACCGAAGTTTCGCGGTTCGCAAGCGCGATGAGATGGAACGCGTAGCATTGGCCTCTCGATAGGTAGCATGCGATATCGCGGCGATTATCCGAATCGCGATTCTGTTGTCAGCTGGTTCGCGTTTCTTTCGGAAAACTTTCTCTAACCCTTAAATACGTGGTACCCGTTTGACTAGCGAACTGTAAAACAATCACTGGAAAGATGATTCATGTCGGCCAAGAAACCGCACCTGAACCTAATCATCATCGGCCACGTTGACCACGGAAAGAGCACGATGACAGGCCACTTGCTGTTTGACACGGGTAATGTTGACGAAAAGACCATCGCAAAGTACGCGGAGGAATCGAACAAGCTGGGCGCAGGAGAGACGTTCAAGTTCGCTTGGGTGCTCGACACGCTCAAGGAAGAGCGGGAGAGAGGCGTGACAATCGACCTCAGATTCGAGAAGTTCGAGACCGACAAGGTGTTCTTCACTATTATAGACGCCCCTGGCCACCGTGACTTCATCAAGAACATGATTACGGGAACAAGCCAGGCGGACGCTGCGATTCTTGTTGTCTCGGCAAAGAAGGGAGAGTTCGAGGTGGGTGTCGGACCTGGCGGTCAGACCCGCGAGCACGCCTACTTGGCTAGGACTCTGGGTGTCGCCCAGCTGGCGGTCGCCATCAACAAGATGGACGATAACACGGTCAACTACGCTGAAGAGCGCTACAAGGAGTGCAGGAAGGAGATGGAGTCCTTGCTCAAGGTTGTGGGTTACGACGTGAGCAAGCTCCAATTTGTCCCGGTCTCGGGCTGGATTGGCGACAACCTGATCAAGCCATCACCCAAGATGGCATGGTACAAAGGTCCAACCCTACTCGACACATTGAACAGTTTCCAGGAACCACCCAAACCAACAGACAAACCCCTACGAATCCCAGTTCAGGACGTCTACTCGATCACCGGAATCGGCACAGTCCCAGTAGGGAGGGTCGAGACCGGAACTATGAAAGTCGGTGACAACATCGTCTTCATGCCAGCCAACGCCAGAGGCGAATGCAAGGACATCGAGACACACCACACAAAGATTCCGCAGGCGATCCCAGGTGACAACATCGGCTTCAACGTCCGGGGAATCGCAAAGACAGACGTACACCGAGGAGACGTTGCGGGCCACGCCGACAAGCCGCCAACAGTTGCGAGTGAGTTCGTCGGCCAGATCATCGTGGTCTTTCACCCGACCGCAATCGCTGCGGGTTACACGCCAGTAATGCATGCTCACACAGCTACAACCTCGGCAACGATCACAGAGCTGATACAGAAGATTGATGCGCGCTCGGGACAGGTAACCCAAGAAAAACCTGACTTCCTCAAAACAGGAGACGCAGCCTTGGTGAAGATCAAACCGCTGCGACCATTGGCAATCGAGGCCTACTCAGATATCCCACAGCTCGGGCGCTTCGCGATTCGCGACATGGGCAGCACGATCGCAGTCGGGGTCGTCAAAGAAGTTACACAGAAGGCTGTAATCGCCGAGAAGAAAGCCTAGGCTTTCTTCAACCCCAAGGATTTTTCCGCGTTTCACGATCAGTTAGCGAACGCCTTTTAAGCGTGCCACCGGCCTTGGGGCTTGTTTCACACCCAACACGGACGGAAACAACCCATGGTCAACAAGGCGCGAATTCGGCTGTCAAGCACTGACCCGCAGGGCTTGAACAGCATATGCGGCGAGATCATGAAGATCGCCGACAGAACCGGTGTGAAGCTCCGCGGACCAATCCCGCTCCCAACAAAACGATTGTGGGTGCCCACCAGGAAGAGCCCGTGCGGAGAAGGAACGCACACGTGGGACAGTTGGGAGATGAGGATTCACAAGCGATTGATCGACGTGGATCCGAACGAACGTTTTCTCAAACGCCTCATGCGCATTCAGACACCCGAGAAGGTTTTCATCGAAATAGAACTCCTCTAGCTTATTGGCGCACGCGGCTGGGAGACACAGACACACCCCCATCCCCCCCGGTGTGTCACACCCGCGAGCCGAGTGTATTACAAAGCGGCTTATTTCGCGCAGTTTTGGGACGATCGAAACGCGATTGTTCGGTTGCTGTCAAAAGCCGAAGTCAGCTTGGTGGATGCTACGATCTCATTTGGTCGATTTTTCTGGCGAGTTTGAAGTCGCGCATTGTCAGGCCCCCTTCGTCGTGCGTTGTGAGACTTAGCTTGATCTTGTTGTATCGAATATCAATGTCCGGATGATGGTTCATTCCTTCCGCCAACTTTGCGACGCGGTTCAGAAACCTCATGCCTTGCATGAAGTCGTCGAAAACGAAGAGCCTGGAGATTCTTTTCCCTCGCAATCGCCATCCTTGGAGCGCGGCGATTTGGGCTCTGATCTGTTTGCTTGTGAGCTTCAACTGGGCACCTAACTCGTTAATGGCGAGCCCTAGATTTTTGCATATATGTTGCCAGACTGGACGCCTCTGCTCGTGATCTCCTGGTCAATCTGACGGAGAAGTAGAATGCGCTTGAATGTGGGGGGATGAGTCGAGAAGGCCTCATTGAGCGAAGTCCAACGGGAACGCGCCTCATCTCTCATCGCCAATTCAAGCTCATGTTCGTCCAGCACGCCGTTCTGATCGAGGTCGTATCGGTTCTTTTGGCTGATGATTTCGCGTATCTCTTGCTTGGCAAGGGCTGGGTCGGATATGAACAACGCCCTAGCGCCATGAGGATCTTGCGGGCTGATGGAAAGCCCGTATGCAATCCTTGTCAACGCACTCTCGAGACTCCGCGGAGATCCTGTTAGGTATGCGGAGAAGGCGTCGGCGAAATGCTCCCTTAACCTGCTCAATCGCATGACGAGGAGCTGTGCGATGAAGTACACGGCCATCGCAATTATCCCAGCCAGGATAATGTACGAGGTGCCACCCTTCTCGTCCTTCCGCCCGGCATAGCGCATTCCAAACGCTGCACGGGCGATCACGTAGGCGATCAGAGGAATCGCTGAGAGGAAAGTCATCACTATCGAATCCTTGTGTCGAATGTGTCCCAACTCGTGGCCAATCACTCCCCGGATCTCATCTTCGTTCAGTTGAGAGAGAAGGCCTTGGTTCACGGCCAAGGTCATGGTGTTTGATGAATTGCCAAAAACGAACGCGTTTGGAGTCGGATCAGGGGACACCGCCAGTCGAGGAGGCTTGACGCCTGCGGCGCTCGCTAACGTGCTGACGGTTGATTCAAGCCAAGGATTTTCACCGGGCTGTAGGTAGTGGAGTCGCGCAGTCGCCGCCACAATGTAGGGGCTGATTGCGAACTGAATCAGCATGAAAATCAACGCTAGGGCGAAAGCCCCTGCTAAGGTTGCGAGTGGTGAGAAGGCAAGGTCCGCGGCGACAGCGAAAAAGTAGGAGACCACGCTCAAGAATGCAACAAACACTACGAGCGTAATCAGAATCGTTGTCAACATTGTGCTTTTCAGTTGGCTTAAGCTCGCCATGCTTGCCTCATCTGCCCGAAATTCCGAGCACTTAAAGCGAGAAGCCGATTAAAGGCTAACTCCTTAGGCCCGGGGTGGAAATCTTTGGTCGCCGTAACTCGCGAGATCAGCTGCTCCCACTGCGGCGCTCCACTCCCTGTCGAACCCGGCGAAATCCTTGTCACATGCAACTATTGCGGGTTCACGAGCGTCATCGAAACTGGAGCGGCATACGAGCTGGAACATTCGCTCATACTTAACTCCGCTCAGCCAGATCAAGTTCCGGAAATTGTTCGAGGCTGGATGACGAACAGCTTCATCGCTCCTAGAGACCTGGCAAAGAAATCCTCGATTACAGAGCAGACTCTCGCTTATCTTCCGTTCTGGGTGGTAAGCGCTGAAGCAGCAACACACTACAAGGGCGTATTTGAGAGAATCTCGCCGCCTGTGGAGAAGGAGGACGACGTGATGAACCGGTATGATTGGCTCGTCCTCGCGAGGAGAAGAAGTGATTTTCCAACTCGCAGTTATCATCTATCTCTCAGTGGGAAGATTCCATTCGAGGCAACGAGAATCGATCGCGGGGCAAAGGTTCTCAACAGCGAGATAGATGCGCAGGAGGCAGTGCAACAATGCCGCGACGAGATCGAGAACCTTCACGAGTATTTGGCAAAGCAGAAGGTTGACCGTATCATCGACATCAAAACGAACCTAGATGTTTCCGGCACATTCTACCTCCATGCTCCGATCTGGTTTGTGAACTATGACTACAAGAACTCGCGATACTCCGTGCTCATGGACGGTTCGTCTGGAGAAGTCATCAAGGGGGATCTGCCAAGCGAAGACTTCAAACTGCTCTAGTCACCCATGGCGAGGATTTCAAACACTTAAGAGTGAAACAGTGATTTCCCATCAAGAGTAAGTCCGATTTGACGACAAAGAAGCCTTTAGAGCGAGTACAAGAGAGCGAGAAGCTCCTTGAGAGAATAATGCTAGTCCTGCCCGGGTTCAGAGGATATAAGCAAAGAGAGCAGAGGCGGGAAGCGGACAGGATTGTTAGAGATCATGTTTATGGCGTTCTTGAGAGTGCCCGCGACGATCTGAACAAATGCTTTCAGGCTCTTTCAGATTCGAAGACTACCGAGCTGATGGAACCGATGAACCGGCTGATTGCTCGGTTGGATCGGGTTGCAGAGAAAGTGAATCATGCCTCCTACGGGTATAGCGGATTCTTCGACGCTGTTAAGATCGAAGAGGCGGATCTGGATCGAATGCTCGCTCGCGACGAGCAGCTTATGGAGATTGCTAGGAAGTTTTCCGAGGGCGTCGCTGGTTTCAGGAATGATCTGGACCAGAACAAGCTTGAGAATGCGCGCAACACACAGCAAATGCTGGACGGTAGCTTGACAAGCATGGAAAATGCCTTTGATGAGCGCAAATCGGTTATCGAAGGAGTAACGGTGTAGTCGGTATGCCACAAGTGATTGAATGGACAAACGCAACAGCGGACGATATTGTTTGGCGATACCCCGTTGAGGACATTACTTGGGGGGCCCAGCTCATAGTACGCGAATACGAGACCGCCGTTTTCTTCCGCGACGGGAAGGCGTACGACACGTTCGGACCGGGCAGACACATGTTGACGACACTCAACCTTCCTCTCCTAACCTCCGTGCTCTCTAGAATAGCTGGCTTTCAACAGACCCCCTTCAAAGCAAATGTCATCTTCCTCTCAACAAAACAGTTCGCCGGGAAATTCGGGAACCGGGCCCAGACAACAGAGCTGGCGCCGTTGATGACCTTTGGCTCGTTCTGGTTCAAAGTCGAAGACGCCTCTCTCTTCGTCAACGAGGTGGTTGGGGGGCAAAACGCGTACTCAACCCCTGACGTGAACAATTTTCTGAGAGGGTTCATCAACGAAAAGATGATCGATGTCCTCTCCAAGTACGATTTGCAAACGGTCTTCACGAAGCTTGATGAGACCTCGAACGAGGTAAAGGCCAACCTCATCGACTACTTCAGGCGACTCGGCGTGGCAATGGTTGACCTGAAGTTTGAAGGAATCGACACGACACCGGAATTCCGCGACCGCCTCTTCTGGCTAAAGTCGGGACGAGTGTCACCTGATGAGGTAATCAGGATGGAGACGGTAAAGGAGGCCGCCAAAGAGCTAGGAAAGTCAACCGGAGGCGGAGCAGCCCTAGGAGCGGGAATGGTTCTAATCCCGCCACTCTTCCAGGCTCCAGCAGGAGGAGCTGGTACTTCCGTCGTGCTGGTTATTTGTCCCAAATGTCAAGCACAGATTCCGTCCACCTCCAAGTTCTGTCCGAATTGTGGAGCAGGAATAGGGTCGGGACAGGCGCAACAGAGCACCCCGCCAGTCAGAAAATGCCCGAAGTGCGAGACAGTCGTCGCGGCAGGCGCAACCTTCTGCCAGAACTGCGGAACGAAACTAGGATGACTTTGGCCTAATCCTAGTGTACGCTAGGAACACGATGCCGAAAAAGACAAGAGCGAACGCGAGTACGTACAGTGCCAATACCGTCGCCACTGAAACCAGAAACCAAAGCAACCCTATGACCATAGCAAGCACTCCGTACGCCAAAGTAGTCTTCGGCGGCATCTCATAGGGCGCGGGAACTCTAGACTTGAACACGGCCATCAATGAGAATATCACACCGACTCCAATCAGGAATAACGGAGCGAGGAAATTGGCCGACAATAATCCGGTCAAATATGCGATCAGGAGCACACCGATCAGTATCATGATCGATCCCGCGAGATAGGAACTAAACCGGTGGGACATTCACCCTCAACACTCGAAGCTACGAAGTAGCCCCTTTTCATGCATTCCCAAGTGACTTGTGTTATAGTGCCACGCATCTATATTGTCTTCCAACAGCGGACCAATCTTAACATTCGCAGATTCAGTTCGAATCAATGACAAGTCGGGAGGATGTGTTTATCAAGCTGTACGACGAGGCGATTTCAACTAGGTGATGTACTTCGCAATTGCAGGGGAAGGCGGCGAACAAGAACAAGTCTCCAGCGATCGTCTCTGCAAGTCTGATTCTCCCTCTACGTATCTTCATGGGAGCCACTTTCCTTTACGCTGGTCTACAGCACCTCACTGATGCCTCATATTTCGATCAATCCAAGCCTGGATACATAGGGCACCTGATCGTTCAATATTCGATCGGATCCCCGATTCACGATTTTCTCACAGGATTCGTGGCGCCGAACGCGGTTTCTTTCGGCTATGTGGTCGCCGTGGGTGAAATACTCATTGGTGTTGGTACCTTGCTGGGCCTACTTTACAGGATCGCAGCATTCGTTGGACTGGTGCTCAACTTCACATTCTTCCTTTCAGCTACATGGAACGCATTTCCATTCTATTTCGGTTCGGACATCGTCTTCATCATGTGCTGGTTGACGCTCATCCTGGCGGGCCCACAACAGGGCCTAAGCTTCGATTCGTCAATGGCGAAACACACTTCCAAGCTTCGCTGGCTTGCACCGACGCCAGTCCAATTGCCATTGAGCCCACGGTCCGCTGAAGTGGAAAAGAAACCTGTCGATAAGCCCATCAAACTACCCGATGGAGCCAGATTCTATCCTGGACAGGTGGCTGAAGTCAACCGTGCGTTCGACCGAATCGATTCACAGTTCGTCTTGCATGACGAAACCCGAACGATACTCGAACTGGTACGTGCCTTCGTCATAAGCTTGGGCGTGGACAGGACAGATGCCGCCAAGATTCTATCTGGTATCCGAACACTGGTCGAGAGAGATGCGTGGCAGCAAGGACATTCGAATGCTGCGTGATTCCATTGTTGAACCAGGATGAAGCTCAGAGATTCGCCGAGACGCTAACTCAAAAATATGGCCTAAGAACGCCACCCCACGTGTTGGCTTCGGCCTTTACATCAAACCCACAAGTTGCCCCATTGATGTCACGGGCAGCATTCAGAGCCGACGCAGTTAGAACCGCGCCGGAAGTGAGACGGCGAAGGGAACGAAGGAATTTTCTCAAGAACATGCTTGTATTGGTTGCAGTTTCAGTTCCATTTCTCCTGTGGTTGAAAATTGCACTGACTCCGGCGACTCAAGTGCCCGTTTATGTCTCAAACCCGGCTTCTCAGAGGGGGGAACGGCTATTGGCCAGTGCATCGAGCATTCCGGTGGGTCAGGCGCTCACATTGAACGACCCGAGCTTCGGCCCCATGCTCTTGATCCACTTAACCAACGGCCAATTCGTGGCTTACAGCGCCATATGCACCCACGCGGGCTGCACCGTCCAATTCAACGTCCACGCGCAAGAGATTGCCTGTCCGTGCCACGGCGCCGTCTTCGATCCCAATAACCAGGCCCAAGTCTTGGCAGGCCCGGCACCATACCCCTTGCGGGAAATTGGCATAAGATACGACGAAACGTCCGGCCACATTTACCTGCAGAGCTGACGCAGGGTGGGGACACCCTTGCGGCCGAGTCTCCTGGCGATTAGTTGCACATGGCTTTAATTTGACACGGAGCGATAGGTGTTTCTCGGGCGGGGATACCAGAGCCAGGTCAAATGGGCGGGTCGCGTGCCCGGTCGCCAAGGTGCCTGCGCTTGGCCACGCGCGCTACACTCAAGATTCGCGCTCGGCGCGAGGCAACGCGCGCGGGTGAGCTATCCCGTGGCGTAGGCCTTCGTGGGTTCGAATCCCACTCCCCGCACCACCCAGTATACGAAGTGCTCGCACATCGTGTAGAACATTCGCTCAAATGTGGTACTCAAACAGCTAGATCCGTGAGCTCTCGAGGAGGTTAGTCGGCTAACGCAACCGCCCCATCCGCCAGCCGGAGTTGTCTCCACCGCGAGTCAAAGCTTCTACCGCGCATAGCTCTCACCCTAACGTTGTGTTCTATTTGCCCGCCTTGTTCTCGACTTCTGAAATCGATTATTCCGTCACATAACGATTCAAACTGTCTGTAGAAAGCCTCGGAGTACACGCCGGCTACCAGAGAATGAAACATAACGTATTCGCGTGCTCTCGACAACGCTATAAATCTGGTTCGCCAAAAATCGATCGTTTCTTTCTCGGTGTTGTATTGTAACAGGACTGAAGTGTTGTCGTCGATGTGTAGACGCCTCTTTTCAGCTTCAGGAATCTCGCCGGGCGATTTTATGTCCTGTGCGGCGTTGATGCTCCAGTCAGCCAACTTGATCGACTGGGTTTGATACGGTAGCCGACCGACAGACGCTCTTTGAGGAGCCCCGAGACCGGTTGTGACAGTGTAGGTGTCCAGTATTCGAAGGATTCCTTCTTGTTCGAGTTTCTTAACGTCTAGTCCGAGCCGAGATAGGGCTTCCTCAATCTCGTTGGGAATATGTTGGAAGGTGTGATAGTCGGTTCTTACGCCGTCCCTCATAGCATGAGCTGCGATCGTCAGTGAAGTTTCATACCACAACGAATGTGGCTCAAACTCTACAGCAATATTAAGCCCGTATCGAAATCCGCCTGGAATCAACTCAGACAGAATCGGCAGAGTCACAACGCTGGCCAAATGACGTCTTCCTTTGGCAAGTAGCGAGTAGTCATCAATGACCAGACATTTCTGTTTTTCGAAAGCTCTGCGCTGGTGTGCTATACCATGACATGTGGCACACTTCCGAAGTAGACTTCTGCTGGCGTTTTATAGTTTAGCGACATGTGTGGGCGTTCGTAGTTGTAGTATTCGATGAATTTCCAGTGGACTGGGTATCGGGCGTGTTCGAGGTCGTAGGTTCGGAACCAACGTTCAATCTTCCCCTGCGTCGTAGGCTTCCCAATTCCTCCGAGGATATGTTTGATGCCGAGCTGTTCGCAGTACCTGTCGAAGCTTGATTCACCCTTCCGCACGCTCCAGAATACGCTGCCATGATCCGTCAGGGTCTCTCTGGGTTTCCCGTACTCATGAATCGCCCGGTCGAATAACCAGAGCACGTTCTCCGCCGTGCCTTCATTGAATATCTCGCTTCCCGGTACGAAGCGGCTGTGGTCGTCGAGGATGGTTATGAGCCATCTTGGCGCTACGAGCTTCAGGTCGCACTGCCAGAGGCTGTTCGGGTGCGTTCTCTGCCAGCGTTTGTAGGTTCGTTTGATTCTGGGCTTGGTTAGGGGATGGTTGAGTCCTTCTCGGCGGAGGATGCGGTGGACGGTTGTTGAACCAACTTTGATGCCTTGCTTGCTGAGGCATCCTGCTATGAGTTGTGGTCCCCAACCTTTCTCCCGTCGAAGAACCGTTGTCTTCTCAATTATGGCGGGGTCTACTCTGTGGATGGTGTGAGGTGTCTTGGGTCTTGCTTCTAGGCCTTGCAGTCCATGTAGTTGATATCGAATCCACCAGTTGTAGAATGTTCTTCGTGGAGTCTGCGTGGCGGTGCAGATCTCGCTGACTAGCGCCCCCTCCCCTCGTCTTCGTATGCACCAGCGTCTCAGCTTCGTGATGTCCCTTGGCTTCTCCATGTTGGCACACCGCGATTTCCCGTGTTAAATATGTGTGCCATATGTGGTGGTATAGTAGAGTGTGCTATACCATGACACTTAATCTCACTCTGGGGTCGTGGTCGAATTGGTGGTATGCCCAAAATGCGGTGCCGAGATCAGTAAACCGGTCAAAGCGTGGAGGATGAAGTCAACTCGGACCAAGGGTCGAGCGCTGCTGATAGGATTCTTCAGATGTTCGAAGTGTGGCGCAAAATTCAGAAAAGCACACAGACAGACACGTCGCTAATGTAGAAGACCTCAATCAACTGCGGCGCGTACTAGGGTACCTATACTCGGAAATCGCATTGAGCTCTGAGAACGGCTTCTTTCGCTATTTGCAGGCAAGAGCTTCTGTACTCGCGATCGAAATTTCCGCAGTTATCTGCTGTAGCTTCGTCAGGGTATCCGATGTCGAAAATCTCACACAAGTATGCAGGAAATTACCGATTGCTTAGATCTTCCTCGAATTCTCCAAGAATTGCGTCGACGTGTTGCACGACAGAAAAAGGGTAGGATGAGTGAGGGTTCCAATTTGATCCACGAGGTCGGGGCTCATTCCGTCTTCGTGAGCTTGATCTCGATCGTGGAAACGTTTCTCTTTTGGCCCTCATCTCCTAGCACCTCGGTTCCGATCGCAATTTCCGTGATGTTGAGTTTGCCTGCAAAGAACCGTCTGCGACATACCTCGACCACGTCAACAGCCTGGGAAATCATACGGCCTCGGGCCTTCACAGCCAGCTCCTTGCTGCCGCTGTTAAACTGCATCACGATTGCTGTTACGTAACTCATCAAGGGCTTTTGCCCGACGAAAATTGTGTTGAAAGGAATGCCGCTTCGGGATGGAGTCCCTCTGTCTGCGTTTGTCTTCTCCGTCATGCGTTGTTCACCTCCGCGTTTAAAGCTCGCCCAAGCAGGAGGTTCACAGATAGTGACATTTCAAGTTTGGCATACGCTCGTGTTCATGTTCGAAATCGTCAGACCTTACTGAATTTGCGGTGGTTGTCTCGAGTTCCTCCACCCACAAGTTGACGGCGGTGTCATCCTCAGAACGAAAAAGGACGAGAAACTTTGGCTACTTCGACTTCTTTTTCTTCTTAACCTGTTTCGCTTTTCCCAAGACCTTCTCCCCCCTCACCCATACGATGAAGGCCCGTTATGTTTCGCTCAGATACATTAGCCTAACCCAAGCCGTCTTTCCAACATTTCCAAGTTGTATTTATTCGGCACTTGGATCCGACCAAGTGTGACTCCGCTCATTTCACTTCTCCGAGCAGTTTGAGCACTCCGTACATGATGGCCTCGGGTCTCGGTGGGCAACCGGGGATGAACATGTCAACTGGGATGATGTCCTCGATTCCCTGGCCCACATTGTAGCAGCCTTTGAAGACACCACCTGCGGCGGCGCAAGCTCCAACCGCTATTACACGCTTCGGCTCCGGAACCTGTTCGTAAACTCGCCTTAACCTGTCCTTGGTTTGCGCGTTCACCGTTCCTGTAACCAAGAGGATATCTGCGTGTCTTGGGCTTGGCACTAGGATCGCTCCGAATCTTTCAATGTCATAGCGGGGGGTGAGGCTGGCGACGATTTCGATATCGCAGCCGTTGCAAGATGAGGCGTTAATGTGAAAGACCCATGGCGAACGCTTCCTCGCCCACTTAGCGAGTCTTCCCAGCAAGGCGAGACTGTGTTCGGCCAAAGCTGGTTCCACCGACTTTCCCAATCCGCAGGGCTGATGCTTCTTCCCTATCTCGGCTGGGTCAGCTTGGCAGCCTATCTAAACTACACGATCTTCATACTCAACACGTGACGAACAGCCAACGAAGAACGATGGTGCACACGAACGCCTGAACTTGCCGTTCAATTTGGTGCTGGCACTAGGCATATCCCCCCAAAGCATGATAAAGTCGCAATTCATAGCTAAGAACGACTCAAACCTGGAACAGACGTGAACAAGAGTGAGAGCAAGGCCAAAGACTGGTGATGTTGCACCCCATTTCGAAGGCCCAGCCTCTAACGACACTTGGCTGCGTCTCAAAGACTACCTTGGAAAGAAGAACGTGGTACTCTACTTCTACCCGAAGGACGATACTGAAGGCTGCACAGCTGAAGCCTGCAGCTTCAGAGACAAACTCCAAACCATAGGAGCGCTCTGGACAGAAGTCGTAGGCGTTAGCGTGGACACAGTCGAATCACATAGAAAATTCGCTCAGAAGAACGGCCTGAACTTCCCACTGGTCAGCGATAACGACAAGCAGATCTCGAAGACATATGGAGTTCTAAGCGAAGATGGTTCGAAGGCAGAAAGGATGACGTTCATAATCGACAGAGAAGGCAAAATCGCCAAGATCTTCACGAACGTTGATGTCACAAAACACACGCATGAAGTCATCGACGCACTCAAACAACTTGCGCCCAAGAAAACGAGAACCTGAGATCGACACAGTTCTGATGATGTGGGTCTGGTGGACCGCACACAAAAAACCGGTTCGTTAATGGACGAAGCGTCAAAAGAAGGGAACCCGTTTGTTCACTGGGCCCTTCCATTCTTCACAAGATTCTTAATGCGGGAGGATCCATTACGCAGCTGAGCTTGTTCAAGCTAGCTTGATGATTAAAATGCCGCCACATTGTGATACGATGGATGGACCAGTTGTCAGAGCCGCCAAGCGAACACTTGAAGCAGGTAACGTGAATCTGATTCTCCCTTACGCACATGCACCTGCTGAGAACGAGATCAAGAAGGCATTCGACCGCACAATGACGGTGAGAAAGCAAGGCAACAAGGAAGCGATTGACATAGCCGACCAATGGTTCTATGAAACCGTTGTGCGATTGCACCGCGAAGGAGAAGGGGCATCATATACGGGGCTGAAGCCAGCTGGGCTCGACTGGGGCCCTGTTCTGCCAAGAGTTGAGAAAGCTATGGAGAAAGGATACTCGAATGAGCTGGTAGAGTTCCTTTCACGTGCTGTTGAAGAACAGGTGAATGACAGATTCAAACATTTCATGGAAACGAAGAATTACGATGATAACGATGTGGCCGCTGCAAGAGAACACGTAGAAGCGATGTTAGGTCTTGAACTCTATTCACATCACCTTTACATGAAAATCAAGCATGGAAATGGACACGGTGAAGAATCTGAAGGCGAACACGAACCCTAGGAGTGAATAGAGAAAAGGAGGTGTGGTTGCTTGATTAAGAAGAAGGCGAAAGTTGTTCCAACTTTCTGGTCCGCGTATCACGATGACAAAGAATTCACGATCCAAGTTGAACTTCCAGGGGTGAAGAAAGAAGACGTGGCTGTCGACGTGACGAGTGATGGGCTGTCGACGTGACGAGTGATGGCTTCTGCGTTGAGTCTTCCCCGAGAAGACTTCGAATATTCATGCTGCTATACTCTGGCGCATGCGATAGACCCGAAAAGGGCCAGAGCACGATTCGCTAGCGGCCTACTAACACTCAACTTTCCTTTCAAGGCGAGACCCCGCGGCAAGAGGATATCGGTAAAGTAACTTTCTCGCCTCCTCCCTGTTTTTTTCTTTTGATCTCTGTCTATCAATACTCACGCAACGATTTGCTGAAGGCTTGCAGGGAAAGCAGAATCACACCCGAAGGTTCAGCAGATTCGATCTTTCTCTGGAAAGAGACGCATGTCAGGTTTTCGCCTGCGCCTTGCAACTTACACTGAGACTTCGTATACTAACTTCTGCTTCGCTTCTCTGAGTCTACATTGGCGCCTCGTCCCCTATGCCGGAATCTAAATCTACTCTGGCTGCGTACTAGTTGTTGAACCATCTTGGGGTGGAAGGAAAGTAAGATTGGCCGCAAGAGAAGGAAGAAGGTTGAGTTTGACCTGACCTTGCTTGAAGGCAAGGCGAAAAGCGGGGGCATTGGCCTAACCCCCTTTAGGGGCAAGAGCAACAAGAAGAAGCGCGGAGACAAAAAATACGGTCACATGTGACAGACATAACAGATATTGTTCTGGTTGGCGGCAAGGAAGCCAAGAAGCTCATGAGGCAGTTTGACAGCACTACTGCGTTGGTACATGAGAAAGGGACGGAGAAGCACCTCGATCAGGCCCGTCCCATATTGCTCATGTGTCAAAACTGCGGATTAGAGGGCCCTCAAAGCGAGTGGGTTAAGCGGGGAGAGAGCAAGCAAAGCAAACCCAAGCTCACCTGCCCCAGATGCGGTTCATCAGAGCATAGGGAAACGGAATAGGAGATCGCACACCACCATATCCACACGCACGAAAAAACTCGACCTGAACTACGTTCGTGCTTATTCAAAACGCATTTCCTGTGATTCTCGAAGATTGAAGCAACGTTCAAGTGTCAGGTTTGACATGGCTCAATTGTTGAATCGAGATGGTTGTAGACATTAAAGTGAAGCAAGTTCCAAGCTACACGGTGGCGTCCTTGATTCACTATGGACCTCACGGCCCGAACATGTTCCGATCTGAATTTGATTATCTGACGAAGTGGGCGAAGAAGAACGAACTCCGAACTGGAAAATGGATCTTGCGATGGCTTGACGAGTCCGGAAGTAAGCCTGCCAGTAAGGTTCGTTCTGAAGCTTGTCTAGAAATCAAAGGAAAGGCGCAAGTGGAAGGCAAAATGAAGATCAAGAAATTTCCTAAGCACAGCGTCGTCAGCGTCACGTTTGATCCCGAAAAAGTGTCTGCTCGCTTGGTTTACTCCGGGGTCTACGGATGGTTAAGATACAGTGACCTCGAGGCCACAGACAGTCCATCTAGGGAAGTCTACAAAGGAAACCCATGGACGAATCCCCGTGCATGGGCAAACGCGGAAGTTCAGGTGCCTGTCAAGAGAAGAAAATGATTCGCCCCGTCCTTGAGTACGCGATGTTTTGAAATTCCGTGCCTCTTGAGCCCTCGTTGCTAGTGCGTGTGCGTTCAATAGTGCGAGCACTAGAGTTTGAACTGCCGTTCTTACCGGTAGATTGGAGCCAAAATCCCCCGGTCCATCTCTGAGGTTCGCACTGCGAATTACGGGGGGTTCAACGAGGGTTAGAGCCAACTCCCCGCACGAACAAACCACACGTCGCTCCACCAGACTTGACTTCGTCTAGAGCTCAAAACTCTTCGCGGGAATGTGCGCTGTATCATCGCTGATGTTGAGGTCTATCACGCCAATAACCAGAAGATTAATTAGTGGCGCAAGGCTTATATACAGTTCGCTGGCCGTGCGCAAACATGGTCTGCCCTGAAAGACGGGTAGAACCAAGTTGTTGCACTCGGGAGTGCCTTGTGGAAAGAGTGCATTCGCCTCCGGCCAACATTATACCCCTTTCATCAATGCCACGACTGGCAAGGGCTGTCTCTTCGGAACCTAGCCAAGCATAAGCTGGGAGAAACGAGAATTATGACTCCAAGGAGCAAATCCAGCGATGTGCTCTGCAACGTAGGCGCTGTGGCTGCGCGAATCAACCTGCCTCGGTGTCAGAACGGTTAGTGTTGGAGCTGCAATTGCAGCACTTGTTACAGTTGCCGCAAGTTCCACAGAGGTAGTAGGTTGATCGATTGCAACTGGGACATACTCTGTTCTCAATGTTTTCCCCAACCGGCGTCACAGTCTGCTTACCTCACTCTACCGCTTTTCCTGCCCATTTTGCTGGCCATTCTCTTCCGTTTCTTCTGCCATTCTGGTCTAGTCAAATCAAGGTCTGTCGGATGTATGCGGGCACGTAAATAGAACGTTTTCGATTTTCCCAAGATAAGGACCGTTGAACATGAAGGGGATTGTGAAAAGCATTTGGAGAGCTAAGTTACATCGTAGGCTCAATTGCCCAGTTGACTTGTTCCTCTCAGTCAGAAATTCATCAAACTTCACTAACGGTTGTGAAAGCAACAGGCGTTGCCAGTTATCGTAAGGTATCCCCTGCCGTAGGCTATCCAACCGAGAAAACCTAGTTTAATTCTCGTCAGAAAGCAGCTCAGTTGCATCAATTAACTGATTCAACTCCTCTGCTGAGGGCGCCGAATCGTGGGAATAAATTCGCGGTAGCGGCCTAACCTTGAAAGTGTAGAGGATCATAACAGCCTCTAACCGACGCACGATTGTTAAGCGTATGTTATTTGCGGATGGGTCTATCCACACTGGTTATGCTGGACGTGCCTAACGGGAGAAAGTTGCGGAAAAGATGACTTCTCTTCAGTCAATCGTCGCGGCATCAAGGCCGCGACTCGCAAAGAACCTCTGTAAACTCTAGTGGGTTGTGACTAGTCTTTCTTGATGTTGGTCTTTCGTCTTTTCGTTTTCTTGCCGCGTAGCGTTTGGCCTATGACGAGGATCCTCTGCCCTAACTCCCCTACAATGTGCCCGCAGTTGTCGCACTTGAACACAGTCAATTCCTTTTCCTGTCCTTTGCGGAGTTTGCCCTGACGCTTGAGGTAGAAAATGCTAGATTGAGACTCCTTTTCGCCGGACGTAACGAAATGCCCGATTCTGCATTGCGGACAAAGAGCGGCTGTTGGCACCAGCAGTCACTTCCTATTTTGGGGTTGCTTTCCTATTGAGACGCATTGCTAAGAAACATTGCGGTAAATCAGATCTCGCGTTCCAGACATGAAATCAGTCCTTTTGTGAGTTCGTAGGCCGTTCTACCGTGCGCGACAATAGCTTGATTGTCCTGAATAGTCAGACCTCGCTTGTCTGGCTTGACGAACTCGCCTAATTCAGTGGAAAGCAAGTGTAGCTGATTTCTGATGTCAACATCCGCAATATCGGAGTGTCTTGAATGGGATCCCAGTAGTTCTCTTGATAGTTCTTTCGCAAATCTTTGTGTAGACTTCATGTTTTCCCATTGCCATCGACGATCTCCAAGTACTACATTCTGTTCCCATCTCATCATGAAACTCCTGAGATGAGCCAACAGATCTTCAGTGGAATCGCTTTGATTGAATCGTTGACACGACCTGTTCGCTGTGTTTTGCTGGGAACAATGCATTCTACGATAAGCCTCTCGGATTCCGAACAAACTTCGGTGACAGGATATGCGCCATTCAGTCTAGGCTGAAACTCATTCTTCTGGCAGCCTCTAGTCTGGCACAGGTTACGCAAAGACCGTCACTGAAAGGCAATCCCATGAAGTAGACAGGGCCACCGCACTTCTTACATCTTGTTGCAACCATCATCAGTACGTCACTCATGATCACTACTAGCGTAGCGACGTATAAGTAAGAGGGCAAATGACTCGTTTCAACCAACCAATCGCTCCAGAATGAACCATTCGTGAAAGAGATTGCGTGAAATGATCGTTCCTTGCTTCTGCCCGAAGGTGAATCGAAATGGTGGGGATATCGGATGACATAGACCACACCTCGAACGACGGATAGAACAGAAAAACACGTTCTCTACCTGGAGATTTTACCCGCCACCGTTCGTAAGGATTATCTAGATAGTCCGTACTTGGAGGATTAAACTGAAGTGCCGAAGGAATGCAAGTCCATGAATCGCGAGGGTCTATTGGAAGTGCGCCTGGAGAAAGACATCGACATGATGAGAATTAGCGAGATAGTGCACAGACCCATACTAACATATGACTACAAAGAATACTGGATTCTGGACGGAAACGTGGCATA
>Ga0315268_10002313_pt1 | contig 21609 bp, 25 predicted proteins | sample C1_top_MG_FD_204535 | JGI IMG/M metagenome (GOLD analysis project Ga0315268, IMG submission 204535) | Sediment microbial communities from Yellowstone Lake, YNP, Wyoming, USA - C1_top | ecosystem: Environmental > Aquatic > Freshwater > Lake > Sediment | place: USA: Wyoming | collected 2017-08-01 | reverse complement strand
GGAAGTCGGACGCGATCTTGGCGACTGATTTGTTCGGTGCCACTCCAATCGAGCAAGTGAGCTGAGTTTTCGCTTTGACTACTTCCTTGATATTCGCGGCTAGAGATCTGGCGTCGTCGAAGTCCCGCGCTTGCGTAGTCACGTCCATGAATGCTTCGTCGATGCTGATCTGCTCGAATTTGTCCGTGAATTGTCTGAGAATTTCCATAACCTGCTCCGAGACTTCGTCGTAAAGGTGGTAGTTGGGTCGAACATACACCCCTTCGGGGCAGAGTCGGTATGATTGTGAGATTGGTTGAGCCGAGTGGACACCTGCCCTTCTCGCCTCGTATGAACATCCAGCTACAACACCTCGCCCTTTACCCTCCTTTGGGTCGGCGCCGACAATCACCGGCTTCCCCCTGAGCTCGGGATTCTCGCGCTGCTCGACTGAGGCATAGAAAGCGTCCATGTCCACATGCATGATGATCCTAGGCTGCATTCACGCTCAGTCCGTCGCAGTATTCTTGTGTGAGAGACGCTGATCACTAACTGCAAGCCTAGCTCGAATTTTGCTTTGATGGTACAATTTGCCCTGAGAGAGTTGATCGATGATGCGCCCCGTTGAGCTGACCCAAGATCGGCCCAGAGCGATACTATCATGGTCATCGGGCAAGGACAGTGCTTTTGCCCTGTTCCGTGTGCTGCAACAGAGGCGGTTCGAAGTGTCCTGCCTCTTAACGACGGTGACTGAGCAGTTCCACCGGGTTTCAATGCATGGCGTTCGCGAAGAGCTATTGGATCTCCAGGCCGCGTCTGTTGGCATTCCTCTAGAGAAGGTAGGAATTCCGTACCCCTGCCCGAATGATCTCTATGAGGAGAAGATGGCCGATGTTCTCTCAGTCTGGAAACTGAAAGGAGCCATGCACGCTATCTTTGGCGACCTATTTTTGGAGGATATTCGAAGGTACAGAGAAGAGAAACTCGCGCAGATCGGAATCAAACCGGTCTTTCCGCTTTGGCTGGAGAACACAAGGGCGCTCGCTGAAGAGATGATGAGTGTTGGTTTTCGTTCGATTATCACCTGCGTGGACCCTTCGAAGATTGACGCGGGCTTTGCAGGTCGCGAGTTTGATGAATCGTTTCTCCGAGATCTACCCAGTGGGGTTGATCCGTGCGGTGAGAACGGGGAGTTCCACACCTTCGTTTATGATGGCCCTGTCTTCAAGCGCCCGATACGTGTGAAAGTGGGCGAGCGAGTAATGCAGGACGGTTTTCAGTTCGCGGATGTTAGCCTCGCCTGAATCCCTTCAGGGCTAATTATCGAGGATTGGATTTCGCTATGCGTAGGTCTTTACGATCGTTTCGAGTTTCGACACGGCTTGGGTTGTGACTGTTTTCTTTAGATCGTTGCCTTGGTGGTCTTGCGTTACGAGCAATGGGCCGAACTCTTTGACTTCCCACACCCAAACCAGCTCGGTGGGGCCGAGTTCTTCGAGTAGTCGCTTCTTGACTCGTACGATTTTTGAGACCGCCAGCGCTGAGGCGCCGCCTGTGAATTCAGAGTAAACCGCCCCGAAGGTTGCGAGCCCTTTCTTTCCCACCTCGCCCAAACCTCCTTTGCCTATGACGATTTTCGTTCCGTACTTCTCTAGGACTGGTGGGGTTAGGGCATCCATTCGCGTGCTTGTCGTCGGACCTCCCGCTACTATCTTCCATTCCTCACCAACCTTCTTGGAGATCGGGCCACAATGGAAGATTGGTAGACCGACAACGTCCGGAACGAAGGTTTCAAGGAGTTTCTTGTGTGCCTGATCGCGAGCAACCGCGATTTCCCCGGTTAGATGGAGAACGTCACCTGCTCGAGCCTCTGAGATCCTAGGGTTGTCTTGTGGAACGTATAGTCGGAATTCCGTCATTCTCTATTCACCTTACCAGCCTGAATTTCTCTCCCTTCAGCTCAGCCACCGCGATTCTGTTAGCCCAGCATCCGAATGAGATGGCAATTGGCAGGCAGGCCGTGTGAGCCCCCGCCGTCTCGATATGCACGTCCAAAACCGTCGTATCGCCTCCCAAGCCCATCGTTCCAATGCCGAGCTCGTTGATCCCCTTCACAAGCGAGGTTTCGAGCTGAGCCGTGTCTGGATCTGGATGCCTCACGCCGATCTCACGAGTCAAGGCCAACTTGGAGTTGAACATGGCCTGAATCGCAGAACCACCGATGCCGATTCCGAGAATGTTCGGTGGGCATGTCTTCCCACCCGCATCTATGGCAACTTGAAGAATGTGCTTGAAGATATCCTGCCTGCTGGCTGTTGGAACCATCATCCTCAGATTTGTGAAGTTCTCAGATCCCGCGCCCTTGAGGATCATCTTCATTGTCGTCTTCTTGGTCGCTTTGTCCACCAGAACTTCCGGCTGGTTTAGTCCGGTGTTTGTGCCAGTGTTCTTTCTGGTGAGTGGATGGACGACGTTGGGTCTCATGGCACCCTTTGAGGTCATGTTTTGAATTGCGCGAATGAGCGCTCTCTCAGCCTCATCCATGTATGGGATGAGCTCCCCTGAAATGAACAGTGTGACAAGACCTGTGTCTTGGCACAGCGGCAGATCCTTTTCATTGCTAAGGCTGGCGCTTGTGAGTATGGCCTCGAGCTGCTTCTTGGCGAGATCCTTGGTCTCGTGAGCATGCGCCTCCTTGATTGCTCCAAGCACATCGTTCGGAAGCTGTGTGGTTGCATGCATCAGCATCTGGTTCAGAACCGGCTGCAAATCCTTCGCGGCAAACTCCTTCATTGCGTGAACCAACTTCTAATTGGTTCAACAATTGAGTGCTAACTTATTCCGTACGCTATTACCTCCCATACAGTATATGCTAACCCAACTTTTTCAGCGTGGGCTCGAGGGAAGAGTTATAGAAACAGGGGCCGGTTATTGGACAGCGGGTTATTGGTATGAGTATGTGGAGGCAGCTCTATGCGATGGTTTGGCTCGCGTTTCTGCAAATACTGCTCGGAGCCCTTTCCTACATTCCATCAATTGGTCAGCATCTCCTCTACGGGCATGTTGTTCTTGGAATTGTGATCCTAGGTCTCGCTCACTACAATAACGTTCAGATGAAGAAGACTGCAGCTCCGAATCGTTTGAAACGAATTGTCAAATCGACAGCGTCGCTGGCGACGGTTCAGCCGATCATCGGACTGATCATGCTAAGTATTACTATGCTCCAGCTGAGCGTACCGTTCATGGATTCCACTTTTGGGATCCTGGTCACAATTCACTTGATCATTGCACTGGCGATCATCACGCAAGCATCCTCCGTCGCAACGGCCTACGACATGTGGGAAGAGAAGGAGTTCACCTCATAGAACACGCAGGTGCTGCTCGGATAGTGGCCGGTCGAATACGTCAAGCCACACTCGGGAACCTGCCCGGAATCCTACGCGCTGGTAAACCGGTCGCCGCTGATTTCTGGGCTAATTGGTGCAGTCCATGTCACGTCATGGACCCCGTTTTGAGGAGATTAGCCAAAGAATTCGAGGGACGAGTGATTTTCGCGAAGATTGATGTAACGAATAATCGCGACCTAGCAGAACAGTTTAGCATAACTAGCATCCCAACTATCGTCTTCTTCAAGAATGGTAAAGAATGGGATCGCGTCAGCGGAGTCAAGAGTCGAGACCAGCTACGGAGAATTTTGAACAAGCTGTCTTCGTGATCAGAAGCCAAAACCAGAGTCGTTCATCGCTTTCGGTTTCAGGTTCATGACGGAAATGGAAGAATCGCGAGACTGCTCATGAACCTCGTTTTACTCCGTCACGGTTACCCAATGACCATGATTCTTCGGGTTGATAGAAAGAAGTACTACGCGGTTCTGCGGCAAGCCGACCACGGTAACCTGGGACCATTCGCGAATTTCGTCGCGTCCGCAGTGGAACGGACGCTTGACACCTACCTACGTGCCGTAAGCCCGAAAGCGGATCCTCTACTGCCACTATCGCAGGCAAGCGAAGGAACTCCGTACAGCCCTGAGTACCTAGGCCTCCTCGCGCGGAGCCGAAGAGTCTCAGCGATGAAGATCGGAAGAAGAATCCTACAGTCTGGATGTCGCATCCTAGGATTCTGTCAGCCCCTTAGACCATAGCCGCTTTCCGGTTTCCCGCCTGTCAGTATCCCACCTTGCTAGAATTCGAACAGCTTCAACCGCGACTTTGCACGCGTCGAGCTCACCTTTCGTTTCAAATTTTCCGGTAACGCGATTGGCGTATACGGCGAGAACACAACCGCTGCGGAACCCGTAGAGGTTTGCTAAAGTGAAAACTGTTGAGGCTTCCATCTCCATTGTAATGACGTTCTGTTTGCGCAGGCGTTCAACTCGCGTCTCTGCTTCGGGCGGCAGATAGTTGCCTAGGCCAGGGCGGCCTTGGCCGACGTAGAAGCTGTCAGCGGACGCTGTAATCCCTGCCTGATATTTCTTGCCAAGCCTTTCGGCAGCCTCAACCAAGGCCAGTGTAACGTCTAGGCTTGCTGCGGCTGGGTATTCAGGCTCAACGTACTGCTTGCTTGTTCCGTCAAGTCGCACAGCAGCCGTTGAGATTGCAAGGTCTCCACAGTCTAGGTTGGAGGTAAGTGACCCGCATGATCCGACTCTGATGAAGGTGTTGGCGCCGATTCTGCCGAGCTCTTCGACAGCGATAGCTGCTGCGGGGCAACCGATGCCTGTGGAGCATGCAGACACGGTGACGCCTCCCAAGGTTCCGGTCATTATCCTATACTCTCTATGTGAGGAAACCTCAAGCGCTGAATCCCAGAGCGCCGCGATCTTCGGAACTCGATCCGGGTCGCCGGGCAAGAACACGTAGCTACCGACTTGACCCTTCTTCGCGGAAATATGGTACTGAACTCCTTCTTCGGTTTCGGGACGGCTGGCAGAAACGAGTTGTTGTCCCATCTTGTATCTGAGCCGAAGTTAACGTGGGTTGGGTTTGATTTCGTTTGCGTTAACGCTGGATCAAAGCCGCGGTGGCCCTCCGTTTGATGTACTGAATGAAGTGCGGCGGGTCGATGGACTTAGGGCATGCTTCGGCGCAGTTGAACACGGTGTGACATCTCCAGACACCATCCTCGCAAGCCACCTTTGCCAATCGTTCGAGTTTCGCAGAGTCCCTGCTGTCGGCGATGAAGCGAGCTGCCTTCACGAAGGCTGCTGGGCCGGGGTAGTTCTGGTCGGTCCAAGCCATTGGGCAGGCCGAGAAGCAGGACATGCAGTCGATGCAGTCGATAGCGATGTCGATGGCTTCGCGATCCTTCGGATTCTGGATGAATTCCTTTTCGGGGAACGGATCCTTGCCTTCAAAGTACGGTTTGATCATGCGCATTTTGCTGAAGTACGGATTGAGGTTCACAGCCAGATCTCGTATTATCGGGAGGTGAGGTAATGGGCCGACGGTGATCTCCTGTCCCAGCTTGTTGATCTGAGTTTTGCATGCGAGGCGCTGTTTCCCGTTGATGAACATCGCGCAGCTTCCGCAGACAGCGCTCCGGCACGAGTACCGGAAGGCCAGAAGCCTATCCTTCTTCTCTAGGACGTGAAACAGAGCATCCAGCACTGTCATGCCCGGCCTTGTTGTCACCTCGAAAGTGTCGTAGTGAGGCTCAGTGTCCGTCCTCGGATCGAATCTCTGAATCCTCAGCTTGACGGTTTCGGGCGGCGCTGTCAATACTTCCTTTCCTCCGGCTGGTATCGCGTGATCTTCACGTCGGAGAATTCCGTTCGCGGACCATCCGGCGTTCTATAAGCAAGAGTGTGTTTCAGGAATCGTGTGTCATCGCGCTTGGGGAAGTCAAGCCTGACATGGGAACCGCGTGACTCCTCGCGGCTTAGCGCTGAGGTAACGATGACGTCAGCCAGTTCGAGCATCTCTTCAAGTTCGATTGCTCTGATGAGATCCAAGTTGTAGATCTTGTAGCCGACTATTGGCCTCATTCGGCCGAATCTTGCTCTCAGCTGTTTGAGCTTTAACCTGGCTTCCTCCAACCCTTCTTTGCTTCTGAACATGAATGCCTTGTCAACCATCAGATTGCGCATTTCTTCGCGAATGATCGAGGGGTCTTCATCTCCTCCACCCGTGAAGAAGCGCCGTATGCGATCCTCCTCAGCTTTGAGCGCAGCTCCGTAAACGGTGTCTTTTTCATCTTGCCCGCTTACGTTCTTAGCGTGAAGGCCGGCTTGTTCACCGGCGATCTTGCCAAAGACCACGGTGTCTAGAAGGGAATTTCCGCCCAGTCTGTTCGCTCCGTGGACGCTGACGCATGCGCATTCGCCGGCCGCGTATAGGCCTTTGAGTTTTGTTTCGCACTTAGCGTTTGAGTCGACTCCGCCCATGGAATAGTGCTGCGCGGGTTGGATTGGAATGGGTTCCTTGATCGGGTCAAGTCCGGCGAAGTCCATAGAGATGTCACGGATGCCAGGCAGTCGGCTCAGAATCTTCTGGCGCCCAAGGTGCCTCACGTCCAAGTGTACGTATAGGTTCTTGATTCCACGTCCCGCATCGATTTCCTTCTGAATCGAGCGACTCACAATGTCGCGTGGCGCAAGCTCCATTGCCTTTGGGGCGTAGCGTTCCATGAAGCGCTCCCCTTGGGAGTTGACAAGGTAACCTCCCTCTCCTCTGGCGCCTTCCGTGATTAGGATACACGTTGGGTAGAGAGCGGTTGGATGGAACTGTACGAACTCCATGTCCTTCAATGGGACACCCGCGCGATAGGCTATGGCCATCCCTGACCCCGTGTTGATCATTGAGTTGGTTGATTTTCCGTAGATCCACCCCGCCCCGCCAGTAGCCAAAATTACGGCCTTCGCCATGAATACCTCGAGCTCCCCAGTCAGAATGTCAAAGGCGACTACTCCCTTGACGGCGCCGTCATCCAACACGAGTGAGGTCGCGAACCATTCTTCGTAGACTTTCACGTTCCGTTTGACAACCTGCTCATACGCCGTTACGAGGAGATAGTGCCCGGTCTTGTCGGCGGCGAAACAGGTTCTTGGGTATCCTGCTCCACCGAAGGGGCGCTGCGCAATCTTCCCATCCTCTGTGCGACTGAACGGGCAACCCCAGTGCTCCATCTCAATAATTCTCGCAGGCCCGTCCTTCGTCATCGCTTCGACAGCATCTTGGTCCGCCAAGAAATCGCTCCCTTTGATCGTGTCATAGGCGTGCTTCTCCCAGTTGTCATCTTTGTTGGCTTCGATGTTCCCTAGACACGCATTGATTCCACCTTGAGCAGCCCCCGTGTGGGATCTGAGAGGGTGAACTCGGCTGATCACTGCCGTGTCAGCATACTTTGAGGCCTCGATCGCCGCGCGAAGTCCCGCCAGTCCCCCACCGACAACTATCACATCGTGCGAGATCATGTACAATTCACCTGGCAAAGAATAGCGGCCAGAATCCGAACGCGCCGAACAGGAATCCTGTGATTCCCAACAATGCCAGTGTGGCGGAGAGAAATCTGCGTCCCTGAAGCCCTGGACCGAAATCTAGAATGATTGTTCTAACACCGTTCAACCCGTGAAGGAGTGCTAGGGCGAGTAGAGCAAGGTCGACAAGGGCGCGGAATGTCGCGGTCCATTCGACGGGGAAGTTTGACGCCCAAATATGCAGCCCCAAGAACAGTACAAGAAGAACTGCGGTGATCCTCTGCAGAAGCCAGAGCATTGCGCTTCTCCACATGTTCACCTATTCTGCCTCTCCTGTTTCATCCGCCCTTGAGCAGCGGTAGGCCTAGGAAGATGACATACGCGCTGATCCCGATCGCCGCGAACATGCTGATCCAGAATCCGACTCTGTGTTTTCTTATGCCGAAGCCCAGATCCAAAAAGACGATTCGTATGCCGTTCAGGCCGTGAAATGCGATTATTCCTAGGCCGATCAAATCGAAGACGAGGGTTAGCGACCCGCCGATGTAGAACGGGTTTCTCAGCGCATCAAAGATCTGCGCTTGGAATCCGGTCGTGATGCCCATACTTGCCTGCGTGATTGCCAAAATATGTGTAACAAGGAAGAATACTAAGTATACTCCTGACAGTCGTTGAATGATCCAGGCGTACATTCCCAAGCGCATGTTGCGCGGATTCAGGTCGCTGTTTCTATCGAAGGCTTTCCGCACCATTCTCGCCATTATCATGTCTCCGCCTCAGCAGAATCGTAGAACGCTGTCTTGATGGAGTAGACCAGTGTGCCGAAGCAGAGTATTGCGAGCCCGACGAAGATGCCGAATATTCTCTGATATCCGGCTAGGTCTGCCTGTACTCCTTCGTAAATGAAGATGAGTTCGAGAATAGTCACCGCGGCTGCTAACCATAGCCAACCACGTGAGAGCAGTGGAGGTCTTGAGTTGGTCATCTACTCAAACCATCCAACCTTGTTTCGAATGCGTCCCGCTCGCCTGTCAAGTCGGTAAATCCCCCAGGCAAGCACGAGCAGTGACATGACCGTGATGATCAGGTACCCAATAACCGACAGGCCAGTCGCAATCGTAAAACGTCCCAATGCAAGCTGCAAAAGCAGCGGCATCAGGTTCGATACCGCGAAAACGCTAACAACAAATGCAATTATCCAAAGAAGGAAAAATGGGAGCCGACCAATGCCGGTCACGCTTTCATCCTCCTCCGATTTCGCTGGTTCACTGCAAATACAAGCCCAGCCAAGCCGAACGCGATGAGATTCGTCGAGACTAGAGCAAACGTGAAACGAGGGTTGGCGAAGGTCCCGACCTGTCCGGGCGATAGGTATCCGTAGATTGTTAGTGCGAGGAACTGAACTATCGCGAAGAATGCGAACGCTGTGAAGAATGGCCGGTTCCACGGCCGACGCTCGGAGCCCTTGTCAAGAAAGGGTACCAAGACCAGGAAGACACCGAGTATCCCCATTAGAACAACTCCGTGCAGCGGCTCGACACTCTGAGTCTTGAGAACCTGATAGACGCCCATGAAGTACCATTCAGGTTCCAGTATGCTTGGCGGATTCAGGGGATCGAACTTCTCTCCCAGCTTGAGTGGGAACAGTGACACAAATATCGCTAGCAGGCCGACTACTGCGATCGCCAAGCTAACCTCTGAGAGCAAGACGTTGGGGAAGAATGGAACCTCTTTGCCCGATACCTCTTCGACCTCATGCTCGTCAGAGCGGCCTTGCAATGCCATGCCTCCTAATCATGAAGAAGTGCAACGCCATCAAGAGAATGAGTAGCCCCGGAATCAACAGAATGTGGCTCGCGAAGAAGCGCCCGAGCGTGTCGGAGTAGTTCCTCCCCCAGAAAATGCCTGTCAGGACTGATCCGAATTGCGGGATTGCTGCCGCCAAACCTAGCCCGATTCCAGCTGCTCCGACTGCTTCCTGATCCCAGCGGAGCACGTACCCTGTAAACCCGGCCATTAGGGTCAGGGCGCCGAGACCGACTCCGACAATCCAATTCAATTCTCGAGGACGCTTGTAGGCGCCTGTGAAGTAGACTCTGAGCATGTGAAGAATCGAGGTGATTATCATCCCGTTCGAGGAGTAGAAGTGCACGCCACGAATGAGCCAACCGTAACGGACACCTGTCGACAATCCCTGAATGCTGTCGTATGCGGCTTCAGGCGTCGGAGTATAGTACATCGCCAACATCACGCCCGTAACCACGAGAAGAACAAAGAAGAGGAACGTCAAACCACCCAAGCAGTAGACTGGATTCAAGGCGCGTTCGGTGATCGTTGCTTCTATGATGGGTTCGATTCTGGTTCGCTCGACGAACCAGTTCCAGATTCTTTCCGACAAAGAACGCTGAGCCATTCTCCTCAAGCCTCACCGTACAACGGAAGGCCGCCCTCGTATCCGTCCGCGAAGATCTCACCCTGCTCATCAATCTCGAGTTTGATCTTTGGTTGTGGTCGCGGTGGTGGTCCTCCGAGAACGTTCCCTGTCTTGGGATCAAACACGCCGCCGTGACAGGCACAGAAGGTCTGTTGCGGATCGTTCTCCCAACCCGCGACCGCGACCTTGTTGTAATGAATCTGACAGCCCAGATGCGTGCAGAGCGCGTCAAACGCCGCGAACCCACCATCTGACAGGTGGATGAGCACCGAGGGTCGGTCTTTGTGAGGATATTCGAAAAGCAGACTGCCATTGAGCGGGATATCTTTCGTATTCGCAATCCGCTGCCTTGGGTATGTGATCGGCCCTGTTTGGACTGGAGGAAAGAGATACTGTGCGAGTCGTTCAACAGGCATGAAGAGAACTGCCGCTCCAAGGAGGACAGCGGCTTTCAGCGCGTCCCTGCGGCTGAGCCTGGGCACGGAGGAGGTCTCAGGCGCATCACTGCCTGGCATGCCTGTTCGAATCGTGGTATGTAGATTGACAGTGTTTATTTATGTCGGAAAGAAAGAAAATACTACTATGTAGCTTTGAGACGATACGTGCCCTCGCGACCGTAGATCAAGCCTGTGTGTACTCCCTGCCAATTTCAAGGAAAGAGTTGTCATAGAGCTCGACCGTCCATGACGGCACGCGCACTCTATTCCAGTAACTGGTGTCCACTGATTGCGAACACTCAAAACCGCTCTTTTACTGATTCTAGCGGCATCATTGCTTATTACTCTAGGCGAAGCGATCGCCTCACAACAACCTGAATTGGTTTTCCAAAATCTCGAATTTCCCGTCGCCCTCGCGTTTGCGCCAGATGGTCGGATATTCTTCAATGAGAAAAACACAGGCAACATTCGAGTGATCCAAACCGGAGCTATTTTGCCGACTCCGTTTGCTACCGTGAACATAGCAAGCTACGGCGAGCAGGGGCTTCTTGGAATTACGTTGGATCCGAATTACGCGACGAACGGCTTCCTCTACGTATACTATACCTACTCTGATGGAACGCTCTATCACGGGCGAATAACGCGTTTTACAGCGAAAGGAAACACGGGAACTAGCCCGACTCACCTGTTCGATGTCACTGATCCTTCGCCGCAGAGCACGAATCATAATGGTGGCTATCTCAAGTTTGGGCCTGACCGCAAGCTCTACGTTGAAGTCGGCGAGTTTGCCAATTCCCAATCTTCTCAGGATCTCACGACGTACGCCGGCAAAATCCTCCGCATGAATCCAGACGGATCAGTGCCAGCGGACAATCCGTTCCCAGGAAGCCTCGTGTATGCCTACGGAATCAGAAACTCATTCGGAATGGACTTCTATCCGAATACGCACATGCTGATTGAGACGGAAGCAGGACCAAGCACAGACGAGATCAACATAATCAAAGCGGGTGCTAATTACGGTTGGCCAACATGCGCGGGCGTCTGCAATGATTCAACATACGAGGACCCCATCGTGACGTTTAACCCAGCGACAACTCCAACAGGAATCGCCTATGCATCCCTTGGCACTTTCTATTTTGGAGAGTGGAATACTGGCGCTCTGAAGCGGCTGCAACTCACACCTGAAGGAAAGGTCCTGTCAGTCGACCAAGTATTCGCTTTAAGCAATTCCGGTGCGGGAATCATCGCAGTGGAGCGCGGGCCCGACGGCAACATCTACTTCTCAACACCAACAACAATCTTCCGCTTCAAACCGCCTACTCAGCACACCGTAACAACCACAACGGAAGCCATTCAGGAATTCGAATCGGGTCAGACTCTCATGATTCTCGCAATCGCCTCGTTCATGATCGTAGCCGCCTGGTTGCTCTTCCGGAATCAAATAAAGCGCGGCGAAGCCCAACGCGAGAACCGAGGTTCTGTGGCTAGCGTTTGTAGGGTTGCCCCGTAAAGGCAAAGGTCTTGAAGAGCTCATACACGTTTTCCGGAATCCCTTCAACAACATTCAGCCCCATGGCGCGAGCAACATCCAACGTGATTGGCGTCGCATGTGACATGTACCCGCGCGCTAAGAAATCGGCAACACGCTCCGCCTGATCTTTCTCCATCTTTCCCTCCAGCAGCCACAAGACAAATGCCTTAGCGTTCTCGGTTTCGAGATTGGCTACGTCCGACATGATCACCATACGATCCGTAACATTCTGAATCGGTTTCGTTTTGATCAAGGTTGCGAGGGCGCTGGCGGGCCACATGCCGTCCGGAGTAGGTATCTGCGGGTCCACGGGGCCCAGTACACTATACTTTTCCATGCGAATCTCATCGGAGGCCAGACTCATCAAGGATCCTCCCGACATCGCATAGAATGGAACCATAACCGTCACCTTTCCCTGATGAAACTTGATCGCCATCGCCATCATCTGCGCCGCCAAAGCATAACCGCCAGGCGTGTGGAGAATGAGGTCGATTGGCTGGTCGTTGGGAGTCTTTCGAAACTCTTGCAGGATTTTCTCCGTGTCCTCGATTCCTATCTCCGGTTCTTCCTCCGGCCCTGTCCAAAGCTCCTTCTTGTGAATCATCGTGATTACCTTGGTTCCACGTTCGCGCTCAATTTCACCGATGATTCGTTTCCGCCAAGCTAGGATCTCAGCCTTGGTGGTAGGCCTCTTCTCCGAGGTCTGTGTCGAGCGAGAGTCGATTCGCATGCTCGGTTCTGAAGGTGCCCCGCTCCCAGTGGTCACCACCTCCTCTGTTTCTTCCGCGGAGTCATCCTCTCCGTCGGAATCTTCGCGTGAAGGTTTCTGCCGGGGCGTTGGGCGTTGCTGGCGGACGACGTAGAACAGCATCAGCGAGTTAAGAGCGCCTACGGCAACAAGGCCAGACAAGAGGAGGTATGTTTCAGGTTCCATGTGAGGTCTCCGCTCTGACTTACTGATACGCCTTCCCGGGCTTTACTCCGACGCCGAATTCGATCGTTTCGAAGAGTTGATGCACTTTCTCCGGCACGCCCTCGGTCACGTTGAGCCCGATGGCCCTTGCAACGTCCAAGGTGATCGGTGTTGTGCTGGCCATGAAGCCGCCCACAAGGAAATTCGCAACCTGACCAGCTTGCTCTTCAGGCATCTTGTCAGCTAGGAGCCACTTCACAAACTCGCTTGCGTTCTCGGCCTCCATGCGTGCTCTCTCGGCTAGCAGAATTGTTCGGTCCGCTATCGTCTCAACGGGTTTTCGCTTCAAGATGGCTATTATCCAGTTCGCAGGCATCTCATCAATCTGCGGCTCCACTGGAGCGAGGATACTGTATTTTTCCATCATTATTTCGTCCGCCGCAAGCGCCATGTATGTTCCACTCGACATGGCGTAAAATGGAACCATCACGGTGACCTTTGCAGGATGATGCTTCAAGGCCATGGCCATCATGTCAGCCGCGAAAGCCAAACCGCCTTCCGTGTGAAGAATGAAATCTATAGGCTTGTCCCGTGGAGTCTCGCGAACTTCCTGCAGTACTGTTTCTGAATCCTCAAGAACGATCTCCGGCTCATCGTCGTCTGTGCTCCACGGCTCCTTTCGGTGAATAAGCGTGATGACCCTCGTGCCACGTTCCTCCTCAAGCTCACGAATCAGCTGCGACCTTCTGGCTAGGATCGTTTCTTTCTCCGACTGCTCTGCTTCTTCTGCCTCATGATCCTCATCCACGTCTTCTTCCTTCTTCTCAGCCTTGACTGTGTCGAGAAGTAGAGGTGTAGCGGAGAGCCTGCGGATTACATAGAGACTGGTCAGTGCATTGATCCCTACCAACGTGACGATTGCGGCTGAGAGGAGAATGTCCAGTTCTGCCACTATCAATCACCGTTATCTATGAGCAAGATCGGAAATTCTGACGTGAATGATAACGAGTGACATCTAAAGGTTTTCGAGGCTTGAAAAAACCCTCGAGAGGTTCACGCCTTTCCTGATCGCGTCAGCCTAACTCTATGCGTATCTCGGTATTTCGATGTTTCCGGGTTCGTAGTCTTCGAGTTTGCCGTTCATGAATGCGTCGTAGGCTTGCAGATCGAGTAGACCGTGTCCGCAATTGTTGAAGGCTATGACCTTTTTCTCGCCGGTCTTCTTGCATCGGAGAGCCTCGTCGATTGCGTACTTTACGTTGTGCGCAGTCTCGGGTGCTGTGATCATGCCTTCCGTCTGTGCTAGGATCTTGGCTGCTTCGAACACCTCTGTTTGTGAGTATGCGATTGATTTCACGTAGCCTTTGTTGACGAGCAGACAGAGTGATGGCGCCTTCCCGTGATAACGAAGGCCTCCTGCATGGATCGGCGGGGGCTGATATTTGTGTCCTATCGTGTACATCTTCATTAGCGGAGTCATCTCTGCGGTGTCTCCGAAGTCATACGTGTAGACCCCACGCGTCGTAGAAGGAACGGCTTTGGGTTCGCATGCAACGAATTCTGTGGCTGATTTTCCTTTCAGTTTGTCCGCTATGAATGGGTAGGCGAATCCGGCGAAGTTTGATCCGCCGCCGATACATCCGCAGATTACGTCTGGTTCAACATCGATCATCTGGAATTGTTTCTTTGATTCTTGTCCGATTATCGTCTGATGTAGGAGCACATGGTTGAGAACGGACCCCAAGCAATAACGCGTGTTATCATGAGTTACGCAGTCCTCCACAGCCTCGCTTATCGCGATGCCGAGCGAACCGTAGTTGTTCGGGTCGGATTCGAGTAGGCTGGAACCGAACTTCGTATGCTTGCTTGGTGAAGCGACAACATCGGCTCCGAATGCTTCCATCATGATCCGACGCCCCGGTTTCTGGTCGTAACTCGCTCGGACCATGTAGACACTGCATTTCAGTCCGAACAGGGCGCTGGCCATTGCAAGGGCGGTTCCCCATTGCCCGGCTCCGGTCTCGGTTACGACTCGTTCGTTTCCTTGTGCCATGTTGTAGTATGCTTGTGCGATTGCAGTGTTTGGTTTGTGGCTGCCGGTTGGGTTGACGTATTCACACTTGTAGTAGATCTCCGCGGGTGTATTGAGAAACTTCTCGAGCCTCGTCGCGCGCAACAATGGTGTGGGGCGGGGGAGGCTGAGGTAGGCATCGTACACCTCGTCCGGGATTTTGATAAATCGCTCTGTGGACATCTCCTGCATTAGCAGATCTTTCGCGAAGATCCGAAGCAAGGGTTCGGGTGAGACAGGCTGGAGCGTCTTCGGGTCAAGCGGTGGAGGGAGTGGTTCTGGGAGGTCCGCGAGGATGTTGTACCAATGAGTTGGCAACTCGTCCTGGGTAAGATATACGGCACGTTTTTGGGGAGCGTGTTTCGACATTGTTTCTCTTTCCTGTTCGCTAGGGCTTGTCGAAAACATCACAGAAGCTTTTAAGACTTTGTCGTACATTTCTGTACGTCAAAGGTCGATGTTCAAACATGTGGAGGCAAATCGCCGAACGACTCGAAGAATATCCTGGAAAACAGAAAGTCGCAAGAGCGCTCGTTGAACTTGGACTCAGCGTCCGCGAGGGACCTAAAATCTTCTGCGGCGGAATCGAACTCTCAGACGTCAAGATCGCGCGATACCTGAACGTTGACCGCCGAACCGTCAGAGACACCGCCCAGCTGATCTTCTCCGACCCCGTCCTAAAATCCGTCTTCGAAAGACTCCGCCCAGCAGGGCCATTCTTGGCTGATGCAGCGAAATTCCTCGGATACAGCGTCATAGAAATCTACGCAGAATCTCACTCGGTCGGAATCGTAGCGCAGGCAGCAAGTCTAATCGCGCAGGAAAACATCTCCATTCGACAAGCCGTCGCAGATGACCCAGACCTCACACCCGAACCCAAACTCACATTGGTCGTTGAAAAGGAGCCTTCGGGAGCCATTCTACAGAAGATGTTGAAGATACCAGGGGTCGCGAAGGTCTCCACATACTGAGCAGTACTTCGAGCGCAAATTGCGTCCTTCGGGAATCAGAAGATATTTCCTGGCGACAGTATCGCATTCGGGTCCAAGGCTCGCCTAGTTGCGACCATTTCATCGATGGCGGTCTGGTTGAACATCACCGAAAGCAGCGATTTCTTCATCTTTCCGATTCCGTGTTCAGCCGTAACAGTGCCCCCCAGTCTAACGGCTTCGCGAGCAAGTTCTTCCACCAACCGCTCAGCCTGAGTCAATTCCTCTTGTGTGTTGGGTAGGATGTTGACGTGTAGATGATTCTCCGCGATGTGACCGAAGAGGTAGTACTCAACGTTTGACGTTCTGAGAATTTGTGAGTAGAATTTGACCATTGGCTTAAGTTTCTCGTCGGGCACGGAGGTGTCGGTTCCAATCTTATGCATGCCCTCAATCCCTTTCCTACGCTGCGCCACAATCTTGTTTATGGCCTCTGGAACGGCATGTCTCAGGTCCTTCAGCAGAGCCATGCTCCGCTCGTTCGTCGCTGTGATCGCGCTCTCCAGAGTTGAGTGAGAATCGTGAATCGGTTGCTGAAGGAACCCAATCACCTTTGTCAAGTCTATGTAGGAGAACTCGCACAGTATCCCCACCGCAGATCCCTCGTCGGGCAATCTGACACCCGCTCCAAGTGAACCTTTCCCCATCATTCTCCGTAACAGGGCGAGTGAATTCGAATCGAAATACTCCAACGAATGCACTGCTAGAGGAGGATTCTGGGACTTCAGCGAGCGAATTTGGAGAACAAATCTGACTGCATCATCCTCGGATGGGAAAAACGCGAGAAACATCGCAATGTGATCTGGGGCGATTGTTAGCACAACTGTGATCTCTGTGATTACTCCGAGTGTGCCTTCTGATCCGATGAACAGATCGATCAGATCCATGTTCTTCTCCACGTAGTATCCAGCCGCCGATTTTGTTTGGGGCGATTCGTAGGATGGAACCGGAACTGTTGTGAGGCTACCATCGAGGGACCTTACCCGAAAGGTTCCGTCAGACTCGAGACGGTGCTGACCGCGGTGAATCTCAAGAACGTCGCCTGTAGCCAAGACTACTCTCAGTGCTCGAACGTGCTTTCGCGTGCGTCCGAAGAGGTAAGTTCTCGCCCCTGATGCATCGGTGGCGACGGTTCCACCGAGGGACGCTGATTGCTCAGTGGGGTCAGGAGCATAGAAGTATCGGTGAGGATCGTGAAGGAAGCGAGGTAAGTCTGCGCTTTTACTGGTCAAATCCTTCCTTGCTATGCGGTCTTGGAATTCTTTCAAAGTGATTCCCGGTTGAGCGGTCACATGCCATTCCTTGCTCTCCTCGTTCCAACGTATGCCGAGAATTCGGTTCATCTTGTCCAAGGCCATCAACGCACCCCCGGTTGGGACAGCCCCGCCAACGATACCTGTCCTTCCACCCGACAGAGTGACCGGCATTCGCCTAGCATTCATTTCCTTCAGGAAATCTACAACCTGTTTCTCGCACGAGGGAAAGAAAGCAATCTCGGCCCGTCCCGGCCCGAGGCCGGACTCGTCAGAGAGATATGACGCGAATCTAGAATTCACGAGGGCTTCCGAGTCAACCCTGACGGGAGCGACTTCCTCCCCAGTCGTATCTGGTGTGACCGAGGCAATCTCTATCATTTGCAAATCAAGACTAGCGTGGTTGCGCTTTCACGTGGGCGTGACACGCTCTCCTAGCTTCTCATAGGAGACGATTTCCTCCAACGGCTTGCGGATTTTCGGACGATTCGTTTTGGGTTCCTTTGGATAGCCGAAAGGCATCACCGTTACTAGCTTCATTCTTTGAGGTGCTCCTAGGATATCTTTAACGGCGTCTTCGTAGAAGTTGGTGACCCAACAAGTTCCGATGCCCAAATCCCAAGCCGCTAGGACCATGCTCTGTATGGCACGAGTCCCATCGATCTCTGGTAGTTTCGCGCCGTCCATTAGAGTGGCTATTGCGAGAGGCGCTTTGGCAATGTGGCTGCCCGTCGGTGTTAACGAAGCGATCTTGTTCAGTGTCTCCTTATTCCGAATCACGACAAACTGCCATGGTTGAGAGTTCTTTGAACTCGGAGCCAGTCGGCCTGCCTCGAGAATCTTTCGAAGGCTTTCTTCGGGGATGGGCTTGTCGAGGAATTCACGAATCTCTCGTCGAGTCCTTATGGCGGTAAAGGTGTCCAAGGACGGAATCACAAATTGGGCAACCGATAAATGCGCTCCGAGAATAACATTGCTGTCCCACGGTGACGCATTTGCAACCACTTCAGAAAGTCAACGACATAATGGTTCGAAAGGTTGTCACAGCAAAACCTTCCTCGACGCTGACCGAGGTTGCGCGTTTGATGCGTAAGAACCGCATCGGAAGCGTGATTGTCGTCCGTGGAAAGAAACCAGTAGGCATAGTGACAGAGAGCGATTTCATCAAACTAGTTGCTCGAGGAACCGACATGAAAAACGCTCTCGCCAAGAACCACATGAAAAGGAGCGTCGTCACTTGTGAACCATCAATAAGCGTCGTCGAGGCGTTGATGGTCATGCGTTCCGAGAAGGTACGTCATCTTCCGGTCGTTAGCAGAGGAATACTTGCTGGCGTGATAAGTCTAAGGGATCTGATTGCTGCCACTCAGTTCTCATCGTTTTACTTGATCTAGGCTCTCGCGCGGCTCGCCCCGTCGACGGCTAGGGTTTGGTACCGTTCTTTTCGATTATTGCCCACAACTCTTCTTCCAACGTGCCGCCATGCTGTGGTTTCTCTACGAACCGTCCTATCTCACGCCATGCCTTATCGTGCACAATTATGGTTGGAATGCGGAGAACGTTCATCTCGTCAGCTATGTCACGGTTTTCGTCGAAATCGATTACCTTGATGTTCACCGCAGCATTGTTGGCTGCGACGAAGACTTTTGCCAAGTTTGGTAGCTGTGCCCGGCATTCAGCATTCCATTCAGTTGCGAACACGACGAGAAAGTAACGATCAGTTATGCTTGAGAACTTGTCCACGATATCGGGCTTGGGTTGGTACTCCTGAATCCTTCTCTTAACGGTCTGCTTGACATTCGGGTTCTTGATGTTGTTTATGTAATCCCAAAGATTGGGGTGGGGTCCGATAACGTTTCGGAGAAGTGACAAAATAGCTACCTACACGCATTCATTCGTTGCTTAGCAGAAGAAGTTAAGCAGCGTCATGGGTGGTGCATTAACTCCATGCGCAATCGTGTTCTCTAGCAGCTAATCTCGCATCAACCGATTATTAGGGTTTTGGAACGCTTGCTTAGTGCTCATGCATTTAGCATCAGTGTTCTCACGATTTCGCGAGTGTCACGAACCTTTTTGCCTTGAACAGAAGCTTCTCGCCCTCGCTCTTTTCTGCCGTACCATATATCTCAAGTTCCTTTCCTACGAGGCCCCCCAGGAATTCTTTCTCTAATTCCCGCGATGATTCACCCTCTTTGATCATATTCTCACGAAACTCCTGCACATCCCCCGGTGCGAATTGCCTTGGATCTTGATCTGTGAGAATGACGTCGGTTGCTCCAGTGCCATCATCCAGTTTGATCCTTGCGTTGAGCAGGATTCTGCCTGCTCTGATCGAGTTGCATTGACCGCATGTGAAGTTTCCTTCAGAGAGTGAAAGCTGGGAGTTGCATGTTTCACATGTTGCTGTGAGCTTTGGCGGGTTGACGATCTCGAGCACGAGACCCTTGATCCAGGTCGTAAGGCCGTTTTCCAGAGCGATTGCCTGCCTGATATCTTCCCACGCGGGGCGGTCATCCGCGGCCTTGTCCAACGGCTCAATCTTCGTAAGAGCAATTGAGCTTAGTTCCAGTTGTCCGCCGAGGCCGGGCCGCACTCTGACTCCGTAGACTCGTATTCGACTGCCGGGCCGAAGTTTTGTCGCCTCTGTCGCCAGATCTCTCCAAAGAGTCAACTTGGCCGAGCCAAAATCATCGCGGAGTGTGAACGAAGCAACATTGACACTCTCACCTCTCTCCGTTGTAACTTGTCTGATGAGGGGTTCGTCCGAAACTGCGCCTTCAACCGCCAGTAAGGCTTTGGCGTTCTCGAGAGCGCTCAATTTTGTCACGGACGGCACTTGAATCCCTTGGGTTGATGGTTGCACGTCGCCGGATTTCCCTAGGCTGAGCCTAACTTCGCCCATGCGGCCGCGAATGGCGATACCGCGCAGAAGAACTGAATCGCCCTCCGCCAGCTGATTCGCAAGCTCCGCTTTGTCATCCCACAGGGATACCGATGCAATCCCACTGTCATCTGCAATCAGTAGTGAGGCTACTCTGACCGATTCTCCGGTTGGCCTCTGAACTTCGCGAGGAGGCGCTTTGGCGAGAACTGTGACGGTCAGATCCGCTGAGCCCATTTGTGGGTTCAGTTCAGCGAGCTTGTAGGTTCTCGCCACTGGCATTTTGAAGTAATCCGGTGCTGACGTCAATATCGCGACTTGGCTTCGGGATTCCAAGTGAAGCTCAGGCCTTGAATTTGTGTCAAGCCTTGTTCTTGCGTTCACGACCTGCAGTATGTCACCTTTCTTGATTTCGCGGAGTTCGTCAGCTCGCTCATTCCATGCCACTGCTGGCATCGTCCCGGATTCGTCCGCGATGACTGTTCTCAGAACGCTTCCCACGCGATCCTCCTTCGTGAAGGAGTAGATCCTCGGGTCAAGCTGAACAACCCCAACCGTGTTCACCTGGCTTGATTCGGACGCGATTCTGCCAACTGGTGTGAAAAGCTCACTGAATTCTGGAAAATCCGTTGTCGGCATTTCATGCGGGTCGACCTCGATACTGCTGCGATCGCCTGCGTGGACTTCAGCGTCGCCAGCCAGACCTTGTCTAGTATAGGCGTGCCCGATTCTGATAATTCTCCCCTGCAGATTCCCCTGCTTCGAGATTATCTCCGCATGTCTATCCCATAATGCACATGAGGCACGACCGGTGCGATCAACTATCACGAGACGAACCACTCGGCCCGAGGTCCCATCGCGTCTCTGGAACTCACGTGGCGGCCAGGCTAGTAGAACTCGGCCGGATATGGTCACATCATTGAGGCCACTGACTAGGTCTTTGACCTGCATTCTTCCGAGATCCTTGCCGCGCATTTGGATCAAAAGTTCTTCGGCAACGAGTCTCGCGGCTCCTTCATCCGACAATAGTCCGCGCCCTTCCTTCTTCTTCTCCTCGATCAGGGCGAAGACATGTTCTGATGTCAGATCACGGCGTTTCTTCAGAATGTCTTCGACGACTGTTTGGACGCCAGACAGAGCTAGTTCACCTTGCCGCGAATTTGCTGATGCCTGAGGATATCCTGAATCCTAGACTAAGTTTTCTCTTGCGTTTGTGCGGCTTTTGGTCGGCCAAAAAACGAGAAACATGAATGTTCCTTTTCCGGAACATTAATATGACTCTGACCATGCGCTCAGAAACGGCGCGGAAGGCGAGCCGACAACGCGTCGTGTCCAAAAGACATTCGCGTGTCCTCGCCCACCGCCACTAACCACACGCCATCAACCCCTCTCGACGAAATGCAACGAGAGCACATTCCGCGTTTGCGAAAAACCGCTCTGTTAAGTTGCTGGAACAAGCCGCGCGACGGTGGATCGTAACGTGAATACTGCTAGGATCATCCTGGCGAGAGGCGTGAGGTTCGCGCCATTCGCGCTCCCAGTTGAAGCGATGGTGCAGGACCCCCGAGCAGCAGAAACGAGTAATCCTGAAAGTCGATAGGAGCGAGATAATCTGAAGGCCTGTGCGCTGAGAAGTTAACAGACCCCGAAAGACTATTCAGGGTAAACAGACCGGAGTCTAATTGGGAGCGCAATTGGAATCGCAAT
>Ga0315268_10002312_pt1 | contig 21614 bp, 24 predicted proteins | sample C1_top_MG_FD_204535 | JGI IMG/M metagenome (GOLD analysis project Ga0315268, IMG submission 204535) | Sediment microbial communities from Yellowstone Lake, YNP, Wyoming, USA - C1_top | ecosystem: Environmental > Aquatic > Freshwater > Lake > Sediment | place: USA: Wyoming | collected 2017-08-01 | reverse complement strand
GGTATCCATTTCCGTCATGGCGTTCGTGGTGTCCCCTCACAACGGTCAAAATCTCTTTATTCAATAAGACAGGCCTTAAGATATCTTCACCGATAATAGGGTGTTTGCGGATTATAACCCACTCCTCTTCGGTAAGTTTTCCTTCCTTATTCAGAATCCTCTCTTCAATACCTAATTTGCCTATATCATGCAGCACCGCTGTCTCTTTGAGCAATTCAGCTTTTTCAGGAGGGAAACCCATACTTAAAGCAATCTTCTCTGCGTATTCCGCGACTCTTTCGGAATGTCCCTTTGTATAATGGTCTCTGGCTTCTAAAATGCGTACCAGCGACTGCACTGTGCGGTAGAAATAACTGTGCAGCTTCCTGCGGGATTTATACAGGCTCCTTGCCATATCATTAAAAGAATTTGCTAATTCCTTTATTTCGTCAGAACCCTTGACTTCTACCTGATAGTGTAATTCTTCCCTGGCGATATGTCTGGCTCCCTCCACTAATTTCCTGATAGGGTCGGTAATTTTCTTTGAAATGAACATCCCCAGGATTAAAGAAAGAACCCCGCCTAAAACCAGTGCTATAATTGTCTTGTCCTTAATTCTCTCCTGGATTCTATAGACTTCATCTGCGATAATATCTACCCCTAAAATGGCGACAGCATTACCTTCTTTATCGCGAATCGGCGCATATCCGGACAAAACAGCTCCCCATTCATCGACACCGATTTTTTTATCCGCGGTCGGGCCGTCAAATGCCTTTAACATCTCCGGAAAACGGCCGGCATCATAGTCCCTGCCCGGATAAACAACCAGGCCTTTGCTTTTTTCTTCCATGGTGGGAAGGTCAGGGTCAACAATAAACTTCAGAATATCACTTTTATCTGTCTTAGACATAGTGTATATCGAATAAATCTGCGGGTTAGCTTCTTCAATCTCTTTTAATTTCTCTGCGATAATTTTATATTGAGGAGATTTTATTCCTTGAGGGCTTAAAGGGATTTGCATGAGCGTCTCAGCATCAATCATTAGAGTAGCTGTTGTAGCGATTATCATCAACTGCTTTCTGATTTGATTGAACTGCGAATCTAAAGCAGACTTATATATCAATAAACTGCTGACTGAACCGGTAAAAAGCATTACCAGAATCAGAAATAACGTAACCTTTGTTTTAAAACCGGTAAATAAGTAATTTAATTTTTTCATTTTTCAGTCTTTCCTTCAACATCTATTACGTTTTTGTATCCCGGCTTGCCCCGGGAAGCCGACCGGTAATAACGCAATTCTATCTTACCTTCAGGGTTAATTAATAAACTTAAGATAGAACTAATCATGCTAAAAAATAATGCCCCCCAGAAAGCGTTCCAGAAATTATTCACACTAAAGCCGTTTATAACTTTTGAAACCGAATAAAACAGGAAGCCGTTAATGATAAAAGTCAAGAAACCCAAAGAAAGTATATTCAAAGGAAGCGTAAACAAAAAAATCAGCGGCCTCAAAAAAGCATTCACCAGGCCAAGTATAAGCGCTGCCACAACCACAGTCTGCCATTTGTCTGCATTTATACCCGGTATAATATTTACCACCGCCATTAAAGCGAGGATATTAACAAACCACTTTACTAAAAAACCTCTCAAGGCTTATCCTTTCTTGCGCCTGGATAAATTATACTAATCTGTCAGTGAATTTTGACTAATCCGGATGTTCCGGTATCTGCGGGGATTTTTCAAACTGCTGTTGAGGATTTTGTTTCTTCTGCTCTTCCAAGAATTGCTGGAACAGTTGGGCAAATTTTTCTTCCAATTCTTCGTATTGCCCTTTTAACCCCTCGTGCATCTGATTCGACAGCGATAACTCTTTATTAGCCCTCGCTAATTCTTCTTCGAGATTTCTTATTTTCTCCTGCAATTCATTTTTAAAAGAATTCTCTTTCCTGGATAAATTTTCTTTTTCCTTTAAGAGGGACTCCAATTGAGAAACGGTCGATTTTAACAGTTCGTTATCCTTTAAACACATCTCTGTCTCCGCGACCCGCCTCTTAAAATCCCGCTCCTTATCTGCGATGGCAATCTCTAACTTGGCAATTCTTTCTTTACGCTCCTCTTCTTTCTGCAGCAGAATTGTTTCAAGCTCGGTAATGCGTATTCTATTTTTTTCTATATCATCTTTTTTTTCTTCGATAATATTCTTATCTGCCTTAAGGAGGAAAAAAATGGAAACCAGAGATATAAGGAATAAGATAACAACCAGGATGTAGAAATATGGGGGGTGGAGAAAATATGAGACGATGTTCATAGTTAAAAAAATTATATCATATTATTTTAAGGAAATCAATTGAGAATTTCGCGGGGTGGGAGATATGTCTTCTTGTAAATTTCGAGTGTCCCGGGAGCGGGTCTCGGCTGGAATTTTCTTTCAAGCTCCTTTATCGGTTTTTTTTAATACCTCTTCGATTGCGGTAATTACTTCCTGCGGACTAAATGGCTTTGGGATGCATTTTTTGATACCGCAGATATTCAAAAGCGCTATATGCTCAGCCTCCTTAAAAAAACCTGTGACAGCGATAACCGGTATTTGCATTGTATTTGAAAAATGCTGCAATTCATCGGCGACTTCAAATCCGCTCATATCGTCCATCTTAAGGTCAAGCACTATGACATCCGGTTTTGTATTATTGGCGGTTTCCAGGACCGCAGTAGAATCAGAAACGCCGATTACCTCATATCCGTTTAAGTCCAGGGTTTCTTTAAATTCTTCCAAGAATTCCCTATCATCATCAACAATCATAACCTTGCCTTTGGACATCCGCACTTCCTCTATTTTGTCAGCGGGATAAAGATGATAAATTTACTCCCTTTTCCCGGACGGCTTTCTACTTCGATCCGTCCGCCGTAATTACTGATTATCTCTTTGCATATTGAAAGACCCAGGCCTACTCCCTGCTGCGCAACTTTGGTGGTAAAAAAAGGTTCGAATATGCGCTCCTTAAACTCAAAAGGAATCCCCGTTCCTGTATCCTTAAAGCTGATTTGAATTCCTGACTTTACCGTATCGGTAGAAATTGCCAATTCTCCGCCGCCCGGCATTGCATCTAAGCCATTTTTTATAATATTTATAAAGACCTGTTGCAGACCGAAATCAGCTATGGCGGGAAGATGCTTCTTATAATGTTTCTTTAACCGGATATTTTTATTAAGCCTCGTAACAAATATATCAATGGACTCATCTATCAATTGATTAACGTCTATATATTCTTTCTTCTGTAATCGGGTGGAATTAAGCTGGCAGCCGAATTGCAGAAGAGACCTTGTAATATTTTCTATCCTCTTTAATCCTTTTTTCACTTCTAATAGGTATTCCCCGGCAATCTGATGCTGTTCCGTCTGATTAAGCAGTATGTTTGTAAAGCGGGTAATTCCATCGAGGGGGTTATTAATCTCATGCACTATACCGCTAGCAAGCTTACCGACCGAGGCATATTTTTCTAACACTGATTTTTCTTTATGCAATATTGCTTTTTCCCGCCTTAATTCTGCGGAATTTAACAGGTTTTCTACGATCTTGCAGGCGTATTTGCATAAAGTGGTTGCAAAAGCCAGATCCTTCTCGGAAAAATGTTCGCCTGTGAACTTATCACCGATGTTAATTAATCCCAAAAGCTCTCCCCCGATAAAAAGCGGTATGGAAATAAATGAAGGGGTGTTATAATGATTAAAACCATTCCTCTTGAAACGTAAATCTTTGTTTATATCTTTAACCAGAACAGGTTGTTTAATATTGACCACCTTACCAGAAACACCTTCGCCGATCCTGCGCCTTAAACCTTTGATACGTAAATTGACCGAATTATAAAAAGAATTTAAAACGAGCTCCTTGGTATCGGAATCAAATAAGAACAGCGAACCGCACTCCGCATTAAATTTATCCATCATCTCCTTAAGGGTACCGTTTAAAAATCCTCTTACAAGGTCGTCTATATCAGCGTTATGGTATATTTTTGTATATAACATTTTATTTTGATTTATTTTCTTTCAGCCGTTCTTAATATTGTTTCTATCTGGTCAATAGCGTTCAGGGGATTAAAGGGCTTGATGAGATAATTCTGTATATTAAAAAAACTGAGGAGGGTTGAGTCTTCGTTTTCGGTAAAGAAACCGGACATGGCTATAATGGGAATTTCCATAGTCTGCGGAAAAGACTTCAGTTTATTAGCTACCTCGAATCCTGTCATCCCTTTCATTTTAAGGTCAAGAAGTATGACATCCGGCTTTATCTCGGTGGCTACACCAAAAGCCCGGGTAGATTCGCTGACCGCACTTACATCGTAACCGCTTAAAAGCAGGGTTTCATTGAGTTCTTCCAGAAACTCTTTATCATCGTCTACTATCAATATTTTCTTTTTCATTGCTTCTTCTCCGATTTTCTATCCCTCTTCGCCGTTCAACAAATAAGCCGAGTGTCCATCATCGGCTTTGACAGATATACAGCTACCGCACCTAACTTTATCATAATCAGTTTAAAAAATATGTAAACCGGCTAAATCCCCTTTTTTTTGACTTTTTTCCACTTTCAATGAGCAGATAACTTGCGGAGTGATCGTTTTCGCTCGCTACGACGCAAGTTATAGCCTGACACTGATTCAATGGCGGGCGTCTGCGAATTAAATTCGGCTAAACAATGCTTTTAGCCGACCAACTCGCGGATTATATCGAGCAATACTTCTACATCAAAGGGTTTATTAATGTAGCCATCGGCCAATTTTAATATCTCATCTTTCGATTCTTCTTCCTTGGTTACTATATTCCTCATTAATCCTCTCATCGGCCTGCCGGTTACAACCAGGACTCTGGTTTTAAGAGCCTTATCTTTTACGCTTTTTAAAATATCAAATCCGCTTAATCCCGGAAGCTTTAAATCCAAAAGAAGCAAATCATAATTATCCTTTTGCAGTATTTCGTTTCCTTTCAATCCGTCAAATGCCTTATCTACAAGATATCCTTCATCCTGGAGGATTCCAGACATCTCCTCGCATATCTCTTCATCGTCGTCAATAATCAGAATCTTTGCCTTTTTCACGATTTCCCCTTAACGGGCAGGATTATGGTAACGGCTGTTCCTTTAGCAGGCTTGCTTTTTATTTCAATCCTGCCGTTATGAAAATTCACTAATTGATGGCAGACCGTAAGCCCAAGGCCGGTTCCTTTTGACTTAGTGGTAAAAAACGGCTGGGATATTTTTTTCAGGTCCTCCTCGTTTATCCCGATTCCGTTATCCTCGAAAACCACCTTGAAATTCCCTCTCTGATTGTATTCACCCCTTATCTCGATCTTTCCCTTTTTCTCGGGTAAAGATTCATAAGCATTGTTCAATATGTTGTCAAAAAGTTCTCTGATTTGCAGGGAATCGGCATTGATAAAATCATCTTTAGTGCAGTTGCACTTCCGCTTGACAGAAACCTTGTACTTGGGGAACCTGGCTTTTGCAGAAGCAATACATTCGTCAAGGACATTATGGACTTTCACTTTCTCATAATGCGGCGACTTTATCCGGGCATAACTTAAAAGATTATTTATAATCTGGTTGCTCTCTAATACCTTCTTTTCAATATTGGCAAGATGGCTCTCTAACGTTCGCTCACGGCTCTTTTTACTTATATTATAGGCGGCTGTGCGGATAGCCGCTAAGGGATTACGCAGCTCATGGGCAATGGTAGCGGCAAGAGAACCTATTTCGGAAAGATGCCTGGCATCCGTTAATTCTCTCTGGACATTGAGCAGCTGTTCTGTTTTTTCATTCACAAGTTTCTCAAAAGCATCCTTGTCTTTTTGCAAAATCGCCTCTGTCTCTTTAGTCTCGCTTATGTCGCGCAGAGACTCGATAGCTCCCACCATATTCCCCTCGCTGTCATAAAGCGGCGAAGCCTTGGCCCAGAGAAAAGCGCCTTTACCGTTAAATACCGAAGGGATAAAAACCTCGGCGAACAACACGCCCTTCTCCCTTTTAATATAGCTGTATTTTGCTTCGATATCTTTATTGCTCCTGCCCACCAAATCGATTAATACCGGCATGGGTTTTCCGTAAAACGGAATAGCGTAAGCGTAATCGCCTTCGCCGATGATATCCTTCTTGTTTACCCCGGTCATCTCTTCGATTGCCCGGTTCCAGGCAATTACTCTTTTTTTACGGTCGATTACAAATGTGGCATCGGGCAGGAATTCGATTATATCCATCAGTTGGCGGTTAACAATACGCAGATTTTTTTCGGAAAATTTACTCTGGGTGATGTCTGTGGCATAGACGCGTATGCGCGAGTTTTCCTCAACGCCAAAGATTGCTTGAGCATAGCAGGAACCTGCGACTTCAACTTCACGAAGCAAAGTCGGTTTGCCTCCGCGCTGAATCTGGTCGACTATCCACGACAGCCCTGCCAGGAAAGGATGCTTGGCGGCGTCCAGGCGCAGTTCGGGGAATAACCGTTCTGCTACCGGATTCATGTAATAAATACGGCCGCCCGCATCTACTTCCACAACCGGATTTGGATTAAGTTTGGGAAAAGAAACCAACCAGACAGATTCTGCCTCTCTCCTTTTGCGCGCGGTAATATCGTTATTGATTTCTAAGATTGCAATGGGTTTACCGTTCTCATCCCTCTGCAATGCCCAACGGCTTTCCACTATAATTTTAGCGCCGTCGCTTTTTAACTGTACCAGCTCGCCCTCCCATCTACCCCGGGTGAGGAATTCCGCTTTAATCTCTTCCAGAGGTTTGGGAAATTGTGTCTTGAGCAATTCGTGGTTGATTTTTCCCAGCGCCTCTTCTTTTGTCCAGCCGTACCTCTCTTGCGCACCGTGATTCCAGAAAACAATTATATCCTGCATATCCCGGATTATTATCGTATCATAAGCCAAATCAAGAAGCGTCACCAGTTCTTTTAATAGCTCGGATTGTACCCACAATTCTTCACTAATCATCTTGCGCTTGGGGATAGGCTGATGAGCGGCATTATTACTTCCTGGCTTTCTTATTTCTTCCTGCATTTGACTTTCTTTTTTATGGTATAGGAAAGTATAAAACACTTTCCTAACCACTGAAACTTCGTAAGGAAGAGCCCTTAAGTCCGCCGACTTCGTTGGCGGACGAAGTTTCTTGCTTTTTTATTTTTGCGGAATTCTGTCGGGGACCGGCCGGTTAAACTCTTGAATATTCTTATAAAAGATTCCACATTCTGATATCCTAACTTATCGGAAATCTGCTCGATATTACAACCCGTCTTTGTAAGAAATTCCTTTGCTTTTTTGACTTTAACCGACAATTTATACTGACTAAACCCCATACCCGTATTTTGCTTAAAGACCCTGCTTAAATATTTCGGGCTGAGGCAAACCCTCACCGCCGCATCTTTTAAACTTACCTTTTTATGAAAGTTCCTCTCTACAAAATGCTTTACTCTCTCGATCTTGCTTTTTATATCATTGGAGTCCATAGAATAACTTTTACTTCTCTTTTTCGCCAATATATCCTCTATGGTCTCCTTTGTTTTCTGGATATCAAACGGCTTTTCTATATAATCATCCGCATGGCCCTTTAACGCCTCAACCGCAACTTCTTTAGAACCATAGCCGGTTAGAATAATAATACCTAATTCCGGTGCTAAATTTTTTATTTCTTTTAAAACCTCGGTGCCGCTTGACTCCGGCATCATAACGTCTAAGATTACCAAATCTATCTCGTTCGGTCCTTTTAACAACTCGAGCGCCTCCCGGCCGCTTGAGGCTTCGATTACTTCGTATTCATCAAGCGCATAGCTGAATTCTCTCCGGAAATCCTTGTCATCGTCTACTAAAAGAATTTTATACGGCATATTTCTTAACTTCCTATTAAGACGCTTATTTTTTCCCGCTGTATTTTTAAGGCTTCCTGCAATTGTTCGTCTTTAATAAAGCCCAAATCTTTAAGTGTTTCACCGAGTGAAACGTCCCTGCGCCAGTGAGTCTTTAATGCCTCATCCAGTTGTTCGCCGGATATATAGTCCTTTTCAAGCAGGATCTGGCCCAGCGGCCGGTATGAATTAAGCAGATTTTGTTTCTTTTCATAGACCTGAGGCTCTTCCCGGCTGTCAAGGGAAGAATTCCTTCTGTCCGCCATAAATTTGCTGCCCGCTATTTCCTTAAGATAATGTTTTATCTCTGCGACCTTTTCATTTATCTGGACGATGTTTTTAAATTCCTCGGGGCGGTTCCTGTTAACCAAAGCAATGGATACGCTCATCAGGGGCGCTTTCCTTACCTTACGGCTTCTGTCCCTGGCGACAATATAACCCCGATGCCTATCCTCCGAAGAATAATGGAAAGGGATAATATTATCAAACATGCAGATAAAATTCTTAGATAGATCGGCCGATTTTTCGATAGTGGTAATAAATACAAAATCATCTCCGCCGATATGTCCGATAAAATCCTCTTTGTTCCCGTAATCTCTTATCGTAGTATAAAGCATATAGGCGGTCTGCATAATAATCCTGTCGCCCTTATAATATCCGTATACATCATTAAAATATTTAAAATTATCTATATCAATATAGCCGAATGAAAAAGAAACATTTTTATTGATTTTTTCGTTAAGTGTCTCCTCAATCATCCTGCCGCCGGGAAGACCGGTCAGCGGTGTGGTATAAAAGCTGTACTGCGCCCTTTTAATTGCCATTTCTATGCGTACCCGTAAATCCAAAGGGTCAGGCGGCTTAATCAGGTAATCATCCACACCCTGCTTGAGATTTAAAAGCTGCTCCCGCAGGTGGCGTTTATTTATAAGCGTAATTACGGGTATAAAGGCGGTAATAAAATCATCTTTGAGCAGACGGCAGATAGATAGATGCTGTTTACTGGCGGAATAAACATCGACTACAATCGCATCAGGAGAGATTCTTTTAATATAACCGAGGTCGTCAAACGGCGTATCCTGCAAGAATACCTCGTATCCCCAGCCGTCAAAGCAAAAATTAAGCACCTTTCTTAAATTTTCATCTGAGGATATAAGCAGGATTTTTTTTATCTTATCCATTTCGGGTTTAATATTAATTCGTCTCCGCTTCTGGCGGAAACCCGGAAATGAGATCTTCGGCTCTTTAAGCAGGCTTTATATAATTATAACTCATGGGAATTCTAAAACCAAGAAAATTCGTTCAGGGGTTGATTTCAACTGGTATAGTGATGGGGTCAAGATACGGTATTTACGGTCAACCTGCTCTGAGTGAGGACTTCATTAAAAAGTTTCATTCTCTGCACAAACACCAGAGTACCTGCGATACAGAAAATGCCCGCAATAAGTATGGTATTCGGCGTGCCGATAGCGCTGGCAAGGCTGCCTGCTAACAGACTGCCAAAAGGTGTCAAACCTATAAATGCCATTATATAAAAGCTCATTACCCGTCCGCGTTTATCGTCATCGACAATGGTCTGTAAAACCGTATTGCTCGCTGCCATATTCACCATTATCCCGAAACCGATAAATACCATCAGCAACAGAGAAAACCACACTACGCGGGAAAAAGAGAGCACGATAAGGCCCGCGCTCAAAATAAAAGTAGATACTGCAATAGTTTTTCCTAAACCGCGGATATCTTTTTTTGACGCCAGATAAATCGCTCCTGCCAAAGCTCCTAATCCGCCAGCACCCATAAGAAAACCTAAAGTCTGCGAATTCCCGTGAAGAATATCCCTGGCAAAAACCGGCATAAGCACGGCATAAGGCATGACCGCCAGGCTCACCAACCCCATAAGCATCAATATAAAGCGCATCGGAGGAAAGCCAAAAGTATACAGGAATCCTTCTTTCATACTTTCCCAGAGATGGTTATTGTGGTTCGTCGTTATTCGCGGCTTGATTTTCATTAACATCAAAGATACAATAACGGCGATATAGCTTATGCCGTTAAGCAAAAAACACATCCCTTCATCAAAAACAGCCACGAGTATTCCTGCAACCGTAGGCCCGATAAAGCGGGCGATATTAAACACCATAGAATTTAAGGCAATGGCATTGCCCAGGTCTTCTTTATTCTCAATCATATCTATCGTGAATGACTGGCGCACAGGCATATCAAAAGAACTTATCAACCCCAGGAAAACGCTTAGAGCTATAATGTGCCATACCCTGGCTATACCTGTCAAAACCAGGATAGCCAGTATAAATGCCTGAATCATTGCCAGGATCTGAGTGATAATCACAATCCGGTGGCGGTTCCACTGGTCAGCCCATACCCCGGCAAAAGGGGTGACTAAAAAAATAGTGATCTGGCTGGAGAATCCGATTACCCCCAAAGCAAACGGTGAATTTGTGAGACGATAAACCAACCAGCTCATCGCCATATACTGCATCCATGTGCCGGTTAGAGAAATAATCTGCCCGCCAAAAAAAAGGCGGTAGTTTCTATAGCGTAGAGCGCGCAGTATATGTTTAACGCCGGTTAAATTAGAATTATCAACTTTCATATACAAAAGGTTATTATGATTGTAAAACCGCGAGGCTATATGATAAATCTTGACTTTTTTAAAAGGGGATATCTTTCGATTTCCTGCGCTATCTGTTTTGATAAACCCGGTTTGCGCAGTTTATAATACATATAGTTCTTATAACCCTCTACTCCCGGCTGGTCAAAACCATTGATATTCAATAATTCGCCTTCGAAGGCAGTGGCCATCTCGAAGAAAAATATAAGTTCTGCCCAGTGATAAGGATTTATCCCGGGCATAATAATGGTGCAATTCGGCCTTGATTCTCTGACCAACGCCCACTCTGTTGCCTCCTGCGCTAAAGAAAGAAGACCGGCATAATATTTACCCGATAGGAAATCGCCGCTACCCGGGATTTTGATATTATGTCTGAAATTCTCCACTTTGATAAAAGTAACCGTCTTATTATTCTCGCCTTCGATATTATTCTGCTGCAGTGAATGCAGGTCACTTGAGCCACGGGCCGAAACAGGAGTCCTTCCGACATTGATAATACGTTTCTCATCCCTGACCCACTCTTCCAAACCCGCATTGGAAGCAGTTTTAATTTTGCGGGCGTATTTCTTGCCCGTACTTTCTGCTAAAAGCTGGCAATACCAGTCTGCGGTAGATTTCAACGATTCTGCAAAAGCCATCAATATAGCGATGGATTTACCTTTCTGCCTGTAGAGAATGGTCTGAAGCAGCGCATACATATAAGCGGGATTCTTAAATATAAAGGGAGAACTGCATCTTCTTGCCATTGCCTGCGCACCGCTTAAGACCTCATCTAATTTCACACCGATAATCGCCAGATGCAGAAGCCCCATATTAAACTCAGAGAACCTGCCCCCCACGCCTCTTGGCAAGGGGAGGCTGCGGAAACTTAAAATATCTTTACTTTGCTCCTCTTTTACTCTTTTACGTAAAGTCCCTGATTCCGGGTCGGTAATTGCAAGAATCTGACGGCCGTAATATCTGCCTACCCCTTTTTTTAACCAGGACTCCACTACGGCAAAAGCCGACTTTGTTTCTATGGTCTCTCCGGATTTAGAAATTACTATAACGAATGTTTTCTTGGGATTTAAATTATTTAAAAGCGCACTTAAAGTTTCGGGGTCAAGGTTATTGCCTTCGAAATATATCCGGGGCCTGCCTCCTCTCAAAGAAGAAAACTCATTGTAATAAAGAGGGCTGAACGCATCCTGCGCTGCCTTTAGCCCCAGATAAGAACCGCCTATACCGAGCGAAATGACATTTTCAAATTTTTGCGCTATCTGTCTTCCAAGTTCTTCTACGGTTGCAATAGTCTTCCTGTCCTGCCAGGGCAAACTATGCCACTCCAGCTCCAGGCTGATTCTGTTGCGCTCCCGCTTTATAATACTCCTTAAATGCTTATGCGCCTTGCTGATAATCCCGGACATCCTGTCTAAATCGGCCTCAGTGACCCCGTGTTCCTTACCGATACTAAAACTAAACATGTTATTAAAATCAAATTTTATCTCTCTCATGTTTTTATACTCCTTTAACAAAAAAGGGTTCGGATTTCTTTTTATTATATCCTTTTTAGTTTGTGAGGACAAGAATATTTTAAATAAATGCAGATGAGCGCAGATTGATATTTGGTTTAGGGGTTTGCGGGATGGCGAGCAGGAAAGTTTAGTGCGGTTTTTTCGAATTAGATTATCCGGAATTTATTTTTTGGTATTTCTCAATGTAGTCTTGAGTTTCTTCCGGCAATTCTCCAAATCTTGCACCGTTCTTATACCACTTCACAACATTACCGATGCCCCAGTTGTACGAGGCAATTACAGTGGTAATGGAAACCGGAATTTCATAAAAATCAAGCATCCGGTTCACCTCTTTAAAATACCACGATGCAACTATTTCATTAACGGCAGGATTAAATAAGTCCCGGGGAGCGTAATTTTTTTGGTTAATTTGGTTAAAATCCTGCAGGCAAATTTCTGAAATCTGATAAAGACCATAACATTTTGTCCGTGAGTTAAAGGCATAAGGATTGCCGTCTGATTCGATTGCTTTTATAGCCTGCATGTTAATTGGTATTTCGGCACGGGCAATATTTAAGGAAAATAAAACCATTATAACCGCACTGAATACCGCCGTTATTTTGCGCATCGGTCCCCCCTAAAAAAGCCCCGGAAGATTTACCTGTCTTAAGCAGGCAAACTCCGGGGCTTAAACAAAAAAACCTAAGGGGAAACCTTAGGAATACTTTACCCCTTTGGCAACGCAGCCTCCCCGCTGCTTCGTTTTGCGAAGCAAAACCGCGGGGACTGTCGCTTTGCGCCCCAGCATCACTGCTAGTTTGCCTTTATCAGCAGGTAAAACACCGAATTATCACTTTCTATATAAAGTATACTATATTTTTGTCAATTTTGCCAACTTACGCAAAAAATTTTTTAAAACTTACGACTCTCTCTTTTTATCGATGTGGAGGAATAACGGCAGGATTTATTCTATCTCGCGGACGCCGGCACGAAGGCGTTTTTTTTCGGAATGGCGGCGTTTTTCTTCCAGGATTTTCAACTTCAGCCTCCTTGCCCTCCTGCGTTTCTGGCGCCTGATTTTCTCAATACGCTTCCTTTCCTCGGATAAAACCCCCAGGATAGAGCTTTCGATTTTTTTAATTAAAATTTGGCGGGCAAGGTAACGGTTTAAGGCTTGTGAACGCTGGCTCTGACATTTGACTTCTATGCCGGTGGGAATATGTTTTAAATATACGCAGGTGGATGTCTTATTTACGTTTTGCCCGCCAGGGCCGGCAGACCTGATAAATTTTTCAATGATATCCTCCTTGCGTATGCCAAGACGGGACATCTTCTCTCTAAGCGCATTCTCTTTATCCAGACCTACTCCAAAATCAGCCATACGTTTCTGCTTTCAGAAAACCCGCATTTATTTAGTAATGTCTCTATTTATTATTTCGGAAAATCAAATTTGATATCAACGTCTTTTCTATCTTCCTCGCCGATCTTGAATAAATCCTTGGCGGTGTACTTCAACATATTCGCCACCCACATATCGGGTATCTGGTTAATCCTGATGTTGTACTGATTGACTGAATCATTATAAAGTTCTCTGCGGTCGGCAATCTGGCTTTCCAGGTAACTGATACGCTGTTGCAGTTGAAGAAAATTCTGGTTTGCCTTCAAATCCGGATAGTTTTCTGCCACTGCAAAAAGAGTCTTAAGTAAACCGCTTAACTGTCCCTCGGCCTGGGCTGATTCAGCGACGCTCTTTGCCTGGATACAGGCGGTGCGGGCAGCGGTAATCTTTTCCAATGTCTGTCTTTCATATTGCATATAGCCTTCACATACCTTGACTAATTTGGGTATTTCATCGTGGCGCTGTTTCAATAAGACATCGATATTTGCCCAAGCCTTATCAACATTGCGCGAAAGCATAATCAACCCGTTATAGATATTAACCCAGAACAATACCAGTCCGATAACCAGGAACACCAGAATTCCGATTATAAACGCCGCCATCTTTTACCTCCCTTTTAGAAAGTTATCATCCCCAACTGCAGCAATAAAAGAACTGCCGTTACCGCAGCCAAGATCGCTCCGCCGAAAATACCCAATATAGACTGCCAGAATAATTTATCAACCAGCCCTTTCTGGCTGCAGTCAGAAATGATAAATATTTTTTCCGTATCAACCCTGCCTATTATTATATCAATTAACTCACCCGATTGTCCTGATTTTAATTCCTCTTCCAAAAGCTCTTGTTCGATTCTGACACGAGCCATCTCCCATTCCTCCATACTCAAATCTCCGTCTTTGTTTAAATCGCATTCCTGGAGTTTTTTTGTGTCCTGCTTTAATAATTCTACGCGCCGCGTCAATTCTATCTCGTGTTTGCTAAGGAATTCCTGAGATTTCTGCGCTGTGGCTAAAACATATACGGTCTCGTCAGCACAGATGTACCATTCCCGGAAGCGCAATTTATAGGTACCGAAGAGATTACCGTACCGCAGGTTATGTTTAGCCATGAAATTGATTAAATTAGCAGGCAGGCCTTTTCCGAAACCTGTAACGAACTCATAATCAAGAGGAAGAACCAATTCCGCGCCTTTAGGCACAACTAATACGCTCCCCGTTGCGTCATCCAGATAAAACGCCGAGTCTGTGCTGTCTCCTTTGGCAACGGTCACCCAGCTTCCGGAACGGCCGCTTTTTTTATAACGTTCTATTTTATAGCGGTAAAATACACATTCAACGCCTTCTAAAGGGCTGGTTAAATTAATTTTCTTTTTTGTCTTACCGATAAGTTCCACCAGCCCCAAAGCCAGGCCGCGGACAGTAGAAGTGGGAATATTTTCAATCAGTCTCTTTCTGCGCAGGCGCATAAAGCCCCAGAAAAAAGACCATATTCCGAACCCGCATAGAAATAATATTACCAGGTAAGAATCCAATCTTGTACCAGGTACAGAGCTAATCTTGTACCTGTCCCCTCCATTAAAAAAAAGGCAACCCTCGTTTATTTCGAGAGCTGCCTTTAGGTTTATCTATAATGACGAACTGACATTGTATAGTTTAGCGCCGTCCCCGCCCACCTGCGCCTTTATTCTGAACCGGGGGATTTCTATCTCTTCTATCTTCTTTTCTGTCCCGGACATTCTCCCGGCGGTCGCGCACATCTTCCTTTCTATCCCAGCGGTCTTCTTTGCGGTCACGCACATCCTCTCGTTTATCGCGGACATCCTCCCGGCGGTCGCGGACGTCTTCTAATTTATCCCTTCTGCCGCCTTCATGCTGAGCATCCCAGATATCTTCCTTTTTATCCCTCACATCTTCTCTTCTATCCCGCACATCTTCCCGGCGGTCGCGCACATCCTCTCTTTTGTCCTTGATATTTTCCCGGCGGTCTCTTATATCTTCGCGCCGGTCGCGTACATCTTCGATTTTATCCTTTGCCCGAGGGGGCAACGGACCGACTCCCGGAGGATTCCCCGGACCAACCCCAGGCGGATTTACACCATACTCTTTTAAATCGCCTTTTAATTCTTGACGGGATTCCTTTAAAGCCTGAATATCTTCCTGCTTCTGGTTTATATTCTCCTGATGCATAGCCTTGAGCTGCTCTCTCAACTCTTTGGCTCTTTCATAATCTCCTGCCTGTACAGCCTCATGAACCTGATCGCGCAGTTGCTGTTCTTCTTCCTTGGCAGCGCGGGCATCTTCTTTAATCTGCTGGCGCTGTTGATTAAGTTGCTGATAGTCACTTTTTATTTCCTGACGAGGGGTTGTCTCCTCTTCTGCCAGAACAATGCTGGTTGATACAAAAACTAATGCCATGACTAAAAAAACTGCGGCCTTCTTTAGCATCTAACCCTCCTTTCCTATGTTATTTATACTATTAATTAGTCTACAACAAATTTACGAATAAATCAAACAAAAATCGGAGAAACAACATAAACGTAGCGAAGCTTTTTCCTGCCGATATTTTTTATATCGTGGCCGGTATGAGGCGGGACATACAAAACCTGCTTTTCCCGGACGGAAAACTTCGGCTCACCCGCCAGACAAACCTCTGCTTTGCCTTCCAGAAAAATAATCATTTCCTCTTTTGACTCTGTGTTGTGAAGACCAACGGATTCTCCTGGTTTTAATTTCAGATAACCTGACTTCATACCTTTTGTCTCCGGAACACCAGCCAGCAGGCGTTTGAATTTATCGTTTCCATCTAAAGCCGCAACTTTGGCTTTTAGCTTACTCATTCTTTATCCTGTTTATCAATGTGGCAATATAGCCTGCGCCAAAACCATTATTAATATTTACCACGGACACATTCGGAGCGCAGCTGTTCAGCATAGTCAACAACGGAGCAATCCCGCCGAAATTTGCTCCGTAACCGACAGAAGTCGGCACGGCAATTACCGGACAGGATGACAGTCCCCCGATCACTGAGGGCAATACGCCATCCATTCCTGCCAGGACAATGATACAGCGGCTGTCTGCGATATGCTTAAAGCAATCAAGCAGCCTGTGGAGCCCTGCCACACCCACATCATACACCCGTTCCACGCGGCTGCCGAAAATCTCGGCTGTCACCGCTGCTTCTTCAGCTGCCGGGATATCTGCGGTTCCCGCGCAGACCACCGCCACCTTCCCTTGCTTCCTGACTTTTTTATCCTCGAGAGAAATAGTCCGGGCAAATTCATTATACGCTGCTTTACGGTTCAAGCGCCTTACGGCCTTGAATGTTTTCTTATCCGCGCGGGTCAAAAGAACCGTCTTATTCTTTTTCTCTAACCTGCCGAATATCGCCAGAATATGTTTCAAGGTTTTGCCCTGACAAAAAATCACCTCGGGCATTCCGCTGCGGATAAGACGATGATGGTCCACCTTGGCAAATCCTAAATCCTCATAAGGCAGGTGGCGTAGTTTCAAGAAAGCATCTTCAAGAGAAATTCTCCCTGCTTTTACTTTAGAAAGCAGATGGATTATCTTCTTTTTTTCCATCCTATAACCTCATTCATTGCTCCCTGACGATAACCATCCAGGTCCAAGGCAACATAAGTAAACCCGATTTCTTTTAAGTGGCTGGAAATTTCATTCCTTTTTTTAAGCGCTGACGGAACCTGTGTCCGGTTCAGCTCTATTCTACCCACAGAACCGTGATAACGCAATCGTATACCCGAGAATCCCAGTTTTTTAAGATATGCTTCTGCTTGCTCAACCATCTTAAGTCTCTCCGGAGTAATCTCTTCGCCATAAGGAAACCGGCTGGCCAGACAGGCTGCAGAATCCTTTTTCCAAGTCTTAAGACCCATACGCCGGGAAAACAATCTAATCTCTCGCTTGGTTAAGCCCGCTTCCTGCAGGGGACTCCTAATCTTTAATTCCCGCAGGGCAATTCTTCCCGGACGGAAATCTTTTATATCATCCCGGTTTGAGGCTTCCGCAACATAGGCAATCCCTTTGCGTCTGGCTAAACGCAGTAATTGCGAGAATAATGCTTTCTTACAAAAATAACAGCGCTGCACAGTATTCTTCCAGCTGCGCGCAGGCGGACTGGACTTAAAAATTATGTGCTTGAGCTTTAATTCCTTTGCCAGCCTTCTGGCATCTTCTTTTTCGGAATCAGGAAAAAAAGCGGATACTTCGGTAACGGCAAGGGCATTATGGCCGAGGGTATCGCGGGCTATTTTTGCCAGAAAGGTGCTATCCACCCCCCCGGAAAAAGCCACCAGCACAGAACCCATGTCTTTAAGTATCTTAACCAGACTGTCCAGCTTCTGCTTGGCATCCATAACATACTCATCGTCTTGATTTGAAATATTATTATATCACAAAATTACCTAAATCCTTTTTATTCCTGTAAGTGAGCGCGTAAGTTATGGAGGAGGATATTACACGTCTAACCGACATAACTTATATGTGCGAACTTATCCCGCACCTTTTATTTATTCAGGTGTTTAATTTTAAAAAGTTGAATATTAAAAAGGTGCGGGATTAATTCGCAGACGCTTCGCTATAACTTACGGAGTGTATAACACTCCGTAAGTTATCTGCTCATTAACAAAAAAGGCAGCTCTGAATTTTTAAAGATTCAAAACCGCCTTATTGTCTGATTTTTTACAGGTTATTTCTCGAGCTGCACGTTGACAGCACGTGGGCCTTTGGGAGAATTTTCAATCTCAAAGGTCACTTTCTGCTCTTCGCTTAAATCCTCAAATTTCATATCCAAAACACTTGAACGGTGGAAGAAAATCTCTCTGCCGTCCGTATCGTCGATAAAACCAAAACCGCGGTCCCGGATTAACTTCTTAACTTTTCCGGTATGCATAAAATCCTCCTTTTTGAAAAAAACCTCCATTTAAAAATGGAGGGTTATGAAAACCACTTTACTTTTCCTCCTGCCATTATCTAACTGCCTCCTTTTTCTAAATTATAGTAAATAATAATTAAAACAAAAAACCGAAAGGTTAGCTCTCTACACCTTTCGGCTGTCGATTTCTAATCTTTATTTACTACTTTATATAGTATAGTGGATTTTCGTTATTTGTCAAACAATAATTTAACCAGGCGGTTTGAGGATGCCCCAGGGGGACACCCCCAAGCCTTTAAGTAACTATAAATTAACTTTGAAGCCGGTTAACCGGTTATTTTGTCAAACTCTTCTACGGTAATAGCAGGATAAGTCGTAAAACCTATACCGGTTAATTTTCCCAGAGCAACCGAGGCTCTCATCGCTTCTTGAACCCCGGGAAAATCTGCCATAACAACTAAGTCATAATTACCTAATAACGCATATATTGAATTGACTTTTCCGCCGGCTTTCTCGATGATTTCAACCCCTTTCTTGGTACGCTCAGCAGCAATCCCCTTTGTTGCTTCCGCTGAATATTCACCCAGCATCAAAAACTTTGCCATATTAATCACCCCCTTTATTTAAGCTTAATTATAGCACTTTTGGTTTAGTTCGACAACCCCCAATTGAGTCAAATGCGGACAGCCTATATTAACAAATATTTTTTGTTGAATTATTATATTTTTCAAGTATACTGTATTCAATTATGTTAACAAAGGAGACATATGGCAACAAAAAAACAAATACTCATTATTGATGATGAAGTGGATTTTCTGGAAATGTTCCGTTTCCCTCTCGAGAACGCCCAATACAGCGTCTCTACCGCATCCTCGCCTGAAGAAGGGCTGGAAAAAGCCAGCCTTAACCCTGACCTGATTCTGCTTGACCTGAGAATGCCCCGTATGGACGGCCATGAAGTCTGCAGACGGCTCAAAGAAGATGCCAAGACTATGCATATCCCGATTATCATTTTGACCACTCAGAACAATATGCTTGATAAATTGCAGGCGTTTAATATGGGAGTAGTGGATTTTATTAATAAACAAGTCCCCCTGGAAGAAATTCTCGCCAGAATAAAATCGGTCCTTAAAAGAACGACTCTTATTTTAGACCCGATGTCTGAGCAGGAAAAAAACGAAAAAATTATGCAGCTGCGCACCATCGTTGAGAAAAAAAATATCCGTACAGTCTTTCAGCCGATTGTCACTCTGGCCAGCAGGCAACCTATAGGATACGAGGCTCTGGCGCGCGGACCCCAGGGAACGTTCTTTGAAAACCCGGTTAACCTTTTCGCCGTGGCTACGGAAGCAAATATGGCTTACGAATTAGATTCGCTCTGCCTAAGCCTTGCGGTAAAAAGAGCCGTGCCCTTCATCAAACAACAACTTCTCTTCCTCAATATAGACCCCGGTGTTATCAACAGCGATTACCTCAAAGACCTGGAGTTCCTGAAAGGTTCAACACTTGCACCCTCACAGATCTGCATAGAAATCACCGAACGCACCTTTATCACGAATTTTAAGCAATTAGCCGCCAATCTGAACAGGTTAAAACCCATGGGGGTGATGATTGTTATCGACGATTTAGGAGAGGGTTATTCAAGTCTGAAAGCAATTGTAGAACTTAAGCCGACATTTATCAAAGTAGATATCAGTTTAGTCAGAAACATCAACGCTGATGTCATAAAACAAAGCATTATACAGGTCATTTCGGAACTGGCGCAAAAAATCAACAGCACCCTTATCGCAGAAGGCGTGGAAACCGAAGAAGAATTTAAAAAACTGGTCTCGCTGGGTGTCCAATTCGGGCAGGGATATTTGTTCGCCAGGCCTGTTGAATTCGTTTAAACAAAACTGTCTTATTCGTATCGTAATGCTTCAATGGGGTCAAGCTGAGAAGCTTTCCTGGCCGGCCAGACTCCGAATGCTACTCCCACGACCAAAGAAAATGTCGTAGCCAGTATTACAGAGAATAAAGAAACCCGCACAGTCCAGCCCGCAAAAATAGTCATAAGTTCAGAAACGCCGCCTCCCAATAAAACACCGGATATCCCCCCGATAAACGACATCAACACGGATTCAATAAGGAACTGTATCATGATATCCTTGTTGTTTGCTCCTATTGCCTTACGCAGGCCGATTTCACGCGTGCGCTCGCTCACCGACACAAGCATAATATTCATGATACCTATCCCGCCCACTAAAAGCGATATGGCGGCAATCGAGCCTAATAATAAAGACATTGTCCGGGTGGTACTTTCCAGCGCATTCTTGATATCGGACATATTCCGGATCTGGAATGAATCCTCTTCATTTTTATTCAAATGGTGCTCTTTTATAATAACCCGGGAGACGGATTCTTGCGCGGCATCTATTAACCGCGGACTTTGCGCTTCCACGTAAAGAGAATCGATGTATTGTTTACCGAGAACTCTATACATAGCCGTGGTAACGGGAATAAGCACCGTATCGTCCTGGTCACGGAAACCGCCCGCTCCTTTCGAAGGCAATACACCGATTACTTTAAAGTTCAGCAGATTAATCTTTACGGTATCACCGACGGGATCGGCATCTCCAAAGAGCTCCCTGGCCACCGTCGTGCCAAGCAGAACAACCTTCTCTCTCATTTTTACTTCCGTTTCACTAAAAAATCTTCCCACCGCCGGAAAAGCAGCGCGGATGGAAGCATAATCCACCCCTACACCTTCAAGCTGGGTATTCCAGTTTTTATTCCCATAGACTATCTGCGCCCTGCCGGTTACTGAAGGGCTTACTCTTTTTACCGTGTCAGTGAGTTTTTCAATTGCCGCCAAATCCTCAAAAGTAAAACGCGTCACCGTGCCCGTCTCCAAAGCTACCCCCATCATTCTCGAAGAACCCGGCCTGACTACGAGAAGATTAGAGCCCAAAGATGCCAATTGTTTCTCGATAGATTCTTTTGCTCCCTGTCCAAGCGCAAGCATGGCAATAACCGCAGCCACACCGATTAATATGCCTAAGATAGATAAAAAAGAACGCATCTTATGGGACAACATCGCCCCGACCGCCTGGCCCAGATAATCAAAAAATTCCGTCTCTCTGGATTTTCTTTCGGACTTGGATAAAACGACGTCGATTATTTTATCTGCCTGATTTTCCTCAAAAGGCTGCGACGAAACATCCGCTTTCTCATCGGAAACAATCCTGCCGTCAAGCATCCGGATAACGCGCCTGGCGTGGGCAGCGACTTCTTTCTCGTGAGTGACAATGATAACGGTTTTTCCTCCTTGGTTTAACTTTTTCAGGATGGAA
>Ga0315268_10002311_pt1 | contig 21616 bp, 17 predicted proteins | sample C1_top_MG_FD_204535 | JGI IMG/M metagenome (GOLD analysis project Ga0315268, IMG submission 204535) | Sediment microbial communities from Yellowstone Lake, YNP, Wyoming, USA - C1_top | ecosystem: Environmental > Aquatic > Freshwater > Lake > Sediment | place: USA: Wyoming | collected 2017-08-01 | reverse complement strand
CCAAAATCTAAATGTGGGACACCCGCCCTCGGGTGTCATACGCTATATAGGCGCAGGCGAGGGCGCCTACGCTACATTTTGATTACATAAGTGAATGTTTAGATTTTCGCAGAGGTCTCAAGTTCAAAGTTAATATCTGGGTGCGCACTGCGCAGCGCCGCTTGGGCCAATCTTTTAACTGAAGGCTGATAACTGACTGCTGACAACTGCTTAGCCCAAGTGGCTCGCCAGGATTTGGGCCAATTCCTGGGCCACGGTGTCCACCTCCGCCTGGTCATGGCCTTCCGCCATCACCCGGAGCACGGGCTCCGTCCCGGAGTAGCGCACCAGCAGGCGGCCCCGCTCTCCCAGGCGCTTCTCCGCCTCCTGAATCGCCTGGCGGGCCTTGGGAAGGGTTTTCAGGTCTCGTCTCTCCTTGACCCGGACGTTGATCAGGACCTGGGGGTAGGTTTCCACAAACTGGGCCAGTTCCGCTAGGGGTTTTTCCTCCCGGAGCATCACGGCGAGCAGCCTCAGGGCGGTGAGGATACCGTCCCCGGTGGTGGTGTGGTCCAGAAAAACCAGGTGCCCGGACTGCTCGCCCCCCAGGTTATAGCCGCCCTTCAGCATGGCTTCCACCACATAGCGGTCCCCCACCGGGGCGCGCAGCAGCTTGACCCCCAGGGTTTTGAGAGCCACTTCCAGGCCCAGGTTGGACATCACCGTGCCCACTACCGTCTTCCGCCGCAGTTTTTCCCGGCCCAGCAGGTCCCGGGCGCAGATGCCCATGATATGGTCCCCGTCCACGATCCCGCCCTGGTGATCCACCATGATGACCCGGTCGCCGTCCCCGTCAAAGGCGATCCCCAGGTCGGCCTGGTGGCGCTTCACCAAGGTGGCGACGCCTTCCGGATGCGTGGAGCCGCACTTATGATTGATATTCTTGCCATTAGGACGGACCCCGATGGTAATCAGGTCCGCCCCCAGTTCGCCGAAGACCGCCGGGGCCACCCGGTAGGTGGCGCCGTGGGCGCAGTCCAGGACGATCTTCAGGCCGTCCAGGCTCAGCTCCTTGGGAAAGGTGCTTTTCAGAAAGGAGAGATACCGCCCCTGGGCGTCATCGAGGCGGAAGGCCTGGCCGATCTCGGTGGCGGTGGGCCGGACCTGCTCCACCTCCGGGTGAGTCATGAGCACCTCGATGCGGGCCTCCAGTTCGTCCGGCAGTTTAAACCCGTCCCCGGAGAAAAATTTGATGCCGTTGTCCTGATATGGGTTGTGGGAGGCGGAAATCACCACCCCGGCGTCGGCCCGCATGGAGGAAGTGATGAAAGCGATCCCCGGGGTGGGCAGCGGCCCCAGGAGCAGCACGTCCACGCCCAGGGAGCAAATGCCGGCCGTAATGGCATATTCCAGGAGGTAACCGGAGAGGCGGGTATCTTTACCCACCACGATCCGGTCCCGGCTCACCCCGGACTTGATGACATAAGCCAGGGCCCGGCCCAATTGCAAGGCGACTTCCGCGGTCATGGGGTAAACGTTGGCCACCCCCCGCACACCGTCAGTCCCGAAAAGTTTACGCTGGTCCCCCATCAACGGACTCCCTAAATAGCTATCAGCAGTCAGCTTTCAGCAAAAGAATTAAGAAATGGCGAAGGTGACCCGGTAGGGTGCGCACCGCGGCCCATTTCCTTTCCCAAGAACAGGCTGGGCTGAGTGCTGCCCACCTTTTTGTTACCAAAAACAACCTGGGGCGGCTTTCCACCTTCCGCCCCGCAGCATCACTGTTTATATACCACAAATTCCCGGCAAAAGGCACCGGGTTCAAGGGGAAACTGTAAGAGCAGCTCGCCAACCGCCCGGCAAATCTTCACCGAAAACCGAAAACCCTTTTATAGCAGTGTGTCCTGCAGGGTTATGCATCATTAAATCTCGTTCCCAAGCTCCTGCTTGGGAACGGAGTTGTGAGCCCAAGCTCCGCTTGGGCTCCTTAATATTATTACCATAGATTTATTACTCACCCGATCATAGCAAAGCAGGGGCTTTGCCTCCGATTGGGTTCCCAAGCGGGAGCTTAGGAACCAGAAAAGCATATCCATCCACCAAGGGATTCTTGGTGGCACAGGCTTTCCAGCCTGTGCTGGCGCAGGCTAAAGCCTGCGGCTACATTTTTTATTTTTCCAGTCAAGCCGCCCATGCAAAATGCCTGCTGGACACTATTGCTTTTATAGGCCTTCGGCCAGCTCCTGGGCCAGTTTTTCGTACTTTTCGTGGACCCCGGCCCCGATCTCCTCGGCTTCGTGCCTGGCAAAGGAGGCGAGCACTTGCTCCTGGTCCTTCCCGGTAAAAAGCGCTTCCAACCGGGGGAACAGGACATGGTCCTCCCGGTCGATATGGTCCTTGAGCAATCGTCCGTAAGCCGTCAGGTCCTCGGCCAGTCTGGCGGGCGCGGCCGGGCTGCCGGCCGCACCCAGGGCTTCGCCCATGGCCTGCACCAGGCGCCGCCCCATGTCATGGTCCCCCAGGAGATCGGCAATCAGGTTCTTCTCCTCCTGGCTGCCCCGTTCCTGCACCCTGGGGAAGACATATTCCTCTTCCTTGGCATTGTGACAGGCCTCGACAAAGGTCTGGAAAAAAGCGAGCATCTTTCCCACCCGGGCCGCGTCCAATTTTCCGGTGTTCTGGATAGCCGAAACGATGCGCCCGGCCGCAGCCAGGACCTGGAGAATGAGCCGGTGCTCGTGCTTGAGGATTTCCGTGGCCGTCATGTCCCCTCCTTCCCGCCGGCGCCGGCGTCGGCCGGCCTGGGCTCAGCCTTTCGCCATTTCGTCGGACCAGTGGATGCATTGCACCGGGCAGGCGTCGATGCCCTCCTGGATCTTTTCCTCCGGCGCCCCGGTGGGATTGATGACCTGGGCGAATCCCAGGGATTCATTGAGCTTGAAAACCTCGGGATAGATTTCCTCGCAAGCCCCACAGGCGATGCATTCTTCTTCCACGATCACCGGCACGTGCTCCGCCATGGAGCCCTCCTTTAAAAACGATCATGGGAAAATCCCGGACGCAAGGGCGGGGAGACCCCGCCCCTACGGATCCCTTTTCCCGCCCCCGTCAATTCTAGAAAATCTGAGCCAGGCTAAAGGGTGCGTCTCACGCACCATTAATGGCGCGTGAGACGCACCCTACATCTCCCCTTCTCGGCTCGAAGATTCTTTTCGGAAAGCAGCCTATTACCAGAGGATCAGGGGATTCTTAGGGGGTCGTGCCCCTTGCCCCCCTCCCCTATCCCTCCCGGCCCCCCAAAACCAGCGCCACCGCATGCCGGGCCGGGTGGCTTCGGCCCCGGCCGTAGCGGCCGAGGGCCGGCGACACCCGGTAAGGCAATGTTTCCCAGTCCTCCCGGGACCCGGTGGCGCCGCCCCCCATTTCGCCCACAAAGATAAGATAACTCACAAATGGCGCCCGGCAAATGGTTTTCAGGGATTGGCCCGGCGGAGGCCAGGCATAAAGGACCGCATCCGGCCGGAAGTCCCCAATGGCGGCAAAAACGTCTCCCGGCTCCACCCGGGGATGGATGGCTAGGCCGCTCTGAAATTCCCCTTCCCTTCGGTCCACGGCCTTGAAGCGCATCCCCGCAGCCTCGGCCAGGGGGCCCAGGGCGGCGGCGAGATAGCCCCGGCCGGCCCCGGCCTCCATGAGGCGCCGAACCCGGAGCCATTTCAGGTAGCGCACCAGGCGGGGGACAAATTCCCGGGAGGGAAAGAAATAGACTCCGGTGGCCTGGGAGACCGCGGTCAGCCAGGCTTCCAGGTCCGGGACCAGGGTCAGGAGCTCCTGCCAGCGGGCATCAGGGAGCAGATGCTCCAGGGGCCCTTCCCCCGGAGCCGGCAGGCGCACCAGGGCCCGGGCCGCCTCGGCAAACCGGCGCCGTTCCCGGAAGTTTAAGGACAGATGCAGCAGGTCAGATAATTCCGGCAAATCTACCTCGTCAAACGAATTTGGTCTGAAAAGTTGAAGTGTAGGGTGCGTCATACGCACCATTAAATCTGGCTGGCGGCGGGCGAGGACGCCCGCCCTACGGAACTTTTCATAATTTACGGATGAGCCAACGGCTCATGAACGACTGACCTGAAAAGGAGAAATCCAGACATAATGGTAAAGGCCTGCACACCTGGCATACGTGGGTTAGCGGTGAGCCGCAAGGACTAACAGCACAGGACCGCAACCAAGGGGGCAGGTCATGGGAAAAGAGTGTACTGGATACGGGGTTGGATGTCCATAAGATGACCACGGAGGTGGCCATTGCCGAGGCCGGTGGGCGCCACCGTGCCGGGCCGGCGCCGTCCACCAAGAAAAAGGCGGCCCGGGGCCGCCATAAATACCATGGATGGTGCGCGGTGCCCACCCTACATTTTACTTGGCGCCGGCCGGCGGCTCAGCCATAATCACCTTCTCCAGGAAGGCTTCCACCACCCGGGAGTCGAAGTGTTTCCCGGCCTGTTCCTGGAGGTGGATGAGCACCTGTTCCCGGGGCCAAGCCGCCCGGTAAGGCCGGTCGGAAGTCAGGGCCTCCCAGACGTCCACCACCGCGAAGATCCGGGCCGCCAGGGGGATGGCCTCGCCCTTCAGGCCCTGGGGATAACCGCTGCCGTCCCATTTTTCATGGTGACAGTAAGGGATGTCCAGGGCCGGTTCCAGGTAGCTGATGGGGGAGAGCCATTCCCGGGCGTATACTGGGTGGCGCCGCATGATGGCCCATTCCTCCCGGCTGAGGGGGCCGGGTTTGAGCAAGATGTGGTCGGGGACGCAGATCTTGCCGATATCATGGAGCAGGGCGCCCCGGCGAAAGTGCACCAATTCCTCCTCTGCCACCCCCAGGGCCCGGGCGGTGCTCAAAGTCAGGTCCACCACCCGCTCCGAGTGGCCCTTGGTGTCGCCGTCCCGCAGTTCCAGGGCCTTGGCCCAACCCTCCAGGGTCGCCTCGTAGGCCCGGACCATCTCCGCATGGGACCGCTGCAGGCCGTTAAACAGGCTGTCGTTGTCAATGCCGATGGCCGCCTGGCCGGCCAGGTCCACCAGGAATTCCAGCCATTCGGCATCCTCGGGGAAGGCAGTGCGGTTGAAGATCTCCAGAACCCCGTTGACCTGGCCCTTGCTCAGCAGGGGGACCACGTAAGCGGCGCGGAATTCCTCCCGGGCCATGATTGGGGCCAGGGCAAAATCTTTTTCCGCCTCAGCCAGGTTAGGGATGTGGAGCAGCCGCTGCTCCTGGACTACCCGGCCGGCAAAGCCCTGATTCATGGCCAGCTTGACCTTTTTGAGGCCCTCCACCTTGAAGCCCCGGTCCGCGCCGTATTCCAGGCTCCGGGTCTGGGGATTAAGGAGCAGCACCAGGGCCGCGTCCACCCTCAGTTGCCCGGTCAGCTGGTCCAGAAAGACGTTCAGGGTCACCCGGAGATCCAGGCTGGCGATGACGGCCAGGTCGACGATGCGCAGGGCGTCCAACTGGCGCAAGCGCCGTTCGGCCTCCTGGTCCAGGCGGGCATTTTCCAGGGCCGCGGCGGCGATGCCGGCATAGGCCTGGAGCAATTCCACCCGCGCCGGCGGGAAAAAATCCGCCTGCTCGCTATAAACCATCAAGGCCCCGAAGGTGTGATGGTCGCTTTTCAAGGGAATCGCCGCGCTGGTGCGGTAGCCCCGGGCCAGGGCCGCCTCCCGCCACGGGGCGAAGGCCGCCTCCGCGGCCAGGTCCCGGAATACCACCGGTTGGCCGCTGCGGATCGCCTGGCCGGTGGGCCCCTGACCCTTGGGCGTCTCATCCCAACGGACCTCGATGTCATTGAGATAGTCGGCAGTTTCCCCGGCCCACCGCAGGGGGTGCACCCGGCCGTCAGGCTCGGCCCGGCCCAGCCAGACCAGACGGGCCTCGAAGGCTTCCACCACCAACTGGCAGATTTCCTGGATCATAGCGTCCGGATCCCGAATCTTGGCCAGTTTCCCCACCCCGGCGATGAGCTGGTTCAGAGACCGAAGATGGCGCTGGGCCTGTTCCTCGGACCGGCGCTGTTCGGTAATATCCAGGCCGAAAGCGCCAATCAGCATGGGTTGGTCTTCCTGGCCGAAGATGGGGAAGCGGGTCATCAACCAGTCATGCCGGCCATCCCGGTGCGGTAATTGCCGGATTTCCCGGCTGGGCTGGCGCCCGGCGATGACGGCCTGGTCATCCTCCCGGAACTGCCTGGCCTCCGGGGGGGGCCACACCTCCTCCAGGGATTTGTCCAGGCAGTCGTCCCGGCTGGTTTGAAAAGCATCTTCCCAGCCTTTATTCACAAAGACATAGCGGCCCTGGGGATCCCGCATGACCGCGATCCCCGGGAAATGCCGCATGAATAGGGCAAACCGTTCTTCGCTCTCCTGGAGGGCGGCCTGGGCCCTCTGGCATTCGGTGAGGTCCTCAATCATTCCCGCGGCAAATTGGCAATTGCCTTCGGCATCCGCGATGTTGGAAACGGTCAGGCGGCCCCAGATAAACGCCCCATCCCGGCGCACATAGCGCATTTCCATCTGGCCACGATTGCGCCGCCCCTCCCGGAGGTCCCGGAACAGGCCCAGGCAGTCGGGGCAGTCTTCCGGGTGCACCAGGTCCGCAAAAGCCACCTGTTGCAGTTCCTTTCCGGTGTAGCCCAGCATCTCCTGGAGGGCGGGATTGGTGATCACCGGATGGCCCTCCCGGTCCACCAGGGCGATGCCGATGCCCGATTCCTGGAAGACCGCCCTGAGGGTGGCCTCACTTTTTCGCAAAGCTTCCTCCGCCTGCCTGCGGGCCGAGATGTCGCTGAAAGTCAATACGGCTCCCAGGGGGCTGCCGTCATCCAGCAAGGGCTCGATGGTGAATTCTGCGGGAAATTTTTGGCCATCACCGCGCCGGAACTCCTCTTCCCGGCCTGGGGCCCCGCCGGGCAAGAGCGCGCCGTGCAGGGAAAAACTCTCAGATTTACTGCGCCCGCCCAACTTAAGACGGGGAGCGATATTCTTCAGGGGTTGCCCCACCAATTCCCCCGGGGTCAATCCCAACATCGTGGCAGCGGCGGGGTTGGCAAAAGTGATCTTTCCTACCCGATTCAGGGTGATGATGCCTTCGCCCGCGGCCTCCAAAATCAGCCTGTTCCGCCGCATTGAGCGTTTCAGGGCCATTTCCGCTTGCCGGCGCCGGCGCCGATCCTCCGCTTCCCGGATGGCCCGCCGGACCGCGGGGGCCAGTCTGGCCAACCGGTGTTTCAAGACATAGTCCGTGGCCCCCATCCTCACTACTTCAATGGCTTCTTCTTCATTGATATATCCGGAGACAAAGATCATGGGCACGTCCGGGCACTGCCCCCGGACCTCCTGCAGGGCGTCCAGGCCGGAGAAGGCGGGCAGGCTGTAGTCCGCCAGAATCAGATCAGGAGGCGAAGTGGCCAGCGCTTGGCGGAATGTTTCCCGGGAGTCCACCCGGGTGGCGGTGAAGGCCAATCCTTCTTCCTGCAACTCCACTTCCATCAACTTGGCGTCACCTGGAGCATCCTCCAGAATCAAAATTTTCAGCTCCTTGGAGCCTCGCTCCGCCATCCCCCTAGCCATCGCCGCAGCTCTCTTCATAATGCCGCCGTTCACTTGACTATTTCAAAACCTCTTTTCTTGTCATCCTGAACGCAGTGAATGATCAAGCTATTAAAAATACGAGATTCTTCGCTTCGCTCATTGAGGGAAGGTTAGGTTTTGAAATGGCTTCTAGGGCCTCCCGGGCGCAGTCCTCCACCCGATGCGGTAGTTAAGCCCGCAACATCAGCCGGACAGAGTCGGGAGTTGCTCCCTCCCCCCTTATGAATCGGCCTGGGGGAATAAATCTTAAAATTTCGAAAAATCCCGGCTCAGCGCGGGAACTCGGGCCAGGTAACTGATACCGGGTTGGGGCGCACCCGCTGAGGGCTTCATCAATCCAGGGTGGACACGTGGAAAATGTCTCAAAACGGTTTTGTTGTCATCCTGAACGAAGTGAAGGATCTAGAACCCCTTGATATGACTAGATTCTTCGCTTCGCTCAGAATGACATGGCCTCGTTATGCCAGGTTTTGAGACAGGTTCCGTGGGTCCGCCCCTACATGAAAATTGTCAGTTGTTTGCGATTTGGGACGAGGTGGCAGGCTACCAGATGGGGAACCTGAAATTTGAAGGGATGGTCTGCTTCGAAAAGTTCAATTCGCAGGTGTAGGGTGCGTCTTACGCACCAAAAATGGCGCGTAAGACGCGCCCTACTTTTCCTGGCTTACAGGTGAGCGTTAGGCTCATGTTCAATTGCTCTGAAAAATTCCTCGGCAAGTTATGGAAAATGTGGAACAGCCCGCCCCTGCTGTTTAAGCACAGGCTGGAAAACCTGTGCCACCAAATCTTTTCATGACTTATAGGTGAGGAAAGTTTTTGAAATTATGTAAGACATCCGCCCTCGGGTGTGCGGGCCCTGCGCCGCCGAGGGCGGTGGCGCTGTATTTTCATGATTTACAGGCGGGCCAAAGGCGCAAGACTGGTTGGAAAGAACCTTGGGCTGGCGGCCGGAAGGTCTGGCAGGCGGCGCCCCCATATTCAGGGGCGCTTACAGCTGACGGCTGGTTGCTGCTAGTGTCGGGTCTCGTAAATGCCTTCCATAAGATCAGGGGCTTTTTTGGGGTCTTTAAACTCCCCTCCCTTGATGGGAGGGGCTGGGGGAGGGTGATAAGATTAAGAAATTGCAAAAGAAAAAATGCCACCCCCACCCTAACCATCCATTCTCAAGGGCAGGGAAAATGCACTTGACTTATGCAAGGTATTGCTGAAACGCCACGCTAGCGGACGGCTGATCAGACGTAAACCAGGGGCGGCGTCCCGTCCTGGCGGGCCACGATCTCCCCGATGACGTACGCTTGCTCCTGCAAGGCCTGGAGGCGCTGCAGGATATCGTCCACCAGTTCCGCCTCCACCGCCAACACCAGGCCGATGCCGTTATTAAAGGTGCGGAGCATCTCGCTTTCGGCGATGCTGCCTTCTTTTTGGAGAAGGGAGAAGATGGGGGGGATGGGCCAGGAACCCCGGTGGATGACTGCCTGGCAGGAGCGAGGCAGGATGCGAGGCAGGTTATCAGTGAGCCCCCCGCCGGTGATGTGGCTGATGCCCCGCAGCGGGAAATCCCTGAGCAGGTTGAGGGCCGTCTCGGCATAGATGCGGGTGGGCTTTAACAGTTCTTCCCCCAGAGGTCCTGCCAATTCCGGAATCTCGTCCCTGACCGTGTAACCCCGGCCCTCCAGGAGCACCTTGCGCACCAGGGAATAGCCATTGGCGTGCAGGCCGCTGGAGGCAAGGCCGATGAGGCGGTGGCCCACGGCGATTTCCGAACCGTCCAGGATCTGGTCCCGCTCCACCACCCCCACCACAAACCCGGCCAGGTCATAGTCGCCGGGCTGGTAAAGGCCGGGCATTTCCGCGGTTTCTCCGCCGATCAGGGAACAATGGGCCTGGCGGCACCCGTGGCTGATGCCTTCGATGATCTGGGTGGCCACCCCGGGGGCCAGCGCCCCCATGGCCAGGTAGTCCAGGAAGAACAGGGGCGCGGCCCCATGCACAATGATGTCGTTGACGCACATGGCCACCAGGTCGACGCCGATGGTATCGTGGCGCTCCATGAGGACGGCAATCTTCAGCTTGGTGCCCACCCCGTCGGTGGAGGAGACCAGGACCGGGTCGCGATATTTCTGCACGTCAAGATGGAAAAGCCCGCCGAAGCCCCCGATCTCCCCCAGCACCCCGGTGCGATAGGTGGATTTGACCAGGGGGCGGATGCTCTTCAGGAAGGCATCGGCCTTGTCGATATCAACCCCGGCCTCCTTATAGGTGACAGTCATTCCTCACCCCCTTTTCCCTATCGCCAGAGCCCGGCCAGCCCGGGCTGGTCGCGGCTAATTCTTGGTTTTAAAACCCAGGGGGGTTATCCCGGCGCAGGAGCATTTGGAGCAGCCTTGCCCCAGCTCCTCGCCGCCGGCCGGAGCCAGGGCCAGGCCGCAGGCCGGACAACGGTAACTCTGACGGCCCAGGGTGTAATCCCCTCCTTCGATGCGGATGGCCTTGCCGTTCACCAGGGCGTCAGCCACCGCCTGGTGCGCCCGGGCCAACATCCGGGTCACCGTGGGGCGGGATACCTGCATCTGCTGCGCCACCTCTTCCTGGGTCAGGCCTTGAAGGTCCGAAAGGCGCAAAGCCTCCAGCTCATCCACGGTGATCACCGCCTGCTCCAGAACCCTCAAGGGGATCCCCTGGGGTTTAAAAAAAGTGACCCCCGGTTCCATTTCCACTGCGCGGGACTTTCTTGGTCTGGCCATCCTGACACCGATCCGTTAAAATGTTTCAATTAGTTTTAGTGCCATCTCCCAGGGCTGTCAAGGGGAAAGCCCCGGACGCCGAACCCGTGCCGGGTCCGACCCGGAAAGGACTAAAGAAACATGCCGGACCAGTCTTATCGTCACCAGGTGGAGGAATGCGCCGCCTTTGTTGGGCCTAAATTAGGCGTCAGCCCGGAGTGGGGCATCATCCTGGGCACCGGCCAGGGGCTTTTGGCCCAGCAGCTCAAAGGAGCCGGCGCCCTCCCGTACGAAGCGTTGCCACATTTCCCCCGGGCCACCAGCCCCGGCCACCAGGGCCGCCTCTGCTGGGGGCAATTGGCGGGCAAACCGGTGCTGCTGTGCCAGGGCCGCTTCCATGCCTACGAAGGCTACAGCCTGGGCCAGGTGATCTTCCCGGTGCGGCTGATGGCGGCCTTGGGGGTGAGGACGCTGGTCATCACCAATGCCGCCGGCGGCCTCAACCCCCGGTTCCGGGCCGGGGAGTTAATGCTCATCTGCGACCATATTAACTTGATGGGGGACAATCCCCTGGTGGGAGAGAATATCGATGCCTGGGGGCCCCGCTTCCCGGACCTGAGCGTCCCCTATGACCCGAGCCTGATGGCACTGGCGGAGGAGGCGGCCCGCCGGGAGAGACTGACCTTGCGAAAGGGTGTCTACGTGGCGGTCAAGGGGCCCAGCCTGGAGACTCCGGCTGAGACCCGCTTCCTGAGGGGCATCGGCGCCGACGCGGTGGGCATGTCCACCGTCCCCGAAGTGATCGGCGCCATCCACGCCGGCCTTCGGGTCCTGGGGATTTCCGTGCTCAGCAACCTCAACCTGCCGGATGCCATGGCGCCCATCTCCGTCGATGAGATCATCGCCACGGTGACCCGGGCTGAGCCGCAATTGGTGCAACTGCTGCAGGGAGTGATCGAACTGGCCCCGGCCGGCCTTTAAGCCTGGCCTTTCTTTTTCCTGGCCGGTTTGGGCCCGGCCTTGGCCTTTTTCGCCGCCCTGGGAGTTCCCTCGGGGGGCGTCACCGCCGCCTCTGCCGGCGCCGCCGGAGTGGCGGGCCGCGCTGCGGCCTTGGCGGCTGGGCGAGCGGCAGTCTCCAGGACGTAAACCCTCTTGGCCGGGGGGAGATTTTCCAGGGATGCGCCGCACGAGGAGCAAGCCTTGATGGTAAGGGGATTCTGCGCTTGGCAAACCGGGCACTTGAGCCACAGCTGCATTACCGTTCCTCCGGGGTTTTTCCTTACCAATAGCAAACCCCAAGGCATTATTCAAGATTTTTCTTTGGGCTCTGATTCACTCCCGGTGCAGTCACCGGGTCGGCCTTAAACCTTCCTAACGAGGACAAGACCTATGAAAAAGCAAGTCATCAAGACAGATCAGGCCGCGGCTCCGGTCGGGGCCTACAGTCAGGCCCTCTCCGCCGGGCCCTATGTTTTTGTCTCCGGCCAGATTCCTCTGACCGCGGCCGGCAAACTGGTGGAAGGGGATATCGTGGTCCAGACCGTCCAGGTACTGGAGAACCTCAAGGCGGTCCTGGCGGCGGCGGGACTGACCCTGAATGACGTGGTCAAAACGACGATTTTTCTGGCGGACCTGGCCGACTTCCCGGAGATGAACCGGGTTTATGGGGAATTTTTCCCGGCCTCCCCTCCGGCCCGGAGCACCGTCCAGGTGGCCGGCTTGCCCCGGGGGGTGGCCCTGGAGATCGAGGCCGTGGCCCTGAAAAAGGCCTGGCCGGCGTGAGCTTGGAATAAGGCTTTTTTGTCATCCTGAACGAAGTGAAGGATCTAAAACTTATTATAATAGATTCTTCGCTTCGCTCAGAATGACCATTGAGGAAATTGGTGGTTTTACGGCAGCCTGTCAGGGCTTGTCCGGCCCCGGCGGCCCTTCTTTGCGGAACTTCGCCGCCACCTTTTCCCAGGTGGTCTTGATCTCGCCCACGGTCTTATCCAGCCCCGTCTTGAGCTCCTCCCAGGCTTCGCCCCCCACTTCCCTGGCTTTCTTCAGCCTGGCCTGGGCCGATTCCTGCAGGCCCCGTAATTTTTCGATCTGCTTGGTCAATTCCACCCGGCGCTCGGCGGTGGCCTTTTCCGCCCGGGCTTTCAAGCCTTCGATTTTGGCCGACCACTCTTTGAGCTGGGTCTCCAGCTTTTCCTGGTAGACCTGGCGCTTGCCCACCGCATCGGCCCAGGTATTGCTGACCTCCTCCAGGGCCTCGTCCAGGCTTGTCCTGGCGGTCTCCCAGGTTTCCTCGCCGGCTTGCCGCAGTTCCTGGAGCTTCATCCGGGCGATGGTCAGTTTGGCCTGCAGGTCGGCAACTTGCTTGTCGATTTCGGCCTTAGCCGCGGCAGACGCGGTCTCGCCCCTGGCCTGCAGTTCCTGGAATTTCTGGGACCACTTATTAAGCTGGGCCTCTATCTTTTCCTGGTATTGCTCTTTTAATCCCATGGCATGCCTCCTCAGGCAGTAAAGTGGCGCTATCCGCACCATCGCCCCTGCCAAACGCCACCGGTGCAGGCGCCGGCTGTCCGGGGACCAACCTCTCCCGCGACCTGGCTGCTATTCCTTCTCCCTGGGCTTGGGCCCCCGGAGGCGCTGAATCAGGGAGACGACAAAGATCACGGTGAAGATGTAAAAGAATGCCTGACCGGCACTGGTATAATTCCCCAGTATCCCGGTGAACCCCAGCAGGCCGGCGATGATGGCGATCAGGGCAAAGATTTCGGACCAGGACATGATTCGATCTCCTTACGGATGGGAGTGCACGGCCCGGGCCCCTCTCACCCGGAGGCCGCGGCAAAAAACTTCAATTCCGGAAAGGGCAAGTAATCACCGGTTCCGGGCGAAAGTTGGAGAGAGCGGACGCCGCCCCCTTACCCCGAGCTACCCCGGGTCTGTTAACCTTCTGTTAATCATCCGCAATTTTCCAGTCAAGGCAGCGCCAATGTAAGGGCGAGGTTTCCTCGCCCGAAAATCGGGCGGGGAGACCCCGCCCTTACAGAAAGCGGCGGGCATGAGGTAGGGTGCGTCTCACGCACCAATAATGGTGCGATAGATGCAGGCCTTCTTTGTATGGCCAATAAAATTCTTTATGAAAGCAGCCGAGGATTTTTAGGGAAGAATCCGCCACCCGATCAGGCCGGCGGCGGCGTCGGCGGGGAAGCCCGGCGAACGGCCAGCCAGTAATAGATCACCGGCACTACCACCAAGCTGAAGGCGGATGGCTTCTTCCTTCCCGGAGGCTTACCAGGGGGGAGGCAAGCTCCGGGAAGGGCCTGAGGTTAATAGGTTTTTCGCTTCTTCGTCTGGCCATTAGGCTCCTGATAATCTTCATCGTCTGCCGATTCGGCCCGGAGCACCTGGCCGTTGCCCGCGTCCACCTTTACCTCCAGGCCGTTGCTCAAGAGCACGCGGTAGACCAGGCAGCCGTTCGCGTTTTCCAACGCCACTTTTCTGACCCGGGAGCCGGGGTAGGCGGCCAGGGCGGCGGCCATGGCTTTATCAGCCGGGAGGGTGGCCAGGGCGGTGAGATCGACCGGTTCTGGCTCCGGGACCTTGATGCTGCAGGAATAGGCGGGAGCCGGGGGACTGGATTGCCCCTGGGCGGCAGGCGGCGGCATCCCGGCTGACCCGGCTCCCATGCTTATCAGAACCGTCAGCCAGGCCAACGCCGTAATCCCCAGGCCTTGGCCTCTAAGGAGTCGTTCATGGTTTTCTTCCTGTCTGGAGACCGCAGCGGGCATGCAAATATCACCCATACCGGACCTGCCCACTTACCTGCCGAACATGGTGGCGTCCTTGGAGGCCTTCCAATCCGGGAGGATGGAGCCGTTTTGGCCATGGACCCCCATTTCGGCGACCACCGCCCCTTTATAAAGCAAGGGGACTTTCCATTCGCCCTGTTTGCCCAACCAGGGAGGACCCACCTGCAGATCCTTGACAATTCCCTGCACCGTCTGGGCTGCCTGTTCCCGGGTGACGGACAACTTCTGGATGAAAGGATTCTGTCCCTTGATGAGAATCTCTCCGGTGGCGGGATTCATCCGCATCTTGGCGACAATTTTCCCCTCCAGCATTAACGGGACTTCAAGTTTGATATCCCCTTGTTTGCCCTGTTTGGTAAAAGGCTGGCCCACTGAAAGTTTGGATATAGCCGAACTCACAGTAGACTTGGCCTGATCGGCGGTAATGACGGGGGGGATTTGCGGGCCTTCGTCTTTTTTACCTTTTTTGGCCAGGGCAGGCCCGGCGCACAGCAAGGCGACGGCCAAAACGCCCAAAATGATTCGGATAGCAGTCTTCATGGACTTTCCTCCTTTGAACTCATAATAAAGATTGATGATTACCTGCACCTTTCCGGAACATTACATTTTGGCAAGGTTGAGACCGACGGCAAGAAAAGGGCGATAAGGCAATATTAGGCGGGCAGATAAACAGTGAATAGCGAACCGCTTCCAACTTCGCTGGCCGCTTCCATCCGGCCGCCGTGGGCCTGGATAATGGCTTTAACCAGGCTCAGGCCCAGGCCCAGTCCGCGCTGGGACCGGCTTTTATCGCCGCGGTACAACCTGTCCCAGATCTTGGGAAGTTCCTCCGGGGAGATGCCCACGCCGTTGTCCCGGACGGTGATGATCTTCCAGGACCCTTCCACCGCCGCGGCCACTTCTATCCTGCCACCGGGCGGGGTGTACTTGAGGGCGTTATCCAGCAGATTGGCCAGGGCCTGCTGGAGGCGGGTGGCGTCGGCGGTGACATAAAGTTCTGGGGGGTAGCTGGTGGCAATGGCAATGTGCTTTTCTTCCGCCACGATCTGGTAAAGCTCCAAGATCGCGTCGAGCAGAGGGGGCAGATTCACCGGCTCCAGTTTAAGGCTCAGAGTGCCGGTCTCCGCCTCAGCGATGTCCATGAGGACGGTTATCAAGGTGGAAATGCGCTCGGTTTCTTCCAGGCAATCGGCCAGGGCCTCCTGGCAGGCGTCGGGCTGTTCCGGAGCTTGCAAAGCCGCCTCCGCCACGCCCCGCATCCGGGTCAGGGGCGTGCGCAAATCATGGGCCACGTTATCCAGGGTCTCCCGCATGCCGTTCATCAAACCGGCGATTCGGTCCAGCATCTGGTTGAACAGCCGGGCCAGTTCGTCCAGCTCATCCCCCGTGGCTCCCTCCGGGGCCCGGGCTTCCATCAGGCCCGTGGCCGTAATGGTGCGCACCGTCTGGATGAGATGGCGGATGGGCCGCAAGGCCCGCCCGGCCAGGAATTGACCTCCCGCCAGCCCCAGCAGGATCACGGGAAGCGTGACCCCGAGGGCCACCCGGCGGAAACTTTCCAGAAGCTCTTCCCGGCCTTCCGTGCTCTTGCCCACCTGGAGGAAAAAGCCATCGGGGAGTTTGATGGTGGCGATCTCCAGCACATTCTCATCATCCCGCGCCCTGAGGTGGAGCCAGTCTTTCTCCCCGCCCCGGCCCTCCAGCCGGTTCAAGTCAAAATTAGCCCACTGGTCCGGCAGATTTAAGAACAGCGTCTGGTTCCGGGGCCCCGCCACCCGCACGAAATAGATATTAGGTTTGCCGGCATACTTCTCAAACTTAATGGCGTTTCTCAGGGCGATGAGCCCGCCGGCCTTATATTGGGCCTGATATTCCTTCAAAGTGGCCTGAATAATTTCCTGGTCTTTGTGCCGCAGGGAAGAGGAAAGCGAAAAATAAGCAGTGATGAGAATGACCAGGGAACTGAGGCAGAAGATCACCGAGAACCAAAGGGTCAGCCGGACGCTGATTCTCTGGCGGACGCGGTTAAGCAAGCTTAAGTACATAACCCACCCCCCGGATGGTGTGGATCAGTTTCCTCTCAAAATCCCGGTCCACCTTATTCCGCAAGCGGCAGACCAGCACGTCCACCACGTTGGTCTGGGGGTCAAAATCCAGTTCCCACACATGCTCCAGGATCATGGTCTTAGAGATGACCCTCCCGGCCTGGCGCAGGAGATATTCCAACAGCGCGAACTCCCGGGGTTGCAGGTTGATTTCCACCCCTCCTCTCATCACCTTCCGCGTCAGTAGATCGAGGGTCAGGTCCCCCACTTCCAGGCGGGTGGGTTGCGCCGCACCGCTGGCCCGGCGGATCAGCGCCTGGACCCGGGCCAGGAGCTCGGAGAAGGCGAAGGGTTTGGTGAGGTAATCGTCACTGCCGGTCTCAAGTCCCTTGACGCGGTCATCCACCGCCCGCCTGGCGCTCAGGATGATGACGGGGACATTGACCTTATTGCGCCTCACCTCTTGGATCAGGTTCAGGCCATCCAACCTGGGCAGCATCAGGTCGATGATGGCCGCGTCGTATGGTTCGGTCAGGGCCAGGTGCAAGCCCTCTACGCCATCGGCGGCATGATCCACCGCATATCCCGCCTGCCTCAGCCCCTTGATGATAAACGAGGCGATCTTTTGGTCATCTTCCACCACCAAGATGCGCATGGCTCTGATTATCTCTCTTTTGGTAATTTTGTCATAGGTAATTCCCAGGCAAGATGGAACGGGATGCGGATATAATACCGTTTTCGGTTTTCGGTTTTCGGTTTTCGGTTAAAGAGAAAGAAAGTTAGATTCTCGTTTGCGGACTAAATGGTAGGTCACCAGCGCCAGGGGCGAGGTTTCCTCGCCCGCAAATCGGGCGGGGAGACCCCGCCCCTACAGAAAGCGGCGGGCACAGAGGCCCGCGGCAGCGGTCCGCAAGGTCATTCAAATTGCCATGGCTCGCGCCTTGCGCCACCTAACCTGCACCGGGCTGCGGCTGGCATTCGAACCTGGAGATGGTGCGCGGAGCGCACCCTACGATTTACTCGGCATTGGCGCCTTATACCAAGGCTTCAAAAGAATAATATTTGTAGCCGCAGGCTTTACCGTGAAAGTCCACCCGTTAAGGGTGGTAAACGAAGTGCCTCTTGTGGTTTGCAGATAAATGTAGGGGCGCAATTCATTGCGCCCTGAAGGGCGTGATAAATCACGCCCCTACAAAGGAACTTTCATTCTCGGGGGTGGCCAAATGGGTCATGGGCGTTTAGCCTGCGTCGGTGCCGGCTGGAAAGCCGGTGCCACCTGAATTTTATTCCTTTAGTCGCAACCTGGGATTAGCGCCTTGGCGGGAGGATTTTTAGGGAGGAATCCGCTCAGGCCGGCGGCGGGGCCCCCCCGGAAGCTCGGCGGGCGGATATCCAGTAATAGATCACCGGCACCACTACCAGGCTGAAGGCGGTGGAGGCAAACAGACCGAAGATGAAAGCCCAAGCCAGGCCAGAAAAGATGGGGTCCAGGGTGATGACCCAGGAGCCGAACATGGCGGCCAATGCGGTGAGCAGGATGGGCCGGAAACGGATGGCCCCGCACCTGAGCACCGCCTCTTTCAGGGGCCAGCCCTGGTCCAGGTGATGGCGGATAAAGTCAATGAGGATGATGGAGTTGCGCACCACGATGCCCGCCAGGGCGATCATGCCGATCATGGCGGTGGCGGTGAAAAAGATGGGGTCGCCGTAGCTCTGCACCCGCCAGGCGAACAGGGCGTTCAGCAGCGCAAACCCGGGCATGATGCCGATCATGGTCAGGGGAATGGCCACCATGATCACCAGGGGCATGGTGTAGGAGCCGGTCTGGAGAATCAGCAGGATATAAATACCGATGAGCGCTCCCAGAAAGGCGATCCCCAGGTCCCGGAAGACCTGGACCGTGATCTTCCACTCCCCTTCCCCGGACCAGTTCACTTTAAAGCCCGGAGCCAGGGGCCGGCGGCTGACATCCCCCATCAGGTCCAGGATGGCGTTCACCGGGCTGGTGCCCGCCGTGCTCCCCATGACGAAGACCAGCCGCTCCAGGTTTTTCCGCATAATGGACTTGGGCGCGCTGTCGTGGACGAAACTCCCCAGCTCCTCCAGGGGGACGGGTTTGCCGGCCGGGTTTTTGAAATAGAGCTGGCCCAGATCCACACTGGAGGAGCGCTCAGCCCGGGGCCAGCGCAGGAGAATCTCCAGGGGCAGGCGCTCCGTGGCCACATGCACCCGGCCCACGGCCTCCCCCGCCTGGGCCATGGCCAGCCCCCGGGCAAGCTGGGACTGGCTCAAACCGTTCAGGGCGGCCTTCTGCCGGTCCACCTGGAAGCGGAGCCGAGGCTGGTGGGTTTCCACCGAGGTATCCACGTCCACCACCCCTGGGGTCTTCAGGAAGAATTCCTTCACCCGCTCCGCTTCCTTGATGATGGCTTCGTAAGTGGCGCCCACGGGGCCGGTGACTTCCCCCACCAGGGTCCTGAGCACCGGCGGTCCCGGCGGCACTTCGACAATCTTCAGGCGCACCCGGTGTTTTTGGGCAATGGCCTCCAGGCCCGGGCGCACCCACAGCGCCACTTCGTGGCTGCCGGACTGCCGCAGATGCTTGTTCACCAGGTTGACCCGCATCTCCCCCACCCACGGCCCCTTTTTCAGGTAGTAATGGCGCACCAAACCATTGAAATCGATGGGGGCGCCCACGCCGGCAAAGGTGACGCAGTTGTCCACCTCCGAAACCGTGGTCAAATACTGGCAAAACTCTTTCAGAGTCGCCTCGGTGCTTTCCAGGGTGGTGTCATTGGGCATGTCCGCCACCACCAGAAATTCGTTTTTGTTGTCATAGGGGAGCATCTTCAAAGGCACCAGCCCCAGCACCGGCAGGGCCACCGAAATGATGAACAGCCCAACCACGCCCAGCAGGAACAGACGGCTCAGGCTCCGGCTGCTGAGCAGCGGGTCCAGGGTCCAGCAGTAGGCCCGGTAAATGAAGGACTCCTCCAGGACAAAGGGTTTTTCCTCTTTCCCATACTCCTTTTTGAGCAAATGGTACGTGGCCCAGGGGGTGACGGTAAAGGCCACGAACAGGCTCATCAGCATGGCCAGGGGGACGTTTAAGGGCATGGGGCGCATGTAAGGGCCCATCATGCCGGTGACGAAAAACATGGGGATAAAGCTGATGATCACCGCAAAGGTGGCCAGGATGGTAGGCGTCCGGACCTCATCCACCGCCACCAGGGTGGCCTCCAGGGGCGGATAGTCCCGCAGTTGAAAGTGCCGGTGGATGTTTTCCACGTCGATGATGGGATCGTCCACCAACAGGCCCAGGGACAGGATCAAAGCAAAGAGGGTCACCCGGTTAATGCTGTAACCCACCAGCATGTTCCCCAGGAGCGTGATGGCCAGGGTCATGGGCACCGCCAGGGCGACGATGAGGGCCTCCCGCCACCCCAGAAAGAGCGTCAGCAACACGGTAATGGACAGCACCGCGATGAGGAGTTCCCGCATCAGTTCGTTGACCTTGTCATTGGCGCTCTCGCCATAGTCCCGGGTCACCTGCACCTTGATGCCGGCGGGAATGACCTCCTTTTTCAGGGTGTCGATCTTTTGGAGCAGACCCTCGGCCACCGTCACCGCGTTGGTGCCGGAGCGCTTGGCAAAGGCCATGGTGACCGCCGGATAAAACCGGTCCTTTTCCACCCCCAGGGCCGCGGCGTCGGCGGCCGCCCCGAAAACGATGCGGCTGATCTCCACCGGCTCCTCCGGGCCGTCGATGATCTTGGCCACGTCCCGGAGATGGACCGGTCGGCCCTGATGCACCCCCACCACCAGGCCGGCCACTGCCTCCCCGGATTTCAAAAACGGCCCGGCCTCCACCAGGTATTCTTTATCCTGCCGGGAAAAATGCCCGGCCGGCAGGTTGACGTTGCTGACCTCCAGGGCCTGGACTAACGCCCCCAGGTCCAGCCCATGGGCCGCCAGGCCCGCCGGGTCGGGGAGCACCCGCACCTGGCGCCGCCGGCCGGCCACCACGTAAGAGCGGGCGGTGTCCGGGATGCTTTGCAGGCGGTGTAAAAGTTCGTCGGCCACCCGGCGGAGCTCGTAGTCATCCGCGGTCTCGCTGTACAGGGTGAGGGTGACGATGGGCACGTCGTTGATGTTCATGGGTTTGACCACCCAACCCGCCACCCCGGAAGGCACCTCGTCGATGTTGGAGAATACTTTGTTGTAGACCTTGAAGAGACTCTTCTCCAGGTCCTCCCCCACCCGGAATTTGGCGGTGACCACCGCGAACCCGTCCCGGGCCTGGGAATAGAGGTCTTCCAGCCCCTCCATCTCCCAGAGTTTCTTTTCCAGGTTGATGACCACCAGGTTTTCCACTTCCTGGGGCGAAGCCCCGGGGAAACGGATGAGAATGTCCACCATGGGCACGGTAATCTGGGGGTCTTCCTCCCGGGGCGTAAAGAGGATGGCCACCGCCCCGGCCAACAGGCTGATGATGATCACCAGGGTAGGCAGCTTGGAAAGGAGAAAGACCCGGACCAACCGGGCCGTTAAACCGAAATGGGGCTCTTTCTGTGACATAAGTTTGGAATAGGTTTGTGGGAGAGGGGGCTAAGGGCCACAGGCCCTTTGGTCGGCTGACTTTCAGCAGCCGACAAATAAAGACTAAGCCCCCCTCCCCCACACCCCCACCCCCAATCCAGTAAGGGGTTGACTCCGGCAAAACTTACAAAGGAGGAAAGCTGCAGGGGGGCACGGCGGGCCCGTGCCCTTTTTCTTTTCCTCGTTCCCAAGCTCCCGCTTGGGAACGAAAATGGCGGCCCAAGCTCTGCTTGGGCACCATCCGCCATAAACCGGCCATGTCGCTAAACGGGCGGGGGAACCCCGCCCCTACACAAAAATCCAGGTCTTCGGGTCTGTGCGGCGCAGGCTAAAACGCATAGCCAATTATTGCCACCGCCCAGAGAATGAAGTTCCTTTGTAGGGGCGTGATTTATCACGCCCTTTAGGGCGCAATGAATTGCGCCCCTACATTTGATGACCAAATCATTTCTTTTCGGGGCTGATGACTATTTTATCCCCTGCCTGCAAACCGGCCAGGACCTCCACCTCCTGGTCGAGGCGGCGTCCCAGGGTGACCTGGCGCAGGGTCGGCCGGCCCCCCACCACCACCTCCACCATGGAGAGCTGGCCCACCTGGCGCACCGCGGCCAGGGGAATCAGATACCCCCGGGTTTCCCCCAGGGGCACGTACATCCGGGCGAACATCCCGGGGACCAAGGCCGGGTGCAAAGGCGTCGTGCCGGGGAGCTCGCCGCCTGAATGGACTTGTGGCTCTGTGTCGGTACCACCCTCTTTACCCTTTTCAGGGGGTTGGGAGGGGAGTTTGAGGGGAGGGCGGGGGAGCTGCGCTCCCCCCGCCCACCCC
>Ga0315268_10002310_pt1 | contig 21625 bp, 24 predicted proteins | sample C1_top_MG_FD_204535 | JGI IMG/M metagenome (GOLD analysis project Ga0315268, IMG submission 204535) | Sediment microbial communities from Yellowstone Lake, YNP, Wyoming, USA - C1_top | ecosystem: Environmental > Aquatic > Freshwater > Lake > Sediment | place: USA: Wyoming | collected 2017-08-01 | reverse complement strand
CGGTCTAAAGGCCTACGTAACCCGCGACGTCGCAGCCGCACAGGAGGTCGCCCACCGAGACGAGGACGTCGACCACCTCTACGCCCAGATATACCGCGAGCTCCTTACCTACATGCTCGAGGATCCGCGGACGATCCGTCAGGCGACGCACCTGCTGTTTGTCGCCCAGCATCTGGAACGCATCGCCGATCACGTCACCAATGTCTCGGAATGGGTGGTCTACCTCGTCCACGGCGAGATGCGGGACCTGAACCCGTAGGACCGGGGCCGCCCGGCGCGAAGAAGGGGAAGGCGCTAACCGCGAGGGAGCGGATGGGTGACTTGACTGAAGAGAAAGTGTCATCTGAGCGGGTCTTCACCGGTCGCATCCTCAAGGTGCGGGTGGATGAGGTGCTGCTTCAACCCGGAGGCCACTCGGCGCGACGGGAGGTCGTCGAGCATCCGGGAGCGGTGGCCATTGTTCCCCTTACCGAGGATGGTCGGGTCCTTCTGGTTCGGCAATACCGATACGCGGCGGGCGTGGAACTCCTCGAGATCCCGGCCGGGACCTTGGAGCCGGGGGAAGACCTCGCAACCTGCGCCCGGCGTGAGTTGAGCGAGGAGACCGGTGGGCGAGCCCTAGCCCTGGAACTCCTGGCCACGGTCTTCACCTCGCCGGGCTTTTGCGATGAACGGATTAACATCTACCTGGCCCGGCTCGATCCGGAGACTGTTGACGAGCAACATCCGGATGAGGACGAACGCCTCCAAGTCGAAGCCCTCCCGCTGGCCAAAGCTCTGGACATGGCTCTGGCCGGGCGGATCCAGGACGCCAAGAGCGTGGTCGGTCTGACCTTGGCGGCGGCTAGGGTTGGGGCCCTGGGACGAGCCGAAGAGGATGGACGGCGGTGACAGCGGGCGCGGGTGTCCGACCGGGGGGGCCTGGCCTGCCTTGCGGCGAGGAGGAAGGCGGACGCCCCGTCCTGGCCGACCTCCATGTCCACGTGGGCCGGGCCCGGGGCCGCCTGGTCAAGGTGACCGCCTCGCCGCGGCTGACCCTGTCCGGGATCATCGAAGAGAGCGTCACCCGCAAGGGTCTTGACGTCGTGGCCATCGTCGACGCCCAGTCGCCACCCGTGCTCGAGGAGATCGAGGACGAGATACGGTCGGGTCGGCTGGAGACGCTTCAGGGCGGCGGGCTACGGACCAGAGACGACCGGGGCGGCGGTATGCGGGCCAAAGACTACCCGGTCGGCGGGGCACGGGCTGGAAGTAACGGGACGGGCTGGACGGGCAAGGGCCACGGAGGATCACTTCTGCTCCTTCTGGCCTCGGAGGTCGAGGTCGACGAACCTGGCATCGGACCCGTCCACTATCTCGGTTACCTCCCCGATTTCGAGACAGCCCGATCCTTCTCGTCCTTCCTCTCCCGGCGAGTGACGAACGTAAGCCTTAGTTCGCAGAAGGCCCGGTCCAGCGGGGAGGAACTCGCCCGCTGGCTCGGCGCGGCCGGGGGCTTTCTCGTGCCGGCCCACGTTTTCACCCCGCACAAAGGTTTCTTCGGCCAGGGTGGGACAGACCTCCGCCAGGCCCTGAGCGAACGGGCGCTGCGAGCCGTGCCGGCGGTGGAACTCGGCCTGAGCGCCGATACCGACCTGGCCGACCTTGTCCCGTCCCTGGCGCCCTTCACCTACCTCACGAGTTCGGACGCCCACTCGCCGGAGACCATCGCCCGCGAGCACTGCGCTCTGGATCCGACGGTCGCCCCCGAGGGCTTCGACTTCAGGACTCTGGCCAAGACCATCCGCGAAGGACGACTCCTGGCCAACTACGGTCTTGATCCACGGATCGGCATGTACCACCGCGCCTTCTGCCGCAAGTGCGGCTTTGTGGCCGGGGAGAACGCGCTCACCGGCGATGCCTGCCGTGCCGGGGGCGTCTGCCCGGCCTGCGGGAAGGACGGGCTCGTCGGGGGAGTCCTGGATCGGATCATGGAGATCGCTCGCGGGGCCGGCGCGGAGTCCTTCGCCCGTGTCCGCCCTCCCTATGCCCACGTCATCCCGCTCCGCTACGTGCCCGGGGTCGGGCCGGCCACCCTGAGACGGCTGCTAGGGCGCTTCGGAACCGAACTCGACATCCTCCATCGGGTCCCCGAAGAGGAACTGGCGGCGGAAGTAGGGGGAAGGCTGGCGGCCCGGATCGTGGCCGCCCGCGGCGGCGCCGGCCTCCTGCGCATCGACCCGGGCGCCGGGGGGCGCTACGGTCGGGTGCGGCCGTCCGACGGTCTGTCCGATCTCCCTCATAAAGGTCGTCCGGACTGAATACGGGATTCCGCGGTCACTCGGAAGCCGGGGGAGTTCGGTTTGACCTTCGTCGGCCAATTTCGAAACGGGCTCAAGGGCTATCTCGGCCTATCCCTGCCCTACTACTTCTTTGTCTCCCTGCTCTTTGTCATGGGGGTGGTCTTCGGCGCCGTGGCCGTCAACGCTCTCGCTCCGCGGCAAAAGGTCGAGCTCCTCGACTACCTCAAGGTCTTCCTGCGCGGGCTGTCCCAACAGCTGGGCGACATCGACGGCGGCGTGGTCTTGAAACAGTCGGTGACGGCCAATCTTAAGACGGCCGGTCTCGTCTGGCTCCTTGGAGCGACCGTCATCGGGGCGCCGCTGACCGTTGTCATCGTCTTCGTCCGGGGTTTCGTCGTCGGCTTTTCGGTTGGCTTCCTCGTCGGGGAGATGGGGGGCAAGGGCCTCTCCCTGGCCCTTCTGGCCATTTTCCCTCAGAGCGTCGTCGCCGTCCCGGCCATTCTGGCCCTCAGTGTCTCCTCGCTGGCCTTCTCGGTCCTCATCGTCCGGCAGCGGGTCGGAAGGTTCAAGGTCAACCTGGCCGAGGAATTCCTGGCCTACACCTTCACCTGCCTTGTTCTGGCCGCCGCTCTCGTGGGGGCCAGCCTCATCGAGGCCTACGTGACACCTGTCTTCATGGGCCTGATAGCCGGGGCCTGATCTTACCTCCAGCCAAAAACAGTTCATCCGCGAAGGACGCCGAATTGCCTGAGAAGGAATTCCTTTGGCCGCTCCAAAGATGATATGGGATGAGCACGGGTTCCACACTCAGAGGAGGTCCAGGCAAGTGATCATAGGTGTCCCGAAAGAGATCAAGACCGACGAAGCGCGGGTGGCCATCACCCCGGCCGGCGTGGCCACGCTGACCCTCGCCGGCCACCGAGTTCTGATCGAGGTAGCCGCCGGCGTGGGCAGTGGCTTCGACGACGCCGACTACGTCGCGGCCGGCGCGATCATGACCAAGGACAAGAGGCAGTTGTTTGACGAGGCCGAGATGATCATCAAGGTCAAGGAACCCTTGGCCTCGGAGTACGACCTCTTTCACGAGGAACAGGTTCTCTTCACCTACCTTCACCTGGCCCCGGACCGTCAGCAGACCTTGGCCCTCCTCAAGGCCAAGATTATCGGAGTTGCCTACGAGACGGTCGAGGTGAACGGCGCCCTGCCCCTCCTGACTCCGATGAGCGAGATCGCCGGCCGCATGGCCACCCAGATCGGCGCCCACTTCTTGGAGAAGCCCCAGGGTGGTCGCGGTGTCCTGCTGGGGGGAGTGCCCGGGGTCGCCCCTGGCGACGTCGTCATCATCGGCGGCGGGGTGGTAGGCGTCAACGCTGCCCGCATGGCCCTCGGTCTCGGCGCTCACGTCTCGATCTTCGACATCAGCCCCGACCGCCTGCGGGCGATCGACGACATCTACGGCGGCCGTGTCGTCACCCTGGCCTCCACCCCCTACGCGGTGGCGGAGGCCGTGGCCAGGGCCGATCTTGTCGTTGGCGCGGTTCTCATCCCCGGGGCCCGGGCGCCCAAGCTGGTGACTGAGGCCATGGTCAAGAAGATGAAACCCGGAGCGGTCATCGTCGACGTGGCCATCGATCAGGGCGGTTGCATCGAAACCATCGACCGGGTGACGACGCACCGCGACCCCATCTACGTGAAGCACGGCGTGGTCCACTACTCCGTGGCCAACATGCCCGGCGCCGTGGCTCGCACATCCACGCTGGCCCTGACCAACGCGACCCTACCCTACGCCATGAAGCTGGGGAAAGACCCCCTCGCGGCCATCAAGACAGTGAAAGGCCTCGACATGGGTGTCAACGTCTTCCGCGGCAAGCTGACCATCCAGGCCGTGGCCGGGGCCCACGGCTTGCAGTACACACCCCTGGAGGAGGCCATGGCCTAGGATCGTGACCTCCTGTGAGCCCAGCCGACACGGCCGGCCCGCGAGGCCGAGTCGGAACGACGCGGGCTGGGCCGGCCGGGCTCGGGCCGGACTGGTTGACCGGAGGAATCTTCGCCACCACGTAGAATGGCGAGGACTAGTTGCCATAATCGGTCGGCTTATCCGTCGCCCGGCCGAGGCCTGAGGCAGCCTCAGGTTCACGATATCTTAGCGGCGCCAGAGGAGCAGGGCATGCAGGATCTCATAGGCGAGTTCATAAACTATCTGAGCGTAGAGCGTGGGCTGGCCTCCAACACCCTCGAGTCTTACGGGCGAGATTTGCACCAATACTACGCCTATCTGCACACCAAGACTCGCCTGATGTCTTTGCAGGAAGCCTCGCGAGCCAACGTGATTTCCTACCTCCTCCAAATGGAGAAGCAGGGTAAGTCGCCGGCCACGATCGCTCGCCGCCTGGCGGCCCTGAAGTCTTTCTACCAGTTCCTCACGCGCGAAAACCTGGTCGAGCGCGATCCGACCGCCAACCTGGAGTCGCCAAAGCTCGACCGCAAGCTGCCCAAGGTTCTGACCGTTCGAGAGGTGGAACTGCTCCTGAGGCAACCCAAGACCGGCGCCACCGGCGGGCTGCGCGACAAGGCCATGCTTGAGGTCCTCTATGCCACCGGTATCCGGGTTTCGGAGTTGGTCTCCCTGACAACCCCGGATGTGAACCTCGAGATGCACTACCTCCGGTGCCTCGGCAAGGGGTCCAAGGAGCGGCTCGTGCCCGTGGGCAGCATTGCCTGCCAGGCCGTGGCCGACTACTTAACCCTAAGCCGACCCAAGTTGGTCAAGGACCCGGGCGAACGGAGTCTCTTCGTTAATCATCACGGTAAGCGCATGACCCGTCAGGGCTTCTGGAAGATAGTCAAGAAGTACGCCACCGAGGCGGGGGTCAAGAAATCGATCACTCCGCACACTCTGCGGCACTCCTTCGCCACTCACCTCCTGGAGAATGGGGCCGATGTTCGGGCCGTGCAGGAGATGCTTGGCCATGCCGACATCTCGACTACGCAGGTCTACACTCACGTCAGCCGCGGTCGTCTGCGCGACGTCTACAAGAACAGCCATCCAAGGGCTTGAAGGTTGAGCCGGCCCCCGTCCGTCCCCACCTTCCGCAAGGCCTTCACCAGACGCGCGATCCTGGTTGTCCTTGACGGCGTGGGAGCGGGCGCTCTCCCGGACGCGGCCGCCTATGGCGACGCCGGAAGCGACACCCTCGGCAATCTGGCTCGAGCGGTCGGCGGGCTCGACCTGCCAAACCTGGCGGCCATGGGACTCGGCCGCGTCCACGCCATCGACGGCGTGCCGGCTCGGGTCCCGAGTGGGGCGGCCGGCCTCATGGGGGAACTCTCTCCGGGCAAGGACACCCTCACGGGACACTGGGAGTTGGCCGGCCTGGTGACCACGGAACCCATCCCAACCTACCCCCGCGGCTTTCTTCCCGAGATGCTGGACCCCTTCGAGGCCGCCGCCGGCGGGCCGGTCCTCGGCAACAAGATGGCCTCGGGAACAGAGATCATCAAGGAACTGGGCCAAGAACATCTCCGCACCGGTCGGCCCATCGTCTACACTTCCGCCGACAGCGTCTTCCAGATCGCCGCCCACGAGGACGTCATCTCTCTGGACCGTCTCTACCGCCTGTGCGAGATAGCCCGCGAACTCTATCGCGAGCCTCCCTACCTCGTCGGACGAGTCATCGCCAGGCCCTTCACCGGTCCACCCGGGGCCTTCCGGCGGACGACCGGACGCCACGACTACAGCCTACCGCCCCCCGGGCCAATCCTTCTTGAGGACCTGGTAGCCGCGGGGCTACCGGTCATCGCCGTGGGCAAGGTTAGGGACATCTTCGCCGGGCGTGGAATCAGCGAACACCGGCCGGCGGCGGGGAACGCCGAGGTCTTTGAGACGACCGTGGCGGCGGCCCGGGATCTCAAGCAAGGCTTGATCTTGGCTAATCTGGTCGATTTCGACATGCTCTACGGGCACCGGAACGATCCCGCGGGTTTCGCCCGGGCCTTGAAGGACTTTGACAGCCAGTTGCCCCGCCTCAGGCGAGCCGCGCTGGAGCATCCCGGTGGCGGACTCCTCCTGATCACGGCCGACCACGGCTGCGACCCGACAACGCCGAGCACCGACCATTCCCGGGAGTACGTGCCGGTCCTCGTCGAAGGGGCCGGGGGAACCCCCGGGCTCCTCGCGGGAATCGACCTCGGCGTGCGGGAGAGCTTCGCGGATCTGTCGGCGAGCATAGCCGATCTTTTGGGGGTCTCGAACTACCGCGGCCGGGGTCGGAGCTTCGCTTCCGAATGGCGGGGCGAGTAAGGCTAGTTGCCGATGGGGGGAAGGGCAGTGGACAAGGCCCAGACCTCGCTCTGGACCAGAGCGGAAGAAGCGGCCGCCTTCATTCGCCAGGCGGCTTCGCTGGGGGACCGGAAGCTTGAGGCCGCCATCGTCCTGGGGTCCGGGCTTGGCGACCTAGCCGAGGCGATAGCCGAGCCGACGATCATCTCCTACCGGGATATCCCGCACTTTCCCCGCTCGACGGTCGAGGGTCACGCCAGCCGGCTGGTTATCGGTCGCCTTTCGGGCCGTCTGATCTACGGCATGCAGGGCCGCTTTCACTACTACGAAGGATACTCCCTGGCCGAGGCTACTTTCGGGGTCAGGGTAACCCAGCGCCTGGGCCTGCCCGTGATCATTCTGACCAACGCCGCCGGCGGTCTTGATCCGGCCTTCGAGGCCGGCGACCTGATGCTCATCACCGACCACCTGAACCTGATGCCCGACAACCCCCTGCGAGGCCGGAACGACGAGCGCTTCGGACCGCGCTTTCCCTCGCCGGTTGGGGTCTACGACCGGGGTCTCCTGGAGGTGGCCAAGCGGGCGGCGGCCGCGGCGGGAGTGATGTGCCGGGAAGGGGTCTACGCCGCCCTGCAGGGGCCCAGTTACGAGACCGAGGCCGAGGTTCGACTGCTGCGGATGCTCGGAGGCGACGCCGTCGGCATGTCCACGGCCCCGGAGGCTCTGGTCGCCTCCCACGGCGGGCAGAAGGTTCTGGCCGTGTCGACGATAACCAACGTTCTGGGCAAGTCTCCCGGACAGATCGTGACTCACGAGGAAGTCCTGGCCGTGGCTGAGCGGGCGAAGACCCGCCTCGCGGCCCTGATCAAGGGCTTCTTGGCCGAGGAGTGGCCGCGGTAGAACAAGGGCCGGTGGGCACAACGGCGCAAGGGTGCCCGGCGGTCGGGTAGTGCGGTGGAAAAGGAGGCCCGGATCGGGATGGCGCCTTGGTCCGTTGTCGAGGCTATCCGCCGCAAGCGTGACGGGGAGGCCCTGCCGACTTCCGAAATCCAAGCCCTTGTTGAGGGCTATGTGGCCGGCCGAATCCCGGACTACCAGATGAGCGCCTTCCTCATGGCCGTCTACTTCCGCGGTCTCGACCCCCGCGAGATGACCGATCTGACCATGGCCATGGCCCAGTCCGGGGATATGGTCCGCTTCGGCGACGATCCCCGCATCGTGGACAAGCACTCCACCGGCGGGGTGGGAGACAAGACCAGTCTGGTTGTCGTGCCCCTCGTGGCTGCCGCCGGAGCTCTGGTCCCGAAGATGTCCGGACGCGGCCTCGGCCACACCGGTGGGACTCTCGACAAGCTGGAATCTATCCCCGGCTTTCGCACCAGTCTTAGCCCGGAGGAGTTCCGCCGCTCGGTGGACGAGGTCGGCCTGGCCATCGTCGGGCAGACGGGTAACCTCGTGCCGGCCGACAAGCTCATCTACGCCCTCCGCGACGTGACGGCCACCGTGGACAGCACCGGGCTTATCGCCTCCAGCGTCATGTCCAAGAAGATCGCCGGCGGCGCGCGCCGTCTTGTCCTGGACGTCAAGGCCGGGCGGGGGGCCTTCATGCCCACGGCCGAGAAAGCCTTGGAGCTGGCGCGAGCCATGGTAAGCATCGGCAAGCAGGCCGGGATAGCCACTGTGGCCCTGGTCACGGCTATGGACCAGCCCCTCGGACGGGCGGTGGGCAACGCCCTCGAGGTGGAGGAGGCCGTGAAATGCCTCCGGGGCGAGGGACCGGCCGACCTCCGGCACGAAACCGTCGAACTCGGCGCCCACCTCGTTGTCTTGGCCGGCCTGGCCCCCGACACAGGGGTGGCCAGGCCGCTCCTCAACCGTCTCTTGGACACCGGCCAGGCCTTGGAGCGCTTCCGGCGGATGGTCGTGGCTCAGGGAGGCGACCCCGGGGTCTGTGATCGTCTGGAAGAGGTTTTGCCGAAGGCCCCGGCCACGAGCGAGGCCCTTGCTCCGGTGGGCGGTTGGGTCAGGGGCATCGACGCTCTGGCCGTGGGACGGCTCTGCATGCGCCTCGGGGCCGGCCGCCAACGCAAGGAAGACGTTATCGATCCGGCCGTGGGCGTTGTCCTGGCCGCCAAGATCGGAGACCCGGTTGAGAAGGGCCTGCCGCTTGGGGTCGTCCACGCCCGTAGCGAGGCGGAAGCCCGAGAGGGAGCAAGGGCTCTTGAGGCCACCTACGAGTTCTCCGAGGCGCCGGTCTCGGCCGCCGAACTGATTTTGGGCACGGTGGAGTAGCCTACCCCTTTCCGGGCGCCGGACAGTTGCGGGCGCCGGCTGTTCCGGGCCGGCCGGTTCCGGGTCCTGGCTCGGCCCCGCTGGTAGCATGAAGCCTCCTCCCCGAGCGTAACCTTTGGCGGGTCCTCGTGCGCTTCCGCGGGCCCCCGGAGGGATCGCCTTGAGATACCGCACGCCAAGGTTCATCGCCGCCGCCGGGCTCGGCTTGACCATCGCCCTGGCTTTGGCCCTTCCCACCCCCGTCCTGGCCGAGAGCCCGGGGGAGATGGAACTCGTCCAGCCGGTGGTGAGCGAGGGCGGCCAACCGGCCCTCGACCTCGCCTCTCCCTCCGCCGTCCTAATGGAGGTTCTCAGCGGACAGGTCCTCTACGAGAAGGACGCCGCCAAGCCTCTGGCCCCGGCCAGCCTGACCAAGATTATGACCTTGCTCCTGGCCATCGAGGCCATTGAGGACGGGCGACTGGACCTGACGGACAAGCTGGTGGCTTCGGAGAACGCCGAGAGCTACGGTGGGACAGAGATATGGCTTGAGCCCGGAGAGGAGATGTCCATCGAGGAGATTCTCCTCTCGGTCGCCGTGGCCTCGGCCAACGACGCCTCAGTGGCTCTGGCCGAGCACATGGCAGGCAGCGAGCGGGAGTTTGTGGATCTCATGAACGAACGGGCCGAGGAACTGGGCCTCACCGGCACCCACTTCGTCAACAGTCACGGTCTCGACGCCGAGGGTCATCTGACCACGGCCAGGGACATGGCCATTCTCTCCAGCGAGGCGTCGCGACACCCCGACCTTCTGCGCTACACTTCGATCTTTGAGATCCGCATCCGCCCGGGAGGCGAGACCTGGCTGGTCAACCGGAACCGGATGGTCAACTTCTACCAGGGCTGCGACGGGCTGAAGACCGGTTGGACCAACGAGGCCGGGTACTCGGTGTCCATCACGGCCAAGCGCGGCGGAACCCGTTACGTGGCCGTGGTCATGGGCGCGGTCGCCTCGACCGACAGGTTCGCCGACTGCGTCAAGATGCTCAACTGGGCCTTCGCCAACTACACCTCCCTCCTCGTGGCGGAGAAAGGACACCTCTACGGCGCCGTCCCGGTGGACCTCGGCCGCTGCCGCGAGATCGAGGCCGTAGCCGCCGGCGATCATGGAGTGCTGCTTCCGAAGGGAGTCGAGGGCGAGGTCTCGCGGGAGGTCAGTCTCAGCCATAGAGTGAAGGCCCCGGTGCGCCGGGGTGATCCGGTGGGCGTGATCACCGTGAGCCGGGGAGGAGAGGAGATCGGGCGTTACGATCTGGTCTCCGATCGGGACGTCGGCCGCATCTCCTATGCCGGTCTGTGGTGGAGGCTACTCGCCCGGGTGCTGGGATCGGGGTAGGGACACAACCCGTCGGCAGGAAGAATCTTCCTCACGCCGAACCACCCCCCAAGCCACCAAAGGGGGTGCCTTGCCTCATGGACATCACCAGCGAGAAGGTCGGCGAGGCTCTGCTTGTCCGCGTGTCCGGAGAACTCGATCTCGACACCGCCCGCGACTTCCGCGCCCGCGTGGATGCCGATTTGGACCGTTTTGGGAGCCATCATCTTGTTCTGGACTTCGCCGGGGTAGGCTTCGTCGACAGTTCCGGTCTGGGCGCCATCCTGGGGAGGTACAAGAGAGTCGCGGAGAAGGGCGGCCAGGTGGCCATCTGCCGGCCCCGCGACCATGTCCGGCGGCTTCTCGATCTGGCGGGGGTCATGCGGATTGTCCGCGTCTACGGGAGCCGGGAGCAGGCCCTGATCGGCGTCGGGCAGAAAGAAGCCGCCGCGGGAGGTGACTTCCGGTGAACTGGATGAGACTCGAACTTCCGGCGCTCCCGGAGAACGTGGCTCTGGTTCGCGTGGCGGTCGGCTCACTGGCGGCCCAACTCGACTTCACCCTGGCCGACATCGAGGAAATCCGGGTGGCGACTTCGGAGGCATTCTCCAACGCGGTCCTGCACGCCTACCCCCAGTCGAGCCCGGAGCAGCCTGGAGCGGTGACCGTGGAGGCCAGGATCGACGGTGGCGCCCTGGAGATCAGCGTCGCGGATCGGGGCGTGGGCATACCCGACGTGGACCTTGCCCGCACGGCGGCCTACACCACTCGGGAAGACCGGATGGGCCTGGGGTTTGTCTTCATGGAGACCTTCATGGACGAGGTCGCCGTTCGGACGGCCCCCGGTTCAGGAACGAGGGTGGTCATGCGCAAACGTCCCGCCGGCGGAAGCCTGGCCAAGGCTGGTTCGGAAGTGGCCGAGGCCCGTGGAACCGGCGGCGCGACCGGCGCCTCGGGTGGCACGGGCGCGACCGGCGCCTCGGGTGGCGGAGGCGAAGGCTAAGGGGGGAGAGCCCATGACTCCGTCTCCCGAGGGTTCCTCCCTACCCCGCCCGCTCCCACCCCTTGGTGAGGCCGAACTGCGCGAGACCCTGGCCTTGGCTTTGGCCGGCGACACGGAGGCGCGCCAGCGCATCATCCAGTCCCACCTCCGGCTGGTCTGGGGCATCGTGCACCGCTTCCGCGGCCGAGGCGAGGACCCGGAGGACCTCTTTCAGCTAGGGTGCGTTGGCCTGGTTAACGCCCTCGAGCGCTTCGATCCCTCCTACGGCACCCGCTTCTCCACCTATGCCGTCCCACTTATCATCGGCGAGATCAAGCGCCACCTCCGCGACGACGGGCCGGTCCACATCCCCCGGCGGGCCAAGGACATCGCCCGCCAGGCCTGGCAAGCCCAGGAGGAACTGACCAAGGCCACCGGCCGGACGCCCACGGCGAGCGAGATTGCCAAGTTCCTGGGTGTCGACGCCGCCGACGTGGTTGAGGCCCTCGAGGCCGCCCGGCTGCCACTCTCTCTGTTTCTCGAAACAGGAGGCGAGGGGGGCGACGACGCCCACTACCTCATTGACCAACTCGCCGCGCGCGGTGACGTGGCGGCCGGCATGGCCGGCCGGGCAGCCGGCCATAGTAGTGAAGAGGCCGCCTTCTTCGACAGGGTGGCTCTGCGCGAGGCCCTCTCCCGGCTGGACGAACGGACCCGCCGCCTTCTCCTTCTCCGCTTCTTCGAGGACCGGACCCAGGCCGATGTAGGCGAAGCCCTCGGCATCTCCCAAGTCCAGGTCTCCCGCCTCGAAAAGCAGGCTCTCCTGAAGCTAAGGAGCATGCTGACCACGGACTAAGTCCCACCCCCGCCGGGCATAATCCGACGGAGATTCCTCGGGGAGGGGACGCCATGCCCGCCTTCACGCGGGGCCGCCTCAAGACTCTCATTTTCCTGGTCCTGCTTGTCGCGGTCCTGGCCGTCCTGGCCTCCCTGGTCTACTTCCGCGCCGGGCCCAAGACTCCCGAGGGGGCTGAGGTTGTAGGCACTCAGTATCGAGAGGGAGAGTGGTCAGGGTGACCGTAGTGAAGGTTCTTGAACTGGTCGGAGAAAGCCATCAGAGCTGGCAGGACGCGGCCAATCAGGCCGTGATCGAGGCGGCCCGGACGGTCGACAACATCACCGGGGTGGAGGTCTCCAACTGGACGGCCCACGTCGACGGGGGACGGATCTCCAACTACAAGGCCAACGTGCGGGTGGCCTTCATTGTTGACGGCAACCGGCGCAAGTCCTAGGCCGCGGTGAAAGCCGACAAGCAGGCCGCCGCGGTCTACGCCCGTCTGGCGCGACGCAGAGGACCCAGGCCACCGATCTTGCGGAACATCGTCTGGGCCTTCTTCGTCGGTGGGGCCATCTGCGCCGTCGGCCAGGCATTCTTAGGCCTCTTCCTGACCGGCGGGGCAGCCCTCAGGGAGGCCGGCGTGGGCGCCTCGGCCGTCATGATCGCTCTCGGGGCGTCCCTGACCGGACTCGGTGTCTACGACGAGATCGGCAAGAGAGCCGGGATGGGGGCGGCCCTACCCATTACCGGGTTCGCCAACTCCATTGTCTCGCCGGCCATGGAGTACCGGCGAGAAGGTTTGGTCCTCGGGGTTGGCGCCCGTCTCTTCACCATTGCCGGTCCGGTCATTGTCTACGCCGTCGCCGCGGCCCTCATTGTCACCCTCGTCCGGCTGACCCTGACCGTCCTAGCGGGGGGTAGACCTGCCTACTAAGAAGAACGGCCAAACCATCGCCTATGCCACCCCACCCTCGATTCTCGGCACGGCCTCGGTTGTCGGGCCACGCGAGGGGGCCGGACCTCTCTCGGGTTGGTTCGACGTGATCAAACCCGACCGTCTCCTGGGTCAGAAGAGTTGGGAGATGGCTGAAAGCAAGATGGTTGAGGAAGCTGTCGATCTGGCCCTGCTCAAAGCCGGGTTGGAACGGTCCGGGCTTGACTTCCTCTTGGCCGGGGATCTTCTGAACCAGATCATCGCGGCCGGTTTCGCGGCCAGGACAATAGATGTTCCGTTCCTAGGCCTCTACGGGGCGTGCTCGACCATTGCCGAGGCCATGGCCCTGGGGGCGGTCCTCATCGACGGCGGGTACGCCACAAGGGTGTGCGCCGTCTCGTCGAGCCACCACGACACGGCCGAGCGGCAGTATCGGTTTCCGACGGAGTTTGGCGCCCAGCGTCCGCCGACAGCCCAGTGGACAGTGACGGCCGCGGGGGCCGTCATCCTGGGACCGCCCGGCGCCGGTAAGCTTCAGATCACCCACGCCACCATCGGTCGCGTGGTCGATCAGGGGATCAGGAACCCGTTTGATATGGGCGCGGCCATGGCCCCGGCGGCCGTGGACACCATCGCGGCCCACTTCAAGGACACCGGTCGCCAGCCTGAGGCTTACGACCTCGTGGCCACGGGCGATCTGGCGGCGATCGGACACCCCCTGGCGGCGGAACTCCTGGAGGAGAAAGGCTGGGACCTCGACGGACGGTTCATCGACTGCGGGCAAATGATCTACGACGAGACTCAGGACGCCCACGCGGGCGGCAGCGGGTGCGGGTGTTCGGCCTCGGTCTTCGCGGGTTACCTCGCCCGCAACCTGGCCGAGGGCAAGTTCAAGAGAATCCTCTTTGTCGCGACAGGAGCCCTGCACAGCCCGACGACATGCCAGCAGGGAGAAACCATCCCCTGCGTGGCCCACGCCGTCGTCGTGGAAAGGAGCGGCTGACCGGTGAGCGCGGCCAACGGACTGAGCCTCGCATCTTTCCTCCTGGCTTTCGCCGTGGGTGGCGTCTTCTGCGTGGCGGCCCAGCTTGTTTTGGATCTCGGGAGGCTGACCGGGGCCCACACCATGGTCGTCTTCGTCGTTCTCGGGGCCCTTCTGAGCGGTCTCGGTCTCTACGAACCCCTAATCCGGTTGGCCGGGGCGGGGGCGTCCATTCCGCTGCCGGCCTTTGGCCACGCCCTGGTGCAGGGGATGCTGGGCGGGGCCAGGTCCGATGGGCTCTCCGGCCTTCTGGCCGGGGGTCTCGCGGCCACGGCCACCGGCCTCACTGTGGCTATCATCTTCGGACTGGCCATGGCTCTCCTGGCGCGGCCGAGAGGGTAGGCGAGGACAAGGAGCGGGGCTCAATGGGACTCTTGATCAAGGATAGGCTCGGCCTCCGGGAGGGAGCGGTCGTCGGTCTTCCTCGGGCCCTCCTTTTCTACGAACTCTACCCCTTCTGGCGGGCTCTCCTCGAGGGTTTGGAGTTCCGGTTGGTCGTGTCCGGGCCGACGTCGCGAGAGGTCATCGAGACCGGAACGCGCGAGGCCGCGGATGAGGCCTGCCTCCCGGTCAAGGCCTTCTACGGCCATGTGGCCGCTTTGCGGGGCAAGGTCGACGCGATTTTCCTGCCCCGCCTGGTTAGTCTGAAGCGAGGAACCTACACCTGCCCCAAGATGCTGGGCCTACCCGATATGGTCCGCCACAACCTCGGGCGGATGCCCAGGGTCATCGTGGCCGACTTCGATGAGACGAAGCGTGGGCGAGGTCTGACCGAGACCGGCCTTCTTGTGGCCAGGCGGCTCGGGCGCTCCGCGGCCCAGGCCCGAGTGGCGGTTGGTCAGGCTCTGGAGGCTCTGCGGGCCTTCCGGGCCGGGCTCTGGGAGGGGCAACCCTTCGAGCAGGCGGCCGGGGAAGGCGGGGCCAGGGTGGGCGGGCCGGCCGGTTCACCAAGCTCGGGGCCGGGGACCGGTGGCCGCGGCCGAGTGCGCGTCGGTCTTGTCGGCCATGCCTACAATCTGTTCGACTCCGGGGTCAACTTTGACCTCATCCGCAAGCTGACCGGCCTGGGCTGTAGACTCATCAGCAGTGAACGGCTCAGCGAGGTGGAGGTGGAGGCGGAGTCGTCTCGTCTGCCCAAGGAGATCTTCTGGAGCGCCGGCCGGCGGATTCTGGCGGCGGTGACCCGCTTCCGTCGGGAGGAGAGCGTGGACGGAATTATCCACCTGGTCTCCTTCGGCTGCGGGCCGGACTCCATGGTCGGGGAGATCGCCGAGCGCGAGACGCGCCGGACCTCGTCACTGCCCTACCTGGCCCTGATCGTCGACGAACACACGGCCGAGGCCGGTCTTCTTACCCGTCTGGAGGCCTTCGTGGACATGCTTGAGCGGCGACGGGCAGTGATGGGGGTCCACATGGCCTCACCCGGGGCGATGGCGAGCGAGGCGGCCGCCGACCGCGCCACGCCGCTGGGCGGGGTCGCGGAGGATACGGCGTGAAGGTCACTTTCCCGCACATGGGCAACCTTTGGATTGTCATCAAGACGATCCTTGAGGATCTCGGTCTGGAGGTCATCGTGCCGTCGCCCCCCAGCCGGCAGAGCCTCGACGTGGGAGTGCGGCACTCCCCCGAGTTCGCCTGCTTTCCCCTCAAATTGAGCATCGGCGATCTGGTCGGGGCCATCGACAGGGGGGCCGACACGGTCGTGATGGCCGGGGGCATCGGTCCCTGCCGTTTCGGACATTACGCCCAGGTGGAAGCCCAGGTGCTCCGGGATCTCGGCTACAACGTGGATATGGTCGTACTCGAACCTCCGCAAGGGCACTTCTCCGAACTCCTGGCCAAGGTCCGCTACCTCACCGGGGGCCAGCCTCTGTGGCGAGTCTGGCGAGCCCTGCGTTTCGGGTTTGAGAAGCTCCAGGCCCTTGACGACCTGGATCGTTCCCTGGTCCGGGCCAGGCCGGCCGAAGCCACACCGGGGGTGGCGGCCCGGGAGCATCGCCGGGCGGTTCTGGCGGTTGAGAGAGCCGGCGGGATCAGGGACACCCGGCGGGTGGCGGGAGAAGGCCAGGAGGCGGTTGCGGCGGCAGCCGCATCACAAGGCGTGGGCCGACCCCGCGGCGGGGTCGGGCCGCCGGCGCCCCCTGGTCGCTCTCTCCTCCGAGTAGGCTTGGTCGGGGAGATCTTCATGATCGCCGAGCCCTTCGCCAACCAGGACATGGAGCGACGTCTCGGCGAGATGGGCGTGGAGGTCAGCAGATCCCTCTACCTCTCGGATTGGGTCAGGACACACCTCCTGCCGGGTTTCCTCGCCCCTGCCCGGCGCGACCGGACTCGCCAGATCCGGCGGGCCGCCCGGCCCTATCTCGGCCACTTCGTCGGAGGCGAGGGCCTGGACAGTGTGGGGGAGGCCATCCTCTTCGACCGCCAGGGCTACGACGGCGTGGTTCACGTGGCGCCCTTCACCTGCATGCCCGAGATCGTCGCCGCCAGTCTCCTGCCGGAGGCGAGCCGGGATCTCGGACTTCCGGTTCTCAGCCTCTTTCTGGACGAGCACAGCGGCGAGGCCGGCCTCCAGACCCGTCTGGAAGCCTTCGTCGATCTCCTGGCCCGGCGACGGACGGTGCGGGTGAAGGATGCCTGGTAGGGTGAAGGATGCCTGGTAGGGTGAAGAAGGGTGAAGGAGGCTTGGTAGGGGTGAAGGAGGTCCGGCAAGGGGCGACCAGTGGCGGTGGTAACGGCGCGGACCCGACTACTTGCTTCCTGGGCGTGGACGTCGGGTCGGTGACGACGAAGATCGTGGCCAGCACACCCGGTGGAGACATCGTGGCCTCGGCCTGCCTGGAGACCATGGGACAGCCGGCCCGTCAGATCATGGAGGGTCTGGCCGACGTGGGGCGGCAGCTAGGGGAGAGGGAGCGGCCGACGGAGGAGAGGGGGCGGCCGGCGGAGGAGAGGGGGGAAGTGTTGGTCCTCGGCGTGGGGACCACCGGCAGCGGCCGTAACCTGGCCGGGGCCCTCGTGGGCGCCGACCTGATCAAGAACGAGATCACGGCCCACGCCGTGGCCGCCCTGCGTCTTCTGCCCGAGGCCAGGACCGTCCTGGAGATCGGCGGACAGGACTCCAAAGTCATCCTCCTCCGGGACGGAGTCGTGGTCGACTTCGCCATGAACACAGTCTGCGCCGCCGGGACGGGGTCCTTTCTCGATCGTCAGGCCGCCCGACTGGGTCTGGACATCCGGGAGTTCGGCGCCTTGGCGGCCAAGGCGAGACACCCCGTGCGCATCGCCGGCCGGTGCACGGTTTTCGCCGAGACGGACATGGTCCACAAGCAGCAGGTCGGCCACCCGGTCGAGGACATCGTTGCCGGTCTGTGCCGGGCCCTGGTTCGCAACTACCTCAGTAACCTGGCCAAGGGAAAGGACCTAGAGCCACCTTTCGTCTTCCAGGGCGGGGTGGCGGCCAACGCGGGTATGGTCAGGGCCTTCGAGGAGACCCTGGGCGAAAGCGTGTTCGTGCCCCCGCGGCACACTCTCATGGGCGCCTACGGGGCCGCTATCCTGGCCCAAGAGGCGTGGGAAGGAGCCGACTCCCGCTTCCGGGGCTTCGGCCTTCGTGACCTCGACTACCGGACCTCGGCTTTCGACTGCGGCGGCTGTGCCAATCAGTGCGAGATCGTGGAGATCTTCCTGGCGGGGGCCCCGGTCGCCCGCTGGGGTGGCCGGTGCGAGAGGTGGGAGGGCACGGACAGGGCTTCTCAAGCGGGCCGGCGGCCTCGCCCCTATGCCGAGGCTATGAATCCAGTCGGCAGCGGCACATGAGGCGGTGCGGGCTACCGTCAGGCGCCTCCGCCTGAACCTGAACCCGACCCTCATTCACCCTTCTTGCCCGGTCCACTCTTTTCTCCTGAGTTCGCTGAGGTCGGCTTCTCCGGCGGCAATCCCCCGGGGCCTCCCCGTTGGACGACCTCGACAGGAAGTGGTCTAAGATAGGGTGGCTGAGGCTGCGGAGCCGCCTGGCTGGGCTCCGTCTTTCCATCCGCGGTCATGTGCGGTTCACCCCTCGGCTACAGGATCATGAGAAGCCCTGCCATGACCAAGAACGCGACACTAACTAGAGTACTCATCATAGCATATCGAAATATGCGTACCTTGGCTGTGTTTACGGTCTTGGCCATGGCCAAGAGGAGGGGCATGACGCCCGAGACGAAACCAAGTAGAGTCAGCGTCTTGGACTCCAGGTGCACAGATATTTCGTCCACCATAGCTATGCGGGTCTTCAACTCGCCCAATAGAAAGTCTAGCGTCTCCTCGTTGAACTCCTTAAGCTCCTGGGCTTCGGGAAAGGGAGGCGGTTTCACGTCGTAGGGAATCCTCCCCCGACCCCGAACCTCCCCTCTGGGAGGCGCATCCAACGTGTCGCAACCGGAAGAGACAGGTCGGGAGACCCCTAGGCCGGCCAAGGCGCCCCGAGGCTGGGACAACCTCGGCTGGGCGGGGCTCGGGGCGGCGATCGTGGCCCTCCTGGCCAGCCTGGTGGTCAGTGTTGTGGCCGGGGTCGCCGTCGGCCTACACCTGGGTTTAGAGTCGCTGTACGACGGGGGGCCGGCCCTGGTCGCCGGGCAGGTGGGCATGTGGTTTGCCTGGGGTCTTCTGAGCCTTGTGGGTCTGGCTCTCATCACCCGGACTTCGATCCGGGACACGGTCCGCCACGCGATCCGACTCGAACGGCAAGACTGGCTACCCATTCTGGGTGTCCTGGTCGCCATCCAGATCGTAAGTTGGCCGCTCGACATTCTTATCACTCGCCAGTTCGGCCCGATCTTTGACCCGCAGACCATTCGGCTTCTAGTCCAACCGGTTATCCTGGTGGGCACCTTCACTCTGGTGCCCCTGGTCGAGGAGCTCTGGATGCGAGGGCTTGTCTATGGCGCTCTGAGGTCTCTGGGACCGTGGGTGGCCATCGTCGGGGCGACCCTGGTCAGCGCGGCCGCGCACCTGAACCTCCTTCAGGCCCTGGGCGTCTTGCCGGCGATGTTCGGCCTGAGCTGGCTGAGGCGCCGCACGGGCCGGCTGGCCCCCAGCATCTTGGTTCATGCCGGCGGTAACCTCATATCCGTGATTTTGCTTCTCGCCACCGGCTGGATGTAGGCCTCCCCTTGAGGATGGTGTCCGATGCCGGAGAGCCTCTCCGCTCATGAAGTCGCCTCCGTCTCCAAGTGGGAGGCCCTGAAGCCGCCTGTCTTCTGGGCCCCGCTCCTGGCCATCGGGCTCTACGTCGTGGCCGCGGCCTTCTGCGGCGAGATCGGCGTGCTGACCTACGTCTCGCGGGTCGGGTCTACCGAGGGCCTGCCCGCGGCGACCATCGCCGCCTGGGCCAATCTCCTGGGCCTCCTGACTTTGGCCGGGGTGAGCCTCTGGATGGTGGCCAGGGCCAATCCAGCGACACGCCTCGGGGCGATCCTCACCGCCTGGGCGGAGATGAGAGGCCGGGATTGGCTACTTGTCGGGGCTCTCTTTCTCGTCCCCCTGATGGTCGGCGCCGCGATCGCCTTTGTCCTTCAGGCGAGAACCGGCCTCACCGTCGATCCGTTGCGGGCGGTCGTGTTGGGGCATCCCGTGGGTTTGGCCTCGGCCGTCCTGGTGGCGCCCCTGGCCGAGGAAATCTGGGGCCGCGGCCTCGTCTACGGCTGGCTTCGCCGCTTCGGCCCCTGGGTGGCCATCCTGGGAACGGCTCTAGTGACCTCCGGCCTGCACCTGGACCTCATCCGGATTGCGGCCGTCTTTCCCGGGATGCTGGCCCTAACTTGGGTGCGCCACCACACCGGCCGGCTCGCCCCGTGCGTGGCCCTCCATGCCCTGAGTAACGCCGTCCTGGTCGGGCTCGCGCTTCTTGCCCGGGCCGTGGTTGGGCAGTAGACGCCCGGGCCGTAGCCGGGCCGTAGACACCCGAGGCACTCCGGTATCCGCGACGTCTGGCCCCGCGGGGCCGGAGACGAACAGCGAAAGGGTTGGCCGGACCAGGGAAGAATACGGAGAGGCTAGTTGCCGCCGAGGGCAAGTCCGGGCTAGGCCCAGCGGCGGAACCGCGCGCGCGAGGTTTGCGCCTCCAGAGGAGACCGAGCCTGATGTTCCTGCCACGGATCGACCTGACCGATCTGCTCCTGTCCTTGCCCGCCCTCATTCTCGCTCTGACCGTTCACGAGTACGCCCACGCCAAAGCGGCGGACAAGATGGGCGACCCGACGCCCCGCGCGGCCGGACGGTTGACCCTGGAGCCGTGGGCCCACCTGGACCCCATCGGGACCATCCTCCTGGTGCTCTACCGGTTCGGCTGGGCCAAGCCCGTGCCCATCAACCCGCGCAATTTCCGGGATCCGCGCCGGGGCCTACTCTACACGTCCCTGGCCGGCCCGGCCAGCAACTTCATCCTGGCAACGATTGCCGCTCTCATCTGGGCCTTCGCCTACCCGCTCCTGGCTCGGGTATCCCATCTGACCACGATTGTCGAGTACATCTTTATCCTCAACATCTACTTCGGGGTCTTCAACCTCATTCCGATCCCGCCCCTCGACGGGTCCAAGGTCCTCATCACCCTCTTGCCGGGGCGTCAGGCCTACGCCTTCAGCCGCCTTGAGCCCTACGGTCCGATCATCCTGATCATTTTCTTGCTGAGCGGCCTGGGTAGCGCTCTCATCCGGACCGTGGCCGGCGCTCTGGCCGGCATCATCGGTAACCTGGCCGTGCACCTGGCGGCTCTGCTTGGGCTCGGGGGCTAGCCGGTGCCTCTATCGCTCTCCGGTTCACCCGCCTATACCGTCAGACTGGAGGCCTTCGAGGGGCCGCTGGACCTTCTCCTCCACCTCATCCGGCGCGAGGAGATGGACGTCTACGACATCCCCATCGCCCGGATAACCCAGCAGTACCTGGAGCACATCGAGACTCTGGCCGACCTCGACCTGGACACGGCCTCCGAGTTTCTGCTCATGGCCGCCACGCTCATGGACATCAAGTCGCGGATGCTTCTGCCGCGCCCGGTAGAGAGCGAGTTCATCGACGAGGAAGCCCAGGCCGACCCCAGGCAGGAACTCGTCCGGCGGCTCCTGGAGTACAGGCGCTACAAAGAGGCCGCGGAGCACCTGGCCGACCGGGCCGCGGTGGCGAGGCGGGCCCACAGCCGCTACGGCGGCCCCGGAGGACCTCTACCCCCCTCGGGCGGAGGCGTCGGGCAGGGTCGCCCCGGTCCGGGAGAGCCGGCGGGTGGGATCGCGGGAGCGGCGGAAAGCGTCGCCGGGGCCGGGTCCGGCGAGGGCCTGCTCGCCTCCCTCGTTTCCGCCCTGGGGGAGGTCTTGCGGGAGTTTGACCAGCGCCCGCCGGGCGAGATCGTCAGGGAGACTCTGACCGTGGCCGACAAGATCGCCGAACTCGTGTCCGCTCTTTTAGAGGCGAAAGACAGAGGGCTCGACTTCCTCGCCTTTCTGCGGCGGGCGCGAAGCCGGAGGGCGGCCGTGGTGATCTTCCTGGCCCTGCTTGAGCTGGTGCGTCAGGGTCGGGTGCGCCTGACCCAGGAGCGACCCTTCGGTCCGGTTCTTGTGTGGGCCCAAACTGGAATTGAGCATTGG
>Ga0315268_10002309_pt1 | contig 21625 bp, 19 predicted proteins | sample C1_top_MG_FD_204535 | JGI IMG/M metagenome (GOLD analysis project Ga0315268, IMG submission 204535) | Sediment microbial communities from Yellowstone Lake, YNP, Wyoming, USA - C1_top | ecosystem: Environmental > Aquatic > Freshwater > Lake > Sediment | place: USA: Wyoming | collected 2017-08-01 | reverse complement strand
CCTCGGCCTTTTGCAAGGCCAGCCGCAGCTCCAGGTGGACGTTCTCCAGGGGCTGGTCTTTGCGGCGAAAGATTTGATATTCCAGCACTTCATCCGCGTCGTCGAAGAACCACATGCTCATGGGGCCCTCCTCCTGCCGGCAGCGGCTTCATGGTTATTATGGCCTTTATTGGAGCCAAGGCAAGCCAGTACTTGCCGTAGGATCACCGCCTGGGTCTCTTCCGGCGGGAGGGAGGCGTCCACCACCAGGAGGCGGGGGCCGGTGAGGGTGGCATAGATGGCGGCCACCCGCTCCAGATAAGCCAGGTCTTCGGTAACCTGCCGGCTCCGGGCCCGCCTTTTAGTCAGGCGCTGCAGAGCCGCGGCCACTGGCAGGCTGAGGATGATGGCCAGATCCGGCCGGGGGGCAAAGGCTTCGTTGGCCGCCAGGATGCGCTCCGGGTCCAGGCCCCGGGCCCCCTGGTAGGCCACTGAGGAATAATAATAGCGGTCGCTGATGACCACCTTCCCGGCAGCCAGGGCGGGGTTGATGACCTCTTCCACGTGCTGCCGCCGGTCGGCCAGGAAGAGGTCCAGTTCCTCCTGGGGGCTGAGGCGGAGTCCGGGCCCTTTAAGGTATTCCTTCAGGCTGCGGCCCACAGGGCCGTCGGTGGGCTCCCCGGTGAGGACCACCTCCAGGCCCCGGGCCTTCAGGGCCGCGGCCAAGGCGCGGGCCTGGGTGGACTTGCCCGAGCCGTCCACCCCTTCCAGGACGATGAGTCGGCCCCGGGCCATCACCGGGAGGCGCTACCACACCTCGGGGAAGGCCGCGTTGTCATAGAGATATTCCACTTTTTCCTTGTGGCTCAGCTCCACCTGGGCCATCTTCTCCAGGAAGGACTTGATTTCCCCCGGGGGTTGCAGTCCGGCCAGGGTCTGATAGAAGCGGTGGGAGCCTTCTTCCCGTTTCATGGCGATGACCAGGGCCTCTTTGGGGGACATCTCCTCGCTGAAGGCCGGGGCCTCCAACATCTCCGCCAGGCGGACGTTGTGGGCCTCGCCCGCCAGCTTGCAGCCCTGGGGGGTCAGGCAGCTTTCCAGAAAGTCCTTGTGCCCCAGCTCTTCGTGGGCCAGGTACTCGAAGGTCTCCTGGGTGTCTTTATGGGTCACGACCCCGGCCATGCGCCGGTAAAACTCGTGGGACAGCTCCTCCTGGGCGATGGCGTTCCTGATGATGGCTTCCAACTCGCTGGGCATCTTGTTCCCCTAAGTGGAGGGACGATAAGAATGGCACCCGGGCAGGTGATGGTCCTGCCCGGGCCCGTCTCACTTGGCCTTGATTTCAATGGTCTTGGGCTTGACCTTCTCTTTCTTGGGGCAGGTAATGGTCAAAACCCCCTGCTTGTAGGAAGCTTCGATTTTGTCCGCGTCCACCGCCGCGGGCAGCTTCAGGGAGCGGGAAAAGGAGCCGTAGCTGCGCTCCACCAGGTGGTAGTTTTCCTTTTTCTCCTCCCGCTCGGACTTCTTCTCCCCCTTGAGGGTGAGGATGTCGCCGGTTAAGGAGATGTCGATGTCCTTGGCCTCCAGACCCGGGACCTCGGCTTTGATGGTGACTTTGTCCGCGTCTTCGGCTACGTCCACCGCGGGGACCCATTCCATTTCCACGGGGCGCAGCAGGCGCCGCCCCGGGCCGAAAAACTCGTCCCACAGGCGGTCCATCTCCCGGCGCAGCCGGGAAACTTCCCGAAAGGGCCTCCATTCCATCAGTTCGTTGGCCATAAGTCAACCCTCCCAAAGTCATGTTGTTAGTTGTTGCAGGCAGGCCTGAGGATGGGAAGCCCATCCTAAGGTGTTCATTTCACAGTTAATAAATAGGTACTGCCCCGGCCCCTGTCAACTCTCCCGGCGGGAAAATTGTGGGAGATTATCCTTGAAATCCACCGCGGATGATGGTAATAAAGGATGACGCCGGTACGGCGGACCCTATGGGCCAAAGTATGAAGAACGCTTGTGGGTTGACCTCCTTCTCCCAAAGGAGGTTTTTTTTTGCCGGCACTCGGGGCCGGGCCTTACCTGAGCCCTGAGGGGAGGATGCACATGGAATTCCGGCGCAAGGACCTGCTGGGCATCGCCGACCTGGAGGCCGGGGAAATCCGGCATATCCTGGACACCGCCCGCTCCCTCAAGGAGATCTCCACCCGCCCCATCAAGAAGGTGCCCACCTTAAGGGGCAAGACAGTGGTCACCATGTTTTACGAGCCCAGCACCCGCACCCGCATGTCCTTTGAGATCGCGGCCAAAAGGCTGTCCGCGGACACCCTGAACCTGACGGTGGCCGCGTCCAGCACGGTGAAGGGCGAGACCCTGGCGGACACCGCCGCCAACCTGGAGGCCATGCAGCCGGATTTGCTGGTGATCCGCCATCAGGCCAGCGGCGCACCCCACTACCTGGCCCGGCGCCTCAAGTGCGGGGTCATCAACGCCGGGGACGGCATCCACGAGCACCCCACCCAGGCGCTCCTGGACCTCCTCACCGTGGAGGAGGCCAAGGGCACCCTGGCCGGGCTCAAGGTGGCCATCATCGGCGACATCGCCCACTCCCGGGTGGCCCGCTCCGACATCCACGCCTTCACCAAGATGGGCTCGGAGGTGACGTTGGCCGGCCCGGCCACCATGCTGCCGCCGTACCTGGAGACCATGGGGGTCAGGACCACCTGCTCCCTCACCGAGGCGGTCACCGGGGCCGACGTCATCATGATGCTGAGATTGCAGCTGGAACGCATGGGCCAGATGTTCCTGTCCACCTTGAGGGAGTACAGCGCCCACTTCGGCCTGGCCACCCGGCACCTGGCCCTGGCTAAGGATGACGTCATCATCATGCATCCCGGGCCCATGAACCGGGGGGTGGAGATTTCGCCGGAGGTGGCCGACGGCGCGCACTCCGTCATCCTGGAGCAGGTCACCAACGGCGTGGCCGTGCGCATGGCCCTGCTCTATCTCTTGATCGGAGGGGAGAAGGAAGGGTGAGTCTGCTGATTACCGGCGGCACGGTGGTGGACCCGGCCCAGGGTCTGGAGGAGGTCTGGGACCTCCTCATTGAAGACGGCAAGATCGCGGCGCTGGAGCCCCCGGGGACCATTCCCGGGGAGGGGCGCCGGGTGGTGGACGCCAAGGGGCTGGTGGTGGCGCCTGGCCTCATCGATATGCACGTGCACCTCCGGGAGCCCGGGGAGGAATACAAGGAGACCATCGAGACCGGCGCCCGGGCCGCGGCGCAGGGGGGCTTCACCGCGGTGGCCTGCATGCCCAACACCCGGCCGGTGAACGACTCCTCCTCCGTCACCCGGTTCATCCTGGACCAGGCGGCCCGGGCCGGTTATGCCCGGGTCTATCCTGTGGCCGCGGTGTCCGTGGGCTCTGAGGGGCAGGCCCTGAGCGAGTACGGCGACCTCAAGGCCGCGGGCGCGGTGGCGTTGTCCGAGGACGGCCGGCCGGTGGCCAGCTCCCTGCTCATGCGCCGGGCCCTGGAGTATGCCAAGACCTTCGGCCTGCCCATCATTTCCCACTGTGAAGACCTTGACCTCCGGGCCGAGGGGGTGATGCACGAGGGCCTGGTGTCCCTGGAGCTGGGCCTCTGGGGCATCCCCGCGGCCGCGGAAGAAGTCATGGTTTTCCGGGACCTCAACCTGGCCTACCTGACGGGAGCCCGGCTGCACGTCGCCCACGTGAGCACCTTCGGGAGCGTGCAGATCATCCGCTGGGCCAAGTCCGTGGGGATTGAGGTTACCGCGGAGACCGCACCCCACTACTTCAGCCTGACGGACGAGGCGGTGCGGGGCTACGACACCCACGCCAAAGTGAACCCGCCCCTCAGGACCGCAGAAGACGCGGCCGCCATCAGGGAGGGCCTGGCCGACGGCACCCTGGACGCCATCGCCAGCGACCACGCGCCCCACAGCTCCCTGGAGAAGGACGTGGAATTTGCCGCCGCGGCCTTCGGCCTCATCGGCCTGGAGACCTCTTTAGGATTGAGCCTGAAGCTGGTGCATGAGGGCGTGCTGACCCTAAGACAGTTGGTGGAAAAGATGAGCACCAACCCCGCCCGCATCCTGGGGGTGCCGGGGGGGAGCCTGAAAGTAGGCGGCCCGGCCGACGTGACTCTCATTGGCCTGCACCAGGGGTGGGTTGTTGACGCCAGCACCTTTGCCTCCAAATCCCGCAACTGCCCCTTTAACGGCTGGGCCTTGCGGGGCCGGGCGGTGATGACTATCGTGGGGGGGAAGATAGTGAGCGGTGAGCAGTGAGCAGTCAGGGAGCAGGGGTCAGGGGCCAGGGGGCAGCGGGCAAGCCATTATATGGTAATCTCGTTCCCAAGCTCCTGCTTGGGAACGCCATTTTATTGCCAAGCTCTGCTTGGCAACCGACTTAGTGACTTGGAAATTATCCAATGTGGAGCGAAGCAGAGCTTCGCACCAAGTCTGGTTCCCAAGTAAGAGCTTGGGAACCAGAAAATGGTGTCCTTTTCTTGAAACTAAAAACTCGAAACTTGAAACTCATTAGAGGTTGACATGCCAACAAGCCAAGTCTTCTTCATGGACCTACGGGCTTCCGCCAAGGAGCCCAATTTCAAGAAGTTCCAGAGGCTTCTGCAGGCGGTGGACTTGAAGAAGATCCTGCACCGCCGCAAGAAGCGCCCCCTGGTGGCGGTGAAGCTGCATTTCGGCGAGAAAGGCAACACCTCCTTCATCCGCCCCACCTTTGTGCGCTGGGTGGTGGACGCCCTGTGGGAGGCCGGGGGGCGGCCCTTCCTCACCGACGCCAACACCGTGTACGTGGGCACCCGGGCCGAAGCGGTGAGTCACCTGACCACGGCCATCGAAAATGGCTTCGCCTACGCGGTGGTCCGGGCGCCGCTCATCATCGCCGACGGCCTCACCGGCAAGGCGGAAGTGGAGGTGGAGATCAACCAAAAGCAGTTCCAGACTGTATACCTGGCCGAGGCCCTGGTGGAGGCCGAGTCCCTGGTGGTGCTCTCCCATTTCAAGCTGCACGAGCTTTCCGGGTTCGGCGGGGCCTTGAAAAACGTGGGCATGGGCGGCGCCTCCCGCCGGGGCAAGCTGGCCCAGCACTCCAACATCTCCCCCCAGGTGACGGCCAAGAAGTGCACCGGCTGCGCGGAGTGCGTGGCCCACTGCGCCCAGGAAGCCATCGCCATGGACCTGGAGATCAAGAAGGCGGTCATCGACCCGAAAAAATGCGTGGGCTGCGCGGAGTGCATCCTGGTGTGCCCCTACGGCAACATCCAGATCCAGTGGAACGAATCCATCCCCGTCTTCCTGAAGAAGATGATGGAATACGCCTACGGGCTCCTCAAAGACAAGCAAGACCGGGCGGTGTTCGTCAACTTCATCACCCAGGTGTCCCCGGCCTGCGACTGCTATGGCCACAATGACGCGGCCATTGTGGGCGACATCGGCATTTTGGCCTCCCGGAACCCCGTGGCCCTGGACCAGGCCTGCGCGGACCTGGTGAACCAGGCCCGGGGCCTGCCTGGCTCGGCCCTGAAGAAAAAGAGCGCCGGGGTGGACAAGTTCAAGGACATCTACCCCCAGGTGGACTGGCCCCTCCAGTTGGAATACGCCGAGGAACTGGGCCTGGGCACCCGGAAGTATGAGCTGGTGAAGGTTTAGCTCCCGGCGTCCTTGGCGCCTTTGCGAGATATTCTTTTTCACGCCAAGGCGCAAAGGTGTAAAAGCGCAAAGAAATACTTGGGAACGCAGATTATGCAACCCATCGGCCCTCTGATGATCGAGCACCGCCTCATTGAGCGCCTGTTGGCCCTGATGCAGCGGGAGCTGAGCCGCATCAAAGACAACGTGGCGGTGGACCCGGAGTTCGCCTTCGTGGACCCGGTGTTCATCGACACCGCGGTGGATTTTCTCAAGACCTACGCCGACCGCTGCCACCACGGCAAGGAGGAAGGCATCCTGTTTGCGGCCCTGGCCCCCAAACCCTTATCCCCGGAACACCGCCAGACCATGGAGGACCTCATCCGGGAGCACGCCTGGGCCCGGGAGGCCACGGCCAACCTCTTTGAAGCCAAGCAAAACTACCTCCTGGAAAAGGCCGGGGCTCTGAACGAGGTACTGGAGCACCTGGGTAAGCTGGTGGAGTTCTACCCCGGCCACATTGACAAGGAGGACAAACACTTTTTTATCCCGGCCATGAGCTACCTGACGGACGCGGAGAAGGCGGGAATGCTCCGGGAGATGGCGGAGTTTGACCAGAAGCTGATCCACGAGAAATACCGCCAAACAGTGGAAGGCATGGAGCAGCGCCGGGCCTGCCGGATTTAAGGGCAGGGGTCAGGGGTCAGCGCTTCACGGTGAAGGGCGGGCCGGGGTAGATGGGCAGCCGGGCGGGCCACCCCGGCGGGCCCTCATCTTTTTCCAGCCGCTCTCTGACCCAGGCCACCAGTCGGGCGAAAGCGGCGGCCCACCTTTCGGTGTGGTCCTCGCCGGTGAAAAGGTGGGCCAGCTCGTGGCACAGGGTGGTGAGGCGGCAGCCCGGCGGGTAGAGGAGGATGGCCTGCTGTCCGTGGTCGGCCTCTGCGGTGACTACCGAGGCTTCTTTGCGAAAATGCGCGGGATCCGGGTCTGCCACGAGGGGCACCGGGTCCATCCCCAAAGCCGTGCAGATAAAGGCGCTCCAGGCTTCCATCTCCTGGAAGTCCCGGGGCCGCAGCAGCTCCCACGAATACGAGTGGCAGCCGTCGCACCAGACGTTGCCGTCGCACGCCAACCCGCCGTGTCTCGTCGGGTCCAGGGCCTTACCGCACCCGGGGCACTTCATGGCCTTACCCGCCTTTTGGGGGATTACTCCGATTTTACCCAGTTATTCACAAATATGCCACTCTAACGGCCAGGGCCGGCTTGTCAGGTTGAGTGAGCGAAGCGACTGAAAAATCTCAAGAAAGAGATTCTTCGCTTCGCTCAGAATGACAAAACTGGTATGTTTGTATGGAAAATCGGCTGATGCAAATTTTTCAATTAGCCTGAACCGAAGCTATGCCCGGCAAAGTCTATTTAGTGGGAGCGGGCCCCGGGGACCCGGGGCTCATCACGGTGAAGGGCCTGAAGGTGCTCCGGGAGGCCCAGTTGGTGGTCTATGACCAGCTGGCCAGCCCGGAGCTGCTCCGGGAAGCCTCGGCCGCGGCGGAAATCATCTACGCGGGCAAAAAAGCCGGGGCCCACGCCCTGCCCCAGGCGGACATCAACGCCCTCCTCATCCAAAAGGCCCGGGCCGGGCTGATGGTGGTGCGCCTCAAGGGGGGCGACCCCTTTGTCTTCGGCCGGGGGGGGGAGGAGGCCGAGGCCCTGGCCCAGGCGGGCGTGCCCTTTGAGGTGGTCCCCGGAGTCACCGCGGCGGTGGGGGTGCCCGCCTACGCCGGCATTCCCGTGACCCACCGGGCTCACACCACGCTGGTGACCTTCGTCACCGGCCACGAGGACCCCGCCAAGGAGGCCAGCACCATCCCCTGGGAGGCCCTGGGGGCCAACCCCGGTACCCTGGTCTTTCTCATGGGGGTGAAGAATCTGCCCGACATCTGCCGCCGCCTGGTGGACTTGGGGCGCCCTGCCGGGACCCCGGCCGCGGTCATCGAAAACGGCACAACGCTGTCCCAGCGCACGGTCACCGGCACCCTGGGGGACATCGCCGGCAAGGCCCAGGCCGCGGCGGTGAAGCCCCCGGCGGTCCTGGTGGTGGGGGGCGTGGCGGCCCTGCATGACCGCCTGAACTGGTGGGAGAGCCGGCCCCTGTATGGCAAGACCGTGGTGGTGACCCGCTCCCGGGCCCAGGCCTCCAGCCTGGTGGCGCTCCTGGCCGCGGCCGGGGCCTGCTGCCTGGAGGTGCCCACCATTGAGGTGGCCCCGCCGGACGACTTCGGCCCCCTGGACCGGGCAATACAAGACCTGTCCCGGTTCCAGTGGCTCATCTTCACCAGCGTCAACGGGGTGGCGGCTTTCATGGCCCGCCTGTTCGGACACGGCCGGGATGTGCGGGCCCTGGGCGGGGTGAAGCTCGCGGCCATCGGCCCGGCCACGGCCCAGGCCCTGGAGCCTTACGGCCTCAAGGCCGACGTGGTGCCGCCCGCGTTCAAGGCCGAGGTGCTCCTCAGCGCCTTGTCGTCCCAGGTGCAACCCGGCACCCGCATCCTGCTGGGCCGGGCCCAGATGGCCCGGGAGGTGCTGCCCCAGGGCCTGGTGCGCCTGGGGGCCGAAGTAACGGTAGCCCCGGTCTATAAGACCCGGGCCCCCCGGGGCATCCCCCCGGAGGCCCAGGCCGCCTTGCAGGGCGGCCGGGTGGACGTCCTCACCTTCACCAGCTCCGCCACGGTGCATAACTTCGCCAAACTGGTGGGCAAAGAGCGTTTACGGCAACTGGCGGGGCCCGCGGCAGTGGCCGCCATCGGCCCCATCACCGCGGCGACGCTGAGGGAATACGGCCTCACCCCCCAGATCCAGCCCCAGGACTACACCATCCCCGCGCTGGCCGCAGCTATAGTGGCTTACTTCGAGGAGAGAGGCCGGTAGCGGCCTCCGCGCCCGCCGGCACCCTTAGCTTCCCCCAACAGCTTCCTCTTGCAGATGCTTCACCGCGTTCTTGAAGATTGCCAGGCCCTGGCCCTCCGGGTCGGGGTAGGGCTGGCCCCGGCGGCGGTACGTTTCCTTGGCGTGGGTCCAGGCGGGGTGCTGGGTGGCGAAGATGTGGGCTTCCGGGTGGGGCATGAGGCCCAGGACCCGGCCGGTGGCGTCGGTGAGGCCGGCGAGGTCCAGAGCCGAGCCGTTGGGGTTGTCCGGGAAACGGCCGTCCGCGGGTTCGCCCCCGGGGGTGGCGTACTTGAGGGCAATCTGGCCCGCCGCGGCTATTTCTTTGAGCACCTCCGGCGCCGCGTAGAATTTCCCTTCCCCGTGGCGGATGGGGAGTTCCAGGCGCTCCAGGCCCCGGGTGAAGACGCAGTGGGACGGCATCACCTTGAGGTGCACCCAGGCGTCCCGGAAATTGCCGCAATCGTTGGGGATGAGCGCGGTGAGGCGCTCCCCCAGCCGGTCCGGGAAACCTGGAAGGAGACCCAGGTTCACCAGCACCTGGAAGCCGTTGCAGATCCCCAGAACCAGCCGGCCGGCGGCAATGAATTCCTGCAGCGCCGCGCCCAGGGCCAGGCGCAGGCGCAGGGCCAGGATTACCCCGGCGCCGTGGTCGTCCCCCCAACTGAAGCCCCCGGGCACCGCCAGGAGGTGGTAGTCCCAGAGGAGGGCGGGATTTTCCAGGAGGTCGGTGGTGTGAACCCGCACCGCCTCGGCCCCGGCTTTGGCCAGGGCAAACTGGGTCTCGTAGTCGCAGTTCAGCCCATAGCCATAGAGCACCAAAGCCTTGGGCTTTGGTGCTCGGTTGTCGGTTGTCGGTTGTCGGTTGTCGGTTGTCAAAATATCAAGAGGAATCATTGCAATTCGTTCCCACGCCCCTGCTTGGGAACGGCGTTTTTAGCCCAAGCTCTGCTTGGGCACCTTGGGCAGTGCCCACCCTACACTCCTGCGCTTTGGTGGGCACGGAGGCCCGCCCCACTGTTTTTTTGAGCACAGCCGAGGCGGCTGTGCCACATTTATTTTCCCTGGCCCCTGACCACTGCTCTACTTCTTGCCGCCCTTTTTCTTTTTCCTGGGTTCGGTCTTCTTCTCTTCGCTCTTCTGCTTGGCTGCGGCCAACTCCACCACCTTTTCCTTCTTCACCGCCACCCGTTTGGCCTCCTTGCGGAAGGCGTAAACGATGGGGCTGGCCACGAAGACGCTGGAGTAGGTGCCCACCAGCACCCCCAGGATCATGGCCAGGGCGAAGTCCCTGAGGACCACGCCGCCGAAGAAGAACAGGGCCACCACCACCAGGAACACGGTGCTGCTGGTGATGATGGTGCGGGACAGCACTTCGTTGACGCTGAGGTTGATGAGGTCCCCCAGGCGGCCCCGGCGCCGGGCCAGGTTTTCCCGGATGCGGTCAAAGACCACCACGGTGTCGGTGAGGGAGTAGCCCGCCAGGGTCAGGAGCGCGGTGACCACCAGCAGGGTGATCTCCCGGTGGAGCAGGTAAAAGACGCCCAGGACCGCCAGCACGTCATGGAAGGTGGCCACCGTGGCGCCCACGCCGAAGATGAACTCAAAGCGCCAGGCGATGTAGACGATGATGCCCAGCATGGAGAGGGCGATGGCCAGGATGGCCTTGTTGCGCAGGTCCCGGCTGATGGACGCGCCGATTTCCGCGGTGCCGGCGACTTTGAAGTGGTCCTGGGGCAGCGCGGTGTTGAGGACCCGGGTGAGGTGCTCGGCCATCTGGCCCACGGACTCCTCGGACTTCTTCAGCTTCACCATCAGGCCGGTGCCGCCCTCCAGGGGCTGGATTTCGGCGTGGCCCCAGCCTTCCCGGTCCAGGGCGGCGCGCACTTCGTCCACGGTGAAGGGCTTCTCAGAGCTGAGCTGCACCATGGCGCCGCCGGAGAACTCCACCCCCAGGTTGCCGTGGCCCCGGGAGAGCTGGATAAAGGCGATGAGGCCCAGGATGCTCAGGGCCCCGGAGATGCCGAAGGCCACTTTCCGCCAGCCGATGAAGTCCAGGTCGGGCTTCTGGAAGAGCTCGTAGAAGCTGAGCTTCTTCAGCCAGCGTTTGAGGACCATCCAGTCGTAAACCACCCGGGTGCCGAAGAGCGCGGTGAAAAGGTTGAGGATGACGCCCAGGCTCAAGGTGACCGCGAAGCCCTTGATGGGGCCGGTGCCGAAGAGGAAGAGGACGCAGGCGGTGATGAGGGTGGTGACGTGGGAGTCGATGATGGTCCAGAAGGCCTTGTCGTAGCCGCCGTCAATGCCCGCCTTGATGGGCTTGCCGGTGTGGAACTCCTCCCGCATGCGCTCGTAAATGAGGACGTTGCTGTCCACCGCCATGCCCACGGACAGGATGATGCCGGCGATGCCCGGGAGCGTCAGGGTGGCGTTGAGCAGGGAGAGGCAGCCCAGGAGCATGATGACGTTCAGCACCAGGGCGTAGTTGGCCACCACCCCGGAGAAGCGGTAGTAGAAGACCATGAAGGCCACCACCAGCAGAGTGCCGATGAGGCCGGAGACGAGGCCCTTGTGGATGGAGTCGGCCCCCAGAGTGGGGCCCACGGTGATGTTCTGGACGATCTTGACGGTGGCGGGCAGGGCCCCGGCCCTAAGCACGATGGCCAGGTCGTGAGCCTCCTCGGAGGTGAAGGAGCCGGTGATCTGGGCCTTGCCGCCGCCGATGCGCTCCTGGATCACCGGCGCCGAGCGCACCACCCCGTCCAGGATGATGGCCAGGCGCTTCTTGACGTTCTCGCCAGTGATGCGGCCGAATTCCGCCGCGCCCCGGCGGTTGAAGTCCACGGAGACGTAGGGCTCGTTATAGTCGCCGATGCGCACGCTGGCGTTTTTCACCGCGTCGCCGGTCAGAAGCACCTTTTTCTTGATGAGCAGGGGCACGCTGGTGAGCCGGCCGGTCTCCCGGTCCAGGCGCTTTTCGATGTAGATCTCGTCCTCGGCGGGAATCTTGTCGGCCAGGGCCTTGTTCAGCTCCTCCCGGCGGTAGCCCGGCTTCAGGCGGCCCTCCTTGATGGCTTTGTCCATGAGTTCCGTGAGGTTGACCTGGGCGGAGTCGTCCACCAGCTTGAATTCCAGCTGGGCCGTGGTGCCGATGAGGTCCAGGGCCCGCTGGGGGTCCTGGATGCCCGGGAGCTGCACCACGATCTGGTCCGCGCCCTGGCGCACGATCACGGGCTCCGTGACCCCGAACTGGTCGATGCGGTTGCGCAGCACCTCCAGGCTCTGGGCCAGGGTGCGTTCCTGGAGCTGCCGGACCTCGTCGGGTTTGAGGCGCACCGTGAAACCGAGAACGCCGTCCTGGCGCTGGGGGCCATCCAGGGCCAGGTGGGGGAGGTCTTCCTTGAACCAGCCCTGGAACGCGGTCTGCTCGTCCTTGTTGGTGAGGGTGACCGGGAGGGCGCCCTGGGCCGGCTCGCCCACCTTCAAGGCCAGGTTGCGTTTTTCCGCGGTCTCCGTCAGATCCTGGGCGGTGCGGCTCAAGGCGTTATTGATGGCCTGGTCCAGGTCCACCTGGAGGATGAGGTGCATGCCCCCCTTCAGGTCCAGCCCCAGGTTGAGGCCGCGGCTGACGTGCTTCTGCCACCAATCGGGAAGGCCGCCGGTTAAGGAGGGGAGCACGAAGAGGATGGCAATGAGGGTCAGGATAAAGAGAAACAGAAACTTCAGGCGGACCGTCCGCAGCATGCATTATCTCCTTGCGGCGCTTGGGTGAGCCCTCAAGAAGTTAAAAAGGCAGCGCCGAGGCTCAGTTTAATCAATGAACCTTAACTTAGAGGCGGCGTCCTGTCAAGGCCCGGGGGACTCCCGGGGCCCCCCTCCAAAAAGGTTGCAGTTCCCGGGCGGAGTTAATATACTGCTCCCGTAGTTAACTGCCTGCGGCCCGGCAGAAACGGGTCTTCTTGGCTCCGCATCTCTTTAAAACGTCCAGTCCTTTAAAGGAGGTTGCTATGTCAGGTCGGAAATCTTTGCTGGTCCTGGTTCTCACCCTGGCCCTGCTCCTGCCCGCCGCGGCCCAGGTGTCGGCTATAACCCATCTGCAGTGTCCCACGGGGAACTTGGTTACCCTGGTGTATATTGACGGGAGTTTTTACCGGGTCAAGGCCAACGGGGTCACAGAGGACAAGCCCTTTAAGCCGTCCAGCCAGACCCTCATCATCCTGGACCTTGAGTGGGCCTTCAGCGGAGGGGTTGCCGGCAATACCTACCAACTGGCGCTGAGTATCATTGGATCCAAAGACACGACCCCGGTCTTTGTCACCCAGGCTGCGCCCACCAGCAACGGCAACTGGGCCGTCAACACCCGCCTGACCGCCGGACTCACTTTCGGTTCCGGAACCTACGTGGGGGTGAGCCTCCCGGAAGGGGTGACTACCACGGCCCTTTACCTGCACGGGTACGTCAGCTAATCCAGACCCGGCACCTGCCTTCCGGAAGGGAGGTCTCATTACGGGACAGCCTGCCTCCCTTTCCGGAAGGGCCCTATCCCCCCGGAGTGGGGTAAATGGCGGCGCCGGTGGGGGTGCTGGCCCCGGGGCGGGGTTAAGCCCAATACCGCGCCGGGCCGCGGCTCATTCCAGGCTCATCGCGGCCGTGACCGGGACGCGCCGGGAGCGGCCGTCCTGTCCCACCAGGATGAACTCCTCCTGGGGCAGCTTCAGGCAGGTGAGGAGGTTGCCGTAGACCGCGCCGGTGTCGATGCCGATCTTGTTGGGCATCACCAGGGGGGCCGGGGACGGGGTGTGGCCGAAGATCACCTTGCGCCCGAAGTCTTCCATGGAGGCGATGAACTCCCCCCGGATCCAGAGCAGGTCATCCTCCGTCTGCTCCGCCAGCGGCAGCCCCGGCCGCAGGCCGCCGTGCACGAAGATGTATTCCGGGGTCTCGTAGTAGAGCTGCAGGTCCCGGTAAAAACGCTCGTGGTCCGGCGGCAGCACCAGACGGGTCAGCTTCTCCCAGTCCTCCCCCCAGTAATCTTGGATGGTGGCCAGACCGCCGTTGAAGAGGAACAAGGCCACCTCCCGGCCCTCCAGGAAATCCAGGAACATGGCCTCGTGGTTGCCCTTCAGGCAGACGACCTGCTCCGGCGGGGCCGTAGCCTGAAGACGGATGAGGTAATCCACCACGCCCTTGGGCTGGGGGCCCCGGTCGATGTAGTCGCCCATGAAGACCAGGCGGTCCCGGTCCAGGTCGGGCTCAAGCTCCTCCAGGAGGCGCTCCAGGAGCTCCAGGCGCCCGTGAATGTCGCCGATGGCGTAAATATCCCCGCTCATTAAGTTCCTTGATTTTTGGGCTGTTTTTACTGCTTACGGCTCACCATCTTACAGCCAGCGGAAGAGCTTGTTCCGGCGGTCCAGGCGAGTCAAACCCGCCTCCCGGGCCAGGCGCTGGGCCTCGGCGTGCTCCAGGCCGGTCAGGAATTTGCTCAGCGACGGGTGCTCAAAAACCCGGCCGCAGGGCCGGTACTGGCCCATGACGTTGACGTAGGTGCGGGGGGAAATCTCCCGGGCCAGGAACTCCATGATTTCCCTGGTGCCCGCCAGGCCGTCGGGGAGCACCAGGTGGCGCACCAAGAGGCCCCGGCGGGCCACCCCCTCTTCGTCCAGCACCAGGTCCCCCACCTGGCGGTGCATCTCCTTGAAGGCCTGGCGGGCCACCTCGGGATAGTCCTGGGCCGCGCACAAATCTTTGGCCACCGCCGGGTCCCAGAACTTGAAGTCCGGCATGTAGATGTCGATGACGCCGTCCAGGATTTTCAGGGTCTCCACCGCGTCGTAGCCCCCGGTGTTGTAAACCAGGGGCACGCTGAGACCGCCCTCGATGGCCAGGGGCAGGGCCGCCAGGATCTGGTAGACCTGGTGGCTGGGGGTGACGAAATTGATATTGTGGCAGCCCCGCTGCTGCAGATTGAGCATCATGGCCGCCAGGTCGGCCAGGGAGATTTCCTCCCCCTCGCCGCCGTGGCTGATTTCGTAGTTCTGGCAAAAAATACAATAGAGGTTGCAGTGAGTGAAGAAGATGGTGCCGGAGCCCCGGGTGCCCACCAGGGGGTCTTCCTCGCCGAAATGGGGGCCATAGGAGGAGGTGACCGGCAGGTCCCCGGTGCGGCACAGGCCCCGCTCCCCGTGGTGGCGGTCCACCAGACAGTGGTGGGGGCAGAGGGTGCACTGGCTCAGGATGTCATAGGCCGCGGCAATCTTCTCCTTAAGCGCCCCCCGGCGGTGGGTTTCTAAATAAACCGGCTCCCATTTGTCCATGACAGATTTCTTTCAAGTGAGCACTAACCAGTGAATGGCTTCCCCCTCACCTTGACCTCCCCGTCTGCTAACTGCTTACCGTAGCTCGGTTTGCCATGGTTCCAGCAGGCTGCGGGGGATGTCGCTGATGAACCGGGAGGGGGGGTTGATGGTCATGCCCAGGTATCTACTATAGCCGACGTAAGGGAAAATGACAGCCAAAAAGCTCCGGGCCCGGGTGGCGGCCACGTACATCAGGCGGCGCTCCTCCTCCAGTTCCTCGTCCTTCTCCTGGGAGTAGAACGCGGGGAAGCGCCCCTCCGCGGCCCAGATGATGAACACCGCCTCCCATTCCAGGCCCTTGGCGGAGTGGATGGTGGAGAGCGTCAGGAAGTCGTGGCTGGGCGCGGCCACGTCCGCCAGGCTGGTGGGGGGCTCCAGGGTCAGGTCGTTGAGGAAGCTCCGGAGCTCCCGGTAGCGGGCGGTGATGGTGAGGAGGTGCTCCAGGTCCCGGAGGCGCTTGGGGAAGTCGTCGTATTTGGCCCGGGCCAGGGGCTCATAAAAGGTGAGGGCCTGGTTCATGCGGGCCATGAGGCTGAGCCCGGGGTCCTGGAGGCCCTGAAGGAGGTCCGCCAGGTCTTTCAGGCCCGAGGGCCGCTTCTGGGCCTTCAGCCACCGGACGGCCCCAGCCAGGCTGAAGTCCTCCTTGATTTGCGCGGTGAAGCGGCTGCTGGTCTGGCGCCCCACCCCCGGGGTTAGGAGCAGGACGCGGTTCCAGCTCAGGGCGTCCCGGGGGTTGGCGACAACGCGGAGATACGCCAGGAGGTCCTTGATGTGGGCGCTCTCCATGAACTTGAAGCCGCCGAACTTCATGAAGGGGACCCCGGCCCGGACCAGCTCGATTTCCAGGTCAAAGGAATGGTAGCCCGCCCGGAAGAGCACCGCCATCTGGCGCAGGGGGAGGCCCTGCTTTTGCAATTCCTCCACCTGGGCCACCACCAGGCGGGACTGTTCGTTTTCCGAGGCCGCCTTGTAAAGCCGGGGCCGGTCCCCCCCAGGGCGGCGGGTGAACAGGCACTTGGTGTATTTCTCCCGGGCGCCGGCGATGATGGCGTTGGCCACATCCAGGATGGGCTGGGTGCTGCGGTAGTTCTCCTCCAGCTTGATGATGCGGGTGCCGGGGAACAGGCCGGGGAAGTCCATGATGTTGCGGAAATTGGCCCCCCGGAAGGAGTAGATGCTTTGGGAGTCGTCCCCCACGGCCATGACGTTGGCGTGGGTGTAGGCCAGCAGGCGCACCAGCTCCGCCTGCAGGCGGTTGGTGTCCTGGTATTCGTCCACCAGCAGGTAGCGGAAGCGCTCGCTCAGGCGGCGGCGCACGTCCTCGTGCTCGGTGAGCAGGCGGCGGCCCTCCAGGAGCAGGTCGTCGTAGTCCAGCAGGTGGTGGCGGCGCTTTTCCTCCTGGTAGGTCTGAGCCAGCTGCGCCAGGCGGGGGGTGTGTTCCAGGAACTGGGGATAGTCCCGGGCCAGCAGGGCCTCCAGGGACAGGTCCCGGTTCACCACCGCGCCCAGGACCTCCGCCAGGGTCTCCTTGCGGGGGAAGGGGCCGGGCACCTGGCGGAAGCCCAGGCGCTCCTTCAGCAGGGCCAGGAGGTCCTCCTGGTCGGAGCGGTCCATGACCGTGAAGCCCGCGGGGTAGCCGAGGCGCTCGCCGAACTGCCGGAGCCAGGCGTAACAGGCGCCGTGGAAGGTGCCGCCCATGACCTGGGCCAGGGGGCGCTGGGTCAGGTGGGCCGCCCGGGTCAGCATCTCCTGGGCCGCCTTGCGGGTGAAGGTGAGGAGCAGGATGGCCCGGGGGTCCACCCCCTGGACCTCCACCAGGTAGGCCAGGCGGTAAACCAGGGTGCGGGTCTTGCCGCTGCCCGCGCCGGCGATGACCAACACCGGGCCCTCGGGGATCACCACGGCCTGGTGCTGGGCCGGGTTGAGCTCCTGTTCATAGTAAATGCGCCGAGGCGGCGTCCAGTCATGCGGTATGGGCTTGTACATGAGAGTGTTTCAGGGGAGGGGTGAGGGCCGACGGGAACAGAGGCCCGTCGCTACCGGCCCTTACCCGCTCCCCCCCAACCTCACCTCTCCAGCAGTCGCGACAGAAGGGAGGCCCCGTCCAGGAGGAGGCCGGAGTCCCGGGCCGCGGTTTCGCTGTAGCCCCGGCTATGGTGGCCGGGGGTGTGGGAGTCGTAAATCACGAAGGGCACCGGCTCCGGGGTGTGGGTGCGCACGCTCAGGGGGGTGAGGTGGTCGCACAGCACCAGGACCCGGTGCTCGCCCAGATTTTTCAGGCCGGCCAGGAGCGGCCCCACCACCCGGGCGTCGAAGTCTTCGATGGCCTTGAGCTTAAGGGCCAGTTCACCGCTGTGGCCGGCTTCGTCCGGGGCCTCCACGTGGATGAAGACCAGGTCCTTCTCTTTCAGGGCGTCCAGGGCCGCGGCAACTTTGCCGGCGTAGTTGGTGTCCAGGTACCCCGTGGCGCCGGGAACCTTGATGGGGGTAAGGCCGGCGTAGAGGCCGAGGCCGCGGATGAGGTCCACCGCGGAGATCACCGCGCCGGCCAGGCCGAAGCGCTCCTTGAGGGTGGGGAAATGGGGCGGCCGCCCCTGGCCCCAGAGCCAGATGGAGTTGGCCGGCCTCTTTCCCGCCGCCCGGCGCCGCCGGTTGAGGTCATGCTCCTGGAGGAGGGGCCAGGAGGCCTTGACCAGTTCCCACAGGGGGCGCTCCGGGCCGTCCAGGACCATGAGGCGGCCCACCTCCTTCCCGGTCCAGTCGTGGGGGGGATAGGTGCGCCATTCCGGGCTGCCCTGGTCCCACACCAGCAGGTGGCGGTAGCTGACGCCGGGGTAGAAGCGGCGGCCGTCCTGCCCCAGCCCCGCGTCCAGGGCGGCGATGAGTTCCCGGGCTTCGTCGCTGCCGATGTGCCCTGCGGCATAGTCCTCCATGATGAGGCCGCCGGATTCAGCCTTAAGCGTCACCAGGTTGCAGCGGAAAGCCACTTCCCCCGGTTTGAGGGCCACGCCCAGGGCCGCGGCCTCCAGCGGCGCCCGGCCGGTGTGGTAGCGGGCCGGGTCGTAGCCCATGATGGACAAATTGGCGATGTCGCTTCCCGGCTCCATGCCGGGAGGAATGGTGCGGGCCAGGCCCAGCTCGCCCTCGCGGGCCAGGGAATCCATGTGGGGCGTGGCCGCGGCCTCGAGGGGGGTCTTGCCCCCCAACTCCGGGATGGGGTAGTCCCCCATGCCGTCGCCCACCAGAATGACGTATTTCATAATAGCTATTTTAACCTTTTCGCCTCAAAAGTGGTGGAAAGCGTGGCTGATAAAGAAGTTACGGGCGGGAAACCCCGCCCCTACATGGCTCCATGGTACCGAGGCGCAGGCGGGGACGCCGGCGCCACCAATCTATATTCACGCCCCGGTGGCCTGTTGCCGCCGCTCCTCCATGACGTGCTTGATTTCCGTCAGGGTCTCGTTGATGCGGAAGAAGACGATGAGCACCTCGCAGTAGACCCGGACGAAGAGGGGGCCCAGGATGATGAAGAACAGGCCCTTATAGATATTCCTGGCATAGTCGAAGTGGACGCCGAAGCCGATGAAAATGAGGCCCACGGTGAGGCAGGTGAGCACCCCCAGCCAGAAGAGGATCTGGATGATGACGGGGGTGACCATGGTGCGGAAGGCCCAGAAGTCTTTCATGGCGTTCTCCTTTCCCAGTGAATGTCATTCTGAACGGCGCGCCGCAGAGTGAAAAATCTGGATTCTTCGCCGCGCTCAGAAGGACGGAAAAAGGGCTCAGAATTACGGCAGATTACTCAAAATGACATAAGGAGCACAGGCAAGATGCCTGTGCCACTTAGATAAAGTCTTTACACCCCCCTCCCCCCGCAATCTTTTCCCCTCCTCCTAAATCTTGGCCGCGTTGAGGTGGGGGTCCTCGATGCGGTAGAAGACGGTGGGGGGCGAGACCACCGGCAGGGCGTCAATCTCCCTCATGGCCTGCCGGGCGTCGGCTTCCCGGGCCTCGTGGGTGATCATGACGATGGGCACCGAGCCGGACACCTCCCGGCCCTTCTGGATGACCGCGGCGATGCTGATGTTGTGTTTGCCCAGGATGCCGGAGACCTGGGACAATACCCCGGGACGGTCCAGGGCCGCAAAGCGGAAGTAGTAGTTGGTCACCAGGTCGTTCAAGGGCTTGATCAGCCGGGTGGAAGAGAGCGCCGCTTCACAGCCCAGGGGCGGCACCCGGCGCCGGACGCCGTGGGTGAGGTTCCGGGCCAGATCCAGGAGGTCGCTCACCACCGCGCTGGCGGTGGGCATCATGCCCGCGCCCTGGCCGTAAAGCAGGACGGGCCCCACCGCGTCGCCGGTGAGGTAGACCGCGTTCATGGCGCCGCTGACGTTGGCCAGCATGTGGTCTTTAGGGATGAGGGTGGGGTGCACCCGGGCCTCCACCCGGTGGCCATCGTCCCGGGTGATGGCCAGGAGCTTCAGGCAGTAGCCGAACTCCCGGGCAAACTGGAGGTCCAGGGGATCGAGGCGGCTGATGCCCTCCACCGCCACCCCCTCCAGGTCCAGGCGGGCGCCGTAGGCCAGGCTCATGAGAATGGCCAGCTTGTGGGCGGAGTCGATGCCTTCCACGTCCAGGGTGGGGTCGGCTTCGGCGTACCCCGCCTCCTGGGCTTCGGCCAGGGCCTGGGCGTAGGAGATGCCGTGCTGGGACATCTGGGTGAGGATGTAATTGCAGGTGCCGTTCAGGATGCCGAAGAGCTCCTGGATGCGGTTGGCGGCCAGGCCCTGGCGCAGGGCCAAAATGATGGGAATGCCGCCGCACACCGCGGCTTCGAAGGCCACTTCCACGCCGTGCTCCGCGGCCGCGGCCAGGAGGTCGTTCCCGTAGTGGGCCAGGAGGGCCTTGTTGGCGGTGACCACGTGCTTGCCCCGGGAGATGGCTTCCAGGGTGAACTCCCGGGCCGCGTCCAGGCCGCCCATGAGCTCCACCACGATGTCGATGGCGGGGTCGTCCAGAATGTCCCGGGCCCGGCCGGTGAGGAGCCCCGCCTCCAGGGCCACGGGACGGGGGCGTGTGAGGTCGGGGTCGGCCACTCTCGCCAGGATGAGGTCCGCGCCCAGGCGCCGGCTCAACAGGTCCCGCTGCTCCGTGAGGAGCCGCACCACGCCGCTGCCCACGGTGCCGAAGCCGATGAGCCCGACCCTAACCGGTTTCATGCGCTCTTCTCGCGTATGACCTTCCTGAGCCCCCGGATGGCCTGGTTGGTCCGGTGGACATTCTCCACCAGGGCGAAGCGCACGTATTCGTCCCCGAACTCGCCGAAGCCCAGGCCCGGGGACACGGCCACCTTGGCCTCCCTGATGAGCATCAGGGAGAACTCCACGGAGCCCAGGTGGCGGAATTTCCGGGGGATGCGGGCCCAGACGAACATGGTGCCCTTGGGGGGCTCCACCCGCCAGCCGAGGTTGTGCAGGCCCCGGCACAGGGCGTCCCGGCGCTCCTTATAGGTGGCGACGATCTGCTCCACGCAGTCGTAGGGGCCGTTCAGGGCGATGATGGAGGCGATCTGGATGGGCTGGAAGACCCCGTAGTCCAGGTAGCTCTTGATGCGGGTCAGGGCGTGCACCAGCCGCCGGTTGCCCACCACGAAGCCCATGCGCCAGCCGGGCATGTTGTAGCTCTTGGAGAGGGAGAAGAGCTCCACCCCCACCTCCTTGGCGCCGGGCACCTGCAGGAAGCTGGGGGCCACGTAGCCGTCAAAGACCAGGTCCGCGTAGGCGAAGTCGTGGATGATGTAAACGTTGTATTTGTGGGCGTACTCCACGATGCGCTGGAAGAACTCCAGGTCCACGCACATGGTGGTGGGGTTGTGGGGGAAGCTGATGATGAGCATGGTGGGCCGGGGCCGGATGAGCTCGGTGAGGTGCACCAGGTCCTCAAAGAAGTCCCGGCCGTGGGTCAGGGGGATGCTCACCAGCTGCCCCCCGGCGATGACCACCGAGGCGGCGTGGATGGGGTAGGTGGGGTTGGGCACCAGGACCACGTCCCCGGGCTCCACCGTGGCCAGGACCAGGTGGGAGAGACCTTCCTTGGCGCCGATGGTGGCGATGGCCTCGGTCTCGGGGTCGATGTCCACCTGGAAGCGGCGCTGGTACCAGTCGCTGATGGCCACCCGGAGCTTGGTGATGCCCCGGGAGGCGGAATAGCGGTGGTTGGGGGCCTTCTGCGCGGCCTCGCAGAGCTTCTCCACGATGTGGGGCGGAGTGGGCAGGTCGGGGTTGCCCATGCCCAGGTCGATGATGTCCTCGCCCCGGCGCCGGGCCTCCATCTTCAGGGCGTTGACGGTGGCGAAGACGTAGGGCGGCAGCCGCTTCATGCGGGGGAATTCTTCCATGGCCATGATCTCTCCTAAGGTGTAAGGGGGCGAATTTAAAAATTATTATTCCAGAGGGCCGGGGCAAAGTCAAACCCGGTTTTCGCCCGGGGGCCCGGCTTTTCTTCCGGAAGGGGCCGGGGAAGGTCCCGAGGCGCAAAAAAAGCCCGGGGGGGACTTGGTCCCCCCCGGGCCGGTGAGGCGTTAGCGGTTTACTTCTTCAGTTTGGGGTCCGGCACCAGGGTCTTGGGGTTCGGGGCCGCACCCGGCGCCGCGGACGCGCCGCCCGCCAGGCTGTAGGCATA
>Ga0315268_10002307_pt1 | contig 21642 bp, 26 predicted proteins | sample C1_top_MG_FD_204535 | JGI IMG/M metagenome (GOLD analysis project Ga0315268, IMG submission 204535) | Sediment microbial communities from Yellowstone Lake, YNP, Wyoming, USA - C1_top | ecosystem: Environmental > Aquatic > Freshwater > Lake > Sediment | place: USA: Wyoming | collected 2017-08-01 | reverse complement strand
CAGGCACATGGCGGCGCGGATGTCGTTCAGGCTATCGACCGGCGGCACCGGGAAGTAGCCGCCCTTCACGGTCGGGCGATGACCGATGTTGCCGCCCTCGAATTTCTCGGCGGAGGCCCAGGCGGCCTCCTCGGAGAACACCTTGCAGTAGGAGCCGGACATATCCACGCTCCACTCGACCGAGTCGAAAATGAAGAACTCGGGCTCCGGGCCAAAGTAGCAGGTGTCGCCCAGACCGGTGCTCTTGAGATAGGCCTCACCGCGCTTGGCGAGCGAGCGCGGGTCGCGGTCGTAGCCCTTGCCATCTGAAGGCTCGACCACGTCGCAGGTCAGAATCAATGTCGTCTCGTCCATGAACGGATCAACGTAGGCGGTGGCGGCGTCCGGCATCAGCAACATGTCGGAGGCCTGGATGCCCTTCCAACCGGCGATCGAAGAGCCGTCGAAGGCGTGGCCGTCCTCGAATTTTTCCATACCGAAAGCCTTGATCGGCACGCCGACATGCTGTTCCTTGCCACGGGTGTCGGTAAAACGGAAATCGACAAACTTGACTTCCTTGTCCTTGATCAGTTTCAGAACATCTTGGGGCGACATGGGGTGCTCTCCTAGCGGTTTACGAATGGGAAGGGAATGACGAGGTGTGCGGGGAATCTAGCAGCAATTGTGCCAGGCTATCTAGGCAGGCCAGCTATTGTGCCATAAAGGAAATGGCGGCTGTTCTGCAAAAATAGAAGCATAAGCTTGGTGCAGACAATCAAAAAACGCACTACCTTGGTGCTATCCGGCAATTCAGGCTCACCGCGCTGAAATAAGCATCGCCGCTCAAGCGTTCGGCAAGGCGTCGCTCTAGACGGGCGACATGAGACTGGTCGAAGCACACTTCGGGCGGCAGGAAAACCTCGGCCTCGACCCGGCGCCCCAGGTAGTGCAGCAAGGTCTTCTCGAACTGCGGCAGGTCTTCGCCCAGAAGGACGCGCAGATGCCCGAGCAACACTTCGCGCTCGGGCAGTTCGATCGCCCTGATGCCGGGATCGAGATCCTCTTCGGCATCGACATGCACCAGCAAGTCGAGCACGTCCGGATGTCCCACCAGCACGCGCCCCCTCGCCCGCTCCGCAATCAGGTGACCCTCCGAGACGCTGATCCGGGCGTCGTCCTGGATGTGCGCATCGGCCTATACCCGGTTCGCCATGCGCCGCGTACGAAGCTCGTGCAGGTCCAGCACACCAGGTGTCTCGCGCAGTGTCGCGCGGATACGCTTGACCTCTTCGTCGGACAGGCCGGTATCGATCAGTTCTTGGATGGCCTCATAGGTGAACTTGGCGCCCATGCGCAGAATCATGAAGCCGACGATCACCGCCGCCACCGGATCCAGAAAACGGTAGCCGAGCAGACTGCCGCCGATCCCGGCCGCCGCCACCAGGGACGAGGCGGCATCGGAACGCGCGTGCCAGGCATTGGCTACCAGCATCGGTGAGCGCAATTTCTCGGCGACGACCAACATATAGCGAAACAGGGACTCCTTGGCGACCAGCGCGGCCAGCGCCGTCCATAGCGCTATCGACGCCACCGCCGGCAACTGGTCGAGATGCTGCAGCCGCACGCCGGCCGACCACAGGATGGCGGCGCCGGTGCCGACCAGCAACAGGCCCAGCGCCAGCGAAGCGGCAGTTTCGATCCGGTGGTGGCCGTAGGGGTGGTCGTCGTCGGCAGGATGCCGGCTCTGTGCATTGGCAGCGAGCACCATCAGGTCAGCGACGAGATCGGAGAGGGAATGGAAGCCATCCGCGACCAGGCTTTGCGCATGAGCGAGCAAACCCACGGCAATCTGCGCCAGGGTCAGGCAGACATTGACGGCGACGCTCACCCAGGTAACTCTCTGCGACTCCCGATAGCGTTCGGGACCCAGGGGCTCTTGAGTAATCAGGATCTCTTCGCGGGGCATGGCAACCAGTCTATTAATCGGCCCTGGTTCAGGCCTATAATTTTAATTATACAACTCTGGCATTTCACCCCGCCGACATGGGTAGGATCACCGAAATACTGCAGCTCGCCCAGAGCCGCGCGCGCTCCCTCAGCCTTCCCTACGAGGGAGCGGCGACCCCGATGGAGGCTCGCGAGGTCTTGCTGCTCGCCCCGGGTGCCCGACTGATCGACATCCGCAGCCGCGCCGAGCTCGACTGGGTCGGTCGCATTCCCGGCGCGATCGAAATCGAGTGGCAGTCCTATCCGGGCAACCATCCCAATCCGCAGTTCATTGCCCAGCTGCGGCACGCCGTCGATCGCGAATCGCTGCTGCTGTTCATCTGCCGCAGCGGCGGCAGATCCAACGCTGCTGCCAAAGCCGCCACCGAGGCCGGCTTCCCGGACTGCTACAATGTGCTCGAAGGTTTTGAGGGAGACAAGGACGCCAGCTCCCAGCGCGGGCACCTCGGCGGCTGGCGCCTGGCCGGGCTGCCATGGCAGCAGAGCTGAAGCGATTGAACCGCGGCTCGGCCGCACCCTCTAACTTAGCCCAACAAAGTCGACCAGACACTCAACATGCAAGTCGCCCCCATCAGTTTCGATCGCTTCAACACGCTCGCCGATGACGATGCGCAGCAACGCATCATCAAAGCCCGGGCGCGCCTCGGCAAGCGCGCCGTGCTGCTCTGCCATCACTACCAGCGTGCCGATGTCTATCGCCATGCCGACATCACCGGCGACTCGCTCAAGCTGTCGCGTCTTGCTTCACAGTCCGACGCCGAGTTCATCGTCTTCTGCGGGGTGCACTTCATGGCCGAGGTGGCCGACATCCTGTCGCGTCCTGAGCAGATCGCCATTCTTCCCGACCTCGCCGCCGGCTGCTCGATGGCCGACATGGCCAGCCTGGCCAAGGTGGAGCGCTGCTGGCGCGAAATCGGCGCAGCAATGGATCCGGACGATCACTTCACGCCGGTTACTTATATTAACTCCGCCGCCGATCTGAAGGCCTTTTGCGGCAATCACGGCGGCATCGTGTGCACATCCTCGAATGCGCCGAAGATCCTCGAGTGGTCGTTCGCCCGGCGCGAAAAGATGCTGTTCTTTCCGGACCAGCACCTGGGCCGCTGGAGCGGCCACAAGATGGGAATTCCACTGGATCAGATGCTGGTGTGGGACCCCGACCTGGAGTCTGGGGGCCTCACCGCCGAACAGATCCGCAAGGCGAGGATCCTGCTCTGGAAGGGTCACTGCTCCGTGCACCAGATGTTCCAGCCGGCCCATATCCTGCGCTTTCGCAACCAGTATCCGGATGGCCTGGTCATCAGTCATCCCGAATGCAGCTTCGAAGTCTGCAAACAGTCGGACTACGTCGGCTCGACCGAGCACATCCTCAGCACCGTCAAGGCGGCAGCGCCGAACACGCGCTGGCTGGTCGGCACCGAACTGAACCTGGTCGAGCGCCTCGCGGAGGAAGTGAAAGCCGAAGGCAAAACCGTGCAATTCATGTCCCCCACCGTCTGCATGTGCTCCACGATGCAGCGCATCGACCCGCAGCACCTGGCGTGGACGCTCGAGAATCTCGCCGAGGGCAATGTAGTCAATTGCATCAGCGTGCCGGCGCACGAAGCCGCCCTGGCAAAGGTGGCGTTGGAGCGGATGCTGGCGGTATCCTGACGCCCGCAGCGAGAATGACGCATACACTCCACGTCGCCACCTACAACATCCACAAGGGCTTCTCGCAGTTCAACCAGCGCATGATGGTGCATGAGTTGCGCGAGCGGTTGCGGCTGCTGGCACCCGATATCGTCTTCCTGCAGGAGGTGCAGGGCCTGCACCTGGGCCACGCCGAACGCCACAGCAACTGGCCGGCAGAGCCCCAGCACGAATTCCTCGCCGGGGAAGTCTGGGCGAACACCGCCTACGGCCGCAATGTTATCTATGACCATGGTCACCACGGCAACGCCGTGCTTTCCCGCTTTCCGATCATCTCCTCACACAATCAGGATGTAACACATCTGCGCTTCGAGCGCCGCGGCCTGTTGCATTGTGTGATCGCGGCGGAAGGATGGACGCAGGCACTGCACTGCGTCTGCGTCCACCTTTCGCTCTTCGGCCGTTCCCGAAAAAAACAAATGGAAGCTCTTGCGTCCAGAATCGAGGAATTGGTGCCCGCCGATGCGCCTCTCATCATCGCAGGCGACTTCAACGACTGGCACAACTCCGCTTCCAGCCTGCTTGCCGATCGTCTCGGCCTGATCGAGGTATTCGGTGGCGCAGCCGGGCATCCGCCGAAGAGCTTTCCCAGCTCCTTGCCGGTTTTTCGCCTTGACCGCATCTATGTACGCGGTTTCGGTATCGAGTCGGCGACGGTGCATTTCGGTGCGCCGTGGTCGCGTATATCCGACCACGCAGCGCTGTCCGCCCATCTCATATCCGATCACTGAGATCATGGATGCAGGCTTCCTGCCGGGCAACCGTCTACAACTGCTCGAAACCGGCAGCGAATACTTCCCGGCATTGATCGAAGCAATCGGGGCAGCCGTACTGGAAGTCCGCCTGGAGGCCTACATCTTCGAGGACGACTCCACCGGCCGCAAAGTCGCAGCGGCCATGGCTGACGCGGTGAGGCGCGGGGTCAGCGTCCATGTCATGGTAGATGGTTTCGGTTCGCACGGCTTCATGCAAAAGCTCGGGGCCAGGCTTTCGGCCGACGGCGTCGAGGTGCTGATCTATGGGCCTGACGTATCCCCGTTCACTTTGCGTCGACAGCGCTTGCGTCGGCTGCACCGAAAGCTGGTGACCATCGACGGGCGCATCGCTTTCGTCGGTGGCATCAACGTCATCGATGACTCGGACGCTCCGGGGCGGCTGCTGCCGCGTTATGACTATGCGGTACGAATCGAGGGTCCACTGTTGGCTCCGATCTACGCCTCAATGCGCCACCTCTGGCAACTGGTGAGCTGGGCCCGCTTCCGCCATCGTTTTGGGACTGCGAAGCGCCATCCGGCCGCGGCGATCGTCCGTGGCGAGATTGCAGCGGCCTTCCTGATTCGTGACAACCTGCGCCACCGGCGCGACATCGAGGAGGCCTATCTCGATGCCATCAACACGGCACACAGCGAAGTTCTTCTGGCCAATGCCTATTTCCTGCCTGGGAGACGCTTTCGCCATGTGCTGCTCCAGGGTCAGTCTGATCATTTACTGCTGCATTTCGCCACGCAGGCGCTCTATAGCGCGCTACTCTCAGCCGGTGTGCGCATTTACGAGTACAGGAAGAGCTTCCTTCACGCCAAGGTTGCGGTCGTGGACGGCAACTGGGCCACCGTTGGTTCGAGCAATATCGACCCTTTCAGCTTGTTGCTGGCGCGGGAAGCCAACGTCATGGTGAAGAATACCGACTTCGCTGACGTCCTTCTCGTCAGCCTGAATCGAGCCTTACTGCTAGGTGCTGTAGAGGTCCGGCGCGAAGACTGGGGGAGAAAATCGTTGTTGATCCGGATGACCAACTGGCTGGCCTATACAGCGGTGCGCCTGTTAATCGGAATTTCTGGCTATGGCGGTAAGCGCCAAACCTGAGGCAAGGGCGGTTGCTTCGGAGAATTATCGCCGGTTTTAACGCCGGCACTGTTCGGGCCACCGAACAGCCGGGCATGTCCGGTCATTACGCAGCGATCCATCAACGCATCGAGTCCGACCACCAGCGCGCGTTGAGCCGCAGCAGGCGTTAATAACGTCCAGGTGCAGCCAAAGGACTCTCACATACTCTACCGTGGCGCCGGCAGGCTGCGTTGTCGCGGTACCCGCGCCAGTTGCCAATGGGCCGCCGCCCAACGCCAGAACTCCGGCAGCGAGGCCTCAGCCAGTTCAGCCGGAGGTTCCTGGCCGAGAAAGTGAAGCGCGCAAAGCAGCGCGGGAATCGGCTTTGCGGCGTCGAGCGGCGCGGCGCGCGTCTGCTTCGATAGCTTTTCTCCGGAGGCGTCGATCGCTACCGGCAGATGCGCGTAGGCCGGCATGGGCCAGCCCAGCAACCGCTGAAGCAGGACCTGACGCGGGGTCGAGTCGAGCAGGTCGGCACCCCGCACTATCTGGGTAACGCCCTGTTCGCCGTCGTCGGCCACAACCGCCAACTGGTAGGCGAAGATGCCATCGGCACGCAGCAGGAGGAAGTCTCCAACCGCGTCCGCCAAGTCCTGGGCGACAAACCCCTGGATGGCATCATCGAAAACGATGCGCTCTTCATTGATACGCAGGCGGTGGGCGCGCGGCGACTTTCCTGGGGGCAAGCCGGAGCGGCAGGTGCCAGGATAGACGGGAGCACCATTGGGCGCCAAGGCCGAATCGGCGAGTTCGCGCCGGCTGCAGGCACAGGCAAAGACTCGGCCGGCAGCGCGCAGACGCTCCAATGCGTCACGATAGGCGGCGCTGCGCCGACTCTGCCAGATGACCTCGCCATGCCACTCAAAACCGAAAGCTTCGAGGGTGCGCAGGATGTCGTTGGCTGCGTCTTCGCGGCAACGCGGCCGATCGAGATCCTCGATCCGCAGCAGCCACTCGCCGTCGTTTTTCCGGGCCTCAAGGAAACTGCCGACGGCCGCGACCAACGAGCCAAAGTGCAGCGGTCCGGTTGGAGAGGGCGCGAATCGGCCGCGGCTTCGGTCCCGAATATCGTTCATGGACCGGATTAATAGCACGAGTGCGGAATAAGCGTTGCTTTTGGTAATGAGAATGGTTATCATTTGATCAATTTTGATTGATCTGAGGTCCCTATGCGACGCCTGCTCCTCTTGTCCCTGCTGCTGCCCGTACCTTCCCTGGCGGCTGAAAGCGAATATCTGCTGGTGATTCAGGATCACCGCTTCCAACCAGCTCAACTCATTGTTCCTGCTGGTAAGAAGATCAGGCTGACTGTCGCCAACCGGGATGCCACACCGGAAGAATTCGAGAGCTATACCTTGGACCGAGAAAAAGTCATTCCCGCCAAGACCAAGACCATGATCTACGTCGGCCCGCTGGATCCGGGGCCTTACCCGTATTACGGTGAATTCCACCAAAAGACCGCTCAGGGCGTGGTCGTCGCCCAGTAAGAAACCGGAGAGTGCCATGTTCGGAACCGCCATCATCGTTTTCCGGGAAGTTCTCGAAGCCTCGCTGTTGATTGGCATCGTCGCCGCCGCGACGCGTGCCGTGCCCGGGCGCAACCGCTGGCTCGCCGCAGGCATTCTCGCCGGTCTCGTCGGCTCGGGCCTAGTTGCCGCTTCCACCGGTGCCATCGCGGAAATGGCGAACGGCATCGGCCAGGAAATCTTCAATGCGCTGGTGCTCGGGATCGCAGTACTGATGTTGGCCTGGCACAACATCTGGATGTCGTCGCATGGCGCCGCCCTGGCCACCGATGCACGCAAGGTCGGTAGCTCCATCCGTGACGGCCGCAGCGAATGCTCGGTATTGCTGGTCGTGGTCGGACTGGCAGTACTGCGCGAAGGTTCGGAGACCGTCCTTTTTCTCTACGGGGTTTCCGCGTCCGAGGGCGGGGGCTCGTCGGGCATGCTGCTTGGTGGCGGCATCGTCGCCGGAATCGCTGTTGGGTATGCGATTTATGCCGGTTTGTTGCGGATTCCGATGCGCTGGCTGTTCTCCGCTACCGGCACCCTGGTGATGCTGCTAGCTGCGGGGATGGCCTCCCAGGCAGCACGCTTCCTGATCCAGGCCGACCTGCTGCCGAGTCTCGCGGCCCCGCTGTGGGACTCCTCGGCGGTGCTCCCTGAGAACTCCGCTGTCGGCATTCTCCTCCATAGCCTGATCGGTTACGAACCCCGTCCGGCTGGAATGCAGATGGCTTTTTACTTGCTCACCGTGCTCGTCATCGCTACCGGCATGAAGTGGGCAAAGAAGCGCCAGCCGATCTTTACTCAAGCAAAGGATGTCCATTGAAAACCCTCGCTATCCTCTTTGCCGGATTTTGCGCTTCCAGCGCCTTCGCCAGCCCGGCCGATTATGTCTATACGCCGAATGTCGACTACGGCGAGCGCGAGCTTGACTTCAAGCTCGGCTCGGCCAGTCCCCAGGCAGGAAACCGGCAACAGGCGTCGAGCATCGGTTTCGGCTACGGCGCGGGCGAACGCTGGTTCACCGAAGTCTACTTGAAGTATCAGCGCCAGGGAAGCATGGGTAACCATCTCGACGCGATGGAATTCGAAAACAAATTCCAGCTTACCGAGACCGGCAAATACCCGGTAGATGTAGGCTTCGTCACTGAACTAGAAATTCCGCGGGTCAATGGCGATAGCTATGAATTCAGGTTCGGCCCCCTGTTTCAAACCGAATTCGGCAAGCTGCAATGGAACGGCAACCTGCTGTTCCAGCGGAACTACCGCGGCAATGCGACTTTCGCTGCCGGCCCCCACAACATGGAAATCGGCTACCAGTGGCAGGTGAAGTACCGCCTGCGGCGCGAATTCGAATACGGTCTCCAGGGCTTCGGCGAGATGGGAAAATGGAACGCATGGGACGCTCGGGATCTTCAAAACCACCGCATCGGCCCGGCAGTCTTCGGCAAGATCACGCTGGGCGGCCGCCAGGCACTGGTGTACAACGCCGCCTGGCTGGCCGGGGCGAGTCGTGCCGCACCCGACAGCACCCTCAGAATGCAGGTCGAATACGAATTTTGAGGCGTCGCGTCGAACTGTTGAGCGACGCAGGTGTTCTTCAATCCCTTGCAGGATTCGGGCTTCGACCGATGCTCAGGAGGCCATTGGCCAGCGCGGTACCGAGAAGGATCAGCGCCCCGCCCAAGGCTGTGCTCCAACTGACTGTTTCTCCGAGGAGCAGTACGCCCCAGAATACACCGAACACTGGGATGAGAAAAGTCACGGAAAGTGCCCGCATCGGACCGACATCTTCGATCAGTTTGAAATAGAGCAGATAGGCAGCGCCGGTGCAAATCACCCCCAAGGCGGTAACGGCGGCCCAATCCAGCGGCTTGGGCGCCATCCGGATCGGCAGGAAAAGTGCGAATGGCAGCACCAGCAACACGGAGGCCCACATGCTGCCGTGCGCATTGTCGATTGGATCAACCTTGGCCGGGGATTTTTTGGCATAGGCGCTGGCTATGCCATAGCAGAATGGCGCCAGCAATCCGGCGGCGAGGGCCAGCCACCAATCCTCGCCCCTGACCGCAACCTCACCGCTGACCAGCGTGCCCACGCCTACCACGCCTAGCGCCAGGCCGAGTCCGGCCGAGCGGCTCACCGGCTGGCGCAGCCAGAACACGCCGAGCAAGGCAGCGAATATCGGCGCGGTCGAATTGAGGATCGATAGCAGGGAAGCGCTCAGGGTCTGTGCGGCGAAGGCGAAAAGCATGAAGGGCAGCGCGGAGTTGAACCAGCCGAGGACCAGGAAATGCCGCCAGTTATCGAGCAGCCGGGGTTTGCGGCCGAGCCAGCGGCACACCCCAAAAAGGAAGAGGGCCGCGATGCCGACGCGCAGTTCGACCAGGATGGCTGGGCCGAACACCGGTGCACCCAGGCGCAGGAAGAGGAATGATCCTCCCCATATGGCCGCTAGGCTGATCATTCGAACCGTATCTTGAAGCGTCATGTATAGGCTCCCCGGTTACGTCGAGGGCATCGCGGCGCGGGTGAGCGGCCGGTCAAGTGCCGGCTGGAGATACGCATTGCAGAAATGTTATTCACCTCCGAGCGAGTGCGCCCTGCCGGGTGCAGAAACGAAAAGGGCGGCGTCGGCCGCCCTTTTCGTACTGTTTGCAGTATTTATGCTGCCAGCGCACCGCGCATATTCTTTAGCGCCTTGACTTCGATCTGACGGATGCGCTCTGCCGAGACACCATACTCCGCTGCCAGTTGATGCAGCGTCGCCGCCTCGCCTTCTTCCGCCAGCCAGCGGCGGGTCACGATTGCCCTGCTGCGCGGATCGAGCGAGTCGAGGGCTGCGCGCAGGCCCTCGCCCTGCAAGCGGTCGTATTCGATGCGTTCGAGCATCGCCGTGGGCTCGACGCTGGCGTCGGCGGCGAGGTAAGCGATGGGCGCGTAGCGCTCTTCGTCGTCATCGGTGACCGGTTCCAGGGAAATATCCTGGCCCGAGAGCCGGGTCTCCATTTCGACCACTTCCTCGGGTTTGACGCTGAGCTGCTTGGCCATCGCCTGGACCTCGTCTGGCCCGAGAGTGGACAGGCTCTGCTTCAGGCTGCGCAGGTTGAAGAACAGCTTGCGCTGCGCCTTGGTGGTGGCGATCTTCACCAGACGCCAGTTTTTCAGGATGTACTCGTGAATCTCGGCCTTGATCCAGTGCATCGCGAAGGAAACCAGACGGACTCCGCGTTCCGGGTCGAAGCGCTTGACCGCTTTCATCAGGCCGATATTGCCCTCCTGGATCAGGTCGGCGTGCGGCAGGCCGTAACCCAGGTAACCGCGGGCGATCGAAATCACCAGCCGCAGGTGCGAGAGCACCAGCGCGCGAGCCGCTTCCAGATCTTCATGGTCGCGCAGCCGCCGGGCCAGATCGACCTCCTGCGCCACCGACAGTATCGGCATCTGGTACGCGGACTGGATGTAAGCCTCCAAGCTTCCTGCGCCGGTGGGCAGCGCAAGAAGATCAATGGAAAGCGATGTACTTGACAAGGCGTAGCTCATGTTCGTTCCTCCTTGAGGATGTATTTTAGCACTCTCGGCTTTCGAGTGCCAAGATGGCCGGGAGTTCCCTCAGACGGGCTTGCGCAGGTGACGGCCCAGCGACAGGGCGGCGCCGAGCCAGCCCAAGCCGGCGGAGAAAGCAAGCAGGAACAGGGAGTCGGGTACCCCGAGCGGCTGCAAGGCGGCGCTGGCGTGATACAACGCTGCCAGTTCGGCCACCGGCCCGCGTAGCGCCAGGGTGACGGCGAGCACGATCAGCCATGCGACCGCCCCACCGAGCAGTCCCTGCAGGGCGCCGAAATAGTAGAAAGGCCGGCAGATGAAGGCATCTGTTGCTCCAAGCAGCCGGCTCAGCTCGATCTCGGCGCGTTGGCTGATGACCTGCAGGCGGATGGTGGTGAAGGTGATCGCCACCAGACCCAGCCCGAGCAACGCTGCCAGCACGGCCACGCTGGTCCGGCCCAGGCGCAGCAAGGCATCGAGCCGACGGATCCAGGCGGAGTCGAGCTGGACGTGTTCGACCTTCGGCCAGTGGCGAAACTCGTCACGCAGGGCATCCATCGCCGTTGGGCTGGCGTCGAGCGGGGTCACGACAAAAGCGTCAGGGAAGGGATTGCTGGGCAAAACGGCGAGCAGTTCCGCCAGTCCCTCGCGGGCCTGAAAGCGCTTCAGCGCCTCGCTCCGGGGGACATAGCGCAGCTCCTTGACCTGCGGATTGCTCTTCAGGCGGGTCGCAATTTTATCCACTGCTTTGCCGTCGGCGTCGAGCGACAGAAACAGGGAGATCTGAGGCTCGGCATTGGCATTGCGGGCGATCTGCAAGGCGTTGCCGAGCAGCATTTGTCCGCCCGCCGGCAGGGCCAGCGCGATGCCGACGGCGAGCAATGAGAGCAGGGTGTTCACCGGCGCCGCCGCCAGACGCGAGAGCGCCCAAGCGAGTGCCCTGCCGTGTTGCGCGAGCCAGGCGTTCATGGCTTTAATTTTCCATGGTCGAGCACCAGACGGCGTGGCGCGAAGGGGGCAAACAGGGTGTCGTTGCAGGTGGCGACCAGGACGGTGACGCCGACCTGATGGAAGTCTCGGAAAATCGTCGCGACCTCGCCCGCCGTGTCCGGGTCGAGGTGGGCGGTCGGCTCGTCGGCGAGCAGGATGCCGGGTCGGCTCACCACCGCGCGGGCGATCGCCAGCCGCTGCTGCTCCCCGCCAGAGAGCGCGACGGGCAACGCTTTTTCGCGATCGAGCAGACCGACCTTGTCGAGCGCGGCGCGCACGCGCCCGACAGCCTCTTTCGGGGGGAAGCCTGCGATCGATAGCGGCAGCATGATGTTTTCAAAGACGTTGCGGTCGAACAGGAGTTTCTGGTCCTGGAACACCAGCCCGAGATTTCGGCGCAGAAAAGGGATCGCCGCGCGCCTCAAGTGGCCGACGTCCTGCCCGCCCACCAGCACCGCGCCGGCGCTGGGCCGCTCGATTGCCGCGATCAGTTTCAGCAGGGTGGTCTTGCCGGCGCCGGAATGGCCGCTTACCAGTACCAGTTCGCCCGGCGCGACGGCGAAGCTGAGATCGTCGAGCGCCACCCCGTTGGGTGGATAGCGGCGGCAGACGTGCTCGAAACGGATCACTGCTCGAACAGCGCGGTGACGAACTCGTGGGCGGAGAAGGGCTGCAGGTCGTCTATGCCTTCGCCGACGCCGATGAAACGCAGCGCGATGGGCTGCTGCCGGGCGATGGCGGCGATGACGCCGCCCTTGGCGGTGCCGTCGAGCTTGGTGACGATCAGGCCGGTGACACCTATGGCCTTGTCGAAGGCTTTGACCTGAGCCAGCGTGTTCTGGCCGATGTTGGCGTCGAGCACCAGCATCACCTCGTGCGGTCCTGAGGGCTCCGCCTTCTGGATCACGCGCTTGACCTTGGCGATTTCCTCCATCAGGTGCAGTTGCGTCGGTAGCCGTCCCGCGGTGTCGGCCAGTACGACGTCGATACCGCGCGCCTTGGCAGCGTGGATGGCATCGAAGACGACGGCGGCCGGGTCGCCCGATTCCTGACTGATCACCGTCACGCCGTTCCTGTCCCCCCAAGTCTGCAACTGCTCGCGCGCGGCGGCGCGGAAGGTGTCCCCGGCGGCGAGCAGCACCGACTTACCCTGGGCCTGGAAGTAACGGGCGAGTTTGCCGATCGAGGTGGTTTTGCCGGCGCCATTGACGCCCGCGATCATGATGATGAAGGGCTTGTGCGTCGATACGTCGAGCGGCTGCTGCAGCGGCGACAACAGCTTCTCCAGCGCTTGCGTCAAGGCCGCCTGCAACTGGGTCGGGGTTTCCAGCTTGTCCCGCTTGACGGCGGTTTTCAGTTCATCCAGCAGATACCGGGTCGCCTCGACGCCGACGTCGGCCATCAGCAAAGTCGCTTCCAGCTCGTCGAGCAGATCGTCGTCGATCCGGGTGCGGCGAAACAACGTCGCCAGGCGGCCCCCGAGCTGGGCGCGGCTGCGTGTCAAGCCCAGCTTCAGCCGTTCGGCCCAGCTGGACTGGGCTTCTGCGGGTGTTTCTCCGGGCTTTTTCTTGAGGAAACCAAGCATGGGGGATTTGTAAAAGGGTAGGTTATGGTGCGCGACTGACAGAGCTCCGGTGAAGGCTTATGATGCGCGGCTCGAACGGACCCATTTTAACAGAAGCCCCCAAGCCACCATGACGCAGAGCACCATCGTTACGGCGCCGAGGCTGGCGTTCATGCCCGCCGTTCTGGCCGGCGTCGCCGCTGGCGGTCGCGACAATGCCTTCGCCTGCCCAGATTACACCGGCTACTGCGAGGCCTTCGCCCGACACGTCAAACCGGAGCACCTGGTGACCGTGATCGTGGGTGGCGATTGAGTCGGGCACCGATGTCCCGGATCCGCATCACCGGTGGCAAGTGGCGCAGCCGCCTGATCGGCGTCGCCGACGTCCGCGGTTTGCGGCCGACGCCAGACCGCGTGCGCCAGACGCTGTTCAACTGGCTCGGCCAGGATCTCTCCGGGCAGTCCTGCCTGGATCTGTTCGCCGGCAGCGGCGTGCTCGGCTTTGAGGCGGCCTCGCGCGGGGCGGCGAGAGTCACCTTGGTTGAGCAGGATCAAGGCGCGTTCGCGGCGCTGCGGCAGAATGCGCAGGCGCTGGGCGGCGAGCAACTGGAGCTGATCCGGTCGGATGCGCTAACATTCATGCAATCGGCAGCGAAGTTCGCGGAGGCGGATGGGCTGGAGCGGACGAAGCAGCGGGGACGCTACGACCTCATTTTTCTCGATCCGCCCTACCGCCAGGGCTGGCTTGCGCGCATCGAGCCGCTGCTGCAACACATCGTGAATCCGGGTGCCCGTCTGTACGTCGAAGCCGAGCACGCCATCGAGTCGCTCGGGGAGTGGGCCAGCGTGCGCGCCGGTCGAGCGGGACAGGTTTATTATCATTTGTTGGAGCGGCAATGAGCAACGGCATCGCCATCTATCCGGGCACTTTCGATCCGCTGACCCTCGGTCACGAGGATCTCGTACGCCGGGCATCCAAGCTGTTTCAGCGCGTCATCGTCGGCGTCGCCGGCAGCCGTAATAAGAGGCCTTTCTTTACCCTCGACGAGCGGGTGGGTATCGCGCGCGAGGTATTGGCCGGCTATGTCAACGTCGAAGTCCATGGCTTCGACTGCCTGCTGATGGACTTCATGCGCGAGCACGGAGCGAAGGTCATCCTGCGCGGATTGCGCGCGGTATCCGATTTCGAGTACGAGTTCCAGATGGCCGGGATGAACCGCAACCTCTACCCGGACGTCGAAACCGTGTTCCTCACCCCGGGCGAACAATACATGTTCATTTCCGCCACCATGGTGCGCGAGATCGCCAGCCTGGGCGGCCATGTCGGCAAATTCGTGCAGCCGCTGGTGGAGCGGCGGCTGACAGAAAAGCTCAAACTTTGAAAAGGAAGTTGCAATGGCCCTGATGATTACCGACGAATGCATCAACTGTGACGTGTGCGAGCCCGAGTGCCCGAACAACGCCATTTCGCAAGGGGAAGAGATCTATCAGATCGACCCTGACAAGTGCACCGAGTGCGTCGGCCACTACGATACGCCGCAATGCCGCGAGGTCTGCCCGGTCGACTGCATCCCGCTCAATCCAGATCGGGTCGAGAGCAAGGATCAGTTGATGCAGAAGTACCTGCGCTTGACGGCGAAGGCCTGATCCACGGGAGGAGGCGTCAACGCTGGCAGCGAGGGCAGTGGAAGGTGGCGCGGTTCGCTTGGCGCAGGCTTTTCACCGTGCTGTCGCAGACGCGGCAGGCTTCCCCGGCGCGACCATAGACGAAGTACTGCTGCTGGAAGTAACCGGCGCTGCCGTCGGAGTGCACAAAATCGCGCAGGCTGCTGCCGCCGGCAGCGATGGCCGCCTGCAGCGTCGCGCGTACTTCCGGGACCAGGCGCTGGTAGCGCCGGTGCGAAATCCTCCCCGCCGGCGTGCGCGGGTCGATACCGGCGCGGAACAGGCTCTCGGAGGCGTAGATGTTGCCGATGCCGACCACCAGGTGGCTGTCCATCAAGGCCTGCTTGATCGGCGCGTTCTTGCCGCGCGTTCGCTCGAACAGCCAAAGCGGCGTGAATCCATCTTCGAGCGGCTCCTGCCCGAGCGCCGCGAGCAGCGGATGCTGCGCCGGATCGCCCGCGAGCCACAGCGCGGCGCCGAAGCGGCGCGGGTCGCGCAGCCGCAACAGTATCCGGCCGAATTCGAGATCGAGGTGGTCATGTTTCTCCGGCGGCGTGCCTGCTTTGAGCAGGCGCAGACTGCCCGACATGCCCAGGTGCAGGAGCAGGTTGCCCTCGCCGAAGTCCAGGAGCAGATACTTGCCGCGGCGGCTGACAGCCAGCAGGGTGCGCCCGGTCAGACACTGGGCCAAGCTCTTCGGCAGTGGGTAGCGCAGCCGCGGCGTGCGTATCGCGACGCCGCTGACCGTGCGACCGGTGAGCTCGGGGGCGATGCCGAGGCGGGTGACTTCGACTTCGGGTAATTCGGGCATGTCCGGGTCCGGGAGGTCGGTAGTGGGCCGTAGTGAGCGCGTGACGCGCTTGCTGCAGGCGGCGAAACTGCTAACATGGGCGCGAACCAAATTCTAAACCAGTCGTCCAATTGCCGTGACTTCCCCTTTCCCTATGTCGTTCGCCGCGCGTCCCCTGGCCCGCCTGACGCTGGCGCTTGCACTCGCAATGCCGCTGGCCGCTGGTGCGCAATCCGATCCTGCCGCTGCCGAGAAGTCGGCGGAGAACCTGCCTGATCTGAAGCTGACACCGCAGATCCTGTACCAGATGCTCCTTGCCGAGATCGCCGATGGCCGCGGCGACTTTCATTTCGCCGCAGGGGCCTACGCCGACCTGGCGAGATCCACACGCGATCCCCGCATCGCCAGGCGGGCAGCCGAGATCGCGATTTACGCCCGGCAGCCGGCGACCGCTCTGGAGATGGCGAAGCTCTGGGCCGAGATCGATCCCAAGTCGCCGCAGGCGCGCCAAATGCTGGTCGGCCTGCTGCTCATCGCACAGCGCTTCAATGAGGCAACGCCGCATCTGGCCAAGCTGCTCGCGCTCGAAGGCGATCATGTCGGCGACGCCCTGCTACGCCTCAACTACCTGCTGTCCCGTTACCCAGACAAGGCAGCGGCCGCGCTCCTGGTCGATCGCCTGACGCAGCCTTACGAAAACCTCGCCGAGGCGCATTTCGCCCGCGCGCAGGCCGATGAGAACGCCGGAAATGATGCGCGTGCCCTGGCCGAGATCGGGCGCGCACAGAAACTTCGGCCGGACTGGGAACCGGCCGTGTTGTTCGAAGCGCAGATCCTGCAAAAGAGCAGCCAGGCCAAGGCGCAGGATGTCTTGCGCCGCTATCTCGACGCCCACCCCAAGGCGCGCGAGGTCCGTCTCGCCTATGCGCGCGCCCTGGTCGGCGAAAAACATTTCGCCGAAGCCCGGCGCGAATATTCCGTTCTCCTCGATGCCAACAAGGACGATCGGGAAGCCGTCTACGCAGTGGCGCTGTTGTCGCTGCAACTCAACGATCTTGCCGCCGCCGAGAGCGGATTCAAGCGACTGCTCGATCTCGACGTTGGCGATGCCAACGTGGCCCGCTTCTATCTCGGCCAGATCGCCGAGCAGGGCAAGCGCCCCGATGAGGCGCTCGGCTGGTACGACAAGGTGACGCCGGGAGAGCAGTATCTGGCGGCGAACGTGCGTGCGGCGGCGTTGTTGGCGAAACAGGGAAAACTCGAAGCAGGGCGGAAAAGCTTGCAGCAGGCGGCGGTTGCCGACCCGAGCGAGCGCGTGTCGCTGCTGATCGCCGAATCGCAATTGCTGAACGAAGCCGGCCGTACCGCCGACGCGTTCGACTTGCTCGATGGCGCTCTGGCGGCCCAGCCCGAGCAGCCCGAATTGCTCTATGAGACCGCATTGCTGGCCGATAAGCTCGGCCGCTATGAAGTGCTTGAACGCAATCTGCGCAAGCTGATAAAGCTCCAGCCCGACCACGCCCAGGCCTACAACGCCCTGGGTTACTCGCTCGCCGAGCGCAACCTGGATCTGGACGAGGCACAGCGGCTGATCGACAAAGCGCTCGCCTTGTCGCCCGACGATGCCTTCATCCTCGACAGCAAGGGCTGGGTGCTCTACCGCCGCGGCGACAGCGACGGTGCGCTCGGCTATCTGCAGAAGGCCTACAGCCTGCGGCCGGATCCCGAGATTGCCGCCCACCTGGGCGAGGTGCTGTGGATGCTCGGCCGCCACGACGAGGCCGAGAAGACCTGGAATGAAGCCATTCGCGCCCATCCAGGCAACGAAGCGCTGGCGGCCACGATCAAGAAGTTCAAGCCCTGAGCGGGATGCACGGTATGCTTTGGCGTCCACGCATCATCGCCGCGGTGATGCTGCTGGTTGCGCTCGGCGGCTGTGCGCTGTCGCCGCCCCGGCAGGAGGTGTCGGCGCCCCGCCCGGCGCGGGCAGCGATTGTGGCCTATTCGTTGTCGGGGCGGATCAGCGTCCGCCAAGGCGAACATCGTTATGTGGCCGATATCTGGTGGCAGCATGATCAGGCGCACGACAAAATTCTGCTGACCACCCCCTTCGGGCAGGGGATCGCCGAACTCAGCCGCGACGCCACGGGTGCGCATCTCCTTACCTCCGATCGGCGCGAATTCGCCGGACCCGACTGGGAGACGCTCTCGGTCAAGGTGTTCGGCTTCGCCCTGCCGCTCACATCGCTGCCGCGCTGGGTGCTCGGCGACGCGCCCAGCGACGCGAAGCGCGATGCCGCCGGCCGGGCGCAGCAGTTTTCGGATGAGGGCTGGCGGGTGGATTACCGCGAATACGAAGGGCCAGGAGATACGGCTCTGCCGCAACTGATCGATCTGAGCCGCGGCGACATCGCGATCCGGCTGAAGATCGACGACTGGCAAATGGTCAGATGACGACCCCTCCCCCATCCCCGGAGCCTACGCTGCGCGCCGCTGACGGCGCTACGATGACCCTCTGGTCGCGCGACTGGCCGGCACCGGCCAAGATCAACCTGTTCCTGCACGTGGTCGGCCGTCGCGCCGACGGCTACCATCTGCTGCAGACGGCCTTTCGCTTCCTCGACTTCGGCGATACGCTGCGCTTCTCGCCGCGCACCGACGGCGTCATCCACCTCGCCACGCCGCTGTCCGGTGTGCCGCCTGAGACAGATCTCACCGTGCGCGCCGCAAGACGCCTGCAGAGCGCTGCGGGTGTGCGCCTGGGCGCAGAGATCGAACTGGTCAAGCGCTTGCCGGTCGGTGGCGGCCTGGGCGGCGGCAGTTCGGATGCCGCCACCGTATTGATGGCCCTGAACCGGCTGTGGGGCGTCAACTTGCCGACCACCGAGTTGCAGCGGCTCGGTTTGGAATTGGGCGCCGACCTGCCGATCTTCCTGCACGGACGATCCGCCTTCGGCGAGGGCGTGGGCGAGCGTTTTACCGACCTGACCCAGGTCCTGGCGCCGGCCTGGTATCTGGTGCTGGTGCCGGCGGTACAGGTGCCGACCGCGACCATCTTCGCGGCGCCGGATCTCCCCCGCGCCACGCCGCCCGTTTCGCCGGGGGATTGGCGGCCGGGACAGGGCGGCAATGACCTTGAGGCCGTGGCCGGCCGGCTCTACCCGGAGGTGGCGCGCCACCTCGAGTGGCTGCGCCGGTTCGGCCCGGCGCGAATGAGCGGTTCAGGCGCTTGCGTCTTCAGCGAGTTCGCGGATCAGGCGGTCGCAAGCGCAGCCCTTGCCCTGCTGCCGCCGGACATGAAGGGTTTTGTCGCGCGCGGCCTTGATCGTCATCCGCTGCTCGAATTGACATAAGTCGTGAAAAGCCTGAAAATGCCGCCCTTTCGCGGGCGCCCTACATAGTAGGCGTTCGTAACGTTGGGGAGTCGCCAAGCTGGTTAAGGCACCGGATTTTGATTCCGGCATGCGAAGGTTCGAATCCTTCCTCCCCAGCCAGAAGTTCCGCCGGGCAGGCGTATGGGCGACGAAGCTTATCCTCCGGCCTGCCTGCTTTGTTCCCGCCTTCGGCATAACGCAACATCGAGCGAGACACGCATGGCTTACGATAGCCTGATGGTGTTCACCGGCAACGCCAATCCCAAGCTTGCGGCCGACGTGGTCAAGCGCCTGAGCATCTCGCTCGGCCGTGCCATGGTCGGGCGATTCTCGGACGGCGAGGTTAGCGTCGAGATCATGGAGAACGTTCGCGGCAAGGATGTCTTCATCCTGCAGTCGACCTGTCATCCGACCAACGACAACCTGATGGAATTGCTGATCATGGTCGATGCCTTGAAGCGCGCTTCGGCCGGGCGCGTGACCGCGGTGATTCCCTACCTGGGTTATGCGCGCCAGGACCGCCGGCCGCGTTCGGCGCGGGTGGCGATCACCGCCAAGGTGGTGGCCAACATGCTGCAGGCGGCCGGGGTTCAGCGCATGCTGACGGTCGATTTGCACGCCGACCAGATCCAGGGCTTCTTCGACATCCCGGTCGACAACATCTATGCCGGCCCGATCCTGCTCGGCGACATCTGGAAGCAGCGCCACGACGACTTGCTGGTGGTGTCCCCGGACATCGGCGGCGTGGTGCGGGCGCGGGCGCTGGCCAAGCATCTGGAGTCCGATCTCGCAATCATCGACAAGCGCCGCCCCAGGGCCAACGTCTCCGAGGTGATGAACATCATCGGTGAGGTGAATGGACGCAGTTGCGTGATCATGGACGACATGGTCGATACCGCGGGTACCCTGTGCAAGGCGGCTCAGGCATTGAAGGAGCGCGGCGCGAAGAAGGTGCTGGCCTACTGCACGCATCCGGTATTGTCCGGCGCCGCGATCTCCCGCATCTCCGAATCCGATCTCGACGAACTGGTGGTCACCGATACCATTCCGCTGCGCGAGGAGGCCCGCGCCTGCCCCCGCATCCGCCAGGTGTCGATCGGCGGGCTGTTGGCCGAGACCATGCTGCGGATCAGCAACGAGGAGTCGGTGTCGTCCCTGTTCATGGAATAAGTTTTTTTAACCCCTGCCTGGTCGCGGGCGGGTTTTTATTGGAGTAACAAAATGCTAATCGAGTTCAACGCGCAAAAGCGCACCCTGCAGGGCACCGGAGCGAGCCGCCGCCTGCGTAGGGCCGGCCGCGTCCCTGGCGTCGTCTATGGCGGCGAACAGCCGGCCGAGGCGATCGACTTCGACCACAACGAGATCTTCCACAAGCTGAAGCAGGAGACCTTCCACGCCTCGGTGCTGACCATGATCATCGATGGCGGCAGGCAGAACGTCCTGCTGCGCGACGTGCAGATGCATCCGTTCAAGCGCCAGGTGATGCACCTCGACTTCCATCGCGTCGATGCCAGCCACAAGATTCACACCAGGGTGCCGCTGCACTTCATCAACGCCGACATCGCGCCCGGGGTCAAGCTGCAAGGCGGCATCGTCTCGCACGTGCTGACCGAACTGGAGGTGTCCTGCCTGCCGGGCGATCTGCCCGAATACATCGAGGTCGATCTCAAGGATGTGGCTGCGGGACACTCCCTGCACCTGTCTGCAGTCACGATGCCCAAGGGCGTCGAACCGCTGCTGCACAAGGGCGATGACCCGGTGGTGGCCGCCATCACCATCCCGCGCGGCGCTGCCGCCGACGAGGCGGTTGCTGCCGACGTTCAGGTAGCAGCGACAGCACCGGCGCCAGAGAAGAAGTGATTTGACCCAGGCTCCGCGTCCCCCGCGCCTGATTGTCGGCCTGGGCAATCCCGGGAGCGAGTATGCCAAAACCCGGCACAATGCCGGGTTTTGGTTTTGTGAACGCCTGGCAGATGAACTGGGCGCGAGCCTGACACACGAGTCGCGCTTCCACGGCGTGGCCGGGCAGGTGCGCGGCCAGGAACGGACCGAGAATGTCTGGCTGTTGCTGCCGACGATTTTCATGAATCACTCGGGACAGGCGGTGGCGGCGCTCGCTCGTTTCTACCGGATCGAACCCGCCGAAGTCCTGGTGGTACATGACGAACTGGATCTGCCGCCCGGCGGTCTGCGCCTGAAGTTCGGTGGCGGCGCAGGCGGGCACAACGGCTTGAAGGACATCACCGCCCACCTCGGCACCCAGGACTACTGGCGCCTGCGCATCGGCATCGGCCATCCCGGAGACCGCAACGAGGTGGTGAATTACGTGCTCAAACCGCCCCGACGCGAGGAGGCGGAGGCGATCGCCGCCGCGCTCGACCGTGCCCTGGCCGCCTGGCCCTGGCTGGGCAGGGGAGACTGGCCGGTGGCGATGCAGAAATTGAATTCGAAGCCGGCGGCGCCCACCACAGAAGGAAAACCATGAGCTTAAAATGCGGCATCGTCGGCCTGCCCAACGTCGGCAAATCGACCCTGTTCAACGCCCTGACCAAGTCGGGTATTGCGGCAGAAAATTACCCCTTCTGCACCATCGAACCCAACGTCGGCATCGTCGAAGTGCCCGACCCACGCCTCGCGCAGTTG
>Ga0315268_10002306_pt1 | contig 21651 bp, 11 predicted proteins | sample C1_top_MG_FD_204535 | JGI IMG/M metagenome (GOLD analysis project Ga0315268, IMG submission 204535) | Sediment microbial communities from Yellowstone Lake, YNP, Wyoming, USA - C1_top | ecosystem: Environmental > Aquatic > Freshwater > Lake > Sediment | place: USA: Wyoming | collected 2017-08-01 | reverse complement strand
CTGTTCAAGCGCTGGGGCACGCTGGACAAGTACATCGGCGACGCGGTCATGGCCTTCTGGGGGTCGCCGTTCCCGCAGGAGGACCACGCCGTCCGCGCCTGCGCCGCCGCGCTCGACATGAGCGCCCGCCTGGAAGAGCTCAACCTGAAGTGGGAAGTGGAAGGGAAGAAGACGCTCTCCATCGGCATCGGGATCAATTCCGGCAAGGTGAACGTGGGAAACATGGGGTCGAACCGGCGTTTTGCCTGGACCGTGATGGGCGACCCCGTCAACCTGGCCTCCCGCCTGGAAGGGCAGAACAAGGAGTACCACACCACGCGAATCATCAGCGAGTTTACCTACGCGCAGGTGAAAGACCATTACGTCTGCCGCGACCTGGACCGGATTCGCGTCAAGGGCAAGCTCAAGCCGGTGGGAATTTACGAACTGCTCGGCTTCGCCAAGGACGCGCCCAAGCACACCGATCTGCTGGCGCGCTGGAACGACTCCCAGGGCGCGTTTTACCGCCGGGCATGGGACGAGGCCATCCAGAAGTATGAGGCGCTGCTGGCGCGCTACCCGCACGATGGGCCCGCCGAGGCCTTCCTGAGGCGCTCGCACGAGTACTACCAGGAAGCCCCGGCGCCGGAGTGGGACGGCGTGTACATCGCCAGGAGCAAGTGACCGCGTTTGGCGGGCGTGAGCGGAGCGGGAGCCCGCCGCGGTCATCCTGAGCGAGCGGCCGCAAGGCCGCGAGTCGAAGGATCGAGGCCGGCGGTTACGGAGGTAAGTGACCGCGTCTGGCGGGCGCCAGCGAGCGGCCGCAAGGCCGCGAGTCGAAGGATCGAGGCAGTCGAAGGGATTAGCCCCGGGGGATGTGTGGCGGTTACGGAGGTAAGGTTTCCGGGCCGCCGTGGGTGCGACATCATTTTTGGCCCTGAGCCGCTATCAGGAAGGGCAGGAACAACATGACCAAGCATCGAGCGCTGCTCTGGATTCTGATCACAGTTCTGCTGGCCGCCGTGGCCATTCCGGCGCAAGCGGCCGCCCCGCCCAAGGAACCCGCTCCGAAAGTGGGTCAGAAGGCGGGCAGCATCACGGCGCTGTTACCGGTGGCGCACATCGTGCGCGGCGCCGGGCGCGCCGCCGTCACCAGCGTGGCCAAGAAGGGTGACGAGCTGATCTGGAACGACCTGGTCAAGACCGAACGGGGCGGCCGCGCCCGCATCACCTTGACCGACCAGTCCATCCTGTCGCTGGGCTCGCAGGCCGACCTGCGCATCGTCAGGCACGACGCCCGCTCGCAGCAGACTGCTCTGGCCCTCGGCTACGGCCGTCTGCGCGCCGAGGTCACCAAGATCGCGCGCCAGGGCGGCAGCTTCGAACTGCGCACCCCGACGGCCGTGGCCGGCGTCATCGGCACCGATTTCGGCACCGACGCCAGCACCGTCGGCAGCACCACCTTCCTGTGCATCTCCGGCATCGTGCAAGTCGCCAATGCCGATCCCAGCATCGCCGGCTCCGTGCAGTGCGCGCCCGGCATGACCACCACCGTGGCCGCCGGCAAGGCGCCCAACATTCCCACGAACGCCACGCCGGAACAGATCCAGCAGCTCATCCAGGACACGGAGCCGGCCATCATCAGCGCCATGTCGCCCATGTCCTCCCTGCCCGGCGTCACCGTGGATGCCACCATCACCGGCGCCAAACTGACGGGGATCAAGAAGGCGGACATCTCCGGTGGCGGCGTCGTCGCCAGCCTGGTGGGCACGCCGACCGACACCGCGGTCACCGTGCATCTGGTCATCAATCCCAACGCTGCGCCCGGACCGCGCACCATCACGCTGAGCAAGCAGAGCGGCGCCGCGTCGGCTGCGGTATTCTCCATTCTCGCTCCGCCTACGCCGCCACAACCGGGCGTGGCTGCCGGAATCGATCCCAAGAAGCCGTATCACGACCTGTTCGCACAGGAGGCCGGAAGCGCCAAGGCCGGACTGTCGGCCTTTGTCGCCGGCGCACAACAGGCCGCCGACCAGGCACAACAGCAGTTGCAGTCGGCCAACCAGGGCAACCTGGTGGACCTCAGGCAGGCGGTCAACAATCTGACCGCGGAGGTGGCGAAAGTGCAGAAGGCGGTGGATGATGCCGCGCCGCAGATTGACGCCGCCGCAACCACCGCCGCCTCCGCCTTCGACGGCCAGTACGAGACCGCGCATAACGCGCTGTTGCAGCGCAATGCCGACGGCACGCCCGATGACGCCTTCAACAAGGCGGTGCAGGACGCGTTCAACCAAGTCAATGCCACGCTGGGGAGCAATTTGAACGGCATCCGCGGCGCGGTGGCGTCGGCGGCGCAAACCGCCACCGGCAACGTGGGACAAATCCAGGCCAACTGGACTTCCGCCATCAGCACAGCCGTGCAGAATCTGCAGCAGCCGCCCACGCCCGCAGTCAACAACATCGAGCGCAGCATTGATCTGGGCGCGGTGTTTGGCGGCGGCGCCATTGCGGCGCTGGACGCCTCCAATTCCAAGGCCAGCAGCGGCGCCAGTATCGCCGGCTACAAGTGGGTGCTGTGCGACAGCTCCTACAAGCCGGCGCAGTTCGGCGTCCCCATCGCCGCCGCCGCCAGCGGCTGCAACCCGGTTTCGGGATATACCTCCAGCAGCTCGGATTTCAGCTTCGCCACCTGCAGTCTGAACCCGGCGGACTACATCGCGCGCGTCACCGTCACCGACTCCAACAACCAGTCGGCCGCCCTGGATGTGAAGGTGCACGTGCTGGCCCCGACGTACGACGATCCAGCCACGCGCCTGATCAACCTGGGCGCGGCCTACAGCACGCTGAGCGTCACCCAGTTCCTTTCCTTTTTCGACCAGACCAACTTCGCCGGCTTCACCTCGCTGCAGGAGAACGTGCGCAACACCTTCCCGCTGCTGGCCTCGATGAACATCAACCCACAGATTTCGCAATCCAGCATCAGTTGCAACGACGCCACGGTGCGCGCCGACTGGGTGCAGAACTACGCTTACAAGCCGGTATGTACCGCCAATCCCGCCAACCCCAGCGAGATCAAGTGCGTGGGCGGCGCCGACCTGGTGTTCAAGCAGTCCGAGCAGCTTTCCGTGCGCATGACCCGCGCCCCGGGCAAGGGCTGGTTCATTACCGATTTCCAGGGCGACAACGGCAAGGTGCAGGGCCAGCTTCCCGGACCGTCGTTCACCGACAACCCGCAGCCGGACCTGGAAGCTCGCGGCGTTTTTCCGACCTACGCCGGCCAGCCCAACGCCATCTCCATTCCGGTGCCACCGGGAGCGCAGTCGTTCTCGGCGATCGTGACCAACGTGGGCGGCGCCGACCTGACCGCAGCCACCAGCGTGCGCTTTACCCTGCAAGACGCCACCGGAGCGCCCATCAACGGCAGCATGGATGTTCCGCTGTCTCTGCCCATGAAGGCGGGCGAATCGCAAACCGTGAGCGCCACCCTCACCGTGCCACCCAGTGTGGGCATGCCGTTCACCGCGGTGGCCAACGTGAACCCCGGCTGCTCGGTGACGGAAGCGCATTGCGACGCCAACAACGTCGGCACCTCGTCTCTGTTCGTGGGCACGCCGGTGAAGCTGGCGCTACTGAACACCTCGCCGCTGGCGTTTATCGCCGGCGGGGCAACGCAGACATTGCAGGTGTCGGTGAGTGACGCGGCCAGTATCAGCGTTGCGCTTCCAACCGGCTTTACCACCACGAGCGCCAATCCGCAGGCGATCCCCGCCGGTGGCGGCACCGCGACCTGGGTGCTGGCGGCAACGTATAACGCGCCGCCCAGCGCCAACCTGACCATGACAGTTACCGCGGTGGCCAGCGGTATCTCGGTGCCCCTGTCGGTGCCGTACTCTGTGACCGGGCCGACCATGACGCCGACAACGGCGCCCACGCTGCTGACCAACGGTCTGGCGCAGACCTTGAGTGTGGCCGTGTCGCAGCCCGGAACCTACACCCTGACCGTGCCGCCGGGCATCACGGCCGGCCCCAGCGCGGCCCAGACGGTGGCCGCCGCCGGCACAATCAACTGGAGCCTGAGCGCGGACTTCACCGTCGCGGAGGCCGCCTTCACCAGCGCCGCCTCCAATATCAAGGTGTCCCCCGGCGGGGTGTACTCCATCAACGTCCCGTACTCCGTGACCGGTCCGAAAATGGGCGTCTCGGCGACGCCTTCGTATTGGCTGGCGGGCGGTGCGCCGGGAATGCTGAGTATCGTCACCAACTCGCCCGGCAATTACACCATCACCGTGCCGGCGGGCTTCCACATCTGCGCCGATTCGCAGTGCTTGGCGCCCGGCAATGCCACGCAAAGCGCGGTCGGCAGTGTGGGTCCCTACTATTTGCAGTGGTATCTCCAGGCGGACCTCACCGCCGTGAGCGGGACTTTCAGTTCGGCCGCTTCGGCGCTGAAGGTCTCCCCCGGCGGCGTGTACACGTTGGTCGTTCCGTATTCGGTGGTGGGCCCCACCTTCACCCAGGCTGTCGCCCCGACACTGGTTGCCGGAGGAGCCACGCAGCCGCTGAGCGTTTCCGTCAACGTTCCCGGCACCTACACCTTGAGCCCGCCGGCGGGCATTACCGCCGTCGGCTGCGCCAGCTATCCCTGCGCCCAGACGATTACCGGATCAACCGGCGGCGCCCTGGTCTGGGACATCCAGGCGAGTCCGACCGCCCCCACTGGCGGCCCTTTCACCGCTACCATCGCCGCGGGAGTGCACACCTTCCTGGCCAGCTTCATCGTGTCACCGCCGGGCGCGCCCGCCCTGTCGGCGCTGGTGCTGACCGCCGGCGGCGGTTCGCAGGTACTGACCGCAGACTTCACCTCCGGCGGGACCTTCACGCTGCAAGGAGCCACGGGCCCAACCCTGCCTACAGGCATCAGCCTGGACCCGGAGTTCAGCACTACCTATCCGGCGACCCAAACCGTGTTGTCCCCGACCGGCGGCACGCTCACCTGGCATCTCATGGCCGACTACACCGCTGCCACCGGCAACCTGACCAACATGAGCATCAGCAACGGCACGGTGAGCTGGCCGGTACCGTACACGGTCAACGGCGAGGCCAATTACATCATCAGCAACGTGGTGATCAAAGACTCGGCTGGCGGCGTCCACAACCAGCCGTTCACCGGCGCCGATGCCTTCCAGATGGGCGAGAGCTTTACGGAAACCATTACCATTCAGAACATCGGTAATGCCAGTCCGACGGGTCAAATAACAATCGCGGGCGGCTGTAGCGACACCGACTGCGGCAGTCAACAGACAGCGATAGTCGACGCGCCGCCCGTGGGCTTGCCGGTTGATGCCGTAATCAGTCTGGCCATCGACGGCTCGATGGTTCCAGGGCCTCACACCGGCATCTTCTCGCTGACTACCGCCATCCCGCAGAACACCGCCGACGACAGCTCGACCGCAAGCTTCGACGTGGTGGACTTCAGCCTGGCGGTGAACTACGCGAACTACCCCAGCGGGTTCATCCCATCGGACCCGCAGAACTTCCTGGTTGGCGCTCCGCAGCGGGTCGAAGTCAAGCTCAGCGAACTTTCTTCCGTACCATTTTCGATCCCGTTGACCATCGGTCCGGCCAACCCCAACCTCAGCTTTGCCCCGCCGTCGGCCAGCATCTCGCCTGGGACGCTGGCCTTTGCCGCAACCTCCACCACGGCCATGCCGACCGGGCCGTACACGGTCACCGTCACCGGTACCAACCACGGCGTCACCCGCACGGTGGACCAGGCAATGAACTTCATGACCGCCGACCTGCAGTTCGCCAACCTGTACCTGAACGACGCCGGTAATCCGCTGAAGATTCAGGTCGGCAACACCACGCCGCAGATCGTGAGCCTGACCCTAAGCGCGACTTCCTTCATCGGCTCGATTTCGCTGACCCCATCCACCAGCCCCTATTTCACCCAGTACATATCCGGCGAGGGTAACTCTTACGAATGGGACATCACCGCCACCAGTGCCGCACCCACGGTCCAGGGCGTGAACGCCGCGGGGCAAATCCCCAACAGCTATCCGGAGACGACCATCTACAAGCCGCTGTACGTGACCACCATCGGCGTCCCCGATTTGCAGGTCCTCAGCATCACCCCGGCCCGCTCCATCAGCTCCGGCACTCCCTGGCTCTCCGGCGAAGCCATTGACTTCCAGGTGGTGGTTCACAACAACAGCACGGCTGGGAAAGCCAGCGACGGCGGCGAGCAAGTCACCCTCGGGTTGGATTACTACCCCATCGGCGCCGCTACGGTGCCGATCGCGCTCGCCCCCGGCGCCCAGACAACGGTCACCGTGCATGCGATCGCGCCCGACTACGGCACACTGGGAGCTCCACCCAGTCCGGTACTTGCGGCCAAGGTCGCCGCCGACAGTGCCGGCGACATGAATTACTACGACAACACCTGCCAGGGCATCGGCACTTGTGTGCCGTCCACTGGCGCGCCCAGCTTGGCCCCGGGCTCGGTCGTAATGTCCAACTGGCGCATCGCGGTCAGCGGCCCTGGCGTCAGCGATGGCAATCCGGTATCCATCCCGGTCAGCTCGGTTCCACCATTTCCAGGTTCGGCGACGGTCGTCGGCACCGTGGATAACGATGGCTCCACGGCATTGACCTTCTACCCGGTGGCGGGGGTGTACAGCGCCAAGATGTCGGCGCCCACCTTCGGAGCGTGCAGCTTGGCAGCTTGCACGGTCAATCTGGCGATTACCGACGCCACCGCGCGCACCGACGTGTACATGGCGCAGGTGGTCGTGCAACTGAAAGACCCGGCCACGGGCGCGGTTACGGCGCAACGCCAGGCCACCATCCACGTCAGCGCCACCCAGACCGTGCAAAACTACCCCTTCTACGCGGCGGAAGTCTCCTGCCTGTACAAGGGCAACCACTGCGATCCGTTCAACGGTCCGCAAACTACCATTCAGCTCAATGGCCCCGTGGCGGAAAACTACACGGTGCAGATCACCACTCCGGGCTGCGTCCCCAACACCACCACTCCGCCCTACTATGACTGCACCGGCACGGCCGATCTCAGCGTCACCGACGCCTTCAATACCTCGAGTTCGCCGTTGCAGATGAAATCGCTGTCCTTCAACGGCACTCCCGTGGCCGTTCAGGTCGCCGCCGCTATTGATTCAAGCGGCGAGATCATCACGGGCCTGGCACCCAATTACTCCATCAGTCTGACTGCCGCGCAGTACAACACTAAGCGGGGCATCAGCCAGCCTTCGCCTTCGCCCGACCCGGCCGGCCAGTCCGTCCAAATCCTCATACAAGTCGGCGACATCGACCTGAATGCCACTTCCGCCATGTCGGCGGGGGGATGCGTGAGCGTTCCCCCCGGCGGACCGGCGGTCCCGCTCACTGCCACCTGGGACACCATGGGCGGATTCAACGCCGACATCAGTTGGCAGCTCACCGGCGGTGGCAGCTCAGCCATTAACCTGACCGGCAATTACAGTGGCAGCGCAACCTTCTCGTCGGGCTACACGTCGCTGAACGGCAGCATCACCGCCAGCCAGGCGGTGGATACCCTGATCCAGTACGTGATGCAGGTCACCATCTCCAACGGGATTTCCAGCGCCACCAAGTACTTCCCGCTGTACGTGGACGCTTCGGCGGCGCAGAACCTGTGCGGCGCCACCATGGGCGCCCGCGGCTACACCTCGCAGCGCATCAAGGGCGCCTGGCGCCGCAGCGCCATCGGCACGGGTCCGGCGGCGCTCAGCAGCGTGCGCACTGCCGCGTCCGCCACCGGCGCCAAGCCTGACCTGCGCCTCAGCGCCTCTGATATTTCGTTCCTGCCGTCGGTGCCCAAGCTGGGCGATGCCGTGCAGGTCCGTTTCCGGGTGCGCAACGAAGGCGACGCCAACGCGGTCGGCGTGCCCATCGCCCTCCAGATCAACGGAGCGACAGTGGCCATGGACAGCTTCGACGTGGCCGCCGGCCGCACCACGCTCGGCGGCCTGCAGTGGAATGGCGTGCTGCCCGCGGGCGTGGCGCCGCGCGCCGGCATCACGCGGCGGCCGGCGACGGCCGCCCGGGGACGTATGGATGGCGATGCGGTCATCTCCGCGCGCCGGCCCATTGACGTCGATGTGGCCGACGCCGAGCCTCCTGCCGCATTGACGGCCATGCTGGTCATCGACCCGCAACACACTACCCAGCAGAAGACCACGCTGGAGAAGGCGGCCGCGCTGGCTCATTTCACCTTGCGCAGCGGGAGCACGGCCCTGGGCGCCACGGCGCCTGCCGCCGGGTCGCAGCGCATTCTGCTGGAACTGGCTGAGGGCACCTGCGCCGGGCTGCGGCTGACCACCGGCAGCTTCGGTCCCTGCGGCAGCGCCGACGTGGAGATCAACCTGGACGAGAAGAACGGCCTCAGCCTGAACACCATGACCGGCGTCGCCGATCTGGGCGACAGCTTCAGCCCGCTGCGGCTGGGCAGCGCCCGCTACGTGTCGCAGACGGTCGTCCTCGCCGGCCGCAGCTATGCCGTGCAACTCGGGAGCGACCGTACGGCGGTGCTCTCGGTGGTCTCGGTGCGCGACCCGGGCCAGCTCGACGCCAAGGCTCGGGCCCTGTTCCGCGCCAGCGCCGTTCGCATCTTAGGCCAGCTCGGCGGCAATACCGCCGGTCCCGCGGGCCCCGGTGACGTCGCCGGAACCGCCGGCCCCCAGAGGACCGTGTTTATCGAACTGGGGCTGCAAACGAATTAGGCGTTAGGCTCTGGGCTTTAGGCTTTGGGCGGATAAAGCGACGCCAGATTCCAGGCGCCAGCAGCAAAGTTTTTGGTACCTTTACGCCTAGAGCCTAAAGCCCAAAGCCCAAAGCCCAAAGCCTAGAGCCTACATTGAGAGGTCTTATGCGCAGGTCCATGCTCGCGATCGCCTTTGTCCTGGCGCTGGCTGCCAGTCTCTGTATCCCCGTCTCAGCGCAGCAACCGGCGCCGCAGGGCGGCCAGGCTGCTCCTCCGCCACAGGAACCCGCCCCCAAAGAGAAGAAGGAAAAGAAAGACAAGAAGAAAAAGGACAAGAAGAAGGACAAGAAAGACAGCAAGCCGCAGGATGTGCTGAGCACGGAAAACGTGTTTTCCGTCGGGGCCGCCAACAGTGTCCTCAGCGATCTGCGCGACGGCCTGGAAGGCCACAGCCAGCGCCTCATGCTCTCGGCCTTCGATCAGGACAAGATGTCCGGCTACATGAGTTTCGAGGACCAGATCCAGGCGCTGTTTGAAAAATACGATTCCTTCCGCGTGCACTACCGCATCGCCCAGAGCACCATCGAGGGCGCCAAGGGCGTGGTGCTGGTGGACTTCGAAATGGAGGAAATCCCGCGTACCGGCGGCCCGCCCCTGCGCCGCAGCGGCACCCTGCGCTTCGAAATGGAACGCGGGCCCAAAGGCTGGAAGATCGTGGACTTCAGCCCACGGGGATTCTTCTCGTAGTGATTAGTAATTAGTCATTAGTAATTAGTCGAAACGCGCAGCTACCGCTGTGCGTTTTGGTTCTTTCCGGCGTGCCCCTTAGGATATGAACTGAGTTGAATCTAACCGGCAGCGCGTGAGCTAATCACTAATCACTAATCACTAATTACTAGTGACCCGAGAATATCCCGACCGCCCGTTTGTCGGCGTGGGCGCCGTCATCGTCCAGGACGCGCGCGCGGTGATCGTGCAGCGCGGCGCCGAGCCGCTGAAGGGCCAGTGGTCCATTCCCGGCGGCATGCTGGAGCTGGGCGAAACCCTGCGCCAGTGCGCCGTCCGCGAGGCGCTGGAAGAAACCGGCCTGCGCGTCGAACCCAGCGAGGTGCTGGAGGTGCTGGACAGCATCCATCCCGACCCCCAGGGCCGCACCCGCTATCACTACGTGCTGATCGATTTCCTGTGCCGGCCCCTCGGCGGCGAGCTGCGCCCCGGCGGCGACGCCGCCCAGGCCCGCTGGGTCACCCGCGACGAGCTTGCCAATTTCATCATCACTGAAACCGCGCTGCGCGTTCTCCGCAAAGCCTTGTCCCCCTGATTACGTGGCGTAACACGTGGCGGCAGCCGCCCCCGGCTGCCGCAACACCTGGCAACTGACAAAACGACCCGCGGCTCGATTGCGGCACGCGGGTCGCCGGTAGTCTGTTGGGATTGGCCTGAGGCGGTCGCCCTACTCGCGGTACTGCGACCTGGTTGCCTCCGGGACTCCAGCACTGTTCATGGAGTGGCCTGCAAGCCAAACTCACCGGATCTTGAGGTTTGGTTAGAGCGATCGCTCTAAGCCTCAGACACCTCACTGTGGATTCGTTTGTCGCTTTCGCTCACTGGATCACCTCCTTTCTCAGTGTTAGTGGCAGACTAATACACATCGATTTCGGCCGTCAAATCCAGCTTTCCTTGGGGAATCCCGCCTGATACGCACCGCAATTAACACTTGCGCAGCAGGTGAGAAATGAAGCAGGACGATTTGAAATTTCAAATTTCGTCCTTCCACCGATACGCGCCCGCCTGCTCCAGCCCGATGTGCGCCAGCACCCGGCAGGCGAACTGCTGCGCCATTTCGTCGACGGTCTGCGGGTGGTTGTAGAAGGTGGGCATCAGGGGATAGATCACCGCCCCGGCGTCGGCGGCGCGGTACATGTTGCGCAGGTGGATTTTGTTCAGCGGCGTTTCGCGCACGCACAGCACCAGCGGCCGCTGCTGTTTCAGGCAGACGTCGGCGGCGCGCTCGATCAGGGCGTTGCTCCAGCCGCTGGCGATCCGCCCCAGCGTCCCCACCGAGCAGGGAATCACGATCATGGCGTCGGCCGGATACGATCCGCTGGCCACGTTCGCCCCGATATCCGCGTTGCTCTGCTGCCGCGTCTTCGCCGTTTTCCCGCCCAGAATCTGCTCCAGCAGCCGCTGCCGCCCGCGGATTCCCAGCTCCTCGGCCATCACCCGCAGCGCGTTCTCCGATGGGATGAAGTTCACGGTCTTCACCCGCCGGTCGCGTTCCAAGATGAGCAGCATCTGCTTCAGAAACACCGACCCGCTCGCGCCCGTGCTGGCCACCGTCACGTTATGGGGCGCTGCCGTCATCCCAAAGAGCATCCAAATAAGTTCATCGTCCGCAATTCCCCCGGAGGGTGAGCATAGGAATACGGCTGCGCCAAGTCAAGCCAGCCCCCTTCCGGGACAGCTCTGTCCCGGGCGGCTGGCCGCTAGCGCGGCCTTCGGGAACCGGTCTCATGGGCACCAACACGGCTCTTCGCCTGCGCCGCAGCGCCGCGCAACTGCACGCGCTGGCGGAGGTGGAGCGCGAGATTCGCGCCACCGATCCCAAGGGCCGTTCCCGCTACCTGCGCGATTTCACTGACGCGTTCACCTCCTACGAGCGCGTGCTCAGTCCGGGCGAGCTGGACGACATGGTGACCGCTTCCGACACCCTGCTGGTCGGCGACTACCACGCCCTGCCCGCCTCGCAGCGGTACGTGAGCGCCTTGCTCGAGCCGTTAGCGCGCCACTCCGGCCGGCCGCTGGTACTCGGGCTGGAGGCCGTTCTTGCCCGCCACCAGAGCGTGCTTGAGGAATGGATGCGCGGCGAGATCGCCGAAGACGAGCTGCGCGAGCGCATCCGTTTCGATCTCGACTGGGGTTACGGCTGGGCGCCCTACGCCGAGTTGCTGGCCAGCGCGCGCCGGCACGCAGCGGCCGTCTACGGCCTGGACTGCATGCCGCGCACCGATTTGCGGCGCATCGCCGCCCGCGACCGCCACGCCGCCGGCAAAATCCTGGAAATCCGCCAGCGCCACCCGCAGGCGCTGATCGTGGTGCTGTTCGGGGAGTCGCATCTCGCGCCCAACCATCTGCCGGCGCTGCTGCGCGCCGCCGCGGGTGCGGGTGGGCTTCTCACCATCCTGCAGAACGTCGACCCGCTCTACTGGCGCGCCGCCGGCGAGGCCTGCGACCGCGTGGATGCGGTGCGTGTTGCCGACGATGTGGTCTGCGTTTTCACTTCCACTCCGCTGGAGAAATACGAGAGCTACCGCCTGTGCCTCGAGCGCTGGCGCGAGGGCTCGGCCGCTCCCGTACGCAAACTCAGACCCAAACCCAAACCACAGAGGACACAGAGGACGCAGCGGAGCAACCAGAGCAAAGACCCAGGAAGGCTACGCACCATGTAGGCCCCGGCGCCCTCGCGCGAAACGACGTGGCGGCAGCCGCCCTCGGCTGCCGCAAGCCAGAACTCGCAACTCACAACTCACTTCCCGAATACGCGCGCGAAGATCTTGTCCACGTTGCGCAACTGCCGCTTCAGGTCAAAGGCGCGGTCGAGCTGGCGTTGGCTCACGCGCCCGGTAATCTCCGGGTCGGCGGCGATCAACTCACGGAAATTCTTGCCTTCGTTCCAGGCCCGCATGGCGTTGCGCTGCACGATGCGGTACGCTTCCTCGCGCGTGAGCGGCCCGCTCTCCACCAGGTCGAGCAGCAATTGCCCGCTGAACACCAGCCCGCCCGTGCTCTCCAGGTTGGCCTTCATGCGCTGCGGGTACACCATGAGCTTCTCGATCAGCGTGGCCGTCTTGTCCAGCAGGTAGTCGGCCAGGATGGTGGAATCCGGCAGGATCACGCGTTCGACCGACGAATGCGAGATGTCGCGCTCGTGCCACAAGGCCACGTTCTCCAGCGCCGCCTGCGCGTTCGACCGCACCACGCGCGCCAGTCCGCTGACCTGCTCCAGCGTGACCGGGTTGCGCTTGTGCGGCATGGCCGACGAGCCCTTCTGTTTTTCGCTGAAGTACTCTTCCGTCTCGCGCACCTCGGTGCGTTGCAGGTGGCGGAGCTCCACCGCGATCTTGTCCAGCGTGGAGGCGATCACCGCCAGCGTCGCCAGGTAGTTGGCGTGCCGGTCGCGCTGGATCACCTGCGAGGAAATCGGCGCCGCCGCCAGCCCCAGCCGCGCGCAAATTTTCTCCTCCATCTCCGGATCGAGATGGGCAAAGTTGCCCACCGCGCCGGAAAGCTTGCCCACGCGCATTTCCTCGGCCGCGCGCTCAAACCGCTCCAGGCCGCGCGTGACCTCGGCGTACCAGTTGGCCAGCTTCAGCCCGAAGGTGATGGGCTCGGCGTGAATGCCGTGGGTGCGCCCCACCATGGGCGTGTCTTTGAATTCCAAGGCGCGCCGCCGCAGCACCTCGCGCAGCCGCTTCAGGCCGGCCAGGATGATCGCCGACGCCGCCTTCAGTTGCAGCGCCTGCGCCGTGTCCACCACGTCGTTCGACGTCAGGCCGTAGTGCAGCCAGCGCGACTCCGGCCCTACCTTTTCCGCCACCGCGGTGGTGAAGGCGATCACGTCGTGCTTGACCTCGGCCTCGATCTGGTGGATGCGCGGCAGCTCGAAATCGGCCTTGGCGCGGATCACGCGGGCCGCGCTCTTCGGCACCAGCCCGGCTTCCGCCAGGGTTTCGGTGGCCGCCAGCTCCACCGCCAGCCATTGCCGGAACTTGTTTTCGTCACTCCAGATGCGGCCCATTTCGGGGCGGGTATAGCGCGCGATCACGTAAACTTCCTCCTGCACGGCGGCAACCCTGGCCACCGGACCTGCCATTCTAACCGGCAGCACGCCGTGTCGTGCGACGACATTTTACTGGCACAAAAGTGGACGCAGCCGTATTGGCGCCCGTGGGGGCCGGGCCGCATCTAAACACATCGTGCTGTGATTGACTTTCCGGGTAGGCGGCGATAGACTCCGGCCATTTCCAAGAGGTTGGCCGTTCGCGGCGAGAGCCTCCGAGTTTTCACGCTGCTGATCCGAGCCACGCGACCGGGCCCGTGTCCGGCGCATCGTTCGAGTGCCCGAATCCATCGTCTGCAAAGAGGTTAGTCCATGGCACCCCGCGCAAGCAGTAACTTCCAGCCCAACTACCGTGCGATGGCCGAGTTCCGCTACCAGATCCGCCGCTTCCTGCGCTTCAGCGAGCAGGCGGCCCGCGCCGCCGGCCTGGAACCGCAGCAGTACCAGCTCCTGCTGGCGCTGAAGGGCATGGGCGAAGAAACCGAGCACCGTATCGGGCGCATCGCCGAGCGGCTCCAGATCCAGCACCACAGCACCGTGGAACTGGTGGACCGCCTGGCCCGCCGCGGCCTGGTGCGCCGCCGCCGCAGCGCCGAGGACCGCCGCGAAGTCCTGCTGGAGCTCACCTCCAGGGGAGACAAGGTGCTGCAGGAGCTGGCCCTGCACCACCGGGCGGAGCTGCGCGAGTCCGGCCCGGCCCTGATCTCCGCGCTGCGCAAAGCCTTGCGCGAGCCCGGCGAGGGCGCGCCATCCGCATCTAAACAAGCCAGGGCCACGAAACATCACGGCACGACATAATCGGCCCGGGGCTGCCGTTTCGATCTTGCAGGAATGTCGTGGCGGCAGCCGCCTTCGGCTGCCGCGCCTGGAGGACGAGCACGTGCGCGAGCCCGGCTGGATTCGCCGCTTTGTTCGCCGGTGACGTTTCGTTCTTGCAGGAATGTCGTGGCGGCAGCCGCCCTCGGCTGCCGCGACTCCCGACGACTGGAAGACTGAAGACTGAAAGACTACGGCAGCTCCCCGCTGGCCGGCGCTCCGACTCCCTCGCTATCAGCGGATCCGCTCCTCTGCGGCGCCGGGGCGGGCACGGGATTGCTCAGCACGGCGCTCCGCGGCCCCTTCTGCGCCTCCGCGATCAGCGGCTTCAACGCATTCACCGAAATCCCCAGCGTGCCGCCGGCAAAGCCATCGATATAGGCGGCGTTCACTCCGATCACCTGTCCTTGCGAATTGAACACCGGGCCGCCGCTGCCGCCCTGGGCGGTGGGCGCATCGTAGATCAGCTTGTCTTCCACCACGTCGCCCAACCGGACCCCGCCCGGCGGCCCCAACCGCCGGCCTTCTATTTTGTTTCGGGGGCGCCGCCGCGAGATGCCCGGCAAGCGCCTCGCCGCCGCGCAGGTTCAAAGGCAGCATCATCCTGAGCCGCGCCGACGAAACTCTCTATTTGTGTCATTCCGAGGGGACGGAACTTGTCCCGAGGCGGAGCCGAGGGAGCCCGCGAGGAACCTGCTTTTTCGAAGGGGCGCGGCTTCAGCCGCGCCGCACAAGTCCGTTATTTGTGTCATTCCGAGGGGACTTTAGTCCCCGAGGAACCTGCTTTTCGGAATTCTTCCGCAGCCGCGAGGGAAAACGCTCCCGCCTCCAGGACCCATTTGCGAAACCGGTTTTCCGCCCGCTGCGCCGGGCATCCAGTGGCCACGAATCCGCTTGACATCGCCGCCTGAGGATTCATAGTAGAAACCCGAAAAATTCCCCGTGCAGTATCTCCCGGCTCCATAACCCTTCCCTTCGGACGGTTCCCCGGTCGGCCCCTTCCCTGGCGTTCATCACTGCACGGAAAAAAGGAGAGTAAGCTATGCACCGCCGTTTTTGTCTGCTGGTTCCGATGATCCTGTTGCTGACCATGCTGCTGCCGCTGGCCGCCGCCGGGCAAACCGCGACCGAGTACAGCGAGAAAGACAAAAAGAAGATGGCCGAAATCGCCTTACGGCCGGAAATCCAGGAGAAGATTCGAGTCAAGTGGAGCGACGTCCGGAAACGTGACATGGAGTACGTGTTCAACGTCAACATGTCCAGCCGTGCCCAACTGGGACCCGAGCAGTGGGCCGCCTTCCGGGAGAAGTACGGCCAGCTCTATGACAATCCCATGCTGGTACGCTATGTCAATTCGCTGGGGCAGAAGCTGGTGCCGGCCAATTCACCCAACCTGTATGCCTTCCGGCTGCTGCTGGATCCCGTCCCCAAGGCCGAAGCGCTCTCCACCGGCACCATCGTGATTTCCACCGGGCTGGTCTCGCTGCTCGACAACGAGGCGCAGCTTGCCTACATTCTGGCCCACGAGATCGCGCACGTGGAACGCAATCACAGCTACAACAAGGAACGCAATAAGATTCTGGAAGAGCAGTTTCAGGTCGAGAAACAGATCGAACAACAGAAGAAGCGCGCCTTTGTCGGGGCGCTGCTGGGGGTAGGGGGGGCGGCTGCCGGCGCCGCCGCGGGCGGAGCCGAGGGCGCCATGTGGGGCGCGCTGGCCGGGCTCGGCGCGGGTGCGATTGCCACCCAGGTCATGTTCCGCAGCAAGTTCGAGCAGACCGAGTGGTCCACCGTGTACGAAGACGAGGCCGACGAGACCGGGCTGAAATACATGCTCGAGCAGAACTACGACGCCCGCGAAGTGCCACGCCTGTACGCCCGGGTGGACAGCCTGGTGGCGCGCGACAACCGCATCGGCCTGGGCTTCATCGGCAGCCCGGAGCGCACCCGGGAGCGCACCGCGCAGGTGCAGAAGCTGCTCACCACCGACTACAAGCTCGAGGTCGAACAGCGCATGAAATCTCCGGGTCTGAAGGGCTCCTCGCCGGAGTTCGCCCTGCTCATGGCGGCGCTGAAGCGCGACAACGGCGTCATCGCCATGGATTACGACCTGTTCGCCATGGCCAAAGCCAACCTGGAAGACGCTCTCCACCTGCGCTCCAACGACCCCCGGGTGCACTACTACCTGGGGCAGTTGATGGCGCTCACCGGCCGCACCCCGGAGGAAAAGATGCAGGCCATGTCCAACTTCATGAGCGCCATCAAGTACGACGCCAGCCGCGGTTCCTACCCCGCGCCTCACCTGGAGCACGCGCTGTACCTGATCACGCAGAACGATCCCGCCAGCTATGACGAGATCAAGAAGGAAATCAAGACCTACGTGGTGCTGTATCAGCGGGCGCACGGGGGCGCGCTGCCGGGCAACATGCATATCCTTTACGACTACCTGCTGCTGGCCGGCGATCCGGAATGGTTTGTGCCGCCGGCCACGGTGGTCACTACCAAGAATGTGGAGCCCCTGTACGTGAACACCGGGGCTGCGCCGGCAACCGATGTTCCCACGCTGCTGAAGCGGGCAGTAGAACCACCGCCGCCGCCGTCGCTTCCCGCCACCGGCAAGGAAAAGACCGGCCAGTAGAGTAAAGGCGGCCGAAACGTCGGGCGAGAAAACAGTGGTCAGATATCGGGCGGCGCGCGCCACTCGCGCCGCCCGCGAGGTGGCAATCATGTCCAAGAGGATCCTTCTTGTCCTGTTTTTCCTGCTCACCGTTCAAGGCTGGGGGCAGACCCCGGCCCCCAAAGTTCTGGTAGGCATCCTGCCGGTGTTCGACGCCTCCGGCGAGCGCCATGGCGAGACCCTCGGCCCGCACATCACCGCCATGCTGTTTGCCGAGCTGCAATCCAGCGCCGTCCAGCCCATGCTGCTCAACCCCGGCGGCCTGTATTCGCCTATCTACAAGGAAAACGTGCAGGAGTACGCGCGTGAGGCCGCGGTGGACGTTGTGGTCATGACCACTCTGCTCGGCACCGATAAGCCGCGCTCCGGCGATTGGACCCTGCGCGCCGAATCGCAGTTGATGGACGTGCGCACCGGCAAGACCACCGATCCGCGGCTAAGCACGCACAGGATGGACCGTCGCTATTTGATCACCAACCCCACGCAACGGCTCGGCTTCTGGGGCACCCCGGTCGGCTTCGACCGCCAGCCGCTGGGCAACGCCGCGCGCGCTTTGGCCGAACAGTTGCGCACTCACGTCCTGGCCGAGGCGCCGGCTCTGGCCAGCGCGCGCTCGGCGGCGCCGGCGGCGGCGCCCGGCGCCGGCAGTTGCCAGATCCGCTTCCAGGTCGTCTACCGCGAGACCAAGCAGGTCTCCAAAGCTTACGGACTGATCGTGAACGGAAAGGAAGAGTCTCTCGGCATGCAGGACGGCGTCACCCGGCTGCCCGCGGCGGCAGGAACCATCGTGGTGCGCGTGCAGCTCAGTGACGCGCCCTATCGCGTGCCGGCGCAGCGCGTCTACCAGGCCAACAGCACCGTCGATTGCGCCCAGCCGGAACGCAACCTGGTTCTGGAAATCGGCGGCGGCGGCGAGGCCCTGCTGCGCTGGCAGTAAGCCGCCGAGCGCCCCGCCGGCAGCCCGAGGCCGAGACGCCGTGTAGGGGCGTAATTCATTCCGCCGTTTCCCGACGGAATGAATTCCGTCGCACAGTCCCATTCAGCCCGCGAGGAATCTGCTTTTCAGAGTTTTTCCGCAGCTTCTCCAATGGGCCACAAGCGCGCAAGCGCCTGCAACCCGGTTTCATTTCGGAACCCCGCCGGCCCCAATTTTCATCCTGCCTGATGACCGCCTGCCCCGCCGGGTTTAGAGTTCCTTCGGACCTCGCGACCCGCTTTGTGCAAATTTCAGCCAAGGAGCCACACATGAGAAAAATCGCAGTTCTGGCCATGCTGTTCGTGGTGCTCGGCAGTGTGGTTGCCCTCGCCGGCGACAACCCCAATGCCGCTAAAACGCCGAAGTACATATGGGTGCAGATCGAGCAGTTCGAGGCCGCCAAACAAGCCCCCTACATGAAGCTCGGCCAGGCATTCAAGGAGGCCATGGCCAATACCGAATACACCTGGCTGGCGGCCATGCCGGTGGCCGGCAACGGCAACGAAGTCACCTACGTCATGTTCCCCGACAACTTCGCCTTCGTCGAAAAAGCCATGACGGCGTTCATGAAACTCGGCGGCGAAATGCAGCAGAAGAACGCCGCCCTGAGCGCCGAAGGCATGGCAGCCGTCGAGCATTCCCGTTCGTTCATCGCCGAATCTCAGCCCGAGCTCTCCACCGTCTCCGACAAACTCACTCCCGCACAGACCACGGCATGGAAGGTCACCACCTTTCAGGTGAAGCCAGGCGGACGTTTCGAATTTGCCGATTTCCTCAAGGAAATTGGGGCCATGCACCAGAAGGCAGGCGACCACGTGCCCAGTTATGTGTACTCGGTGATTGCCGGCGAGCCCAGCCCGGCGTTCATCGTCGTCACTCCCCTGAAAACCCTGGCCGACCTGGACGAGCCGCCATCGCCGGCCTTTCAGGCGCTGATGACCCCGCTGGTCAGGGATCATATGGTCCGCACTGTCAAGAACACAATCTCAGCCTTCAGCACCACCATCTACATGGTTGACCCGCGCCTCAGCCTGCCGCCCAAGAGCTACGTGGCAGAAAATCCCGGCTTCTGGGTGGTGAAGGAACCGGCGCCGGTCGCGGCACCCGGCAAGAAGGCGAAGAAAGCCGCCGAACCGGCCGCGACGAAGGAAAAAGAAAAGAAGTGATCTGGATACCTCGTCGCACCACTCAGTAGGCCGCCGTTTCCACTAGCGAAAATGACGTGGCGGCAGCCGCCCTCGGCTGCCGCCACTTCCTCCGCATGGACTTTTCGCGTGCCCCACCCTTTTCGCCAAGCGAAAGGGTGGGCGCTGCCTAATTCGAGTACAGCAGCACGCCCTCTTGTTTCTCCTCGCCGACCTGCCGGTAGAACAGGCGGTCGCCGTCCAGGTACACCTCCAGGAACGCCGGCCGCACGTTGATCGAGCCCTGGATCAGCGCCTCGCTCAGCGGGTCCTCGATGTACTTCTGCAAGGCCCGGCGCAGCGGACGCGCCCCGTAGCTGCGGTCCACCAGCGTCTTGTCCAGAATCCACTTGCGCGCTTCCTCGGTCACCGTCACCGTGATCGATTTCTGCGCCAGGTTCTGGTTGAGCTGATTCACCATCAGCTCCACGATCGCGATCAGGTCCTGCTCCAGTAGCGCGTTGAACAGGATCACCTCGTCCAGGCGGTTGAGGAACTCGGGGTTGAAGGTGCGCTTCACCTCGTTGCGCACCATGTCCTCCACGTTCTTCGACACCACGCCCTCGGCCTCGCTCTGGAAGCCCAGCCCCTGCCGCTTTTGCAGGTGGCGGGCGCCGATGTTCGAGGTCATGATCACGATGGCGTTCTTGAAGTCCACCGTGTTGCCCAGGCCGTCGGTCAACTGCCCGTCCTCGAAGACCTGGAGCAGGATGTTGAACACGTCCGGGTGCGCCTTCTCGATCTCGTCCAGCAGCACCACCGAATACGGCGCGCGCTTCACCCGTTCCGTCAACTGCCCGCCCTCTTCGTAGCCCACGTATCCCGGAGGCGAGCCGATCAGCTTGCTCACCGAGTGCTTCTCCATGAATTCCGACATGTCGAAGCGCACCAGCGCCTTCTCGGTGCCGAACATGAACTGCGCCAGGGTGCGCGCCACCTCCGTCTTGCCCACGCCGGTGGGGCCCAGGAACAGGAACGACCCGATCGGCCGGTTGGGCGCCTTCAGCCCCGCCCGGCTGCGCCGGATGGCACGCGCCAGCGCCGAAATCGCCTTGTCCTGCGAGATCACCCGCTTGTGCAGCTCTTCCTCGATGCGCAGCAGCTTCTGCGATTCCTCTTCCTTGATCGACATGATCGGCACGCCCGTCCAGCGCGACACCACGTCCTCAATGTCCTCGCGCCCCACCACCCCCGTGCTCGATTCGTCCAGGTGATACTTCTCGCGCAGCAGCCGCAGGTTCTCGCGCTCCTTGCGCTCCTCGTCCGAGTAGAAGCGCGCCTTCTCGAACTCGTGGTTCGCGATGGCGTTCTCCATCCGGTGCACGATGAACTTGATCCGCTTCTGCACCTCGGTGAGTTCCTCGGGCAGCGACGTCTGCCGCAGCTTCACCCGCGCTCCCGCCTCGTCGATCAGGTCGATTGCCTTGTCCGGCAGGAAGCGATCGGGAATGTAGCGGCTCGAGTGCGACACGGCGAACCCGACCGCCTCGTCGGTGTAGCTCACCGCGTGGAATTTCTCATAGCGGTCTTTGATGCCGTTCAGAATCTTGACCGCATCGTCCTCGGTCGGCGGCGGCACCTTCACCGACTGGAACCGCCGTTCCAGCGAGCGGTCCTTTTCGATCGATTTGCGGTACTCGCCCGGCGTGGTCGCGCCGATGCACTGGATTTCCCCGCGCGACAGCGCCGGCTTCAGGATGTTGGCCGCGTCCAGCGAGCCCTCGGCCGAGCCCGCCCCTACCAGCGTGTGCAGCTCGTCGATGAAGATGATGGCGTTCTGCGACTCCATCAGCTCCTTCATGATGGTCTTCAGCCGCTCTTCGAACTGCCCGCGGTACTTCGTGCCCGCCACGATCAGCGAAAGGTCCAGCGCCAGGATTCTCTTATCAGACAGGAATGAGGGCACTTCGCCGTCGGCGATGCGCTGCGCCAATCCTTCCACAATGGCCGTCTTGCCCACCCCGGGCTCGCCGATCAGCACCGGGTTGTTCTTGGTGCGCCGGCACAGGATCTGCACCACGCGCTCCAGCTCCTGCTCGCGTCCCACCAGCGGGTCGAGCTGGTTGTCCATCGCCGCCTGCGTCAAATCGCGGGAGAACTCGCTCAACAGCGACGACTCGCGCGAGCGCTGCGGCGCCGCCTTCTCCTGCGTGCTGCGCGCCAGTTCCTCGCGGATCGTGGAAAGCCGCAGCCCGCGCTCGTGCAGGATTTCCGCCGCGAAGCACTTCTCTTCGCGCAGCAGCCCCAGCAGCAGGTGCTCGGTCCCGATGTGCTTGTGCGAGAGCCGTTCCGCCTCTTCCGCGGCGTAGGCCAGCACCCGCTTGCATTCGTTGGAGAGCGGCAAATCCACCGACGTCGAGACTTTTTCCCGGATCGTGGTGTGGCCCTCGATCTGTTTCCGAATTGATTCCACCGAGGCGTGCGACCGGAGGAAGCGATTGG